>ERZ1066124.20-NODE-20-length-173845-cov-22.255049_pt1 | contig 173845 bp, 173 predicted proteins | sample MGYA00382771_ERZ1066124 | MGnify/ENA primary metagenome ERZ1066124 (study PRJEB33369, sample SAMEA5778354) | biofilm metagenome | biome: Industrial cooling water; feature: Water cooling tower basin; material: Biofilm | place: United Arab Emirates | collected... | reverse complement strand
CGCGCCATTTCCCTGATCCAGTCTGCGTTGTAGCTTTATTGTCACCCCCTGAAATTCCCGCTACGAACAAGGCAATCCGGCTGACTTCGATCGAGAATTTGCCCTCGATCGCTCTAAATTTTGGCGCTTTCTCGAAACCACCCAACCCGAAGAACTCGAAAAGCTCAAAGACCGCCCCAACTGGCAACGGCTCATCCTCGAACGGCTCGATCGCAAGCTCAAAAAAGACGGCATCCTTTCTGTCTTAAAGAAAGGACTCTCGATCGACGATGCCCACCTGACCTTGCTCTACAGCCTGCCCTACAACGATGCCAACCCCGCTGTTTTAGAAAACTTTGAGCGCAATATCTTCTCCGTTACTCGTCAGGTGCGTTACTCCGAAAGCGATCCGAACTTATCGATCGACTTAGTAGTATTTCTCAATGGAATTGCGATCGCCACACTAGAGCTAAAGAACCCTTGGACAAATCAGACCGTTTACCACGCCAAACAATATAAGAGCGATCGCGATCCACGAGAGCCGCTGTTTCAATTCGCCCGTTGTATCGTCCATTTCGCCGTCGATACCGATGAAGTTTGGATGACCACAAAGCTCGATCGAGCCAGCACCTACTTCCTTCCCCTCAACAAAGGCGACAACTTCGGCAAAGGCAACCCACCCAACCCCAACGGGCACAAATCCGCCTATCTCTGGGAAGAACTGCTCACCCGCCAAAGCCTCACCAACATCATCGAACACTTCGCCATTCTTCCCGGCGATGCCCGCACCCCGCTTCAGCAAAAATCCCTCTACTTCCCCCGCTATCACCAGCTTGATGTCGTGCGCCAACTGCTCACCCATGCCAGAGCTAACGACGTAGGACACTCCTATCTGATCCAACACTCCGCCGGGTCAGGCAAATCCAACTCCATCACCTGGACAGCCTACCAACTGATCGAACTTTATGCCCCCGGTTCCGATTTGCCGATGTTCGATTCGGTCGTAGTCGTTACCGATCGCCGCGTTCTCGACAAACAAATCCGCGACAACATCAGAAACTTCTCAGAGATGAAGAACATCATCGCCGCCGCGAACAGTTCTTCAGAACTCAGAACTGCGCTAGAGACAGGCAAGCGAATCATCATTACCACGATTCAGAAATTCCCGTTCATCGTGGACGGTGTGGAAGATTTGGGCGATCGTAACTTTGCCATCATTATCGATGAAGCCCATTCCTCCCAAAGCGGACAGGCTGCCGACAAAATGAACACGGCATTAGGCAGCGACGACGACGAACCCGAAGACCTACAAGACAAAATTCTCAAAGCAATGGAAGGGCGAAAGCTCGGTAAGAATGCCTCCTACTTCGCCTTTACCGCCACTCCAAAAAACACCACGCTGGAGAAATTTGGACAACGAGCCGCTGATGGCAAGTTCGTCCCATTCCATCTGTATTCGATGAAGCAAGCGATCGAAGAAGGCTTCATCCTCGATGTGCTGGCAAACTACACCACGTATCGCAGCTACTACGAGATCCAAAAATCCATCCAGGACAATCCCCAATTCGATACGGTCAAAGCTCAAAAGAAGCTCAGAGCTTTTGTGGAGGGACATAAAGAGACGATCGCCACAAAAGCGGACATCATGATGCCAATACTATTGCTGCCAGTAATAACGAATTGCGGAAGCATTACAGGTCGGAAACTGCTGTCTATGCGAACACTTTTCCATATCTTCGATTCTTCGTCGTAACTAGTAACTAATAGTGTGACCCGCTTGTACTAACGTTCGTTGGGAAAGAACATCAGAATGATTCGGGTAAATATATCTGTCAGCAAAATCAATGAGATCTTTGTCAAGGGATGAAAAACGGTTGCTGTTACAGTCGGTACACGCATCATTTGGCAAAGTTCAGTTTGAGCCGAAGCCTTTTTGAAGAACGTGTTCGGATGTTCGTTCACGCTTTCTGTCACCGCAGAAAAGACACGGATAGGCATATAAACACATATCAATTGCCACTCTTAACAGGAGTGAATATCCTTGAAGAGCTACGTACACACTTCGATATCGCGTCCCACGCTATTCGGATGTGTGGGAATTTTAGGGGGAATTTGGGGTAAGAATTTTTCCCAATCTCCGAAACTTATGGCTCAGGCGAGATTTGAACTTGCGACCTTGGGCTTATGAGTCCCCTGCTCTAACCACTGAGCTACTGAGCCGTACAAAATAATATTACCACAATCGAAAGTGCGAAGAAAGCGATCGTATCAAAAAAGAATGGAGAAGATCATTCACCTTCCCCATTCCCGATTTCAGAACACTAGCTACGAGACTGAGGCAGAACTGCCATTGGATTTACAGCACCACGACCCGGTAAGTGCACCTCGAAGTGAGAGTGCGGTCCAGTACTAAATCCGGTGCTGCCCATCTCAGCAATTTGCTGACCTTGACGCACTTGCTGACCGACTCGAACCAAGATCCGGTTGTTGTGAGCATAGAGCGTCACACTACCGTCCGCATGTTCGACTTCGACTAAGTTGCCATAGCCACCATCGTTCCAGCCTGCAGTCACGACTTTACCCGGAGCTGCTGCAACGATCGGCGTTCCGACTGGAGCCGCAATGTCGATCCCTTTGTGCATCCGTCCCCAGCGCCAACCATATGGAGAAGTCAGAACGCCTTTCGCGGGCCAGATATAGCCGTTAAAGCGTGCGCCTGGCATGTAAGAATCAGGGCGACCCAACGAAGGTAGGTTCGGGGAAACGGTTTTACCAACTGGGGAGCGCAGAATCGGTGCATACGATTCGGAACCTGCTGGAGCCGCCGCGACCACTTGCGTTTTCGGCTTCGGTGCATCTGCTAGCATCCGCTCTAAGCGAGTTTGACCTGCCGCAGTAGGGACAGTTCGGGGTTGGGTGCGTAATGCTGCCGCAGGAGTGGTTGGTCTAAATTGCGGATTGACGCGACGTGAGGGAGTTTCAGCAGCCGAAACTCTGGGAGTCTCACGTTGAGCTGATCGAGAAGATTGATACCGCTCCCGCAGACGCGAAATTTCCGACATCAGCGTATTCACGTACTGGTCATCGCTACGGCGCACATCTGTCGATCGTGTTTCAGCATTGCGGTTCCGATTGGGGTTGAAGGCGAATTGACGCGCATCACCGCCCACTGCCAAAGGAGCAGCGGGAGTCGTGGGACTTTGAGTTGAAGCAAGGCTCGGAACCGTAGGCACTTGAACATCAGCAGCAACGGGCGCTTGAGGTTCAGAAGTTGCTGTAGATTGGGGGAGCGCTTGAGCGATTTTTTGTGGAACTTTGATGAACTGATTCGCTTGCACTAAGTTGGGGTTGCTCAACTGGTTCAGTGCAGCGAGATCACGCGCCGAAATGCCGTGGGCTAGAGCGATCGAGGAAAGTGTTTCACCCGGATTTACTCGATAGGTGACTAGGTTCGGCGTATTCGACTGCGGCAAGGTTGCGACTTGCACAGGGGTGGGTTGAGATTTTGCAGACTCCTCAGACTTCAACTCCGCCAAGCTTTGCTTCAATCGATCGCGATTCTGTCTCAGTCCTTCGATCGCGGATTGTTTCCGCTTGACAACCACCGAAGGAACGCTCTCTGTTTTGCTGACCTGCGGTGGAATGACGGGAACCGCTTTGAGGTCGGGCAGGGATTGGATCGTTGTGCCAGCGATTTTAGCTTGATGGGTCGCGGGGACTTGTAGAACTTGTCCGACCGAGAGAACGGCAGTGGTTTGCAAGCCGTTCAAGTTCGCCAATTTCGCAGCATCGATGCCATAGAGTTCTGCGATTTTCCAGAGCGTTTGACCTTCTTGCACCGTATGGTTAACGGTTGGGGCGGTTGCAGCAGGTTCAGAAACCTTGGGCGCATCCGCACTTGTTACAGTATTGGGGGTGAGGTCAGATGTCGTGGGCTCAGCAGGGGTAGCGGCTTCCGCTTGCTGAGGAGCGGCGAATCCGTACGCGCCAACTGAAAATGCGATTCCAAGCATGGCAGCAGAGGTGCGAACGGTTCGGTTTGCCTCTGGTGTGAACTGCCGGGGATGCTCCTCCGCACTCTCGGATTCGAGTACGCTAAAAGGAATAGAATTTGGGTCTTGCGGAACTGCTCGTTTCAAAAAAACGACCTCCTAAAGTGTGCAGCATTTAACTGTCATCGAGTCCGAAACTTGGTGCCAGTTACTCGATTAAGTTTTCATCAGACAATTTAACTAGAGTCAGCGATGATCCCCAAGCAAGACTACCCTACTTTCCGGTTTTTGGGAAATTTTGCTCAGCGTCTCTGCTCGAAAGAATCGATAGCAGATTGTTTGAGCAACTGTCAACTCGTGAAGGTCGATGGGAGTGGCTGAATTCCAGGGGTCACAAGGCTGAACAGAATTTTGAAAATTCTGAACGATCGAGGAACGAAAATAGGAATTCAGGGTGCTCATCAGCGATTTAACGAGTGGGACTGGGTAATCGGGTGCGGATTGATCTGACTGAAATCTTTTAGAACAAATTCGAGATTTTAGTCAAGTCGTTTCTTGTTCGTATTTGATGACAAGAAGTTAATGTAAACCATATCATCGCTCAACCGTAATTTCATGTAGGCGAATTTGATTTGTTTTTCTTAGGGTACTCATAGGAATTGCTGAGAAGGCTTGCTGATAAAGGGTTGAACTGCCGATCTATTGAGCGATCGGTTAAATTGAATTGATAGAAAATCCGCAGAATTACGGGCGCGAAGTATGAAATCTTCGATATGAATTTCTTATCTAAAAACTGCGATTTCGTGTTCCAAATTACTCATTTCTCAAGGCGAATTTGCATTTCTCTGTTGAAAAATGAAAGCGCGACCGTGAAGTGAACGGCAGAGTTTCGCCCGCGATCGCGCTTTCATTTCCACATATTTATATAGAGACATTTAGCTGAGATATCCGAGTTGGCGACGCGCTTCAAACAGTCCGAGTGCAGCACTGACAGAAAGGTTATAACCTCGGACTCCAGGCTGATCGATCGGAATATAAGCGAGTTCGGGACAGATTTGCATCACGTCTTCTGGGAGTCCATCGGTTTCGCTGCCGAATAGGAGCCAGTCGGAATCTTGGTATTCGATCTGGGTGAAGTTTTGAGTGGCTTTGGCACTGAAGCCGATCCAACGTCCGCCTTCGGTTTCGGAGTAAGTTTTGAAATCGTCGATCGAATCGTGGATTTTGAGCGGGACGTATTCCCAATAGTCGAGTCCGGCGCGTTTGAGATAGCGATCGCTAATTTCAAAGCCGAGAGGGGCAACGAGATGAAGTTCGGTGCGGGTCGCCGCACAGGTTCGGGCGATATTTCCGGTATTTGGCGGAATCTGAGGATGAACAAGAACGACTTTAGGCATGGATCGAACAGAATTGGAGGAACATCACTTTAGAGGAAAATTTGCGTATTGCTCCTTATATATAATTTCTTAATAATCAAAAAGGGCAGATGAAGCATTAGATATTCTAATTACATCCGAACATCCACCGAAAGCGGGGTGAAATCCGAAATTTTGTCATCGCTTCTTTAACTTTTTCAGGCGTTAATCTGTCTGAGTCCACAAGTTAGGTCAGCCAAATGACGGAAATATTCTAGACAAATTGCGGAGTTGAGAAATTTAATGGATTTTGCGACGAGTTAATTGGGAAGAAGGAGTGATCGATTGTGTTTTGTGGTGTCGTATACCAATTTGGAACCACCCCTGCGATCGAGAATTCGTTTACCCGATAACGTAGAGACGATTCGGCGAATCGTCTCTACAGGATTTTGCGGGGGGACGACGATCAATTGATTGCGTTAAACGATCAAATGTAATGCCCTAATTGAAACGTTTGAACCAGACATAAAAAAGCCAGGAACCAATTTTGCTGATTCCTGGCTTTCTAGATTTCAACCGAAACGATTAGTTTTTCGGAGCAGGGGCGGGGGATGCCTGAGTTGGAGCGGGACTCGCAGGAACTACTCCAGCGGGCGGAGTCGTCGGACTCGTGGTTCCGCCTTGTGCTGCGGGTTGTTCCGTACTTAAACGAGTAATTTGATCTTTAAATTGAGCGGGTGCAAGAGAAATCGCTTTATCAAAGAGCGGTTTTGCTTCATCGTTCTTACCTTGCTCTTTCAGAACGAGCGCTTTGTAAAGAACGGGCTGGAAGTCGTTCGCATTCGATTTTGAGGCATCATCAAATGCGATTAATGCTTCGTCGTACCGTTTTTGAGAAGCGAAGACTTTCCCTAATAAGACTTGTACCGCTGTAGCATCCACGCTATTCGGTTGGGATTTGTTTGCGGTCGGGGCTTGCTTCACCGTATCTTGTAAAAGTCCGATCCCAGCTTCGGGTCGATTCTGCTTGATCAATAAGTCGGACAATCCAGCCAGCGCACTCACATCACCAGGCTTGGATTGAAGAATCGATCGATAAGCTTGTGCTGCTCCTTCAGGATCGTTCAATTGCTGTTTCGCTTGAGCTAACAGAACGCCATATTCAGTCTGATTCGGATTCAGTTTGGCTAATTTTTCCAGCGGGTCGATCACACCCTTCACATCATTAAGCTGTAATCTGGCTTCAAGCAGTCCCCGGAGTGCAGTCGGGTTTTCGGGTTCGCGCTTGAGCACTTCTTCGTAACCTCTGGCGCGGGCTTCGATGTCTGCCTTTTGAGGAGTTGCCGCTTCAGAGGGACTTGGACTGGGCTTATTCGCTTGGGGATTTTGGAACGCTGAGGTAATCAACGGAAGCATCGTGACACCGAGTAAGCCGACAGTTGCCACGATCAGAACGATGTTCAGTAGCCAACGATTTTTTCGGAGTTCGCTCACAGGATTACCTCACAATTTTTCGCAGAAATGGATCAGCTAAGACGGAGTTAGCAGATTCAACGATAGCGCAAACTTGTGAAAAAGGAGCAGTGGAGGGGTAGGGAGTGGGGGGAGCGATTGTTCCCTACTCCCTACTCCCTACTTAAGCCTGAGCAGTTTGGCGTGGAGCAGATGAGCTAGGCATCGATCGAGTTTCTTTCACCTGATCGACTTCCGTGATTTCGATGTGATTTAACAGCGTGGTGACGAAGGCGAAGAGCAAGAAGGGGAGCGATAAAACTAAGATCAATCCAACGGTTGCGAGTGCATAAACGGGACGACTTGCGCCCATCATTGCCATCGCAGCGGCAAGCGAAACGAAAATGACAATGAGCCAGACGATGATCTGACCGTAAATATCGCCGAATGAAAGCGTGCAAGATAAGCGATACCGTTGCATATTATTCATGGTTTCTCAATGCAGAACGATTTAAGCGTTCTCTAAACCTAGCGTTAACTTTTGATAAAGACCGATTTCTTCCAATTTTTGCAACCTTTTTTAATTCTCTTTTACAGCTAGGTAATTCAACGTCAAGGATTTCTATGAACGATCGATCTCAATATCTATTGAATCTAGCCAAGCGCAACGTCCAAGCGTATATTGCAATTCCTCAGACGAAAGCGGCAATGACTCCCGGATCAGTCGCAGAAGGACTCTGCGATGAATTCTCAGATTGCGACATGAGTATTTACTATGATGAGTTGCCAACCGAAGAGGAACTAGAGTGGGCACGACGACAGAATCAAGGATCAGAGCGGCTCTGGGTGATGGGCGATCGCAGTGAAGGCGGATTTGCTGAGAGCTATCTGGTGAACGGGATTGAGTGCCAATTCGGGCATGTGACGATCGCACAATGGGAAAAGGATATTTCAGATATTTTGGAAGGATTTGATGTCCAAACTCCACTGGTGAAAGCTCTGTCTGGAACATTGGTCGGGATTCCTTTGTACGGCGAACCGTTGATTCAGAAATGGAAAGAGCGAATTGCGAATTATCCTGATGGGTTGGCGATCGCAATGATTCAGCATTATCTAAAATTCTTTGCGATTTGGGGAGTGCAAGAAAAACTAGGCAGACGAGATACAACGGTGTGGTACTACCAAATTTTGGTGGAATCGGCTCAAAACCTTCTCGGTGTGCTGGCTGGATTGAATCGGCTGTATTATTCGACGTTTCAATTTAAACGAATGCGGCGATTTATTGAGCAGATGAAGATCGCGCCTGAGAATTTAAGCGATCGACTCGAATCCCTGTTTCAGACTGAACCCTCGCTCGCGGTGATTGAACTCGAATCATTGGTGCAAGAAACCGTAGCACTCGTTGAAGTTTACATGCCCCAAATTGATACTTCGACAGCGAAACAGCGATTGGGCTGGAGACAACAACCGTGGAATATGATCAACCCATAGATTGGATCAAATACAAAATTGACGCGGGGTGGATCAATCCCTGTACGCTAACTCTATACCTGTTTGGACGATCGCACGATGCCCCAAGAACGAATCGAAATTCTATCTGCTGAGGAAGTCCGTCGAACTGTTAATCGACTCGCTTCGCAAATTGTTGAGCGATCGGGAGATTTATCAAAGTTAGTCTTGCTCGGAATTTTCACGAGAGGTGTTCCATTAGCAAAAACGATCTGCGATCAGATTAATGTTTTGGAAAACGTTGAGGTTCCGTTGGGCGCGATCGACATTACGTTTTACCGCGACGATTTAGATACGATCGGGGTTCGCACTCCCGCTAAGACAGAGATTGCGTTTGATTTAACGGGTAAAACCGTTGTCCTGATCGATGATGTCATATATAAAGGACGAACAATCCGAGCGGCGCTAGATGCGGTGAATGATTATGGGCGACCGGAAGTGATTCGGTTAGCAGTGTTAATCGATCGAGGTCATCGTGAAGTGCCGATTCATCCGGACTATATTGGAAAACAGCTTCCCACTGCCAAAGAGGAAATGATCAAGGTGTATCTGCAAGAGACCGACGGGCGGGATGGGGTCGAACTTGTGAAAGGATAAAAAAATAGTCATTGAAATACTTTTATGAACGGAGCAGCAGAAACTCAGAATCGTAAAGCGGATCATCTGAGAGTGTGTTTAGAAGATGATGTGCAATGTCGGGAGACGACTACAGGATTAGAAAATTATTACTTTACGCATTGCTGCTTACCGGAACTCGATCGAGCAGAAATTAATATTCAAACCACTTTTCTAGATAAACCGCTCAGCGCCCCGATTCTGATTTCTTCGATGACGGGCGGGACGGAATTGGCGAAAACAATTAATTATCGATTGGCTGCGATCGCACAAGAATATCGATTGGCGATGGGAGTCGGATCGCAGCGAGTCGCGATCGAGAATCCAGACGTGTCGGATTCGTTTGAGTTAAGAGCGATCGCGCCCGATGCGTTGTTATTCGCAAATTTAGGAGCCGTTCAACTCAATTACACGTATGGAATTGATCAATGCTTGAAAGCGGTGGATTTGCTAGAAGCGGATGCGTTAATTCTGCATCTCAATCCCTTACAAGAGGCGGTACAAACTCGCGGTGATACGAACTTTCGAGGATTGCTCGATAAGATTGCAGTTCTATGTGACAAGCTTCCGGTTCCGGTGATTGCGAAAGAAGTGGGGAATGGCATCTCGAAACCGATGGCAGAGAAGTTGATTGCTGCGGGAATTAGCGCGATCGATGTAGCGGGTGCGGGCGGAACCTCTTGGGCGAAAGTCGAAAGCGGTCGCGCTCAGGATCCGAAACAGCGACGATTGGGATTAACGTTCGCAGATTGGGGAATTCCCACAGCAGATTGCATTACGCAGATTCGGCATTTGTCAGAAGCGATTCCATTGATTGCGTCGGGTGGATTGCGGAACGGATTGGATGTGGCGAAAACGATCGCGCTCGGTGCAGATTTGGCGGGGTTGGCGTTGCCGTTTTTGCAGGCGGCGAATGAATCTGAGGAAGCGTTGCATTTATTGGTGGATATTTTGCAGGCGGAAATTACGACGGTATTGTTTTGTACCGGGACGAAAGATTTAGGGGAATTGCGGCGATCTGGAGTACTGCAACGTCGATAGTTAATGCACAAAGAGCGATCGCAATCCCAAAAACACGATTCCGCTCAAAATTGCCGAGACCGGAATCGTTACCAACCAGGTCAACACAATCGATCGAATCGTTTCCAATCGAATTGATTTCAATCCTTGTACTAATCCCACGCCAACCACGCCGCCGACCAGTGCATGAGAAGTCGAAACAGGTAGACCATATCGAGATGCGATCAAAATTGTCGTTGCGGTTGCCAGTTCTGCACACAATCCGCCACTCGGCTGTAATGCGATAATGCCTTCTCCGATCGTAGAAATCACCCTTCTACCCAAAACCGCTAGTCCTGTCACAATTCCCGCTCCACCTAGAACCAAGACCCAGATCGGAATTTCAAAACCCTCGGTTGGAACTGTTCCCGATCGCAAAACAGCGACGATCGCTGCAAATGGAGCGATCGCATTTCCGACATCGTTCGAGCCATGAGCAAACGCGACAAAACACGCACTGACGACTTGAAATTTCGCGATCGTAGATTCCACAGATTGTAGATTCTGCAATGCTGAAATCGACAAAGTACTGATTGCGATCGCACCTAAAATCAGAGAAATATTTTGAGTCGATAAATCGATCACAGTTTGAATCGGTTCTGCGATCGTTGGAAACACAATAATTCCGAAAATTCCGATCAAGACTGTACTAATCCAAGGAATCCATTGTTGTAAACGTGCGATCGCATTCGGTTGATCTAAAATGAAACGCTTAATCACGCTATAAAAAATTGCTGCAATCAATCCACTCACTAACGGTGTGATAATCCAAGTGATTGAAATCAGTCCGATCGCGCTCCAATTGATCGCATCGAATCCAAATGCCAGCGAACCGACTCCTGCGATCGCGCCCACGGTTGCATGAGAGGACGAAACCGGAAATCCAAATAGGGTCGCTACATTCAGCCACATTCCTGCTGCAACTAACACCGCGATCATTCCGATTAACAAAATCTGCGGTGTGAATTGACCCGGATCAAGAATGCCTGTAATCAGCGTCTCGGAAACGTTTCGCCCAAATAAAACGGCTCCAGTAAACTCTAGAATTCCAGCAATAATCAAAGCTTGTTTCAACGTCACTGCTTTTGAGCCGACCGAAGTTCCCATCGAATTCGCGACATCATTTGCGCCTAAATTCCAGGCTAAATAAAACGCCAGCACACTCGAAACGATGAGAATCAGCATGGTAATTCCGCTGCCAACTGACGTAATTTTCGCAATCCAGAGAGCGATCCGCGAATCAATCGACTTGCCGCGATCGGTCTTCGCAGCATTGCGATCGCCATCGGTATCGCCTGAATTTTCCCTTCTGAGTCAATTACTGTACTCAAATCCGGTAAATCACCGCTCAGATCATCGCTCACGACTCGCAGCATGGCGATCGATCGCCGCTCCAAAATCGCAAACCCTTCCATATCAACCACATCGGCTCCATAGGATTTCCCCAAATCGCGCTTTTCACTTGCTGAACAAATCACACGATCGCTGGTTAATCCCAGAATTGGAGAAACCTGGAACTGATTCTGGAGTCGATTTGTTAAAGCGCGATCGCATTCCTTCACCTGTCCAGACAAATTGACACAGGCATGATAAAGCGCGATCGTGCCGATTTCAAACTGAGGCGATAAACTGCCACAGAGACCCATCACCAAAACATCCGAGGCTTCAGAACAGCGATCGAGATCTCTTATAGCGGCTGCACCTGCCGGAATCGGTATTACTTTTGGTGGATTTTTCTGAGTGCGAACCCCTTGGGAGACCGCTTGATATTCTGCACCTTGAGGGACGAGAATGACGGAGACCATCGAAAAAATAAAGTTTTATAACGGCATCTCGCGCTAAAACGGAGACACTCTCGATCATCTCAAATTCTTGCTGATAGTTTACTTTTAGGTTCGATTTTCTATGGATTTGCCCACATCATCTACTTCGCGAGAACGGTTCAATATCTCAAAATTAGCGATCGCGAAACCGCTCCTCACCATTTGTATTTGGATTTTTATCACCGTTGCAGGTCTATTCGCATTCAGTTCGCTGAAGTATGCACTGTTTCCTGACATTACTTTTCCGGTTGTCGTGGTGAATGCACAAGCGCCTTTAACCGTGACAACTGAAACAGAAAAGCAGGTGACAGTACCGATCGAACAAGCCTTGAAATCGATCGAGGGCTTGAATGATCTCCGCTCCTCGACGTTTCCAAATCAAACAGCGGTCAGTCTCTCGTTTGAGGTCGGTACAAGTTTGGAAGCATCGAGCCAAAGAGTCGAAGCAGCAATGAAATCGGTCACACTGCCAAGCGATTCAAAATATACGGTGACTGCACTGAATTTGAATGAATCGGCAGCGGTGAGTTATGCCATTGAAAGCACGTCGCAAAATCTCCAAGACCTGGCAAATCTCACGAATACTCAAATCGTTCCGCAGTTAACAGAAATTCCTGGGGTTTTAAAAGTCAATGTCTTAGGTGCGGGTGGAAATCAACAGGGAGCAACACTGACACGATTCAATGGGAAAGATGCGATCGCAATTCAAGTGATCAAGCGAGGTGATGCGAATACGCTCGAAGTCGTGGATGCCGTTGAGAAAGAAATTGCAACGCTGCGGCAAAATCTTTCTAATGTGACGATTACATTGGCAGCAACACAAGCGGAATTTATTCAACAAGCAACACATTCCACGATCGAGGCATTGATCGAAGCGATCGTCCTTTCAATTATCGTGATTTTCCCATTTCTGCGGAGTTGGAAAGCGACGTTAATTTCTGCTCTCGCAATTCCGATTTCGCTGCTTGGAACGTTCATTGTGATGGCGTTCTTCGGATTTAACTTAGAAACGATTACGCTCTTGGCACTGGCGCTGGTGATTGGAAGTGTCGTGGATGATGCGATCGTCGATGTTGAAAACATTAGCCGACACATTGAAGATGGAGCGACTCCCAGAGAAGCCGCACTCCGCGCCACAAAAGAGATCGGGCTAACCGTGACCGCAGCAACTTTTACAGCGGTTGCAGTCTTTTTACCGATCGGCTTAATGGGCGGTGTGATCGGTCAATTCTTTAAGCCGTTTGGGATCACGGTTTCGGCTGCGATGATTATGTCGCTATTAGTCGCACGGACTTTATCGCCTGTGCTATCGATTTATCTGCTGCGAAAACATCCGGAACAAAAGCAGGGTCGTACGATCGGAATTTGGTCACGATTTAATAACGGGTACTATCGATTGCTGCGCTGGTCTTTGCGGCATCGTCTGATCGTTGTGGGAATTGCTCTAGCGAGTTTTGCAGCGGGGATTGCGATCATTCCGATGATTCCTCAAGGGTTTATTCCAAAGCTCGATCGAGGTGAATTTAATGTGCGCTATACGGCTCCACTTCCTCAAATTCCGCCTCAAGAAGAAATCGCCCGAATTGTTGCTTCAGGTGGACAAGTTCCGCAGGTCAATCCGCTGCAAGATTCGCTGAATGTGGCGAAACAGCTTGAAGATACAGTGAGAAAATCTCCGGATGTTCAAACCATTTTTACAACGGTGGGATCGCGTGAAGGGGAACCGAATAAAGGGTTGCTCTACGTCAAGTTAAAAGACGATCGCACAACTCCAACCGCGACCGCACAGGATCAATTGAGAGCGAATCTGCCTCAAATTTCTGGTGTTTCTACCAGTGTTGAAGAGATTCCCTTTGTCGAAGCAGGGAGCCAGAAACCGCTCCAAGCAGCAATTAAAGGTGATGATTTAGCAACATTAGAGAAAGCAGGAATTGATTTGCAAAATCGTTTAAAAACGATTCCAGGAATTGCAGATGTAACTTTGAGCGGAAGTAGTAACCGGAATGGACTGCAACAAATCGATCGACGAAATGGACAGCGAGTGGTTTATGTGAGTGCCAATTTAGGGAAAGACCTTCCTTTAGGTGATGCAACGAATCGATTGGTCGAAGAGTCGAAAACAGTTCTACCCGCCGGAGTCATACTCAATTTGGGTGGTGATTCTGCAAGCAGTCAGGAAATCTTTGAGAGCTTTGGTAAAACATTAGGACTATCAGCGCTCTGTATTGTGATTGTTCTTGTTTGGCTATTTCGGAGTTTGATTGATCCGATCGTGGTTGCTTTGTCTTTGCCTCTCGCGCTCGTGGGTGCAATGTTGGCATTGTTAATTACTCAGAGTGATTTCGGCATGATTTCGCTGATTGGCTTTGTGTTTCTGCTGGGATTAACTAACAAAAATGCAATTTTGATTGTCGATTACATCAATCAACTGAGACGTGAAGGATACGATCGTAATGAAGCCATCCTCGAAGCCGGACCGATTCGACTCCGCCCGATTATGATGACCACTGCTTCAACGATTTTAGGAATGCTTCCGATCGCCATCGGACTCGGAGCCGGAGCAGAACTGAGATCCCCGATGGCAGTCGCGATCGCAGGTGGACTGATCACCTCAACCTTACTCAGTTTGTTCGTCGTGCCTGTGGTTTATACCTTGCTCGATGACCTCAAACCGAGAAAGCGTGCTTAATTTTATGTTCCGGGGCGCGATCGCAGTTCGTCACTCATGAATGAGCGATCGCCCAATCGGATCAATTTCGGTCCATACTTGCCGAATTCAACCACACTAATAGACGCAGCAGGCATATCAATACGATCGCGATATCGTCCCAAATCAATCCCTAACAATCCACACAGCATGATCCGAATGGTTGATTTGTGTGAGACAACAAAAATATTTCCGTCTTCGTGCTTTTGTGTAATTTCAGTGATCACCAATTCAGCTCGACTTGCAATCTGAATCGCGGTTTCTCCTCCCGGCGGAGCATTCCAAGCAGGTTCCGTCATCCAATGAATATAATTTTCTGAATCGCTTTCTTTCACATAATCTTGAGTTTTTCCTTCCCACTCACCAAAGTTAATCTCTCGCAATCCGTCTCGCAGTTGCATTTCTAATCCGGTCGCAGCACAAAGCGGTTTTGCAGTCGCGATCGTGCGTTTCATCGGGCTGACATAAGCGGCTGTCCAATCGAGATGAGAATACGCCTTGCCGAATGCGATCGCCATTTGCAATCCTGCATCGGTTAAATCGGGATCGGTCACACCACAAAAGCCCCCGCTTTGACTGTAGGCGGTTTCGCCGTGTCGCATGAAATAAAGGGTGAGCGTCATACTTTCTTTGTCGAAGATTCAGGGCATCAGAGATTCGGGGCAGTGAATCGAGCAAGCTTCACCGGGCGGACAGACTTTGAGCGGCGGAACGTGCCAGAGTGTTTGGGCATATTCGCGAATGGCTCGATCCGATGAGAATTTACCCATGCGTACCGAGTTCAAAATCGACATCCGTACCCATTGATCTTGATCACGGTAAGCTTGACTGACTCGATCTTGAGCCTCAATATATGATTGGTAATCTGCCAAAAGTAGATAAGGATCTTGATTCAGCAGGGAATTAATCAAAGGTTTGAACAGAACCGCATCGCCTTTTGAGAAGTAACCAGAGGAAATCAAGTCGATCGCTTTTTTCAATTCTGGATTCTGGTTGTAATAGTCGATCGGTCGATAGCCTTTTGCTTTTAGTTCGCTCACTTCCTGAGCCGTTAGCCCGAATAAGAAGAAATTCTCGGCTCCGACTTCTTCACGGATTTCGATGTTCGCCCCGTCAAGCGTTCCGATCGTTAATGCGCCATTCATCGAGAACTTCATGTTTCCGGTTCCCGATGCTTCTTTGCCAGCGGTCGAAATCTGCTCGGATAAGTCAGCAGCAGGATACACTCGTTGAGCGAATTTCACGTTGTAGTCTTTCAGGAAGACGACTTTGATCTGTCCGCGGACATCTGCATCTGTGTTGATTACAGCCGCGATCGAGTTAATCAATTTGATGATCAACTTCGCCATATAGTATCCCGGTGCAGCTTTGCCACCGAAAATAAAAGTTCGAGGTGTAATCTCCAAATTAGGATTTGCTTTCAATCGATTGTACAAAGTCACAATGTGCAGAACATTCAAATGCTGACGTTTGTACTCGTGAAAGCGCTTGGATTGAATATCAAAGATAGAATCAACATTGACTTCGATTCCGTTTTCTTTCTGAATGTAGTTCGCTAGGTCTTGCTTGATCGCTTGCTTAATATGTCGCCATTCTTCGCGGAACTGTGGCTCATCAATGAACTGCTCTAGCTTACGAAGTTCGTTGAGATTCTTGATCCAATCTTCGCCAATCTTGCTAGTAATCAGGTTTGAGAGTCTTGGATTGCTCAATACAATAAAGCGTCTCGGTGTCACCCCGTTCGTTTTATTGTTAAAGCGCTCCGGATACATCTCGGCAAAATCGCGCAATACATCCTGCTTGAGTAGTTCTGTATGTAATTCAGCGACACCATTGATCGAATAGCTGCCAACCGTTGCTAGATGTGCCATTCTCACATATCGTTCACCTGCTTCATCGATCAACGACATACGACGGACTCGATCGAGATCATTCGGAAACTTCGATCGAACTTCATCTAAAAATCGCGCATTGATTTCGTAAATGATTTCCAAATGTCGCGGCAACAATGATCCAAAGAGTCCAATTGCCCATCGCTCCAATGCTTCAGGTAACAAGGTGTGATTCGTATAAGCAAAGGTATTTCGGGTAATGTTCCAAGCTGTCTCCCATTCGATGCCATGTTCATCGATCAACAATCGCATTAATTCAGCAACCGCGATCGCAGGATGCGTATCATTCAACTGTAAAGTAAACTTCTCGTGCAAGGTTTCTAACGGCAATCCGCGCCGCTTATGATGAATCCGAATCACATCTTGCAGCGAACAAGACACAAAAAAGAACTGCTGCTCTAGGCGTAACTGTTTCCCTTGAATCTGCTCATCGTTTGGATAAAGCACTTTTGATAGATTCTCAGAATAGACTTTGTTCCCAACCGCGCCGTAATAGTTCCCGGAGTTAAACGCCGCAAAATCAAAGGAATCCACCGCTTGAGCAGACCAGAGCCGTAAAGTATTCGCGTTTTGCGTTTTGTAGCCCAAAATCGGAGTGTCATAAGGAACCCCAATGATCACTCGTTCTGGAAGCCATCGCACTCGGCTGCGACCTTGATCATCGACATAGCTTTCTGTTCGTCCGCCCAGCTTGATTTGAACTGCCCATTCCGGTCGTGCAAGCTCCCAGGGATTGCCATTCTTCAACCATTTATCGGTGATTTCAACCTGCCAACCGTCGCGAATATCTTGATCGAAGATACCGAACTCATAGCGAATTCCATAGCCGATCGAGGGAATTTCCAACGTCGCCATCGAATCCAAATAGCAAGCCGCTAATCGCCCCAAGCCCCCATTTCCGAGTCCCGGTTCTTCTTCTTGCTCTAATAGTTCATCAAAATTCAAGCCCAATTCCTGAACCGCTTGCTGCATTTGCTCATAGATATCTAAGTTGATCAAATTATTGCCGAGATGCGGACCCATCAGGAACTCTGCCGAAAGATAGCAAATTTCACGCGGTTGGACTTTGGTGTAGGTCTGCGTGGTGATCAGCCAGTTTCGGAGTAAGCGATCGCGAACCGTATATGCCAATGCCATGTAGTAATCATTCAGCGTCGCAATCTCTGGAAACTTACCTTGAACGTAAAACAGATTGTTCAAAATCGATTGTTTTAGCGTTTCGACATCTAGACCAGTGCGATCGTCTTGGGGTTGAATTTGAATCTCTTCGGCTTGCATAACGGCGGAGGATGAACAACGTTGGGCAGCGATTGCCATGAAGACTACACAGCAATAAAGATCTGTCTGCCGATACGCTAACAAAAAAGCCGAAATTCAAATCGTAAATAAACCTTAAAAACGAGACGAATCAAGGATCTGATTAATCAAGATCTATGATTTTGCCGAAATATGCGATCGCACTCGACAATCATCGCACCCAAACCAATCCTTCCCTACTTTCACCGTTCTCTATTGCTCCGAAGAATGCTTCTAAATTCTTTCACAGCTTCGTATTGATCGTGATAAACGATATAACGGCAAAACGTATCGATTGGCAGGTCAGGAAGCAAATTACTTTGTGTAACCTTTTTGTACCCATCACTTTGAAGCTCATAGAATGCTAGAACGCTATCTTCCCAGAACCAAACTTCTTGCACCCCTAATCGTCGGTAGCCTTCTAACTTGTTGATACCGCCGCTGGTTTTTACAATTTCAATCACCAGATCAGGGGCAGGTTTGGGTGTATCGAAGTTATAAGATTCATCAGGTTCGTTTCGCGCACCCAGTTCCCGGTTTCCTAGCGAAGGTCCGCCTCGTTTGTAGTAGCGAATGTCTTTCTCGTCCATGAACGCTTCAAGCAATCGAACTAAGGTACTTTTGAAGTCTTCATGTTCTGGACTAATCGGCATAACTTCAGCGTTTCCATCTAAATAGGCGAGTTTAACTCCCGCGACTGTTTCGAGAGAGCGATCGAGTTCTTCAAATTGCTCCCAGGTCAAATCATGAATAATATTGGCGGCTCTAGGTTTAGCGGCTTGTACGATCATGAGCAGTATCCTGTCTTAGATAGTTTCCTTTTTAATCCATTTATCGACGTTTTGTGGCTCATACGCAGATAATCGATCGAGCAATACTTCTGGTTCTGTCGCTTCAAGCACTAACGCACGATGAACCGGGCGCACGAGTTTTTCAGTCACGGCTTGATCAAAGAATTGCAGCAATGGATCGTAGTAGCCTGCAATGTTTAACAATCCGTGGGGTTTCTGATGTAAACCGAGTTGTGCCCAAGTCAGCACTTCACAAAATTCTTCGAGCGTTCCATAACCGCCGGGTAATGCAATAAACGCATCGGAAAGTTCTGCCATTCTGGCTTTACGATCGTGCATTGATTCGACCGTTTCGAGTCGCGTCAGTCCTTGATGTGCCAATTCTTTTGATACTAAAAACTCTGGAATCACACCGAACACTTCACCGCCCGCAGAAAGAACAGCATCAGCAACCACACCCATTAATCCAACATTGCCGCCACCGTAAACGAGCGTAATTCCCCGGTTTGCAATCTCCTTTCCCAACTGGATTGCACCCTTTTCGTAGTCAGGATTTCGCCCCATATTAGAGCCACAAAACACGCAGATCGATTTCATCAGGAACACCTTCACAGCTTGATTGCAAACTTTATCACACCCGCAAATCAATCGCGCTTTTGATATGCCAGATAAATTGCTTCAAGAAATAAATCAGGAGTCATTTGATACGGGAGTTCCTGCATTCCAAGCAAATCTTTAGCTTGACGTGCCAGTCTCAAACTTAGATCGGTTCTCGCTTTCGTCTCTAACATCGATCGACGCTGCAAGTATTCTCGAATTACTGCAAAGTCATCGGGTAATAATCCGTTCAAATTCTGATTTGCTAAGAGTTCATCGGCTAACGATTCAGCTTCAGGAGAAATCGCAAAATTAGAAGACACGATCGATCTCTCTTCCTGAATCACTAATGTTCCAGCAATCAAATCTCCTAGACGTTTCTCGCGTTTGGTGAGCACAATCAACAATAGTCCGATAAAGAACGTATCATCGATCGGACGAATCAAGGCACGAAGAATCGCTTGAGTCACTCCCGCAGGCTGTCCATCATCCCGAATCACTCGAATTTTGCTGTAACGCTTTCCGGGCGTTTGTCCTCTCCACAGCGTTTCAAAAATCACGAAATATCCGGTATAGACCGTGAACGTGATCAAAAGCGAAATTGCAGAAATCCAAAGCTCGATGTTTCGATTGTTCGGCAAGTAGCGTTCAAGCTGAACTGATAACACTCCCCAGAAAATGAGCAAGCCAATCAGCACCGCGCCCCAAATCAAATAATCGACCACGAGCGCGATCGTCCGATTGCCAATGCCCGCTAATGTAAATTCGAGTTCAACACTTTCGGGAGTGCGGATTTTAATGCGATTAAACAGACTCATACCGGGGAAATGAAAGAGGATATTCCACTTTAGCCGCGATCGCGTAAATTCAATCCCAAACCTTCTCTGCGCGATCGCAAGTCATAGTAAACCACGGCTTTGATCGCCTGCCAAAATGGGAGAACCAGCCCACTTCCGAGCAGTACTACGATATACAACAGCAGTACTAATACGCTCGATGTTCCATCATCTACTGTATTCGCCCCAGCTCCGACCAGAGCAAATAGGAAGAATGTTGCAGGAGATATGATCGTCCAAGTAATCAAGCCAGCAACCAGAATGATCAATTGAATGCGTCCGACTGATCCTTTGGTGAGCGTCCAACTGCGTCCGATCGTGGTTGCTCCGTCGATTCCATCTTCAATCGCGAGTGGTACTTCGTAGATAAATAAGCGTGAAAACACTCGGAGCCAGATCAAAAAAGCAACAAGTAGCAAAACGAGAAACGCGATCGCGCTAAATATCGAAAAAGCGACTCCGACTGAAGAAGTATCGATCGCGCTTCTGGGTGCGATCGCCGAGGCAACCAAGCCAACCAGCATAAAAAACACGATAAAGGCGATAAAAAAGCCCATAAACAGCGCAAACGTGATCAAGCCCATCAGCAAGCCAGAAACGAGAAAATTCCAGATTTGTCGATCGGTCTTTTGATAGGCTTCCGTCATCGTTTCAGGTTCATTAATCAATTCCTGATACGCCAGCCGCGAGATTCGCCCTGAAATTTCGATGCTCTTTGCCCAGCCATAAATCGGGACGAACGACCAAAGATACAATCGCAACGTGAGAATGAGATAGCGTTTTAGGTTCGATCGATACAGGCGGACTCCTGCACTGACGACATTGCCAACACTGAGGGGCTGAAATGAATGTTCCGGACTAAGATTGGACATAGCTCAACGTGAATGAATCAAACCATAAGAACTGAGGCTATCTTAGGCGAGGTTCACTCAATCACGACGCTCTTTTACAAAACGATGAACGTAAACCGCTGGATCGCTCGACGAGAGCCAAATTGGAAACAGTTAGACGAATTACTCACTCGGATCGAAAAACGTGGCTTACGATCGCTCTCCACCGACGAGATCAAACGTCTCGCTAGCCTGTATCGTTCTGTGTCTGCCGATTTTGCTAGAGCACGAACGAATCAGAAGGTAGTGGGCAATACGATCGTGCAAGATCTCCAACAGTTAACTTCTCGCGGGTATAGCCAGGTTTATCAAGGATCGCGCAAGCAAGAATGGAAAAGTGCGATCGAGTTCTACAAATGGGGTTTACCGGAAGTGGTTCAGGAGACGATTGTTTATACTGCGATCGCGACCGGATTGTTCCTGCTCGGTGGCTTGATTGCGTGGTGGTTTTCGTGGCGTGACCCGCAATTTCTCGAAATGGTTGTGCCAGATCATCTCATCCGAACAGTGCGCGATGAAGGCAAACTCTGGATGGGATCAATTTTGGGGAGTGAACCGACCGCTGCGAGTCAGATTATGACGAATAACCTGAGTGTGACGTTTCGAGCCGCAGCAGGCGGAATGACATTGGGAATTTATACGATCGTGATTCTATTTCTCAATGGTGTGCTGATTGGAGGTGTTGGAACTTTAGTCGCTCAAAACAATCTCGCGTTTCCATTCTGGGCGTTTGTGTTTCCACATGGATCACTAGAGCTACCTGCTATTTTCTTTTCCGGCGGTGCAGGATTGTTAATTGCACGCGGCATTCTCTTTCCTGGACAGTATCGCCGCATGGATGCGATCAAAGTCTACAGTTTGAAAGCTGCACAATTAATGTTTGGTGTAATTCCGCTGCTTGTAGTCGCGGGTGTAATCGAAGGCTTTTTCTCACCGAGTCCGATCGTTCCCGATCCCTTAAAGTACTTTGCTGGGATCGGGTTGTTCATTGCTCTCGTGCGGTATTGCAGCCGACAGAGAACTACTCGATCAACTTGAGAAATTGACGAACACCGCTCGAACACGCTAGCGTGAGCCGCAGGCAACGAGCTTCTGGGGATTTTTGCAGACAGCGCTCTAGAAACTGCGATCGCTGTTCGTCAACGAGTTCTTCTGTTAAAAGCCCTAACAAGCCATTCCACAAGCGATTCAAGCCGAAAGTCGGAATCACTTCTGGGCTATGTGCTGTGTCTGGTAAAAGTTCAAGCTCTTGGTAAAGTGACCAATTTTGGGTTTCACGATCGATGTGCTTCATAATGAGCCTCCTTAGATGTTTAGGAGACACATCAAACCTGTCACCATCCCTCATAAAGGGTATGTCCGAATCTTTTTCTGTGCCTTATACTACTAATCCTAATCAATTTTGCAGCACTTTTTCTCTTTCTAAGGGTGGAACGTGCAGATTTGCGAAATTCCCCTTGCTAGAATTGAATCCAATCTCGTTCATCGTTTGAGAACTGTCATGAATCGACTGTTGCAAGGGTTTATTACGATCGAGCGATCGCTGCAAATTGCGGCTTTGATCGGAGTGGTCGTCTTTCTCGGCTATTTGGGCGTAGTCAATGTGAAGAGCAATCCAGTTTCATCACCTTCACCCACTTTGCAAAAATAGCCATGTTCTTGCTATCGACTGATCACGCTCGTTCGTTGAACTTTTTCTTTGAACAAACTCTGCCATCCTGCTTTGCGAATTTCAGTTGGTTCTGGTGATTTGTTCCATAAGGTTTCATAAAAGAAGAATGACATGCCGTCATAACCTTGATCGCGAACGGCTTTTACTTGTCGTTGCAGTTCATCGATCGGGCGAGGTGTGCTAGACAATCCACTCAAAACACCGATCGCGGTTGGAATATGATCGCGTGCTGCTTTTAGTGTTGCCCAGGTGTTGGGATTAATCCGATCGACAAACTTTTGCCCCTGAAAATAAATCTGCGGAATCACTTCCTCAATCAATCCTGCTTGTTCCCACTTGTGCCAATCGACTAAAAACGTTTCATACGCATAAGGTAAATCGAGCGGTGATAGTGAGATCAGAACGTTAGGTTTCTTAGCTTTCACAGTTTGGAAAAGCTGGGTTAGAAAAGCTTGTAATTTATTCGATCGCCATCGCATCCATTCTGCATCCTGAGCATTATCGGGCGGAGCCTTCCCGTTATGCTCCTGCTTGTAAAGGTTCACCGTGTAATCGTCGTAGCCAAACGACACAGGTAAACCAAAGTGATCATCGAACTGAATCCCATCGACATCATAGTTATCGACCACTTCAGAAACGAGACTCAAGATATATTGCTGTACTTCAGGCTTGAACGGATTAAACCAGACTGGAATTTGAACACGATCAAGTGCTGATGCTTCATAATCCACTGATCCATCTCGCTTCTGTGTCCACCAATCCCGATGTTTCTGAGCAATTTCCGACTCTTTCGGAGCCATAAACCCAAACTCAAACCAGGGAATCACAGCCATCCCTTTCTGATGTGCATCGGTGATCATTTCTTTGAGCATGTCCCGGTTTTGAAGTCCTGCGGCAACCGGGCGCGGATCGACTGCAAACCCGATTTCTTGCTTCATGACTTGGCTCGGATAAAGCGTATAGCCCCAATTCAGAACAGTCGGATAGAGTGTATTAAAGTTCAATCGTGCAAGCTCATTTACTGCATTGCTCAATCTCGCTTTATCAAATAGCACATCACTATCAATGTTCGTTAACCAAACACCCCGAATTTCTCTGGCTTGTAGCTCTGGTTTCGGAAGATAGCGATCGCTAATCAATCCTTTCGTGTCCGGTAACGCCTGACAAAGAAATGCTGCAATTTCTCCCCGACTGGCAACACGATTCGGGTTCAGCCGTTGAGCATTCGGAAAACTGACTGAAATTTGACGTTCAGTTGTAGCAGCGATCGCACTTTTCGCATAGTTCGGAACATCTTGCAGATCCGAAAATACTTTATTCGATAGTTCAATCGTTGGTTTTAGCTTCAGACCATTTGCTAAGGCAGTCAAAGCTTGAACTCTCGGAATCTGCAAATCTGGGCGGAATGTTCCATCATCAAAGCCCGAAAAGAAGTTCGATCGATAAGCTTTCCCAATCGCGTCTTTTGCCCAGTAATTTGCTGCAATATCTTTGAATTGAACCGGGTTGCGAGTGGGTGAATTGATTTGATCCGGAAACGCATTCACGACCATTGCGGCAAACTGCGATCGCGTGACAGGATCATCTGGTCGAAACTGATTGTTCGGAAAGCCGCGAATGATCGATTTTTGAGTCAGCGATTCAATACACGATCGCGCCCAATGATTCTGAATGTCTGTGAATTTCGACTGAGAGAATGCAGGAGGAACGATCGTTAAAATCAGAACCGTTAACAATCCAAATATCCAGGCACGTCGCATAGCTCACCTAAGAATGCTCGTGAAATACCATCGCATTTGTGAAGCGCGATCGTGCGATTTATTTGTATTTTGTTACTCGCTCCAAAATCATGAGGAAATCCTCAACGACCGCAGCTTGATTCGCTGAAGTTAATACCGGAACATGTACGAATAAACAACGTCTATCCGTGCCCTTACAATGTTTTAGAACTTGATAGTAAAGATAGTTGCAGACAAAGTTACCCGCATCATGACTAATTTCTGTCATTGTTGTGAGTTGCATCAACTGATTCAGATCGAACTTTGAGTACAGAATGTTACTTTGAAATTTGCCATTCGATTCGATCGAGAGTTTCTGCCTTGTTTCTGCCATTCCACAACAGATCGTAATGTTTGGCTGAAGTTCATTGATTTTCGCGATCGCAATTTTCGGTGCAAGTTCAAAATCGACCGGAAGCTGTCTCAGAACATGCCAATTCGGAGAAGCGCGGTCGAGAATTGCTTCGATTAAATCATCTGACGCATTCGATCGATGATGGTCTAACCAAGTTGTAAATGAAGTCAGCAAGATTTTCATTTAGAATTTAGAAGCCAGAATAGAGGACTGAAAGATGCCAACGATTGCTGTTGTCGATTATGACATGGGGAATTTGCACTCTGCTTGTAAGGGATTGGACAATGCAGGCGCGACGACTCTTGTAACCGATTCGGCAAAAGAAATTGAACAAGCAGACGCTGTGGTGCTTCCAGGTGTAGGAGCATTTGATCCAGCAGTTCAACATTTGCGATCGCGCGATCTCGTGCAGCCGATCAAAGATGCGATCGACAGTGGTAAGCCCTTTCTCGGTATCTGTCTAGGTTTACAAATTCTGTTTGAATCGAGCGAAGAAGGCAAAGAACCGGGATTGGGCATTGTTCCTGGAACAGTCAAACGCTTTCAGCCTGAACCCGGACTAACCATTCCGCACATGGGTTGGAATCAGCTTGAATTAACCCAGCCCAATTGTTCGCTTTGGCAAAATTTAGGAATTGATCCCTGGGTATATTTTGTACATTCCTACTATGTGGAGCCGACTGATCCGAGTGTTCGAGCTGCGACGATTACACATGGAACACAGACGGTCACAGCCGCGATCGCACGTCAAAACTTAATGGCGGTTCAGTTCCATCCAGAGAAGTCTTCAACCGCTGGATTGCAGCTTTTATCGAACTTTGTTCAATTGGTGAATCAACGCCAACTCACGAATGTATAGATGATTCTTCGCTGCGTTTCGAGCGGCTTATGCCCCCTAAATCCCCCAAATTTGGGAGACTTTGAAATCTGAAGTCTTCTTAGAATTGGAGCAATTTTTCTAGCTCAAAGTCCCCCAGAATGGGGGATTTAGGGGGCGCGATCAATCCCGCACTGTACAACTAAGTAACATGAGCCTCCGAATCCACGGCAATCGACCCATCAAAACCCTCCCAGGACAAGAAACCCGCCCCACCTTAGCGCGAGTGCGTGAAGCGGTGTTCAACATCTGGCAAGGCTCGATCGAACAGTGTCGCTGGCTTGATCTCTGCACTGGAAGCGGTTCGATGGGCGCTGAGGCTTTGTGTCGAGGCGCTTCAGTCGTCATTGGCATCGAACAATCCACCGCTGCCTGTCGCATTATTGAGCAAAACTGGAAACAAGTTGCCAAGCCGGAACAGTCTTATCAGGTATTACGTGGCGATGTGGTGAAACGGTTGGAAAAACTCTCTGGGCAACAGTTCGATCGCATTTATTTCGATCCCCCCTATGACAGCGATTTGTATGTTCCGGTGTTAACTGCGATCGCATCTCTCAATCTCCTCGCTCCTAACGGCGAACTCGCAGTTGAACATCGTCCCGGTTTCACTTTACCCGAACTATCTTTAACAGTTATTCGCGAAAAACGTTACGGTAACACTGCTCTTACGTTCTACCAAGCATCATGAAATCGACGCTCCTAGCTTTCCTCATTGCTACCAGTGCGACACCTGCAATCGCGCTTCCTCCTCCAGAGGATCAACCTGAAGAAGTCGCGCGAACTGAGATCATTACCGAAGCACGATCGCCTGTAGATAATAAACCCTTAACCGCTGCCGAATATGCTGCCCTTCAAGAGCAACTTCAGCAAGGTCAGCCAGAGAATCCACGCGATCAGGTTTCACCTCAACTCAGAAGAACGATCGGACTTTTACGCCTGCGAAGATTGATCAAAACAGTATTTCCATTTATCCCGCTTCGATAGCTTATCGACTGCGACTTTGACTTTGTTGAATCTGTTGTGTGAATTGCTCTGGAGTTCGGGCAGGTTCTTTACAGCTTAGACCCTGACACACAAGCGCGATCGCATTCTCTGGCAAACTTTCCATCACCATAAACGCAGTCGTTGGTAGATACTGTGTTTCTAAAACTGCAATCTGATCAACCGTGCTACGGATCAAGGTTTGATTGCGAAACCAATCTAGAGCCGTAAACAATGTTGGACAACCAGACGGGGATTGTTCCATCACCGATGCAAATGCTTGTAGCGTTTGTTCTGCTTGATCGAAGTAATCGAGATTTTCAGTGAGCAATGACAACCGGACTAAATTCGCGATCGCAATTCCATTCGCCGAGGGTGTTGCATTATCGACATAACTCCGTTCTCGAATGAGTAAATCTCGACTCGCATCGATCGCAGTATTGTAGTATCCGCTCAGGGTATCGCTCCAAAGATACTGATCAAACTCAGCTTGAACCCGAATTGCTTCTGTTAACCAATCAATTTGATTTTCGGGTGCATCGGATTGAATGCTCCGAGTCACTTGATGCAAATCTAACAAGGCTTTGATGAAGAAAGCAAAATCTTCGGATTGAGCGAGTACTTCAACCGAACCATTATAGTTAATTCGATGAAAGCGTTGATTGATCCATTGATTTTGTAAGATAAATGTCGCGGCTTGACTTGCGAGTTCTAGAGCTTCTAAATCTCGGAAAACAGCATACGATCGAGCGAGTCCCGAAATCATTAAACTATTCCAAGCCACAATCATCTTTGTATCAGTAACGGCTGGAATTCGACCTGTCCAAGCGATCGATCGCGCTTCATCCGCATTCCGAGCAGGCGGGAAAGTTTCATCGATCGACGAACCGTATCGAATCTCAAATAGCTGATTCAACGCGGATTCAACCCTATCAGAAAGCTGACCGGATTGTTTACGCTGAAGCACAATTTTGCCTTCAAAGTTACCTGTCTGACTGATCGAGAATTGTTCTGATAGTTCACTCAATTCTTCAGGTGTTAGCGCATTTTGTAGTTCTGCATAACTCCACACATAGAATGCACCTTCTTCGGGTTCTGCTTCTTCAGGTGTTGCAAAGCTATCGGCATCTTGCGCCGCATAAAAGTAACCTTCTGGTGCAGTCATTTCGCGTTTGAGCCATTGAACCGATTTGTCGATCGCTCTTTCAAATGCTGCCTCTTGAACTCCCGCTGCCCAAAGATTTGCAAGATACTCAACAATTAATCCATTGTCATACAGCATCTTTTCAAAGTGCGGCACTGTCCATGTCGAATCCACCGTGTAGCGATGAAATCCACCCGCTACATGATCAAAGATGCCACCTAGGGCTAAATTCAATCCTCGCTGTCTGGTTACTTCACGAGCATTGTATCGATCGAATCCAAATCGTATTGCGTGAAGTGCCGCATCCGCGTATGGAATCATTGGAAATCGCGTTCCCGGCATCTCTGCGGAAAGAATTCCCGTACTATATTCCAAACCGTTCTTTAATAGTTCCTGACTCAATGTTTGATTCGGAAGTAACACTGAGTTTTGTAAGTTCGTGAGAATTTCAGTTTTTACTGCATCTAATCGAGCACGATCGCTATCGTACAATCCCCTCAACGTTTGCAGCACATGAAGGAATCCAGGCTTTCCGTACTTTGGCTCGATCGGAAAGTAAGTTCCCCCATAAAACGGTGCTAAATCATCCGGCGTTAAAAAGATGTTTAACGGCCATCCTCCTTGTCCGGTCATCATCTGGAGCGCCTGCATATAGATGCTATCGAGATCTGGACGCTCTTCTCGATCGACCTTGATCGGCAAATAATTCTCATTCAAATATCGAGCAATCTCAGGATCTGAAAAAGCTTCCCCTTCCATCACCGTACACCAGTGACACGAAGAATATCCGATAGACAGAAAAATAATCTTATTGTCACGACGAGCTTGTTCGATCGCGGCATCATTCCATGCCCACCAATCGATCGGATTCTCGGCATGTTTCCGCAGATAAAGACTTTGAGCGTGAACTAAACGATTTGTCATAGTACAACGTGGAATAGGATCTCCGATCGAGCACAACCGGAGATCCGCACCCTTAGAACGCAAACACCGTTCTAATCACGCCGATCACAGCGTCCCGATTGTTTGAATTGTAATCAGGATTCGTAATCCAAATCACGCCCGGAGTGATCGCAATATTGTCATTGATTCGGTAACGGTAGAACGCTTCCAAATGCAACGACGTATCGCGATCGCGGAATCCCAAATCGCTTCGCGTCAGTTTCGGTTCTTGTCCTACAAACAATCCGCCTAAGTTGCCTTGCTTAAACAAATCAGGGAACGCCAGCGTAACTGCCCAGTTCCAAACATCGCCGCGACCTTGCCCGATGTAGTTATGGTTCGCATAGCCAACCCAACCCCCGATCGCAAACTTCGGAGAAATCTGGAACGTTCCAGAAATACCATAAGCATTAATGCTAACCGGACTGCCAAAGTTACTATTCGCTAAGTTACTTCCCGTTGCACTTAAGTTAAACGGATCATCCGGTTGCAAATCTGCCCCAAACGGCGCATAAGCATTGATGTAAGTAAAACCAATCCGAGAAGTCGGACTAAGATTCAAAATCAACTGTGCCAACGCGCCATATTGACCATTAAACAATCCATTTCGATTTGCCGGATTGTTCGCGGTCGGTGTTAAGTAACCTAAGTTAATCTCTGCCGACGTTCCCAACCGTTGCCGAATCCCCAGACCAGCCCCGAACGAATAGTTATAAATCGGATTCCGCAAAGCAAACAGCGAAACTGCACCGCCATCAAAATAAGGGTTCAATTGAGACGACGCATCCAAATCCACAAAGCCGTTTCCAGTTCCTGCTAAAAACACATCGGTACTATCGCTCAGTGGGAATCGATAGCGTAACAGAGCTAATCCAACGGCTCCACCACTATCGCCATCAAATTCAACCCGTCCCATGTTTGTCCCTAGCACACCCAAACCGCGAACGCCTGTCGGACTGGTCGGATCTTGCGTTGTTTCTCCAAGCGGAACGACGTTGTTTGCCTGGAGTCGTGTCGTTAATAGATCTCGACCTGTAAAGCTAGTGTTCAAGTTCAATCGCACCCGATATGCCAGTGTCGGATTCCGTTCAGCCTCAGTACTCGTGACTGCATTATCACCCCCAAGCACACTAATCGCCCCGAAGATGACTTCGCCTTGAAGTTTAGTTGTAGTTGAGAATTGTTGCCGCTCTAATGTGGTGGTTCGAGCTTCCAACGCATCAACCCGACCCCGAATGGTTGCCAATTCTGTCGCAAATTCTTGCTGAAGTCGCTGTAAGGTTGCTAAATCTTCTTTCCTGACTAAATCAGCCGTCGAAGCCGCGATCAGTTCATTTACTCGATCGAGACACGCATTCAATCCCGCTGCAAACTCAAACCGCGTTAATGCCCGATTGCCCCGATAAGTTCGATCGGGATACCCTGCAATACAGCCATACCGCTCAACTAATGACTGCAATGCCTGAAATGCCCAATCGGTCGGGCGGACATCTGAAAGCTGCGAAACCGAAGTCACCTGCTCTAAGTTACTAGCAGGCTGTGGACTTGCAGGAACAACAGGCGTGGATAACGTCGCATCGGGAGCTTGTTGTGCGATCGTTACTGGAGCAGCTTGAGCCAGCTTCAGTGTCGCGTCTTTAGCAATCTCAGTCGATGGTTTCGTGGAGCTTGATTGTACTGAAGAGAGCGTAAATGTATCGGAAACAGTTTGAGCGAGTTTCGGAGTGACTTCTGAAGTTGATAATTCAGCAGCACGAACGCTCAAAGGTGCAAGCGCGATCGAACTTGCTGCGAGTGCAACAAAACAGGTCAATGAACCAGGTTTCATGAATCATCCTCACCATAAAAATGTCATTCAAAACAGACCCCGCATAGCGATCGATGTCGAGTCTCTAGAGTCGTTAAAAAAGAATGAAGCTCAAGTCAAACGAAGCGATGGTCAGCGATCGGGTCGCCTGCAATGCAGATCGCTTATTGATCCTCACAGTAGTAAAGGGTCGTTCGCAAGTTCGACTATCTAAAGGATGAGAGACCGACACATTGACAAGCCGCACAGTTAAGTTTAGATGTCGTAATCTTTGCAATTTCTCTGAGCTATCAAGCAATACGCTAAGCTGAATTGATGTACCCTATTGGGTGATTTCAACGCGGGTTCCTCTTATGTCTCTTCTGCGTTTTATTCTGCTGAGTGCGATCGCTGGTTTTCTCGTGATCTTTGCGATCTCAAACTGGGGCATGTCGATGCCGCTGGTCTTTCTCGGTGTTCCATCGCCTGCACTCCCCCTACCTGTGTGGATTTTGGGAGCGATCGCGCTCGGTGCTGCCACGACTTTCTTGATTACTGCTTTGTTTGGGTTGGCGAGAATGACGGCTCGTCGATCGGAGCGTAAAACGGTTCGCCAAGCGACTACGACCACGAATAGTTACGCTTACGCAGAAACGCCTCGCGAAACTCGTTCTAGCAGTAACGATGATGACTGGTTTGGTGGCGATGATGATGATTGGACGAGTGAATCGAAAGCGAAACGCGATTTTGAAGTCAGACAAGCACCGACCTCAGAAACGCGATCGGGTTCGACTTATTCCTATACGTATCGTGAAGCACCTGAACCTAAGCCGCCCGATGTCGTTGATGCAGACTACCGCGTGATTCGCCCTCCGGTACGGAAATTGGATGAGGATGAATAGATGCTAAATGGGGTGAGTGTTTTCCTAGTCGGCATGATGGGTGTCGGCAAAACCACGATCGGGCAATTGTTAGCCGAACGACTCGATTATGATTTTTTAGATGTCGATCGATTTATCGAACAAGCCACCGGACAAACGGTTTCTACGATTTTTGCAGAGTCAGGAGAGGCGATCTTTCGACAGTTGGAAACAGCAACACTGTCTCAGGTGTCGGCTCGATTGCGTCGGGTTGTGGCAACGGGTGGCGGAATTGTACTCGCTCAGGAGAACTGGAGCTATCTGAAGCATGGTGTGATTATCTGGCTCGATGTTCCTGTAGAGCAATTGAGAGAACGATTGAGCCAAGATACGACGCGACCTTTGCTGCAAAATCAGGATTTGACAGCACGATTGACTCAGTTATTAGAAGAACGTCGATCGCGTTATGCTCAGGCGGATATTCATATTGAGGTAATGCCGGATGAAACTCCGGAGCAGATTACAGAAAGGATCATGAATGCGATCGCGCTTGAGTGCGAGAAAAAACGCCAGATCGACAACTCGATCCAGCGCTTGAACGAAGACATGCCATTTCAGGCGAATTTCTGAATCATCTGCCAATTCCGTGAGGCATCTGAGCAGGTGAGACACCCCACCGGAATTTATTTCACCACAGCAGGACGAGCGGCAGACGGACGACGATCGATGACTTGATCGACCAATCCATACTCTTTCGCTTCTTCTGCGGACATGAAGAAATCGCGCTCCGTATCTTGTTCAATTCGCTCTAATGGCTGTCCGGTGTGGTCTGCCAAAAGTGAATTTAACCGCTGTTTGAGGTAGAGAATTTCTCTTGCCTGAATTTCGATATCTGTTGCCTGTCCTTGTGCGCCACCTAGCGGTTGGTGAATCATAATGCGCGAATGTGGCAAGCTCATCCGTTTGCCTTTCGTTCCAGCACTCAATAGGAAAGCGCCCATACTCGCCGCAAATCCGACACAAATCGTAGACACCTCTGGGCGAATCTGCTTGATCGTGTCATAGATGCCCATCCCTGCCGAGACCGAACCACCCGGCGAATTAATGTAGAGGTAGATATCTTTATCGGGATCTTCCGCTTCCAAGAAAAGAAGCTGCGCGACGACGAGATTCGCGACATCGGAATCGATCGCGCTACCGAGGAACACGATTCGTTCCCGCAACAGTCGGGAATAAATATCAAAGGCGCGTTCGCCCCGTCCGGAAGTTTCAATAACGGTAGGAATCATGAATCCAGCCCAGTAACTTTTTTTCATTTTAGCGAACGATCAGACGGCTCGATGGGGTGTTTTCCGTTCATAACAGGTTGCTTATATAAGTTGAACGTAATAAATTGGCGGAGAGATTCTAAAGATTGACTTGAGGTAGCTGTGAAGAAATCAAGTGTTTTATTTCTGTTGTTGTCAACGGGAATTGTGATTGGAACGGCATCCGGTGTTTATTATTTCTGGCGACAGTTGACTCAATTGCCAGAGTGGTATACTACTGGACAGAATAATCCGAAAACGTATGCTCAGATTCAGAAATCGGGTGCAGCCGTTGAGAAAAAGATTGAAGCGCAAATTCAGGCAAGTCCTCAAGCTGCGAAAGTGAATGTAGTTGCAGATTCTCCACCTACCAGTGCTTCCGGCGCTTCAGACGACATTCAGGTGGCGTTGAATTCGCAGGAATTGAATGATTTATTAGTGACAAAAATCACCGAAAAACGAAATGGTCAACCGCTTCCAAGTTCGGTTAAAGGATTCAATGCAGCGGTCAAAGATGACAAGCTAAAAACGGGTGCAGTTGTTGATATCAAGGAATTGCAAAACAGCGGATTAGGTGAACAACAGCAGCAATTCTTATCAGAAATTACCCAGAAGATTCCAATGAACGATCGTAAAGTTTACATCGGTGTTGAGGGCAAACCACAAATTCAAAATGGCAAATTGCGCTTTGATGAAAATGCTCGAATTCAGGTTGGCAATATGAGTTTTACGATCGCTGAAGTTGCCGACCGTTTAGGAGTACCCCCCGAACAAGTGCAAGACCAACTCAATCTTGAACTCAAGGTGCGCGGTTTAACGGTGCGAGACATTGATTTCAAAGATGGGAACGCGATTTTAAAGGGCGATCCGAAATAGAACGATTCCAAACAAACAGCGATCGAAGTCGAAACCTCGATCGCTGTTCCAATTCTCTTAAACACTAACTTGCTAGACTTTGAGGAACTTGCGCTTTCGATTGTCCGCTTGCTAAGGCTTCTTCTTCACTCTCAAAAATTTCAAACACCGAATCCATCATCGTCACTTCAAATACCAGTTTTGCCTCTGGGTGCACGTTGCAGAGCCTAAAACTACCACGCGCCTTGTCCGCATCTCGCATTCCTGCCACTAGCGAAGTCAGACCAGAACTATCGATAAAATTCACCTGACTGAGATTTACCACCACATGATTACTTTGTTTCGCGATACAGTCTTGTAGCTTGGTACGAAACTGCCATGCGGTCGTAATATCTAAGCGCCCAGTCGGGTTGAAGACAACGATCGAGTTTCCATCCGGGGTACTAACAATTTTTTGCTCCATGAGAATCGTTCTCTGCTCCATGTAAACCATGACTCGCCTCGTGCAATCTTTTTAGGGATTACTCGATCAGTTATGCCCAAAGAAATAGATCAGATAACGATTCTCCAAATAAAAAGAGGGTCGCGCCCAATAAACGCTTCCCTCGGAGTGCAAGGCTTAACAAATGGATGTCAATGGCTTTTCGCCATCGCGCTTAGTGTGCCCCGTTTTTCGACCAATTGATCCAGTCTTGCGGCTTCAAGAAAATTTCATACAGCCGCGCCTCTGGGCTACCCGGTTCGGGTTCATAGCCGTATTCCCAACGCACCATCGGCGGCAACGACATCAAAATCGATTCGGTGCGCCCATTGGTTTGCAGCCCGAAAATCGTTCCGCGATCGTATACCAGGTTGAATTCCACGTAGCGTCCACGGCGATAGAGTTGGAACTGTCTTTGTCGATCGCTATATTCGGTGTTCTGACGACGTTCTACGATCGGTGTGTAAGCAGGCAAGAAGGCATCGCCACAAGACTGCACAAACGCAAATAAATCTTCCCAAGTCCGGTTCTGAACGGTTCCGACTTCTTTGCTTCTAAGAGCCGCAGGCGTGTCGCTTTGAGAACCTGGATATGCGATCGGATACAAATCGCCTTTCGTATCTTGGTAATCGAAGAAGATGCCGCCAACTCCACGAGTTTCTTTACGGTGCTTCAGGTAGAAGTACTCATCGCACCAGAGTTTAAAGGTCGGATAGTATTCGGGATGATGACGATCGCATGCGTCCTTCAATGTTTGATGGAAGTGAATCACATCTTCTTCAAACGGATAGTATGGCGTTAAATCGATGCCGCCACCGAACCACCAAACCGGACCTGCTTCAAAATAGCGATAGTTTAGGTGCACTGTCGGGATGTAAGGATTGCGGGGGTGCAACACCATCGAAGTTCCGGTCGCATAGAAGCTGTGACCCTTTGCCTCTGGGCGTTGAACCAAAATCGACGGCGGCAGATCCTTACCCCAGACTTCCGAGAAGTTAACGCCGCCTTGCTCGAAGACTCGACCTTCGCGCATCACACGCGATCGACCGCCGCCGCCTTCTTCGCGTGTCCAACTGTCTTGTTTAAATTGTGCTTCTCCGTCTGCGGCTTCTAAGCCTTCACAGACCTTGTTCTGAAAAGATTGTAGCCATTGGCTCACCCGTTCGCGGGAATCGCTCGGCGGGAGCGCTTGAGTCGTCTCGGTCTCGTTGGAAGTAAAGAAAGCAGTCATAAACGTCGGTTCCTGGAACGAGTCGTCTTAACTTGTGCGATGAAAGGAGTTTAAAGTTTCCGCTCAGTCTCCGGCAGCAGGATTGCCAGAAATGAGACGGTTCATTTAGACTATCGCGAAACGGCTACCCTCACGCAATTCCCTCGATTCTCGAACCCCAGAACGTCTCATTTGATGCGGCAAAGCGCGATCGTAAATGTTTATAACGTTGTGTGACTTTCAGCGGGGATCACACGTCAAACATTCTCAAGAAGGATGACGATCGCCCCTCAAATCTAGCTAAGATCAGACACCCCGGCTACAGGGTACGGATGAACCCGATTCCCTCATAGGAGATGGATTTATGCTGAACTTTCCTTGGAAATTCTTCTACCGCAAGCAGCGGCGCGTTCGATCGACGTTTGCGCGATCGTATCAGGCGGTGAGTTCGGCATCGGTGGACGATTTGTGGCGCAAAGTGATCGATTTAGCCGATGTCTCTTGGCATCCGATGATTTCTAGAACGAATGTGCCTCGTGGTCAGGTGGCGAAACCCGGATTGATTTACGAAGCGGTGACGCGGTTGGGTCCATTTCCGATTCGGATTTTTGTGGAGCGCGTTGATCCGCGAGAATTGCTCAGTGTGCGGATTATTGCGATTCCAGGGCTTGAAGAGCGGATTCGATATGAAGTGAAATCGACGGTTTCGGGAACGAGTATCGCGTATTCGGTGACGCTGCAAGGCTGGCTATCGCCGCTGATTTGGTCGATTATTAAGCCGTATGCGTCACGAGTTGCGGAGGATTTGGCTCACGCGGCAGAACAACCGATCGATACCTCAAAATCGGCTCAAAGAAGCTGTTTTGATTTTTAGGTTGCTAGGTGTAATTCCAATCCCCAGCACCTAATACTCAAAGGCGGATTGTCCCCAGGGCGGTAAGATCGACATACAACCCTGATCGACTCTTTACCACGCTCATGTTAGATACCCTTAGCGCAGAATCCGTTTTAGAAGTCCTTAAACCTGTTCAAGACCCCGAACTCCAGAAAAGTTTGGTCGCATTGAACATGATTCGCAATGTGTCGATCGACCAAGGCAAAGTCCGCTTCACGCTAGTTCTTACAACTCCCGCTTGCCCGTTGCGTCAATTCATTGTCGAAGACTGCGAACGCGCGGTGAAAACACTCCCCGGTGTGGAATCGGTCGAAGTGGAAGTGACCGCCGAAACGCCACAGCAGAAAGGATTGCCCGATCGTACTGGAATCGATGGTGTGAAGAATATCATCGCGATTTCGAGTGGGAAAGGGGGAGTTGGGAAAAGCTCGATCGCGGTAAATGTCGCGGTCGCACTCGCCCAAGCAGGCGCGAAAGTGGGCTTAATCGATGCCGATATTTATGGACCGAATGCCCCAACGATGTTAGGTCTAGAAGGTTCGGGTGTCGCAGTGCGTCAAACCGCAGAAGGTGAAGTGTTAGAGCCTGCGTTTAATCATGGCGTGAAGCTGGTTTCGATGGGATTCTTGATCGACAAAGATCAGCCTGTCATCTGGCGTGGTCCGATGTTGAATGGCGTAATTCGTCAATTTCTTTATCAAGTGACTTGGGGCGATTTGGATTATTTGATCGTCGATATGCCACCGGGGACTGGAGATGCTCAATTGACGTTAGCGCAAGCGGTTCCGATGGCGGGTGCGGTCATTGTCACGACTCCGCAAACAGTGGCACTGCTGGATTCTCGACGCGGCTTGAAGATGTTTCAGCAGCTTAACGTTCCGGTGTTGGGAATCGTCGAAAACATGAGCTACTTCATTCCGCCGGATATGCCCGATCGACAATATGATATTTTCGGTTCCGCAGGCGGCGAAAAGACCGCAACCGAGTTAAATATCCCGCTGTTGGGCTGTGTCCCGTTAGAGATTCCCTTGCGTCAGGGCGGCGATCGCGGAGTGCCGATCGTGGTCGGTGATCCGGATTCTGCTTCCGCGAAGGCGTTAACCCAAATAGCCCAGCAAATTGCTGCTAAAGTATCGGTTGCAGCCCTCGCGTAAGTGATTATGTTTCGGAAAAAATCCTCTTCTCCGCTTCGTCCCTGGCTCCAACCCTGGCAAGGAATGGACTGGTATCTGTTCGGGGCAGTCTTGGCGCTGACCGCATTGGGCGGTGTCATGGTTCACAGCGTTCAACTGGCACATACTGAGCGTCAGGATTGGATTTTTCACTTGCTGATTGGCAGTGTGGGAACGGTGCTCGTCTTCATGCTGGCTCGATTGCGGTATGATGCGCTGCTTGCCTGGAAGTGGTGGATTTATGGCATCACGAATGTCTCGCTGCTCCTTGTGATGATCATGGGATTGGAGGCGAAAGGGGCGCAGCGATGGCTCGGATTGTTTGGATTCGGGATTCAGCCGTCGGAGTTTGCGAAGTTGGGCGCGATTATTACGCTGGCAGCAGTGTTACATCAGCGATCGGCTTCCACGATTCCGATGATGGTTAAGGTGTTAGCGATCGCAGCTTTACCCTGGACGCTGATCTTCTTGCAGCCGAACTTAGGGACATCGCTCGTGTTTGGGGCGATTACGATCGGGATGTTGTATTGGGGAAATGCGAATCCGGGCTGGCTCTTATTGCTTTTGTCTCCGGTGATTTCAGCCGTTTTATTCACGACGCTGATTACCAAAGGCGCGTTTGGAATTGGTGCGATCGGGCTTTGGATTGCGATCGTTGGATTGGTTGCCTGGAGGACATTACCGTGGAAGACTTACGGCGCATTAGTTCCAGTTGTGATTAACCTGATTGCAGGTGGATTGGGACAAGTCTTGTGGCAATTTGTGCTGCATGATTATCAGAGGGCGCGGATTCTGATGTTTATTGATCCGGACCAAGATCCGCTAGGCGCGGGATATCACTTGATTCAGTCGAGAATTGCGATCGGGGCTGGCGAACTGACTGGACGTGGATTGTTCCGAGGAACGCAGACGCAGCTTGATTTCATTCCGGAGCAGCACACGGACTTTATCTTTACCGCGATCGGGGAAGAACTCGGCTTTCTGGGTGCGATCTTCGTACTCGGTGCGTACCTATTAATCTGTTATCGATTGCTGATCATTGCTCAGAATGCAAAGGACGAATTCGGCTCATTGCTTGCGGTTGGAGTGTTCTCGATGATTATCTTCCAGGTATCGATCAATATCGGGATGACAATCAACTTATCCCCTGTGACGGGGATTCCTTTGCCTTGGTTGAGTCACGGGAACGCGGCGCTATTGATGAACTTTATGGCGATCGGGCTTGTTGAATCGGTGGCAAACTTCCGACACAAGCCGAAATTCTGAACTATTGGGGAAGCGCGATCGCTTTATCGATCACAATCAATATCAGAGAGTTCGATCCCACCTGTACACTGATAGTTGAAGCTACTTCACAAAGAGTTATGTTTTTACCAGGTTCAGCCGTCCGCGTGACGAACATTAACGATACGTATTACGGATTTCAAGGACTTGTCCAGCGCATTACGGACGGTAAAGTCGCAGTGCTGTTCGAGGGCGGCAACTGGGATAAACTCGTGACTTTCAGAATGTCAGAACTGGAAGTCGTCGATGCCAAGAAGAAAGCTACAAAATAAGCTCTTGAATGCGGTAGATTGTGGAGGTGGATTTGTACTAATCTTATGCGCCTTCCACTTCCGCAATTTTCCGCCCAAAATCGTCCAGCAAATCACATCGCTGAAGTGATCGAAACGGCGACGACCGAATTTCTATCGCAATGCTTGGAACCGGAAGATCTTTCGTTTCCAGTGATGCCGCCGTTTGGAAGTTGGGTCAAAGCGATCGACGAAGAATCAACGAATTTAATCTACGCCGTCGTTTATCACGCGACCACAAGCCCGATCGATACCGTTCACCGGGCAAGAGCGCTAGGGATGTCGCTGGCTGAACTGCGTGAACAACAGCCGCAAATTTTCGCAATGCTGAGAACAGAATTTCGATCCGCGATCGTCGGTTATCGTTCAGGTGGAAATAAGAAGAACGGCGCGACAGGCGGAACGATCTATCAACATTTGCCGCCACGTCCGCCGCAAATTCATCAGGCTGTTTATGCTTGCGATGCGAAAGAAATTATCGAATTCAGTGAAGGGCTTGATTTCCTGAGAACTTTATTGCAAGTGGGAGGCGCTCCGGTGGATGCGTTGACAGCGGCAGCAATTCGAGAAATTTATCAACTGAGAAAAGCCGATCGTGCTTGGTTGGTGCAAGCAGGTCGAATGTTGAGTTTATTGCTGAAAGATGATTACGATCGCTTACGGGTAATCCTCAGTCAAATTCACCTTTAGGCGGATTTTGCACTTTGGCAGAACCTGGTAAATGATTAGTCTGGCTTGAGTGACGAATCCAAATGTTTTTATTAACCGCTGGCTTGTTTCAAGAACCGATCGTTTCGTTTGTGATTCTGCTGGCGGTGATCTTGATTGTACCGATCGTGTTTGAACGGCTACGAGTGCCGGGATTGGTCGGATTATTAGCGGCTGGCGTTGCACTCGGCTCGAATGGATTAGGAATCATTAGTAGTGATTCTGAAACGATGAATCTGCTCTCGGATATCGGATTGGTGTATCTGATGTTTGTGGCAGGGTTGGAGATTGATATCGAGCAATTTACGCGCACCCGGAATCGATCGATTGGGTTCGGAACTTATACGTTTTTGGTTCCGCTGATCACAGGAACGATCGTGGGTCGAATCTTTGGCTTTGATTGGAATCCGGCGATTTTAATCGGGTCATTATTTGCGTCTCATACGTTGTTGGCGTATCCGATCGTCAGTCGATTAGGAGTCGTGACGAATGAAGCGGTCACGGTGGCGATCGGGGCAACGATTTTTACGGATATTGGGGCGCTGTTGGTATTAGCGATTTGTGTGGGAATTCATGCCGGGGATTTTACGATCGCGAAGTTAATCACGCTTTTGGGATCGCTGGTGATTTATACGATCGTGATTCTCTTCGGATTCGATAAAGCGGGACGTGAATTCTTTCGCCGCTCTGGAAACGATGAAGGCAATCAATTTCTATTTGTGCTTCTGGCTGTGTTTCTTGCTTCGGTGGGAGCGCAGTTAATTGGAGTGGAAAAAATTGTTGGTGCGTTCTTGTCTGGATTGGCGGTGAATCGTGTCGTCGGAGATAGCCCGGTTAAAGAAAAAGTTTTGTTTGTGGGTAGCGTCTTGTTTATCCCGATCTTTTTCGTGGATATGGGCTTGCTGATTCGCGTTCCGACCTTTATTCAGAGTTTGACTAATCCGACCCTGTTGGGATTAACCCTAGCGATCGTATTCGGTCTGATTTTCAGTAAGATGGCAGCCGCTGTCTTAGCAAAATTGACTTACCGCTACAGTTGGCGCGAAATGATGGTGATGGGATCGCTGTCTCTCCCTCAAGTTGCGGCAACGTTGGCAGCGACACTCGTTGGCTATCGGGCTGGCTTGTTGACGGAAGGTGTTCTCAATAGCGTGATTGTTCTCATGCTCGTGACTTCGATATTAGGACCGATTCTCACGGCGCGATTTGCGAATGAATTACGGGTAGAAACTTTCAGTGAAATTGAGCCAACGATTTCCGCGCCCACTTTGACCCGTCAGACCACGGTTTTAGTTCCAGTCTATAACCCGAATACAGAGGCATATTTGCTGGAATTGTCAGCGTTGATTACGCGATCGCATTCGGGGCGATTGATTCCGTTAGCGATCGCGCTTTCTCAAGCGTCACTCAATTCGCCCGAAATGCAGGAACGGCTCGATCGAAGTGAATCTCTTTTGAGCCGTGCAACTGAACTGACTCAGAATTACGGCGTGAACATTTCGCCTTTACTCCGAATCGATGACAACATTGCTCAAGGCATCACGCGCGCGAGTCGGGAATCTCATGCGGATTTGATTGTCATGGGCTGGGGGCGCAACAGTCGATTAGGAGAACGATTATTTAGAACGATCGTCAGCAGCGTTCTCAGTACCGCTCCTTGTCCGGTCGCTGTGGCGCGATTAGTTCAATCACCAAGCGAGTTTCAGAAAATCTTAGTTCCGATCGAGACGCTCACACCCCGATCGATGTTTGCGCTCGAATTCGCTCAAAATATTGCTACCGCGACGAGTGGAAGCATTACCGTACTTCATGTGTGCGATCGCGCAACGTCTCCCAGTAAAATTGCCTGGATTAAATCTCAACTTACGCTCCTCATTGCCAAACTGCCTTCGCTTGTCGCTGAAGTTCAGATTGTGCCAGATGACGATACGGTGCGAGCGATCGCGGCTGCGGCTCAATCTGCTGATTTGATCATTTTGCACTCTGGACAGCGATTAATGAGCGCAGGAGGCTTACCGCTCAACGGTTTGACCGTTCAGATCGCGGCTCAAATTCAATGCTCGATCGTGCTTTTGGGTGAACCGGAATCGGTCGATCGCTCCATTCTCCGCTCGACATCACCGAGTTAAATCCGCCGCTTTAAGATTGCGAAATTTCCAACAAGGGCTTGATTTGCTGAGACAACCATGTGAAATTTGATACATAGAGCGTCTCGCACAATTCAGCCGCTTTTTCAAGTGAGATGAATTCGTGAATTGCTCCCGCCATTTCTCCACGTTGACCGAAAATGGTAGTCAACAAGGGTGCATACGCGATGACAACTGAACGAGAAACGGGATCGATTCATTCGATCCGTATCCTGCTGATTGAGGACAATGAGCCGAATCGAAGGCTGCTCGAAGACTATCTGATTTACCAAGGTTACAGCGTGTTACCGCTGGCGACTGGACTTGGCTTTGAGCAGGCAATCATTGATTTTCAGCCTCAAGTGGTGCTACTCGATTTGAAATTACCCGATATCGATGGCTGTGACATTTTGGAGCAGATGCAGCAGAATCCGGAGTGGAGCCAGATTCCTGTAATCGTTGTTTCGGCTCGTGCTTTTCTCTCAGACCAGCAACGGGCGCTAAATTTGGGTGCAAAACGGTATTTAGTGAAACCGATTCGGCTTCAAGAATTGCTCCAAGTGATTCGAGAGGAACTGAATCGCTCTATAGAATAAAAAAATCGGGAGCCTTGCCCCCGATCGAGTCGATTCAGTTTTGCCAAAATTTAGACCGAAGTATTGTCTTGATTTGTATTAATAAATTGTTCGATCGTTAAACTTAAATTTTTCACAGTGTCGCCAGATTCGAGAATCTGAATTTCGAGCGCAGAAAGTAATAAAGTCGCTGTTTGTAATTGGGTGAGCGCTCGTTCGATATTGTTTCGAGTTTGGCTCTCAAACTCTTGTAGATTCATACGATTTAAGTGACAAGTCGAGTACTGATAGTCCGACTATAATCACTCTGGTTCGGTGATCGTCACCCTCGACCGCGAGGATTGATTTAAAATTTAAATATCAACCTTTTAGATAAAGTTTTAAGTGACTGTTTCCCCCCAAACTCTGTCGCTGATCGACGATCCAGACCGTTTAGAAGCTCGGCTCAAAGAGATTCCTCAAGAGCCGGGAGTTTACTATATGCGCGATCGTACCGATCAAATTCTCTACATTGGTAAGTCGAAACGATTGCGCTCTCGACTGCGATCGTATTTCAACGGTCATGATACTCGTCCCCGAATTGCGCTGATGATGCGGCAAGTAGTCGAGATCGAAGTGATCGTGACCGATACTGAGGCGGAAGCGTTAGCGCTCGAAGCCAATATGATTCGTCAACATCAGCCGCACTTTAATGTGTTGCTGAAAGACGATAAGCAATATCCGTATCTCTGTATTACTTGGTCTGAGCCGTATCCCCGGATTTTTATTACTCGCAAGCGACGGATGGGGAAAGAGCGCGATCGCTATTACGGTCCGTATGTGGATAGTCGCACGCTTCGCACGACGCTTCATTTAGTCAAGCGAATCTTCCCACTGCGCCAACGTCCACAGCCGTTATTCAAAGATCGTCCTTGCCTGAATTACGATATCGGTCGCTGTCCGGGTGTGTGTCAGGCGATGATTACTTCTGAGGATTATCGTAAGACGGTGCAGAAAGTCGCGATGATTTTCCAGGGCAGAACCCGCGAATTGGAAGAGTCGTTAATGGCTCAAATGGAGAAAGCGGCGGAAGATCTCAACTTTGAACATGCAGCGCGATTAAGAGATCAGATTACCGGATTGAAGAGTCTCAGCGCAGATCAGAAGGTTGCTTTGCCGGATGACACCGTGTCGCGAGATGCGATCGCGCTTGCGGCAGACGAAGAACACGCCTGCATTCAACTCTTCCAGATTCGTGCGGGTCGCTTAGTTGGACGATTAGGATTCTTCGCAGATGCTCACGCGGAACCCGGAGCAATTCTTCAGCGGGTCTTAGAAGAGCATTATCAGACGGTTGATCCGGTTGAGATTCCGGCTGAAATTCTTGTGCAGCATGAGTTACCAGAAGGTGAAATGCTGGCGGAATTCTTGAGCCAATCGAAGGGGCGGAAAGTCTCGATCGTGGCTCCTCAGCGTCAGACCAAAGCGGAATTGATCGAAATGGTCGAGCGGAATGCGTCGATCGAGCTTGCGCGGACTCAGAAATTCGCCGATCGTAATACTCAAGCGATGCAAGATCTGGCAGAAATTCTCGACTTGCCAGAGTTACCCCGTCGCATCGAAGGCTACGACATTTCGCACATTCAAGGTTCGGATGCGGTGGCTTCCCAAGTCGTCTTTGTGGATGGACAGCCTGCGAAACAGCACTATCGCCACTACAAGATCAAGAATCCAGAAGTGCGATCGGGTCGATCGGATGACTTCGCAAGTATGGCAGAAGTGCTCTCCCGTCGATTCCGCAAGTATGCAGCCGCGAAAGCGAAAGGGGAAACGCTTGTTCCGGCTTCTCAAAGTTCGAGTTTGAAGTCGAATAGCCTTTCAGATTTTCCTGATGTGGTGATGATCGACGGTGGAAAAGGTCAGCTTTCGGCAGTTGTGAACGTGCTGCGGGAGATGAACTTGCTCGAAGATATCAAAGTCGTGAGTTTGGCAAAACAGCGAGAAGAGATTTTCTTGCCGGGTGAGTCGTTTCCGCTCGAAACCGATGCGGAACAGCCTGGAGTACAACTTTTACGACGATTGCGAGATGAGGCACACCGATTTGCGGTCACGTTCCATCGTCAACAGCGTACCACTCGAATGCGTCGATCGAGCTTAGATGAGATTCCTGGTTTGGGACATCATCGGCAGAAGTTGTTACTCGCGGAATTTCGATCGATTGATTACATTCGCGAAGCGAGTCCCGAACAATTAGCTAAGGTTCCGGGGATTGGGATGTCGATCGCGAAGCAAATCTATCAATATTTCCATCCGGGAGATGAAGCGATTGATGATATTCCAGAAGCGATCGATTCTGAGGTTGTGTCTTAGAGGGCGTTTGAAAAGGGCGTTTGAAAAGTGTCGTCTCTTGCATTTACCCGCCCGTGACTGAAAGTCCGGGCTAACAGAACAAAGTCCACTAAAGGGACTAAAAACTAATCGAAGCATGGTTTCCAGTCCTTTTCAAAGGACTTCGCACGATTAGCCCGGACTTCCAGTCACGGGCGGATGAATGCCATGCTCGATACGTTTCAAACATCCTCTTATTATCGATTTCCCGATCGATCTCCCTAACGATGTTGCATTGGGTAACGGTGAGATTGAGCATTTGACTTAACGGTGATACGCTGAGGTTTCATCGGTTCTAGCGGGAAGCAGTCGCTAGAGGTAACGGGGAAAGAGTAGTGAAAAGCTGCCGCTGTCCCGCAACTGTGATGAGGAGTTTGCTTCTCTGAGCCAGGATGCCCGCCGAAGCTGCCTGATGACGTGTGATTTAGGCTCAGATTCTCTAACCGTCTGCGAGGTACAGACCCAGTGAAACGACATAAATTGTTGCGCCTTACTGCAATAGTCGGGCTAAGTTGTTATTTGATTATCGGTTCGGCTAATCCTGCCCATGCGATGCACATCATGGAAGGATTTTTACCGATACAGTGGGCGATCTTTTGGTGGATCGTATCGATTCCATTTTTTGTTGTGGGAGTACGATCGCTAACTCGGATTACCCGCCAAAATCCCCAACTCAAACCATTGTTGGCATTAGCGGGTGCATTCACCTTTGTATTATCTGCACTGAAAATTCCGTCTGTAACCGGAAGTTCTTCGCATCCGACTGGAACTGGATTAGGGGCGATTTTGTTTGGTCCGTCTGTGATGTCGGTGTTGGGTGGATTAGTGCTGCTGTTTCAGGCGTTGTTACTTGCACACGGAGGATTGACAACGCTGGGCGCGAATGCGTTTTCGATGGCGATCGTAGGTCCCTTTGTTGCATATTGGGTCTATCATTTGATTCTGCGATCGGGACATCAAAAAGTCGCGATCTTTTGCGCGTCAGCTTTGGAAAATTTGCTCACGTATGTCACAACTTCGATTCAGTTAGCATTAGCATTTCCAGCCGCACAAGGTGGATTCGTCGCAGCATTCCTTAAGTTTGCAGGGATTTTTGCAGTGACTCAAATTCCGCTTGCGATTAGTGAAGGATTGCTCACCGTTTTGGTGTGGAATTGGTTGCAATCTTATGGACGTGAAGACCTGGAGACGTTGAAGCTACTGAAACAGGAGCAATCATGAAGTCGTCAAAATTGCAGAATTGGGGATTAGCGATCGCGGTGATTGTTCTCGCGGCTTTTCCTCTATTGTTTGTCAAAGGCGAATTTAGTGGATCAGACGGTCAGGCGGAAACTGCGATCGGAGAACTGAAACCCGAATATCAACCTTGGTTCAAGCCATTCTTTGAACCACCGAGCGCAGAAGTCGAGAGTCTGTTATTTGCCTCACAAGCAGCACTCGGAGCGGGTGTGATCGGCTATGTGATTGGACGCTATCGAGGCAGAACTGAACAACGGAAACGGGAGAAGTAATTGCATCACCATTTGGATGTTTATGCTTATCAGAATCGATTGCGGCAGATCGCTCCGGTGCAGAAATTTGGATTCGCGATCGCAGTTCTCTTGATTGCATCGATCGTGCATCCGACTGTACAGGTTCTCATTGTAGTTTGGTTAGCAATTTGGACGATCGGATATGCTCGAATTCCTGCTAAGGTCTATTTTCAACTGTTAACCGTGGCTGGAATCTTTTTGTTAATGAGCATTCCAGCTTTAGTGATCAATGCGGTTTCGATTGATCAGATTGCATCCATTCGAGTTGATGAAATTCAAGGTGTTGCACTTGGAAGCTGGTATCTGTTTATCAGTCGAAGTGGAATGATGCAAGCTGCTCAGATAGGAATGCGATCGCTTTCCTGTACGTCTTGCTTACTATTCATTCTGTTTACGATTCCATTTACTGATCTGCTCCATCTATTTCGGCAGTTACGAGTTCCAACGCTGATTACTGAACTATTACTGTTGATGTATCGATTTATCTTTTTGTTTTTCGATGTCGTGACCGAGTTACAACTTGCACAGCAAGCAAGAGGTGGATATCGGACGCGGAAACGATGGATGTATAGTGTGGGATTGTTGATTAGTCAATTGTTAGTGCGATCGCTCCATCACTATCGCGATTTTTCCCTTGCGCTCAATGCTCGTGGATTTAATGGAACCTTTGAAGTGTATTCACCTCAAAAGCATTACTATTCCAGACGATATGCGATCGAGTCAGTGTTAGGCTGTCTTGGATTGCTGCTCTTAGAGTTCAGATGATGCAACCGTTACTAGAGTTTCAGGACGTTTCTTTTTGCTATCCGAATAGCGCTCGATTTGCGGTGCAACAGTTGAATTTGAAGATTCTAGCGGGGCAAAAAACCGCGATCGTGGGACATAACGGCTGTGGTAAATCAACTCTGCTTTTTCTTGCAGATGGACTGTACCGCGCTACTTCTGGAACGATTCGCTGGCAAGGAGAACCATTACAATATCGTGCTGCTGCTCTTAATCAATGGCGACAGCGAATCGGGCTTGCATTTCAAGATCCTGAGCGGCAATTAGTTGCAGCAACGGTAAGCGAGGATATCTCTTACGGACTGTGTAATTTACAGCTATCAAAATCAGAAATTGCTCAACGATTACAACAAGCTTTGATGGATTTCTCTTTGAAGGAACTAGAGCATTGTCCGCTTCATCATCTGAGCTTAGGACAGAAACGCAGAGTTGCACTGGCGGGAGTAATGGCGCTGCAACCAGAACTATTACTACTAGATGAGCCGACTGCTTATCTAGATAAACGACAAACGAATAATCTGTTTCGGGAGTTGGATCGAATTCATACCAAGGGAACCACGATCGCGATTGCGACTCATGATCTCGATTTGGTTTACGCCTGGGCGGATTGGGTGATTGTTCTGGATGCAGGGCAAGTGGTTCTTGCCGATCGAACGGAAGCCGTTTTCTCGAATGTGGCGTTGCTTGAACAGTTACAGCTTGGATTGCCGACACTGCTGGAAATTTGGTCGATTCTGCCTGAATCGGTGCGGCAAGCGACCCCGCCAAGAACGATTTCCGAATGGCGCGAACATCGATTTTGTGATTGATATCAATTCAATTAACACAACACCTTTAGAGATCGTCGTTCCACCGGGAAATCCTGGTAGAGACGACCCGCCGGGTCGTCTCTACGTCATCGGGTAAACGCACAATCTGTCGCATTCATTGTTTGAATGGTTACGACAACGAAATTTGCCCAGGTGTGTCCGAAATAGAAAACTGGAATCATTACAGTTGTAACGATCGCTGAGCGCAATGATTAAGAAAAATCACAGTCAATCTATCGATCGACAGAGAAGCGGAGTGCCGACTGAGAATTGAATTAAGAATTGTTAGAAAATCATAACTTACATTACTTTTTAATTGGAATATGAGAGAGGCTGATACTGTTAAGAAACTCCAATCAATAAAGGAAAGCGTTGTATGCAGACTTCTAAAAAGCACTTGGGTGAATCGTTTGCGCTGGTGATGTTACTTGCAACTGCCTGCGCTGGAGTGGTCGCAATGATGTCGCAGATGCAATAAGAATTGTGTTACTTTAATTCATAAAAAACGGGCAGGAGCATTTTTGAGTTGCTTCTGCCCTTCGCTTTTTTCAGCATGAATAAGGGCGATCGCAGAAATATACGATCGCCCTTAACCAGAGATTTTTCATTACGCCATACTATTCTCGATCGCCCAGCGAGCTAGTTCAGTTCGGTTATGCAGTCCGGTTTTACCGAGCATATTACTAACGTGCGACTCGATCGTTCTTTGGCTTACATTTAATTCTTCCGCGATTTCACGGTTCGCCATGCCACGCGCTACAAACTGAACCACCCTTAATTCAGTTGGAGTTAACTCCACATCAAACGGTACTTGAATCTTCGGAGCATTATCGCCGCCTTTTGCATCCTTGTGTTGGATCAGTCTGGAGGCTTGCTTCAGTGAGGATTCAACTTGCGCGACTAATTCTTCTGGCTCGAACGGTTTCACCATGTAAACATCCGCGCCGATATTGAGACCCTTTACGCGATCTTGGCTTTGACCTTTCGCGGAAAGGAACAACACTGGAATCCAGCTTGTTTTGGGATCTTGACGGATATTGCTTACGAGTTGATAACCGTCCATTTCTGGCATCATCACATCGCAAATAATCATGTCTGGCACATCTTGTTCGAGGACCTCCAGCGCTTCCCGCCCGTTTTCTGCGGTGACGACTTCATACCCTCGGAACTCCAGATAATCTTTAACCAACAGAATTAGGTTAGGGTCATCATCAATCAACAGCAATCGTCTGTGATTCCCTGAACTGGTTTCCTTCATGCTGTGCTACTCGCTCTGCCTGAATCTAAATCAACGTTGACACATGACTAAGCTATTCTACGGATTCTGAGGGGTCAGAGTCGCGTATTTTGGCTTGATTGGACGGGTTACTCTGGATTTACCATACTCGAATTTCATTCAAGAACTGGAAGAATCCAGATTTCTGTCTATAGGTCACGAGTCATTATATCCGACTCTTCAAGAAGTTAAACTTTTTTCAGATGAAGTTGAGAGAATTCACTTGGATGCGGTTCTAAGAATAGTTTCTTATTGGGTTTGAGAATGTTTAAACAAAGACAGAAATTACGCGGGAGTCATTGGTTTTGGCGATCGTAAATCGTTAATTCGACGGGTGTTTGTTCAAATTCACTCTAACCGGGATTTAGTCTTTTTTTAGTCAGAAATAATACGATCTTCGTCTTTTTCAGAATTGATTTGGGGTTCGGGTAGCGGGTGTCTCAAAAATGCAAACTCTTCGACAATTCGATTACCGATGAGGTGTTCTTGAATAATTCGTTCGATTACTTCCGGAGTGACGGAATGATACCAAACTCCGTCTGGATAGACGACGAGAACCGGACCGCGATCGCAGACTCTTAAACAGTTAGCTTTGGTGCGGAAGATACAGCTAGGACGCTCTGAGGTTGGGGTGTCTAGCTTTAATTCGCGCAGTCGTTTTTTGAGATAATCCCAGGCTTCAAGTCCGAGTTCTTTACTGCAACAGAGCGGTTTTGTTTGGTCAGCGCAAATGAAAAGATGTCGATCGATGCGATCGAGTCCGAGGGTTTGAACACAGTTAGAAAACGAGTCGGATGCAGTCATAAATACCCAAGATACGGAAGCGTGAAGATCTTTAAACTTCTACTGAAAGTCAGATGCGATTAGAACCCTGAAATGAGCAGGATAGAAGCCATCTCAATCCCATTAGAAAACTTCTGCCTCAATGCTACACCGTAAACCCATCCACCCACCGAAACGCATTTATCCGCACGATCCTTGGCGCTGGGTCGAGACTCAATTCTATCCGGAGTGTCTCGCTCAGATGGAGACATTATTCTCTACGGCGAATGGTTATTTAGGAATGCGGGGCGTGTGCGAAGAGGGCGATCCGGTTGCACAGAATGGCACATTTATTAATGGCTTTTACGAGTCCTACAAAATTGAGTATGCCGAAGAAGCGTTCGGGTATGCGAAGACCGGACAAACGATCGTGAATGTGACTGATAGCAAAATTATCAAGCTCTATGTAGACGATGAACTGTTTCATTTGCCGACAGCGAAACTGTTGAAGTTTGAGCGGGCGTTAGATATGCAGACGGGAACGCTCGATCGGGAAATTATTTGGGAGACTCCAGCCGGAAAACGAGTGTTAATTCGATCGCAGCGATTGGTTTCGTATGTGCATCGTCATGTGGCAGCGATCGATTACGAAGTGACCTTGCTCAAAGGTGATGCTCCGATCATTATTTCTTCTGAAGTGCGATACGAACCTGAAAATACCGAAGGCAGTAATGATCCTCGCTTGGCGAAGACGTTTCGCGAGCGAGTTTTACTACCTGAACATCATGAAGAGCTAGAGCAGCGATTGCTTTTGAGCCATAAAACTCGAAACAGTGGAATGACGATCGCATGTGGCATTGATCATCAGTTTGAATCGAGTTGTGAGTTCGATTACACTCACGAATGTTCTGAGGATATTGGCAAAGTCGTCTACAGTGTGGAAGCGAAAGAAGGAGCGACGATTCGCTTAACGAAATATATTACCTATCATCATTCAGAGCGATACGACAGTGAGGAATTGCACGATCGAGCACAACGAACCCTCGATCGAACAATGAAACATGGTTTTGATGAGCTACTAAAAAGCCAGCGTGAATTCTTAGATGATTTCTGGTATCGCAGTGATATCGAAATTGATGGAGAGCCAGATCATCCAGACGAAACTCCGGAGCGATTGCAGCAAGCTCTGAGATTTAATTTGTTTCATATCTTGCAGGCTTCAGCGCGATCGGAAGGTGTAGGAGTTCCATCGAAGGGACTGACCAGTCAAGCTTATGATGGTCACTATTTCTGGGATTCGGAAGTCTACGTGATGCCGTTTTTGACTTATACGGCTCCGTCCGTTGCAAAAAATCTTCTGATGTTCCGCTACGGAATGTTAGATAAAGCGAGAGAACGCGCCCAAGAAGTCAGCCAAGAAGGTGCATTGTTCCCCTGGAGAACAATCAACGGTGAAGAAGCTTCTGCGTACTATGCAGCAGGAACCGCACAGTATCACATCGATGCTGATATTATGTATGCCCTGAAGAAGTACATGAAAGTCACTCAGGATGATGACTTTCTGTGTGATGCTGGGGCGGAAATGCTGATTGAAACGGCTCGGATGTGGTACAGCTTAGGTTTTTTCTCAAAAAGATCGAACAATCAATTCTGCATTCATGCGGTCACAGGTCCCGATGAATACAATACGGTTGTAGACAACAATACTTACACGAATTTAATGGCGCGGGAGAATCTTTGGTATGCAGCAAAGATTGTTCGCCAACTGCATGAAAAACATCCCGATCGCTTTGAAGCTCTAGTCGCTAAAACTCAGTTTGAACTATCCGAAGCAGACAATTGGCAGAAAGCTGCTGATAATATGTACTTTGCCTTTGATGAACAGTTAGGCGTTCATCTACAGCACGATGGTTTCTTAGAGCAAGAACCTTGGGATTTTGAAAATACACCTGCTGATAAATATCCGTTGTTATTGCACTTCCATCCTTTAGTGATTTATCGGCATCAAGTGATCAAACAAGCAGACATCGTGCTTGCAATGTTCTTATTAGGTCATGAATTTTCACGCGAACAAAAGCGGCGAAACTTTGAATACTATGATCCACTGACCACTGGCGATTCTTCGTTATCGGCTTGTATTCAAGCGATCGTAGCGGCAGAAATTGGCAAGATGGATCAAGCGATCGAATATGCTCGATATGCGACTTTGATGGATTTAGCAGATGTGGCAGGGAATGTAAAAAATGGCTGTCATATTGCATCAATGGGTGGAACGTGGATGATCATGATCTACGGATTTGCAGGATTAAGAGACTCTGACGGTAGCTTTGCATTCCATCCACGATTGCCGAAAACTTTGAAACGCATGAAGTTTGCTTTGATTCTGCAAGGACAGCGATTAGAAATTGAGATGACGCATGACAAAGCAACCTACTCGTTGAAAGAAGGTGAAAAATTGTCGATCGAACACCAAGGCGAAGAAATTCTTCTGCAATCTGGTGAATCGATCGTGTGTGACATCAAGCAAATCGATGAAACCGAGACTTGTATCAAAGATCAAACGATGTAAGCTTCTCCACGCTAGAGATCTCAAAATCTATCAAAAAGGTGCAGAAGTCGAGAAAGAGATCAAACCTCAACTGGACTGGGCGGCTGCGACTCTAGAAATTAGATCAAAGTTTTTAGCGATACAAGCCGAGGCGATCAAGATCGAACAAACTGCACCTTTGATTCGGTTTGACGAGCAGCGCGGCACATTTATGATCAGTCTAGGCGCGATTTCTAAAACGACGATCGCATCGGCGAGAACTGCCCTTAAACAAATCCAGCAGTGCCTCGATTTGGGCGATATGCGGCATCATGCGATCGCTGGTCAATTTATCCGATGATCGATCGCTTCACGTTACTTGGGATTAATCACACTTAACGTGCAAGTAATGTGCAAGGTTTACAGCTTGGTCGATCGATTCAAACCTTTGACTTGAAGAAGTTTATTGCAAAGATTTCCTCTACAGATCTGGGAACCGCTATGGATGCCAGAAACTGATTTGGGAATCGGTCGGTTTGAGCATGTTGCGGGTAGGGTGAGTCGAGAAGCGTTAACTTGGTACGATGCTAAGGGCAGGCGGCATTTGTCACAGGCACAAGAACGACAAGCTAGATTTGATGCTGTGCCAAGGTTGTTAAATAGGGGGCTGAGCGTTGAGGAAGTGACAGAAGCATTGAGTTTATCCGTCGAAGAAGTGCGATCGCGCTAGATCAAACTATTGCTGCTACGATGCAATTATGGAATTAGAGATTAAGCAAAAAGCGATCGCGCTTGGATTTCATCAAGTTGGAATTGCTTCGGTGGCTGATTCGGCTCAATATCGAGCAGTGGAAGCATTGCAGAAATGGCTCGATCGAGGGTTTCAAGCGGATATGGATTGGATGAACAATCCTAAACGTCAAAACATTCGCGAACTGGTTCCAGAAGCAAAATCAATCATTTGTGTTGCGCTGAACTATTACTCATCGCAGCAACGACCAGAGGGAAAGGAATTTGCAAAGATTTCCCGCTATGGTTGGGGACGAGACTATCATCGAATTCTGCACAAGAGGCTTAAAGCATTCTCGACTTGGTTAGAACGAGATGGAGTTCGAGCACGTTACTTTGCAGACACAGCCCCGGTACAAGATAAGTTCTGGGCACAGCAAGCGGGCTTAGGATGGATTGCAAAGAATGGAAATGTGATCACACGCGACTATGGTTCCTGGGTGTTTCTAGGTGGGATTGTGACGAACTTAGAGTTAGCACCGGACAAACCGCATACCCAACATTGTGGAACCTGTACTCGCTGCTTGGATGCTTGTCCGACGGGTGCCATTACTGAACCGTTTGTGATTGATGCAAATCGGTGTATTGCGTATCATACGATCGAGAATCGCTCTGAAACGTTACCCGATCTTGATCTCAAAGGGTGGGTTGCAGGTTGTGATATCTGCCAGGATGTGTGTCCGTGGAATCAGCGATTTGCTCAGGAAACCGATGTCGAGGACTTTCAGCCGCGATCGTGGAACATTGCGCCAACCTTGGAAGAACTCGCAGACATCTCAGAGGAAGAATACGATCGACGATTTACGGGGTCTGCCTTGCGACGGATTAAAATTCACATGTTAAGACGGAATGCAAAAGCGAATTTATCGATTAGCTTAAAAAATAAAGTTCGTCACTCTAACTCTGATGCTGCAAATTTCTAAAGCGATCTCCCTTGCCGATTCGGAAATTGAACTCAGTGCGGTTCGGTCTCAAGGTGCAGGCGGACAGAATGTGAATAAGGTCGCTACTGCAATTCATTTGCGGTTTGATATTGCGGCTTCTTCGTTACCCGATCGCGTTAAATCTCGACTCTTAGAACTGAATGACAATCGCATTACCAAAGATGGAATTGTCATCATCAAAGCGCAATCACAGCGCACTCAAGAACAAAATCGTGAAGAAGCTCTCAAACGACTGAAAGAGTTGATTCAAAGTGCGATGATTGTTCCGAAGAAACGTAAGCCCACGATTCCGACTCGCAGTGCTCAAGAGAAACGATTAGATAGTAAAACCAAGCGCGGACAGACCAAAGCACTACGCGGCAAAGTCACGGATGATTAGAGTACGTGATAGTAGGACAACACTTGAAGGAGCAGAGCCAAGATGACGGGAACGACGATCGGGATCACGACGACAAAGCCCCATTTATCGAATCGGATTGGTTGATCTTTGGGCTTAAGAATGTATGCACCTGCGGCAATTCCAGCGATCGTTAAAATGATGCCGAACACCAGAAAAATTACAAATCCTGATTGTGGAACACCCATATAGCAGTAGAAGTTTAGATTAGGATTTCTTCGGAATCGCCCCCGAACCCCCAATTCTGGGGGCTTTAAGACTCTTGCTCCCCCAGAATTGGGGGCTGGGGGGCTTTCTAGAAGTGTCTTAACTGAAATAGGTACGACTATCGAGTACTACCTGGAATCCTAAAGCGATCGACACCCTAAACTTCTCTAGCTGATGATAGGTCTTCGGGACGCACCGGGAACTTCACGGTAAAAATCGTCCAACAATTCGCGCTCGTGACCTCGATCGTTCCTTGCAGTGATTCCACGAGTTTCTTCACCAGTGCAAGCCCCAATCCTGATCCGCCCTGCTTCCAGGGATCAGCGTTCGGAACTCGGTAGAAGCGCTCAAAAATTCTCGATCGAGCTTCTTCCGAAATCTCAACGCCAGAATTTTTCACACTAAATTCAATCCGGGTTCCCACTGCATCCACTGATAAAACAATCTGCTCATCGGGTGGTGTGTATTTACAAGCATTGTTCAATAGTTCAACTAAAATCCGCTCTAGTGCAGTTCGATCGCTGTAGAACAATGGCAAAGTCGGATCAAGCACGATCGAGAACGATTGCTGTCGGGATTCGGTTCGTCGATCGAACGGTTCTAATAGTTCAGGAAGCCAACGATGCAAAGAAATCGATGTCATCTCAAACGATTGCCGTCCCGATTCTAATCGCTGAAGATCAAGCAGTGTATTGACTAAATCCGATTCGCGATTGCATTCATTATCTAGAATTCTTAAGTAATGTTCTTTTTGTGTATCAGTTTTAGCGATTTTCAAAAGCTGAATTGCCATTTTCATATTCGTTAATGGTGTTCTTAATTCATGCGAAACAGTGCTTAAGAATTCATCTTTTAATTCACTAAGATGATGCAGTTCAGTAATTTGATCATCTAAATCAAGCTCGATCGCTTTTCGCAGCGTAATATCTTCTAGCACAATCAGAACGCCATCTTCGCGGACTTCTAGCGGCTCAATCTGCAAGCAAAACCATTGTTCCTGACGCTCTTTCTCGATCGACATCGGATGCGGACTTCTCAATAGTTGCCGCCAGTCATTCAACCCAAGCCAATTCGGAACGAGAATCGGTTCCAACAAGCTACCATTTTGAAGATTAAAGACCGATGCTGCGATCGGGTTACAAAACCAAACTCGCCCTTCTAAATCACAAGCAACCAATCCGATCGGTAAATTTCGCGCGATCGCGGCTTGACTCGCTTGAGACCGCCCCAATTGATCCGCCAGCGATGTGAGTTGCGTAATTTGTTGAAGCGAAATGTCAGATGATTCTACAATCGGTTGCGTCACTAACTCTGATTCATAGCGTTGTTGAAGCTGATTGATCTGGCGTTGTAGCGTGCGATTAATTCTCGATCGCTCAAGCAAAACGGTTGTGATCGTATTTGTGGTAATTAACCCAATCGGTAACATGACTGGCGCTAAATAATTCGTTTTGAGTAGAACGATGCTAATACCAATCCAGCCAAAAATTCCGACGGCTGCGATCGCAATTTGAATCCCGGTTCTCCAGAAACTGAGCAAGACACTAAAACCGAACCCTGCGATCGCAAAAATCAGAAGCTTCATTCCCCCAGCGATCGGCGTTAACGAATTTCGCTGCAATAAGTTATCGACTAACGTTGCTTGAATATGCACACCACTCGCTGACGGAACTTGATCAAACGGAGTCGGAGCCGCATCGATCGCGGCAGCCGTCACCCCGATTAACACAATCTTGTCTTGAAATGCTGAATCCGGAACTTCCCCCCGCACAACGCTCGTAAACGAATACTGCGGAATGCGATCGGCAGATCCGACCCAATTCAACCACACGCGCTGACTTAAATCCGGAGATGCGATCGCTTCTCGAAAGATCGAATACGTCATCGCGGTTGCCACCCCAAACGCCAAGACCCCATTCGCATCGGGTTCAATCGATCGGGTAATTCCATCTTCATCCGGCTGAATCCGAACATGTCCACTCCCGACCGCCGCCGTTTTCAATCGAGGAACCGGAAGCAGCGAATTTGCTGCTTCACCGCCACCTGTTGCCAAAATCACTCGATTCGATCGCTCGATCGATTTCGCGAACCCGACATCTTCTGGAGTCGGTTCCGAGAACAATAAATCGATCGCAATCACACTGGCATCCGCACGAGTTAATCGATCGATCAACGGTACATATTCCGTTCGCTTCCAAGGAAATCGCCCGATCTGTTTGATACTATCGTCATCAATCTTGACTAGAACCAGCCGACTATCCCACGATCGTGCGCCTCGCAGTCGAAACAGAGCCGAATACCCAACCTGCTCCAGCGGTTTAAGTGCATCAAAATAAAGCAGACCCGCCATCAGCATCGTCGCGATCGCGCCCGGAACCAAGCGCCATCCTGCCCTACCGGAACGCCAGTTCATAGTTTTGAGATTTTCCTAATGGAGTTGTGACCACGACACGAACCCTCAAAGACGATCGAGCAAACACCGCTGCACTCCGAAACACTCCGTTCCCATCCACAATCTGCTGCACTCCGTCCACCGTAACGACATTCACCGGATCAACCCTTCCCACAAGCTGAACTTTCCGCAGTCCTTGATCGATCAACTTCTCAAACTCTGCGGTCAATCCCGGATCGTCTCGAAGCGGAACGGCTGCCCTCGGTGGTTCTCCTGGAATCGTAAAGGTCTGAAATCCACCAGGAACTTCGACTTGAACCCCTTGAGCTTCAGTCACGACTGCCCCTTCGAGCGTTGCGATCGCAGTTTTGCCATCCGGCTGCACGACAACTCCAAATTCCGTTCCCCTCACGCCGCTGAGTCCCGCTGGAGTTCGGATTCTCAGTTCAGAATTCGGACTGGTAAACCGTCGTAACTTTAATCGAACCTGTCCGCGCGTGACATCGAGATGGGTGATTCTGCCGCTGTCGGGTGCAGTCTCTAATCGTTGCACTTTCAGGTTGGTATATTCCAAAACATTCACCACGCCTACCCCAGTATCTAAAAGCAAGTCTGCTCTAGATTGAGTTCCGGTTGTGACTCCATCGCCTACTGTTTCTAATCGATCGCCAACACGAGCTGCCCTTGATCCGGACGGTCGATCGAAGCTTACGGTTCCCGACATTTGTTGAATCGACAACCAGCGATCGACTCGGACAGTCACGTCTCGCGGCTGCGCTAGTACAGGAATTTGAATACAAAATGCAAACAGAAAACTAGATAAAGCAGTAAATCTCATGAGCAAAATTTTTGCATATTTCTGAAGCAACGTATATTTTACGTTTCCTATAAAATATCTAAAATTGCAACAACTAAGTGCATCGATTCTTCTACATGAACTATTGATTCTTCATTCGATATCGACGTTCAATGAAGAAAAATGTAGATGTCATTCGCACGATTTAGTGATGTGAGATTCGTTTAATGCTGAAATTTTTCTTACGATTTGGGATGGGATTGAGCTTAATTTCTCTACTTCCAATTGATCCAGTTCAGGCTCAAACTCCTCGATCGATTGATCAACAAGTGAACTGCGAAATTATGATCGTCGGTGCGGGAACGGCGGGAGTCGCAGCCGCGTATGAGTCCCTCAAAGCCGGACGTACGGTTTGTATGACCGAGATTACCGATTGGATCGGCGGGCAAGTTTCGTCTCAAGGAACGTCAGCACTCGATGAAAAACCGACCCAGCGATCGCGCTTATTTTTTCCGCGCGGCTACACCGATTTTCGTCAGCGAATTCTAGCCCAAAACGACGGAAAAAATCCGGGTGCATGTTGGGTGAGCTTGGTCTGTTTCATGCCAAAAGAAGGTCATGAATTGTTACAAGCCATGCTGCAAGAAGCAGAAAAAGAAGGGAAAGGAAAGCTTTATTTCTTCCCAAATACCGTCGCAAAATCCGTCGCAACTTCAGGCGCTCAAATTCAATCGATTCGAGCGATTCAACATCGTCCCGCACCGAACGCACCCCCTCTGAATACTTATCCGTTATCTCAGACGATTACCGATAGTTACACCGAACAAGATTCGCCTCTATTCCAAAAGAAAATTATCCAATTTGTGCCGCCTGCTTCTGGAAAGTGGTACGTGATCGAAGCAACCGAAACCGGAGAATTGGTCGCGCTGACTGATGTTCCGTATCGATTGGGGTTGGATGCTCGATCGTATCGCAATCCCTCTTCGTCGAGCGAAACCGACTACCCCTATTGTCCTCAAGGCTATACGTACACCTTCGCGATGGCAGCCACGGCAACTCCGCAACCTGCAACGCCACCGGAATTCTATTCCCGTTACGCCCAGGCTTATAGCTTCAATGACAAGCGATACGCGGATGCTCCTGAACTGGTGTTTACCTATCGTCGAATTCGGAGTGCGGTTCCGGGGGCGGGAAGTCGATCGGTTAATCCGGGCGATATTTCGATGCAGAATTGGAACTGGGGTAACGATTACGCACCAGGAACGAGTGCGGATAACTATCTCTTGTCGCGGGATCAACTGCGATCGACTGGACAACTTGATCCCAATGGCTGGCTCGGTGGCTTTCGAGTGAGTGGACTGCGAGGCGGCGAAGAACAAGCCCTTGGATTCTTTTACTGGTTCCACTCCGGTACGACCGATGCGAAACAGCCGATCAAGAAGCCTTTCCCGAATCTGCAATATCTATCTGGACTCGATTCTCCGATGGGCACAGTGCATGGATTGTCGAAGTACCCCTACATGCGCGAATCGCGTCGAATCATTGGGCGACCCGCTTATGGTTATCCTGAAGGCTTTTTTATTGATGAAGTGACTGCCTCTCGCAAAGATTTTAGTCAAGACTACTATCAAAATTTGGGAGAGCGAACGTTCCGAAATATTGCTACCTCGATCGCAGGTTTGAGAACGATCGAGGTGATTCGCGATCGCATTGATCCCAAAACTGTCAGAACATTAGGTCGATCGCATATCTATCCCGACAGTGTCGGCATCGGACATTACCCGCTCGACTTCCATCCCTGCATGGTCGAATCGCCGCCTGAAAAGCCTGGAAATCAAGAACGCCCTGGAGAGCGACAAGGCGCAGATGAAACTTATCCGTTTCAGATTCCGCTCCGAGCCATGATTCCGCAGAAGATCGACAACCTGATCGTCACTGGGAAGAGTCTGGCGATGAGTCACATTGCAGCATCGGCTTATCGGGTTCACTCGATCGAATGGTCTGCGGGTGCGGCAGCGGGTACGACAGCAGCGTTTTCTCTCGAAACCGGAATTGCGCCATTTCAACTTGTCGAAAATCTACCTTATCCGAGTCCGAATTTAGAGAAACTGCAACAGCGATTGAATGCACAAAATAACCCCACTGCATTTCCAGGGACTTCGATTTTGAATACCAACTGGCAGAACTGGAAATAATATCGATTCAAACCATGAATGTGACAGATTCTGCGTTGACCCGACGACGTAGAGACGACCCGCCGGGTCGTCTCTACCCGGATTTCGCAGGGGGACGACTGATTCGTTTCGCGATCGATTAAAACCCTAGCCAGGTAAAGAAATCCTGACGAGTCACAAACTGCAAAATTAGCAGTGCCACAAATCCGATCATGGCGAATCGTCCATTGATCAATTCAGCATAAGGTGTCCAACCAAAAGCAGGTTGCTTCTCGTCAGGTTCTTGAGTTTCAGGTTTCGGTGTTTCAGCAGTCATAATACTTAGCGTTGAGCTTCAAAGGCTTGAACAGATTCGATTAGCGATCGTACCGTATCTGCTCCTTCTGACTTCTCAAATGAGAGCGGAAATTTACCCCGCTGAATCATCCGAATTCCGAGCGGTGCAAGACTAAACAAGCCTCGTAAATCTCTAAAACTATTCGCAACGACTTTCAAGCCGAACTGTCTTTCATCGATCCAACCGCCTTGTTTCACGAGACTGATCAGCGTTCTGCGGTGACGAATCGATCGACTTTCATCGACGGTTTCATTATGCAAAATCTCGTTCTTAATCTTGCCGATCTGATCCATCGGTGCGACTTCCATCGGACAGACCGAATTGCAGTAATAGCAACGAGTACAGCCCCATACACCGCTCGTTCCCTCGTTGTATTTTGCTAATCGATCGACCGTGGAATCATCGCGTGAATCTGTCACCATCCGATACGCTTTCGCCAGCGCATGAGGTCCAACAAAATCCGGATTGACTTCACGCGCATTACATTCCGAATAACACGCGCCGCACAGAATACAGTTTCCAGTCTGATTCAACTTGTCACGCTCTTCTTGTGACTGGAGAAATTCTCGTTCTGGCACTTGTCGCGATGCCGTACTCACATACGGATCAACCGCTTTCAAATTCGCCCAGAAGCTCGACATATCCACGACCAAATCTTTGATCACGGGCATATTTCCCATCGGTGCGATCGTCATTTCTGGCACTTCCGCATCCGGAGCAAATCGTGCCACTTCACTACCAATATTCTCTTTACAAGCGAGTGCCGATCGACCATTAATCCGCATCGAGCAGCTTCCGCAAATCGTATTCCGGCAATTTTTCCGATATGCCAGCGTTCCGTCTTGCTCCCATTTAATCCGGTTGAGACAATCGAGAATTGTATTCCCTGGTTCCACATCCAGAGCGTACGATTCGACTCGTGGTGCAGCATTTTCGTTCTGCCGAACAATCTTAAATACGACCTGCATGAACCATCACCCAAAAAGTGCTACATCGGCTGAACCCTTAGTTTAACATTGCGCTTTATTGCTGAGCATTCAGAATTCGATCGAATACATTTGTGGCTTAATCAGTTTCGTTGTTTTCTGACATTGAGAAGATCGATTGTTGAATCTGTTTGTCTGTAAAATTGCGATCGCAAGATTTAATCGAAACGGTTAATGTTAAGACGAGTTGTATAAAGTCAGTGTGCAAAAATAAGCGTTTAGGGATATATTTTACTAAGTCAAACATTAACGATTGACGCTAATACCCATTTCAGAAATCGTAGGGATATTCTGTAGCAGATGAGCGAACCTGCAACCGCCCCTTTAACCGGGAAGGCATTACTTCAAAAAGTAAAAGAACTGTCACATCTACCGCGTCGAGAAACGGCAAAGCGATGTGGCTATTACACCGTTACGAAAAACAACCAAACGCGCGTCAATCTGACCGAGTTTTATGATGCTTTACTGGTGGCGAAAGGGCTTCCTCTCGATCCCGAAGGCACAAAAGACGGTCGCGGACGTGAACCGACTTATCGTGTGAGTGTCCATCAAAATGGGCAGATTGTCATCGGAGCGGCTTATACGAAAGCAATGGGTTTAAAGCCCGGCGATGAGTTTGAAATTAAGCTCGGTTATAAGCACATTCACTTGGTTCAACTCTCCGGAGAGAAAGCCAGTAAAAATGGCGCAGTCGAAGAAGAAGAGAACGAATGATCGGCTCTGTTCTAATGAATCAGTTTCCTATCTCGATCGATGCAGTTCAGTTTGTTAACGCTTTCTCACAAACGCCTGCATTTGTTCAGATAGGATTCTTTTTTTTGGCATGGGGTTTGGTCTGGTTGCCGATCGCAATTCCGATTTCGATTTCCGTAAAGTGGAAGCCTTTTGATCCGTTAGAGTTACAGCAAAAATTACCGCTCGTCGCTTCACTTTATGCGATCGCTCCGTTAATTTTATGGGGCGTTGCTCGTCTCAAAAGCGCTCCATTTTCCACCTTTGGAATTCATCTGAACTCGGATCTCTTTGCTTCAGCAGGAATTGGATTGGGGATCGGAGCCGTTGGAATCCTCGTTTTGTTTGGCATACAAACGGCTTTTGGTTGGGTTCATTGGAAAGCCGAAAATGGGGGGAAATGGCTCGCGGCAAGTTTACCGACACTATTATTAGGGATTTGGATCGCATTGACCGAAGAACTGGTGTTTCGAGGATTCTTCTTTGGACAATTTGGAGCAGATTTTTGGACAAGCGCGATCGTATCTAGCGTGATTTTTGCCGTTCTTCATCTGATTTGGGAAGGTAAAGAAAACATTCCACAACTGCCTGGTTTGACGTTGATGGGCGTAGTGTTGTGTTTAGCGTTTGTGCAGAATCAAAATAGTATCGGACTGGCTTGGGGGCTTCATGCGGGTTGGGTTTGGATGATTGCCAGTTTGGATGCGGCGGAAATTTTGCAATATAAAGAGACAGCCCCGGAATGGTGGACGGGGATCGATCGCAAACCGTTGGCGGGACTGTTGGGATTGTTGTTTTTGTTGGGGACGGGATTGGCGATCGTAGAACTAATTTAATGTGAATTTGATTCAGCGTTTCGCTTCGTTTTGGGCGGCTAATGCCCCCTAAATCCCCCAAATTTGGAGGACTTTGAGTAAGAACAATCTCTAGAATTCTAGGAATTTCTTATCTTCAAAGTCCCCAGAATCGAGGATTTAGGAGGCAATTCTCAGAAAAGCCACCACACAGATCATTTACTAAAATCGCTCTAGAAATTATGCACCTTCACCGAAGGCGAAACCTTATCATTTTTTGGCATCGGCACGCCTCTTCTCGCCGCTTCCACAAATCGACTCACCCGAATCGGATCGATCGAGTTCTCCCGTTTTCCTTGCCGCTTCAATGAACTTGAGACAATCACCCCATCTGCAACTTGCATCATCTGCGGCACATTTTCCCAATCTGCCCCACTGCCGACAAATACAGGCGTTCCTTGCGCCGCATCCCGCGCCAATTCCAAATCTTCTAGGTTAGGCGGATCACCCGTTGCCCATCCAGAGAGAATCACCGCATCGGCTAACCCACGCTCGATCGTATCTTGTACCGCCGTGGTCAAATTCACTGATCCCAACGGTCGCGCATGTTTCACCAAGACATCCGCGAAAATTTTCACATCGCTGCCCAATTCGCGACGATAGCGCATTAATTCATGAGCACGTCCTTCGATCAAGCCTTGATCCGTTGCCATAATGCCCGTCCAGACATTGACGCGAATGAATTGGGCTTGAACACAAGTCGCGATCGCTAATGCACTCTGAGCATCATTTCTGAGCACATTAATCCCGATCGGCAATGTCACCATCTGCTGTAACCGTTGAATAATCACGGTCATCGCACTGACAACGGCGGGATCAACATGATCTTTTGGAAACGGTGCATCAAAGAAATTCTCAACAATAATGGCATCTACGCCGCCTGCTGCGAGTGCAGTCGCTTCTTGTTCCGCACGATCGACAACCGCCTTCAAACTACCGCCCCAGCGCGGCGAGGTCGGCAGGGGCAGGAGATGAACGACACCAATAATTGGATTTGGAGTGTTGAATATTTGTTTTAAGTCCACAGTGCCCACTAAACCGACTTTCTAAGCGACATCAATATTGAAAATGATAACGCGATTCGGAATGCGAAACTGAAAATAGCGAGTTCAACTCAGATGGGTATGTTATTGCACTTATTGACCTGGCAAGAAGTAGAGGAATATCTAGCGCGATCGACCGGAATTATTCTCCCAATCGGTTCGACTGAGCAACATGGTCCGACGGGATTAATTGGAACGGATGCGATTTGTGCAGAAGCGATCGCGAAAGGAGTCGGAGATGAGACACATGCGATCGTGGCTCCAACGATTAATGTTGGGATGGCACTGCATCACACGGCGTTTCCCGGCAGCATGAGTTTGCGACCGAGTACGATGATTCTTGTGATTCGCGATTATGTGACGAGTTTAGCGAAGGCGGGATTTCGGAAGTTCTTCTTTATTAATGGACATGGCGGAAATGTGGCAACGCTGAAAGCGGCATTTTCAGAAACGTATGATTATTTGTCGGATTTGGGCATTTCACATCAGGTTCAATGTGTGGTGAGTAATTGGTATATGGCTGGCTCGGTGTACAGATTGGCACATGAGCTATATGGCGATGAAGAAGGTTCTCATGCGACACCGAGCGAAGTGGCGTTAACTCAATTTGTTTATCCGGAATCGATTAAAACTGCGCCATTGAGTAGTCCTGTGGCGAAAGGGCATCGGATTTATGGCGCGATCGAGTTTCGCGATCGCTATCCCGATGGTCGCATGGGTTCAAATCCCGCTCTCGCTACTCCCGAACACGGCAAACAATTCTACGAGTTAGCCGTGAAAGAAATCAGCAGTTCGTATCTGGAGTTTTTAGCAGCTAACTAAAAGATGTCAAAGTAACTCAGCTTTAATGCCAGTACAAACAATAATGCCCAGTCCGCTTTTACCGACTTCTGCCCAAACATTTGAATGTTTTCGGATTTATTATCAACTCACAAATTTGTTCCTCGACATTTCTCTAGTACGACTCGATGAGCGAACGAGTAATATCTTTATCCTTGCAGGTGAGAATTTACTCGTTACCGGAACGGAGGGTTCGGGAACCGTTAAAGCCCTGCTCGTTTACGACGGGGATGAAGAATCGGGTTCCCGCGCCCGTGTTAACGGGCAGAGTCCAAAGAACGAATTAATTCACGAAGCACATCGTTTAGACTTCTTTCTTTCTTCTCGCAATACTTAGAAAGCTTCTCATACTCTTCGTCGGAACATCGCAAAGTAATCGTTTTCATGCTGTCATTCTGAACGCAATATGCTATCATACTAGCATGAAGACACTGAAGTTTAAGCTATATCAAAGCAAGCGGAATCGATTTCTCAAGCGCTCAATTAACGCGGCTGGAGTGATCTACAACCATTGCATTGCACTCCACAAACGCTACTACCGCATGTGGGGCAAGCATTTGAATTGCGCGAAACTTCAGGCTCATATTGCCAAACTCAGAAAGCGTAAAGCATTCTGGCAAACGGTCGGCTCTCAAGCTGTGCAGAATATCTGTCAGCGCATTGAGAAAGCCTACCAGTTGTTTTTTAAGCACCACAAGAAAGGAGTCAGACCGCCCAACTTTAAGAAAGTTAGAAGATACAAATCATTCACCTTGAAACAAGCTGGCTACAAATTCTTGGGTGGCAATCGAATCAAAATCGGGAATCGCGTCTACCAGTATTGGAACTCTAGACCCAGGGCGTTCCGCCACGCTGACGCAAGTGAGGGAACCGTCAAGACGCTAACCATTAAGCGCACTCCATTAGGAGAGTTGTTCATGGTTGTAGTGATTGATGGCGTGGAAGAATCAGAAATCAAAGTCGAGACGAGTAGAATCGCTGGCTTTGACTTCGGTTTGAAAACATTTCTCACTTGTTCTGATGGTTGCAAAATTGAATCGCCCCAATTCCTGAAACAGTCGCTCAACGCGATTAAGAAAGCCAGTCGTCAGCATTCCAAAAAGCGCAAAGGTTCCTCGAATCGTGAACGCGCTCGATTGAGTCTGGTACGCAAGCATGAAGACGTAACGAATCGCCGCTCTGATTGGTTTTGGAAGCTTGCCCACAAACTAACCGATAGGTTTGATGTTCTCTGTTTTGAGACTTTGAATCTCAAAGGAATGCAGCGACTTTGGGGACGTAAAATCTCGGATCTCGCGTTTGGAGACTTTCTGCGAATTCTCGAATGGGTTGCTAAGAAGAAAGACAAGCAAGTGATCTTCATCGACCAGTGGTATCCATCTTCTAAGACTTGCAACCACTGTGGGCACGTCCTGAAAGAGTTGGATTTGAATACGAGAGAATGGCGTTGTCCGTCCTGCCAGTCAATCAACGGCAGAGACGAAAATGCAGCTAAGAATATTCAAGCGGTTGGGGCATCGACCGCTAAGTTAGGCAATGTTAGACAGGCTTCGCCTGCAATTGCTGTTCGACCTTAGAATCCCCGTGCGTTCACGCCGGGGAGTATGTCAAAATCGAACTAGATGGCACTGTGGACTACCCATCGTGAGCAAACCGAACTTTTCAGAAATGAGCCGCGAAGAACTTGCAGCCTATGTCATCAAGAATCGTCATGATGATGAAGCGTTCTACGCGCTTGCCGATAAAGTGTATGCGTCTCCTCGAATTCGTGTGGAATCAATGGAGCAGCTTGCAGATTTGATTCGGGAGAAACAGCAAAAGCAGACAGACTAGAGATCCTGTCTCAGTAAAAGAATACATTCATTCAGTCTCGAAGTCGTGCCATTTGGGATCGTCGAAGTCTTTCTCAAACTCGGCTTTAGTTCCAAGCCCGATCGCTTCAATTCGATCGAAAGCAGCATTCTCATCAAAATCACTTTCATCATCTTCCCAAATCGCATCAATGACCCACTCAAGCCAGCGGGGAGGCGGCATCCAGCGACGAAAATATTCGATTCGCTCCGCTTCTTCATAGTTCTGCTGTTCCCACCAGTCAGACCAGATCATGATGTGACCTTCACCACCACCCATTCGCCAACAGAGGCTGTAGGGATGTTCGTCATAGACGACCCAAGGGGGAGGAACATCCCCATATTCGGCTTTGAGTTTCTCGATTCCTTCTTGTACCCAGTCTTCCATCGTTACGCTTCTAAGATGTGATTCACCCGATCGAGCAATTCTTCCATCGGCATCGGTGGGAGAACAACTGTCGCGATCGGTTCTAATAATGGCGTATTTTCTGGCTGATGATTGATAATCACGATCGCGACTTTATCCCGGAATCGCTTCAGCGTAGAAAGCTGAGTCAGACTTGCTTGATCGAGATCAGAAGCATGGAATAAGAGTAAATCGATGCTTTGAGTATCAAGTTTTTGCAGGACATCTTGCCACGATCGAGCAATCATTCCTCGAAATCCTGCCGTTTGGAGATATTGCATCGCGGCTTGGAGCCAGTCCGATCGTTTCGCATCCGGAGAACGGAGTTTGAAAGAGTCGATCGCTAATACCAACGGTCGCCACGCAAATCCCGCTGCCACTTGAATCACTTGTATCAGTGCTTCTGACGTTTCAGAAACGGGCGCGAGACAAGGAAAGACCGATAATCCTGGAATTTGATTTGCGGCTTGGGTTGTCACTGGATCGAGCGTGACGAGCGGTAATGAAGCAAGAAAACTACAGTCACCTAAGAGTCTCAAATAGCCGATCGGATCAGGAACAGCAGAATCGAGCAGCACAATATTCGGTTTCCAAACTTGGGCAAGCAGTTCAGCTTGATCGAGATCGTCTGCTTCGACGACGCGATAATTTTGGCTGTGTAGAAGGGTGTTCAAATCGATTTCGGGAGTGCCTAAGCGATGAAGTTCACCATATCGAGTGGGACTGAGACGCAGAATTACCAAAGTCTGGGAATCGGGTTCAGCGATCGACATTCCCGATGTCTCATCGGGGGTGAGTTGGGTCAGAACTTGTTTGAGCGATTTTTGCACGATCGGGAATGCGAGAAATCCGTCTGCTTGATTGCGATGGGCTTGTTCTCGATCGCCACGAGTTCCCGTTACCACGATCGGAATCTCTTTCGTTTCCGGTTCAGCTTTTAAGAGGGTGAGAACATCCCAACCCGATAATGTGGGTAGCAAGGGATTGAGAAAAACGGCGCAAGGTTGGAGGCGACGAGCTTTTTCGACGGCTTCTGTCCCCGATCGAGCAATCACGACGCGATATCCGAGTTCTGCAAGTTGTTCAGAGAGAAGCTCGATCGATTTCACCACGGCTTCAACGACTAGAACGAGACGGTTATCGGTTGACGTTTTGACTCGCGGATTTGCGATACTACTAATGGGCTGTGGATGCGTCGGCGGTATCAGTAAGGTGAATTCACTGCCCTGATTTTCCCTAGATACAAATGAGACATCACCTCCATGCAGTCTCGCTAATCGTTGAGTGAGAACGAGTCCTAATCCTGCACCTTCAAAGCGACGAGTGAGCGGATTCTCTAGCTGTTGGAACTTTTGGAAAATTAGATGTTGTTTTTCAGATGGAATGCCGATTCCAGTATCCCAAACTGTAAAAGCGATCCAGCCTTCCCATCGATTGACTCTCAAGCCAATTCGACCGGATGAATCGGTGAACTTCAACGCATTTGACAAGAGATGCACCAACATTTGACGCAGGCGTAATTCGTCCGCGACTAACGCTTCGAGTCCCGATTCAATCTCTAAGATGCAGTTGGCTAAACCGACCGTTGCTTCTAGATTCGTTCTCGTTTCTGGCTTTTCTTCTTCAAGACAAAGCTGTTGGGCTTGCTCGATCGCTCTTTCACAAACCGATTTCACACTCACAGAATAAAGCGTCAGGTCGATCTGTCCAGTTTCAATGCGGGTGAGATCCAAGATGTCATTCACGATCGACATTAAATGCCGTCCGCTACGGTGAATCAATTGAGCATATCGAACTTGTCGATCGCTTAATGATCCAGACAACTGATCTTTCAATAAACTCGATAATCCCAAAACTGCTGTTAATGGCGTTCTCAATTCGTGACTGATACAGGCGAGAAATTCATCTTTCAGCCGATTCAATTGCACTAAATCCGCATTTTTCGCAGCTAATTCGCGCGATAACTGCTGCTGTTCAGTGACATCTTGAGCTAAGACTAGCCAGACACTGTCTCCAGGGGCTTGATCAAATTTTGGCGTTCCTTGCTCGAAACTCGCGAGTCGGAACATCGGATCAGTTTCATCGGAAAACAGATCGCCTAATGGAATTTTGGCAAACTGCAAGACCCGCTCCTGTCCACTTTTCAACGGACAAACACAGAGACAAGTATTCGGAGTCACCCCCACCCGACAAAAATCAGAAGCAACAGATTTCACCGGAACTGTAGGCGTGACATATTCCAAAAATGCAGCCGCATCTCGTTGTAACCAAGTCGAATCAACCACGTCGCCCAGTTGTTCTGTCCAAACGCGATTTTGGGCGATCACTTCACCCGATCGCGTTTGTAGCATCAACGGTAAGGGTAAATGTTCCAGGAACTGAACCAGCGTCGATTTACGATCGTATTTCGGCTCCGAATTCGTGTATCCCGCCTCAGCAAATTGGATCAGCCGATTCAACTTAACCGGAACGCGCTCTAATTCCGCACAGGTTTCTGTCTTCGCTCGATGCCACAGCGATTCAGACGACAGTTTCAGTGGTTTGGGGAAATTGGCTTGAATGAATTCTGACCACGATCGCAGCGCCACACTATCGACTAATCCGGCAAATCGAGACGCACGATCGACCACTGCCCAATATCGGCTTGGGTCAGAAAAATTGATTTCTAGCAGGTCAACCGATTCTTCGATCGTCGGTATCGCTTCGATCAGCGGTTCTAGATCAAGCTCTTCAGCGCAGCGGGCATGAACTAACAGAGAATGGGCGTGAAGAATGCCGATGGGAAACTGCCGTTCATTGACGAGCACTAAACGGTCGGCTTGATACCGCCCCATCAATTCGATTACCTCAGCGAACGTTGCCGACTGTAAGCAAACGGGGGCAGTCTCGACGAATTCACGAATCGAGGCTGTGGATGTCACCATCGCTTTATCCTGCACGATCGGCAAAAGGATCGCGAATCAGCGTTGCCTCTAAATCTTAGTTGCTTGTCAACGGCTGATCACGGTCGTGTGAGCTACAAAACGCCTGAATGAAATGGAAATTAATAAGGATGAGTGTGACCACTCTTATGCAGCGAATTTATAAGGAATGTCGCCTAAATCATCGCACATCGGATCATTTGTGCAAAGAGACAATCGGTTTATGCAATTATAGTTAACAGTCCGATAAACCATTTAAAACTTTGATCGAAATTCTGTTCCGGCATTTTCCACACATCGACCGCTAAGAATTTTTAGAATACGATATTAGCTCTTCACTACTCAGGTTTTTGCCTTGACAGCTTCTTCGATCGCTCGTCCCCAACTCTCGATCGCTCTCTACCTCCAATCTCCCGATCTAATCGGCTCGATCGAGGAAATCTTGGAGCAAGACGATCGCTATACGTTGTCGATCGCGCCATCCGAAGCAGATTTTTTTCAACTGATTGAACACCAGAAGCAACAACTCGACTGCATAATTTTGCAGGATGGAACATCATTAGAGTCGGTGTTGAATTGGCTCAGAACTGAAGCGATTCTGCTTCCGATCGTGATCCTCCACTCAGATCAGCGGCAGCTAGATTTACGATTTTTTTATCACACCGCTGAGATGTGGGTGTCATTCCACGAACTGAATCAGATCGAAACCTGGATCGAGCGAGCGATCGAAGAATTCCTCGAACTGTCTCCGGTGTGTCAATTACCTGATACGATTACGCCACCTGATTTCACGCAGGATTTAATCGCTCAAAACTTTCTCATGCTGCAACAGCGACGATTAACCGACAAGCTCAAAGAGCGATTAGGCTACTTAGGAATCTATTACAAGCGCAGTCCAAAAGCGTTTTTGAAGAATCTTTCACCTCAAGAGCAACAAGAATTTCTAGAAGAGTTGCGGCTGGAATATCGGGTGATTATTTTGAGTTATTTCCAAGACGATCGCGATTTGAATCAGCGAATCGATAATTTCGTCAATGCGGCTTTTTTTGCCGACGTGCCTGTTTCACAAATTGTTGAGATCCACATGGAACTCATGGACGAATTTGCCAAACAGCTAAAATTGGAAGGGCGCAGTGAAGAAATTTTGCTTGACTATCGATTGACGTTGATTGACACGATCGCGCACCTGTGTGAAATGTACCGCCGCTCTATTCCGCGCGAATCTTAACCTAGAATTCGGATTATCTCGGCAGCTAGAGCGATACTCTAATGAACAATAGCGATCGACGATGAAATTCATGAGTCCTTTGAAAAAAACTTACGTCCTAAAGCTGTATGTGGCAGGCAATACGCCGAACTCGATACGCGCTCTGAAGACGCTGAACAACATTCTGGAAAAGGAGTTTCAAGGCGTGTATGCGCTAAAAGTAATTGACGTGCTCAAAAATCCCCAGCTTGCCGAAGAAGATAAAATCCTTGCAACTCCGACGCTGGCTAAAATTCTGCCTCCTCCGGTGCGTAAAATTATCGGGGATTTGTCCGATCGAGAAAAGGTACTGATCGGGCTTGATTTGCTTTACGAAGAACTCCGTGAAGAAGAATTTGAAACAGAATAAAACAGCCGATAAACCGCTTAATTTACAGTTTTGTGGTAAATAAGTGAAGCGACCGTTTTAATCCTTCTCATAATAAGGAGCTTGCTCCGTTTGTTTGACATCCTAACCCTATGACTTCGAGCAATCCAACCGAACAACGTAATCCATCCGAACTTGCGGGTGTCCATAAAATCCGCACGATGATCGAAGGCTTTGACGATATTAGTCACGGTGGCTTACCGATCGGTCGGACAACCCTGGTCAGCGGCACTTCTGGAACCGGAAAAACTTTAATTGCGGTGCAGTTTATCTACAACGGAATTACGCAGTTTGATGAGCCGGGTGTCTTTGTCACGTTTGAAGAATCGCCTGCCGATATTATCAAGAATGCTTTCAGTTTTGGCTGGGATCTACAGAAATTTGTCGATGAAGGAAAACTCTTTATTCTAGATGCTTCCCCCGATCCAGAAGGGCAAGATGTCGTCGGAAATTTCGATCTTTCAGCATTAATCGAACGGATTCAATATGCAATTCGGAAATATAAAGCGAAACGAGTCTCGATCGATTCTGTCACCGCTGTTTTTCAACAATACGATGCGGCTTCGGTCGTTCGTCGCGAAATTTTCCGCCTCGTCGCTCGATTAAAACAAGTCGGTGCGACCACGATTATGACGACTGAACGGATCGATGAATATGGTCCGGTGGCACGATTTGGAGTCGAAGAATTCGTTTCGGATAACGTCGCCATCGTGCGAAATGTGCTCGAAGGCGAACGGAGACGAAGAACGATCGAAATTCTGAAACTACGCGGAACGACTCACATGAAAGGCGAGTATCCGTTCACGATCACGAATCAGGGCATTAATATCTTCCCGCTTGGCGCGATGAGACTGACTCAGCGATCGTCGAATGTCCGCGTGTCTTCGGGTGTGAAAACGCTCGATGAAATGTGCGGCGGCGGATTCTTCAAAGATTCGATTATTCTGGCAACAGGCGCGACCGGAACCGGGAAAACGCTCCTTGTCAGTAAGTTCTTGCAAGAAGCCTGTACGAGAGGCGATCGAGCAATTCTATTCGCTTATGAAGAGTCCCGCGCTCAGTTATCGAGAAATGCTTATTCTTGGGGCATCGATTTTGAGGACTTAGAGCAAAAAGGATTGCTGAAAATTATCTGTGCTTATCCTGAATCCGCAGGGCTTGAAGATCACTTGCAGATTATTAAGTCGGAGATTACCGAATTTAAGCCGTCTCGAATTGCGATCGATTCTCTTTCCGCCTTAGCGCGAGGAGTCAGTAACAATGCCTTTCGCCAATTCGTCATCGGTGTAACCGGATTTGCGAAACAAGAAGAAATCACTGGATTCTTCACGAATACGACCGATCAATTTATGGGGTCGCATTCGATTACCGATTCGCATATTTCGACAATTACCGACACGATTATCATGCTGCAATACGTTGAAATCCGGGGCGAAATGTCTCGTGCCTTGAACGTGTTTAAAATGCGCGGATCTTGGCACGATAAGGGCATTCGAGAATATACGATCAGCGCTAAAGGTCCTGAGATTAAGGATTCGTTCCGTAACTTTGAGCGAATTATTAGTGGATCTCCGACTCGAATTGCAGTCGATGAGAAAAGTGATTTGTCTCGGATTACAAAGGGGTTACGAACTGAAGATAAGGAATAACGGACATTGCGGGTGAATGCCCTGATGAAATTCGGTGAAGTTCGATCGATATCAACATGAATGACCCAGGCTTTCTGCGTCAAGAATTTTTGTTTCGGTCAAAGGGAATACTGACAGGGCAATTCAAAAGAGAGGCTATTTCGTGTTGAACATTGCACCTGTGAAACTGATTGGACTCACTACGCTCAGTTTTGGCATCCTCGCCTGTGGGCAGCCCAATTCTCCCACCTCAGCAAATCCCAAAGCTTCCGATGTTCAGGTTGCTTCCTTGTCCCAGAATCCTTCAACCCCTGTTCAATCCAAAGAGACTAAAGCAACTGTTGCAGAAACTCAAACTGCTTCAGCACCCGCTCAGAAGTCGTTGAACATGAAAACGATTCGTGCAGAATTCGATCGATTAACCCAAGCACCGTGTCAGCGGCAAGAAAAAATTGTGGGTCACACTCGATATGTCCTTTGCAAGGCAAATGATCGAATCGTCTCTGCTTCCTCTTCTCTTGCCAATGAAGGTGACGGAGCAGGATACTGGCTGAACGAGCAAGGAGATATCTATGCGATTCGCTACTTTCACGATGACACAGTTGTGATTCTCATGCCCGATGACAAAAAGACTATGGTTGAGATGGTCGGCGATCGAGAACCTAAAGCAATAACAGATGAAGCTCGATGGAATCAACTCGAACTGAGTGCAAGAGATGCGATCGTCGAAATTGCTGAACAATTCGATCAGCCTTCCGATCGTGAAACTGTCGAACAAGTAACGCTCAAATATCTCGCTCATCAAGCGCCGGGTGCGAAGGTAAAACCCACGATCGAGAAAATTGCGATCGTCGATAACACGGCTCTGCTTTCCTGGCTGCAAGGTGAAGCAGGGGGGATGACATTGCTTAAAAAAGATAGAAACGATTGGCATGTTGTAGAGTCTGGCGGCGGTGCGATGAGTTTGATGTCTTTATCTGAAGCGGGTCTCAGCCGTCAAACCGCAGAAGCTCTACTCAATCAAATCAATCCCAACTGAAACCGTAATCTTAGAAAATAATGTGAAACAAAAAGGCGAGGAGCATCAAACCCCTCGCCTTTCTGAATTAAGACTGCGCTAATTACTTCGCGCCGCCCATTTGTGCAGCTACTTCTGCCGCGAAATCGGTTTCTTCCTTCTCGATGCCTTCACCCAAGACAAACCGCACAAAGCGACGAATCTGAATGTTTTCGCCCAATTGCGCCACGTTTTGCTTCACCAATTCTTCGACAGTGATGTTCGGGTCTTTGATGTAAGGAGTCGGCAACAGGCACATCTCATTCAGGCGCTTATCAATCCGACCTTGAACGATTTTTTCCTTGATATTGTCAGGCTTGCCCGCGAGATCGTCTTTGCCCATCTCGATCGCTTTTTCTCGCTCAACGATATCGGCTGGAATATCCGCAACCTTGACGTATTCCACATTGGCACTCGCAGCAATCTGTTTTGCAATGTTGCGAACCAATTCTTTGAACGCTTCGTTCCGCGCCACAAAGTCGGTTTGGCAATTCACTTCGACCAATACACCGATGCGACCCCCGATGTGAATATAGCTATCGACCAGACCTTCAGCCGTCACTTTGCCTTCTTTCTTGCCTGCCGATGCGATGCCTTTTTTGCGGAGCCAATCGATCGACTTTTCCATGTCGCCGTCGTTTTCAGACAGCGCCTTTTTACAATCCATCATCCCTGCGCCCGTCTTTTCGCGCAGTTCTTTCACCGCTTTTGCTGAAATGTCTGCCATTTGCCTCAGTTCCCAGTTGCTTTTTTAATATTTTCCTACGAGTTGGGATAGGTGGGGAATGGGGAGAATTGTTTCTGCTCCCCATCTCCCTACTATTCTGCGCTTTCTTCGTCTTCTTCCGTTGCTTCGGTTTCGTCGTACTCGTACTCTTCTTCTGCGCCTTCGTAGTCGTATTCTTCTTCGGCTTCGAGTTGACCGTGGCGACCCTCATAGATCGCGTCTGCTAAACGACCGACGATCAGTTTAATCGATCGAATCGCGTCATCGTTTGCCGGAATCGGAATATCTACAGTGTCGGGGTCGCAGTTGGTATCGAGCAGCGCCACGATCGGGATGTTCAGCTTGAGGCATTCCTGAACCGCGTTGTATTCCCGACGCTGATCGACCATGATGATCACGTCTGGGAGCTTCCGCATGTTCTTGATACCGCCGAGATACTTTTGCAGGCGTTCCAGTTCACGACGCAGCACCGACGCTTCTTTTTTCGGCAACAGATCTAATGCGCCCGTTTCTTCACGCCGTTCTAGCTCTTTGAGGCGTTCCACGCGGGATTTGATCGTTGACCAGTTGGTGAGCATTCCACCCAACCAACGTTGGTTCACGTAGTACGCACCACAGCGGCTTGCTTCTTGAGCGATGATGCCTGCGGCTTGACGCTTGGTTCCGATGAATAAGAACTTTTTCCCTTGTTCTGAAGCCGATCGCACGTAGTTGTACGCTTGATCCATCAATTGAGCGGTTTGCACCAAGTCAATGATGTGAACACCGTTACGGGCGGTGTAGATGTAGGGACTCATTTTGGGGTTCCATCTCCGGGTCTGATGACCGAAGTGGACTCCAGACTCAAGCAATTGAGCCAAGGAAACTACTGGCATTGATATTCTCCTAGTTCGGGTTTAACTTCCATTCAGGAGCAGCGAAACGAGTTTCACCACCCGAAGACCTGAATGTGTGAGTTTTGACAGCTTATCTAGGGTAGCACAGGAGAGGGTTTTGGGTGTTAGGTTTTAGGTGCTGGGTTTTGGGAGAGAGAAATGGTTCCGACACAGGTAGATGCTGCGATCGCAATTTTTGGTGGAGTGATGACGGCGATTTTGGCACTGCGGATTCCGAGACAGGAACTCGATCGAGTTCCGTTGTCTGGATTGTCATTGTTATTTGTCGTGTATGTATTGATTGGATTGGGGTTAGTGATCGCACAGTTATCGATCGGGTTTTGGATTGGTGCGGCAGCGATCGCAATGTTAGTGACGTTCGGATCGTCGATTCTATTAGGACGTTGTGGATTGATTGCGTTTGTGCTGGCGGGACTTGGAGCAGTTGCGCTGGGATTTGTGCGGGGACAGAATGCGGATTTGGTGCGATGGAGTGCGATCGTTTTAGCGTTAACTGGAATCTGGCTCTGGGCATCGGGGGGAGCGAGATATCGGATGGAACGGGCGGGATTTCGACGGGCTTCGGTGCAATGGGTTTTAGCGATCGTTGGTTGGGAAGGATTGTGGGTGGGTTGGTTGATCAACACGTTCATTGCGCCACGAATCGGAACATGGCTATAGATGAAATTCATCCGAATCGATAGCCAAATCCTCGAACGGTGATGATGTATTGGGGTGCACTTGGATCAAGCTCTAACTTCTCTCGTAGCCATCGGATATGTACATCGACTGTTTTAGAGTCGCCTAGATAGCTCATTCCCCAAACTTGCTCTAGTAGTTGTTCGCGGGAAAAAACGCGCCGAGGATTGTTCATAAACAATTCCAACAAAGAGAACTCTTTGGGTGATAGATTGGTTTCTTCTCCCCGAACCATCACGCGGTATTCTTGCAAGTACAGAGTGATGTCTTGATATTGCAGAATCGGTTGTGTTTCAGGAAGGTCTTGCGATCGACGACGCAACAAGGCTCGACATCGCGCGATCAATTCTCTTAGTCCAAATGGCTTGGTGAGATAGTCATCTGCACCGACTTCTAAGCCAACCACAATATCTGTCTCGCTGGCTCTTGCACTGAGAATTAGAATCGGAACAGGATTGCTTTGTTGCCGCAGAATTCGACAGAAATCGAGTCCACTTAAACGAGGCAACATTAGATCTAGAATGATCAAATCAATGGGCGGATCTTCAGGCTGCAACACTTGAATGATGTCCAAAGCTTGTCGTCCATCGGGGGCGGTTAGAATTCGATATCCTTCTTGCGTGAGGGCGGATGTGATCGATTCCAGAATTGCGGGTTCATCGTCGATTAATAGAATGGTGGCTTGATAGAAATTAGAGCGAAGTTGTGATCCGGACGATCGCATATATGACCTACGAGCAACGGTTTAGATCAGCGATCAACTGTATTAAATTGGCTGATAAACTAAACCCTTCAATACAATAAACAAAGTCGTACTGTCGAAGGTTAAAACCGATTTAAAACTAAATTAAGGTTTGATGATTGAAGATTGCACAGTTTATTGCTTTGGTTGTGCGAAAAACATACAGATTAGAACGAGTGTGCTGCATTCTTAGGTCACTGGTTCAAATAGTGGCGGTAGCGTTCTTCAAGTTGTTCGATCGATAAGCTCTGCGTCCAATGTTCGGTTAGCGCATGACCAAACGCCCAAGCAACTCGATCCGGTGTTGAACTACTATCAATCACTAAATTCCAAAGCGATTTCAAATCTAATGGTGTTTTCGGTTTCAGTAGTGTGTAGAGATCATACGCCATTTGCAGTTTGCCAATAACGATCGGTAATTGTTCGATCGGGATCTGTTCAGCTAACAGAAATGCGAGCGTTGGGGAACCTGTGGCGATCGTTGAAATAAATCGCAGAATCGGACTTTTGAGAAATGCAGCGAGTCCTTGTGTCGTAGTCATCTGGAACGTATATCGATCGATAATTTTTGCCGCCGTCGTTGTTCTTGCATCAAGGTTACGCAAAAATCGAGCGAGTCGAGCTTGTTTCGCAGGATCGATCGTATTCAGAATGGTCATCGATAAATCCTCAACACCCCAAGCGGTGCGATTTTCTCCAGCAGTCACAAGCGGTAATACTAAAGAGCAAACATCTCCAAGAACTTCTTGACGATAGGCGATCGCTTCTCGGATCGAGACTTCTTTGGGTCGATCGCCAAATTGCCAGTTGTACGGCGGATTCCATTCGCGGATCGGACGTAATCGATCGACTTGAGTAACTAATGCGATCGTCGGCAAAGATAACGATTTTAGTTCGCTCAGAAAGTCCACATCCATCTGTAAGGCGGGATCATTTGCGGGATTGACTAACAGAACTAAATCAGTGTTAGCAGCATATTCTAGAACGTGACTGCGTAATTCCGGTTGTCCAACTTGTTCGTATCCGGGAGTGTCCCACAGCGTTAAGGTTTCTCCGGTTTCAGTTTGCCAGCGATAGTCTTGAATCCGATCGGTTGAAGGAAGCGCATCCACTTGTGCTTGAGCTTCGACAAACAATGTATTGATCACGCTACTCTTTCCGGCTCCCGTTCGACCAACGAGCAATAAGCTTACAGGCTTTTGTTCAATCTCATCGGTTGGATTCGCTTGAGCAATGATTTCTTTTAAGGTTTGGAATTTCGGTGTCGCAGGCTGGAGGGTGTCGAGAGCAGGTGGAGTCGTCCCGCTGTAAAGTGCGATCGCTTGTCGAGCTAAGTTCCGAAGTGCAGCTTCTCTGAGCATCTGACTCAGATTTCCTAATAGTTCCTGTGTCGCTTGACTTCCACTCCGCTGAGTGACTGTCTTTGTCACTGCAACCGCAGGATTTAAGAACCACTGCGCCCAACTCCAAGCCCTCATCAACTTTCGTGCAGAAGGCTCAAGTTTTTGATAGATTTCGTAAGCTTGAACGGCTTGCCCAACTGTGACTTGATTAAGAACAGGTGAGAGCTTTGTCATCCATTGATCTAAGTCATCCACAGTTCCGCGCAACAATGTGTAAGCTTGCGGAACATAGATATTTAACAAAGGCTTTTTAGTTTCGGGATAGTAGATCGATGCGATCGCTCGAATCATACTTAAACACCGCTGCCAGAAAGTATTCCAGTCTTCCCAGAGTGGCGGATCAGACTGTGCTTCTGTGAGAATCTTCTGAACTTCGATTTCAACTTTGCGAGTTGTTTCGGTTGCAGGCGAATCAGTTAATTCTGGGGTTTCCTCAGATAGTTCAGTGACGATCGCTTCTACTTGCTTCAAAGCAGGCTGTGTCCAGCGGACGAGCAACCAGCGCCAACCGAGAAAAATCAGAGCCACGATCGCCCAAATCCAGTTAATATGCCATTCGTGAATCTGAACGCCTGCTGTAACGAGGAGGAAACCGACCACCAGCACGATCGGAAGTGCCAATACAATCCATTGCCAAATTCGCAATCGCACCATATTTTCGGCTCCAACACTCGACTCCTTCAGTGTACAGAGTCAGCCAGAGATTATCTTGTAAAATTGGCGGTAGTGTCGCAGGACGATCGAACAAAATGGCGCGAATTACTTTAGAAGAGGCTCAACTGCGCTTACCTAAATTAATTTCAGAATTACAGCCGGGTGAAGAAGTGCAAATTTATTCAGAGAATCGAGCGATCGCAAGACTTATTGCAGAACCACCGTCAAGCCGAAAGCCGAGACAACCTGGAAGTGCTGCGGGAACACTCGTGATTTTGACGGAAGATGAGACTCGTCTAGAAGATTTTAGCGACTACATGCCATGAGACTGATGTGCCCACCGAATAGAATTCGGGGCTACACAAACAAAGTGTACCTCCGTACACTAACAGCCATCTTTCATAGATAGTCCGTGAAGGCGGACTTCGTTTGTATAGCTGCGAATTCTATTCGCCCAAGCATTTACGTAGGGAATCTACGGTTGGGCTAAAACTCGATCGCGCTTTTCTTCTTTCGGTTTGTGCTGGGCTGGATTCATCCGTCGCTCTAAGTAACTAAAGACTTGTGACGAAAGGAGCGTCAATGCAAGATAAATCAGTGCAACGAGCGCGTATAGTTCAAACGGTCGATAGTTCACAGCAACAATCAATTGCCCGCGTTGGAATAGTTCTTCAAATCCGATCACAGCGACCAGGGTTGTATCTTTGAGCAAGGAGATGAACTGGTTTCCGAGCGGCGGTAACATTCGGCGAAAGGCTTGCGGAAAGATAATATAGCGGAGGGTTTGACGTGAATCTAAACCGAGTGAATCTGCTGCCTCGGTTTGTCCAACATCGATCGATAAAATTCCCGCTCTGACAATTTCCGCAATATATGCCGCAGCGTTCAAACTGAGCGCCACGATCGCAGCCACAAAGCGATCGAAGTTAAATTCCAAACCAAGTTCTCTGATCACTGAGGGAATGCCGAAGTAGATCATGAAGATCTGAACCAAGAGCGGTGTTCCCCGGAAGAAATCAATGTAAGCTCTGGCAAACCACCGCAGGAGCTGATTTTTCGACAGTCGAACAATCCCCAGTAATGATCCGAGTACTAAGCCGATTACCGCTGAAATGAGCGCCAGTTGAATTGTGACTAAGGTTCCGGTTAGTAATGCGGGTAAGGCATTCCGCATTGTAGTGAACCAATTGGTCGATCGAGTTTGTTGCTCATTACCCGGAACTGTTTCAGGCAGTTGTGGCGGATCAGCGTTGAAGTATTTGCGATAGATGTTGGTATACGTGCCATTGCCCAAAATTGTGCCGAGTCCTTGATTGATCTTGGCTAGATTGGGTGAACCTTTTGGAGTTGGAATGCCAAGATACTCAGAAGTCAGGAGTTGATCGCTGACCCGAAGGTTCTTTAAGCCTCCAGAATTGAGTGCATAGCGCAAAATTGGAGCATCGTGAACGACCGCATCCACATTTCCATTGCTGAGTTCTTGGAGTGCCAGGACTGCCGCGTTAAAAGTACGAATCTGAGCATTTTGGATCTTCTGAGCTTCGAGCGCTCCGGTCGTGCCGATTTGAACTGCAATTCTTTTTCCTTTCAAATCGTCGATCGAGTTAATATTCTGCGTGTTCGTGCGAGTTGCGATCGCGAGTCCTGCCTTGAAATACGGTCGCGAAAAATCCACGACTTGCGCCCGCTGTGGTGTAATCGTAATCGCGCCCACTGCCGCATCGACGGTTCCCGCTTGCAAGGCTGGAATAATCCCTGCAAATGCGATCGTTTGAAATCTCACGCCAAACCCCGCAGCTTTGCCAACTTCGCGAATGATATCAATGTCGAAGCCTTGAATTTCTCCAGCATCGTTGAGAAATTCAAACGGAGCATACACAGGTTCAACAGCAACCGTCAGCGTCGATTGACCGAAGACTCGCATCGGATTGAGAGCAATCAGCAGCGCACAAAACAGAGCAATCCAGAGCGATCGCAACTTGCTCTTAAACATAGTAATTATTTTGAATAATTTTTAATTAAAGTACGAGTTTTGCAAAGGATAACTCTGTCTGAGGTGGCATGTCTCGATCGCTCAACCCTCGATATTTTAGATTTCATGAAATACGCGATTGAATTTAACCAAGTCGAAAAAAGTTACGGTTCGCTGCACGTGTTGAAAGGAATTAGCGGCTATGTGGCTGCGGGTGAAGTCCTTTCGATTATTGGTTCGTCTGGTTGTGGGAAAAGTACGCTTCTGCGCTGTTTGAATCGATTGGAAGTCATCGATCGAGGAAGAATTACGATCAATGATTTAGAGATTTCGAGACCCAATCTTTCCAGCCGCGATTTGAAGCAAGTCCGCGCCCGAATCGGCATGGTGTTTCAACAGTTCAATCTCTTTCCCCATTTGAGCGTTTTAGATAATCTCACGTTAGCCCCGCAGCAAGTTCTGAAACTATCGCGACGAGAAAGCACAGAACGAGCGCGGTACTATTTGCAAGAAGTGGGACTGGCGGAAAAGGCGCAAATGTATCCTGAGCAACTTTCGGGCGGACAACGGCAACGAGTCGCGATCGCACGAAGCCTTTGTATGGAACCTCAAGCGATGCTCTTTGACGAACCGACCAGTGCTTTAGATCCGGAGTTGGTTGGAGAAGTGCTATCCGTGATGCACCGATTAGCAGAACGTGGAATGACGATGGTGGTTGTGACTCATGAGATTCAGTTTGCGCGGGAAGTGGCAAATCGCGTGATGTTTCTCGATCAAGGGATCGTCTTAGAAGAAGGAAATGCGCGGGAAGTGTTAACCAATCCGCAAAGCGATCGATTAAATACTTTTCTCAGTCGAATGCGGCAAGCTCAGATGGCATAAAGACGGATATCCCTACGTGTTCGATCGAGGAATTTAGTTCTATGTTAGAGGGTGGCTACTCGATGTTCTGAGGAGACATGTATGCTTGAGTTGTATCAATTTGAGATGTCGCACTACGTGGAAAAAGTGCGATTGATTCTAGACTACAAAGGCTTACCGTATCGCAAAATTGAAGTCACACCCGGAATCGGGCAGATTGAACTCTTTCAGCTATCCGGGCAGCGGAAAGTTCCGGTTCTGAAAGATGGCAGTGAGATTATTGCGGATTCGACTGCGATCGCGGAATATCTCGATCGTAAATATCCAGAAAAGCCGATCATTCCCTCTGATCCGAAGCTGAAAGGACAAGTGTTATTGATTGAGCAATGGGCAGATGAATCTCTAGGAATTAATGCTCGAAAAGGCTTGATAGGATCAATTTCGCAGAATCAGAACTTTCGAGCTGCTGTCTTGCCTTCTTCCACACCAGATCTATTGAAAAACTTAGTGAGTGCAATTCCAGGTGATTTGCTTGGTGTGTTGGGATCTGGAGTTGGCATGGGACCCGATGCGGTGAAAGAAGCGATCGATGCGCTCAAACGCAGCTTTACGGCACTGTCTTACATTCTGATCGAACAGCCTTATCTAGTCGGGGACAGTCCAACTTTGGCAGACTTTGCGGTTGCTGGCTTGTCAATGTACGTTAAGTTCCCAACAGGTGGATACTTAGACATTCCAGAATCGCTCAAAGGTCAAGGTGTGGCTGGAATCGCAGATGTCAGCATTTTTGATCCGTTCTTTAACTGGCGCGACAAGCTGTATGCTGATTTCCGCAAAGCGTCGATCGGTAGCTATACACCGCCCAGTGGATCGGCTCCAACTTCGATCAATATTGATTAGTAGAAGGGTCGAATATTCAGCACTTCTTCAATCAATTCGTCGCAGTCGATCGCGCTAACAAATACTGAATCGCACTCAACATTTCCGACGGGGGGCAGGGCTTAGTCATATAAGCATCTGCCCCTTGTTTCATGCCCCAATATCGATCGAAGTCTTCGCCTTTAATCGAACACATCATCACCGGAATATTTTGACTGCGTGGATCGCTCTTGATCCAGCGACACAGTTCATAGCCGTTCATCCGAGGCATCACCACATCAGTAATCACTAAATCGGGTGGATGTTTCTGAATCACAGAAATCGCATCAACCCCATCATTGGCAACTGCAACATCAAATCCGCGATGCCGTAATTCAGTTGAAATGAGTTCTCGGACAACGGCACTGTCATCAACGACTAAAACCCAACTCATAGCGATTTCTACGTCCAATCTGGTATCTACCCTTACACTTCAATTATTCATTCCTGGTCGTTGCATTTCAGAGAAAAATCTGTGAAGAAACGATGAACTTTAGAAGCGATATCCGATGCTGAAATAGAAAGCTTGGTCTTGTGCATTGTTTCCTCGATCGCTCAATCTCGTAAATGGAATTGCATAATCCGCTCTCAGTAGCAGTCCTGGAGTCGGCTCTAGAATCACACCAATTCCGCCCCCTGCAAGAAATCGCTGCTCTGAAAGCACATTCGGATTGTTCGATCGATTCCAAATCGTTCCCAAATCAATAAACGGCGCAAATTGCAAAACAGGTGCACCCGTTTGAGTGCGTTGAACGGTGATGCGGTCTTCGATCGAGAATCGAAATCCGTTATCGCCCGATCGTACATTCTGCCGATATCCTCTCAGCGATTGTCCACCACCGATCACAAATTGCTGAGACGGAAACAAACTATCAGGTGTGAGTTGCAAGTCTGCTTGAACAATCAACAGATGATCGGCTCCCAATCGTTGAACTCGTTGAAACTGTCCGAACCAACTAAAAAAGCGACCATCAGGAATCGGTGAATCATTGGTCGTCGCATTGAAGAGATTAAGACCGAAACTAAACTGCGATCGCGCCACCCAAGCTCCTTGAGGATCGCGCCGCACATAGTCCTGACCGAACTTCAAAATGCGAGTGCGAGTGTTCCCGTTAATGTCTGCACCAATGCCAAACGGAAACGGAGTGTCTTGAAACAGAAAGGTTTGACCATTTTGAAACGTAAATGAGATCGACAACGCAAATTCTTCATGCGGTGTCCGAACTAACGGCTGTCGATAGCTCAATTCATACAAATCGGTTTCGCTCCGAATGCCAAACGCTGCAAAGCTTGACTCAATAATTTTGCCGCGACTCGGTGTGATTCTCAGTTGTACTGCACCATTCATTGCATTCACTGGAATTTGATAGTTAAAATCAAACGAATTTGAGCCACCTTGAATTGAGCGATAGTACGACGCACTAATCTCATCGCCCAATCCAGTGAGATTTCGATAGCTCAAAATCGTTCCAATTCGCTCCGAACCTACACTCGGCGGTGATAAGTTATCTGCACTAACAAAGCCATTGAACTGTTTCGCTTCTCGAATGCTTAGAGTCAGAATACTTTGTCCCACGCCGCTCCCTGCTTTGAGACTTGCTTCGACTGATTCAAACAATGGATCAGCCTTCAAAAGTTTTAACTGATCTTCTAATCTATCTTTGTTGAGTGGCGCAGCAGTTCCAAGTTGAATACGATCGCGAACATAAGCTTCCCTCAATCGCTGCAATCCCTGAATTTCGATGCGCTCGATCGAGCCTTCGATCACCCGAATCTGGACAACTCCATCCGTAATTGCTTGATCGACTAACACCGCTCTAGAAGTAATGTAGCCCCGATTGAGATAAAGCTGAGTGATCGAGTCTGCAACCGTCCGAAGCTGATCTAATGTGGCGGATTGACCTTCGATCGATTGTGTAATCTTCTGAATTTCAGTAGGTTTCAGTACGGTATTTCCCGTTACTTCAATTTTGCGAACAGGAATTGCGATCGTTGAAGAGGTTGGTGTCGGTACGATCGATGGTAATGCAGATGGAAGCGGTGTGAGAATCGATCGAGGAAAGCGGTCAACATTCGATCCAGGTCGCTCAGAATTACTCAAAGCTGGATTGATACAACTGAGCACAAAAGCACCAGAGAGAAGAAATGCACACCGCAACATAAAAGATCGTGAGGGAGTATCGACATTTGAACCGGGTAATATACGATACTCGAAAAAATGGGATACGGATTCCCATTGTTGATTGATGCAAACAGTTCGACGTGAGAAAGCTAAGAATCGGAGTTCACCGAGTTCTACCTGCTGCCCTATTTTTATCAATCGCTTTCGTTCGATCAAAAAAGTGTAACAGAGACAAATTCTCCGTTACACTTCAATTTCGGCTCATTTGATCTCAATTACTGGGAGGATTGATCGACAGGAACAAGCTTATACAACCTTTCCCCCGTGGATGCGTCCGCTGAATTAGCCGCGACAGTAACAGTTTGCTGAGCAACATCTTGCACATCACTTGCACTCGCTTTGACCGTGTTCACAGCATCGATCGCTGTTTTCACAGTCTCATTCACACCTTCTGCTGTTCCTCTAACCGTACTCGCAGTGTTTTTTACCGTACCACTGACATTCGTTGCCACACTGTTGAGTGCCTCATTTACCTCCTGAGTTGAGCTATTGATGTTCTCAGCTACAGTATTAACCGCATTCCCAACCCGCTGAACGGTCTCATTGAAACCATCCGCCGATGATTTTGCAGTTCTCCCGACATTTCTAATGGTTTGATTGATCTGATTGGTAGTGTTCTGGTTTGCCAGCGCTGCGGCAAGACCGCCCAACAGTGCTCCGATCAGTGCTCCGATCGCAATTTTATTCAAGCTATTGTCGCTTGTGGAGGCACGATTGGAGCCATTCTCGTGCATCGTTTCTGATGTTAAACGGGGATTGCTATTAGTCACGATCGCAGGTTCTCCTCATTGATAGTCCGTTCGCTCACCGGATTCATAAATGCTCACCATTGGCTCAGTTTCTGCATCTTCGGTCATGCCATACCCGTAGGTCTGTTCCATGCCTTCATTTGCCAGTCCAGAGGATTGCACAACATCGCGATCTGGCTCGATCGATTTCGATGCACTTCCTCGATCGATGACATTTTCTCCAGCCCCATACTGAGCAGAAGAAGCGGCATCATTCATCATTTGGCTCGCTGTTTGTCCGGTCTGTTGAACAGCATTTGCCGTAGTGGATGCAGCTTGCTGAACACCTTGGCTAACCGCTTGTCCGGTTTGTTGAACTGCGTTTGCCGTAGTGGATGCAGCTTGCTGAACGCCTTGAGCCACGTTCTGAGCGGCTTCAGAAGTGCCACCAACAACCGCATAGCTCACGCCTTCTCCGACACTTTGTGCCGCTTGTCCGATGCCTTTTGCGGTCGTTCCTAACCCTTGACCGATCGTACCAAAGGCACGACCAACTCCTTTAGAAGCCCGGTTGAATCCTTCAGACAGTTTGCGACCTGCTAAGAGTCCGACCGATGCACCGATTAAACCTCCAATCAAGGCTCTAGTCAGGGCTGGATTGGAAGAGCTATCCGATTTCATTTCGGGCTGAGAGTTCGTTTGTTGAGTGTTCATCTGAGGTTGATAGTTTCCTGAATTCGGACGGTACTCAGAGGAAGGCGTAGACGTGGTTTGCTGCGGCGTGGTTGCTTGTGTTGTAGAGAATTGATTTTCACTAACCATAACCAGTGTCCTAAAGTAAAACTGCATTGATTGATGAGTGGCAAATTGCATTGCCATCTATAGCAAAACTAACGACTTTACTTTAGAAGAAAATGCCCCTAAAGAGGGACTTGCGTTAATTCGCAACTAACCAAAAACAGAAAAGTAAAATGCTCAATTCGTTGCTGAAGAACTATAAATCTCAGCCATTTGAGGGAGGTTCATTTTTCTGGTTACGACACTAACGCAGGCTCCGGTAAAGCTCCTTGCATTCGACTGAGCCAGTCAATTAGATTCGTTAACTGTTGATCAGCGCTTAATGCACCTAATCCACGAACCGTGACTTTTCCAGCAGTGAAGACAAAGCGCGATCGTAAATGATCCGGCAAATTCTCCTTCAACAAGTTCCAAGCAGGCTCTTCCATTGGAGTTTCCAAGATCACATGCTGCTTTCCTTCAGGCTTGATGCGAGAGAACCCAAGCTTCTTCGCAATTTGCTTCAGTTCCATGACGCGGAGTAACTGTTGAGCCGCGATCGGGATTTGACCATACAGATCATTCCAATCCGCCGCAACTTGCACCAATTCTGCTTTCGATTGTGCAGCCGCAACCGCTCGATAAGCACCCATTTTCTGATCCAAATCTGGGATGTAATCGGCTGGAATGAACGCAGTGAGACTGAGATCGATCTGAGTATCATCGACCTGTGGAATCTCTTGACCTCGGATTTCTTGGATGGCTTCTTGCAGCATTTCCATGTAGAGATCAAAGCCGATCGCATCCATCTGTCCGGATTGTTCTGCACCGAGTAAGTTACCCACGCCTCGAATCTCCATATCTCGAACCGCTAACTGATAACCTGATCCAAGCTGCGTGAATTCTTGTAATGCTCGTAATCGTTGGCGTGCTGCATCTGAGAGTTGATACTGTTTCGGATAGAACAACCAAGCATGAGCTTGAATTCCAGCACGTCCAACTCGACCGCGTAATTGATAAAGCTGAGAGAGTCCGAACTTCTGAGCATCTTCGATCAAAATTGTATTGACTCTTGGAATGTCTAAACCGGATTCGATGATCGTAGTACAGAGAAGAACATCCGCTTCACCTGCGCCAAATGTGAGCATCACGGATTCGAGTTCAGATTCGGGCATTTGACCATGTGCGATCGCAATTCTCACTCCCGATATCATTTCGCGGATTCGGGCAGAAATCTCTTCGATTCCTTCGACGCGCGGAACGACATAGAACACTTGACCGCCGCGATCGAGTTCTTGTCGAATTGCCGATCGCACCATTTCCCCATCGTACGGTGATAGGTGCGTCTTAATCGGACGACGAGAAGGCGGCGGAGTCGTGATTAAGCTCATTTCTCGCACACCCGAAAGCGCCATGTACAATGTTCTCGGAATCGGAGTTGCACTCAGTGTAAGAACATCGACTTGAGTTTTGAGTGATTTGATTTTCTCTTTCTGATTCACACCAAATCGTTGTTCCTCGTCAACCACTAACAAGCCTAGATCCTTGAATGACACTCCTTTGCCTAAGAGTTGGTGTGTTCCAACCACAATGTCTAATTCACCTGTAACCATGCGGCGTTGAATGTCTTTGCGCTCTTCAGGAGTTCGGAAACGATTGAGCAATCCAACCTGAATCGGATACGGTGCAAAGCGTTCTTTAATCGTGTGATAGTGCTGTTGTGTGAGAATTGTAGTCGGTGCGAGTAATGCAACTTGTTTACCAGCAGTGACCGCTTTGAAGATCGCTCGGATTGCAACTTCAGTTTTACCAAAGCCAACATCACCGCAGACTAAGCGATCCATTGGTCGATCGCTTTGCATATCGAGCTTCACATCTTGGACTGCTTTTAATTGATCCGGTGTGGGCTGATACGGGAAAGAATCTTCCATCTCTTGCTGCCAAGGCATATCAGACGGATAAGTAAATCCTTGCTGCTGTGCCCGTTGTGCATAGAGTTGAAGCAGATCAACTGCAACTTTCTTAACGGCTTTACGAACCTTGCTCTTGGTTTTCTCCCAAGCTTTACTCGACATTTTATTTAGTTCAGGTTTCGCATCTCCCACACCTCGGAAGCGAGATAGTGAACCTAACTGATCGGCTGCCACTCGTAACAATCCATCTGCATACTTCAGAACTAAATATTCGCGAGTTTCATTGTTAATTGTTAAACTTTCGAGCTTGAGAAACTGCCCGATTCCATGACTCTTATGAACAACGAAATCTCCGGGTTGTAGCTTGTTTGGATCAACTTGCTTAGAAGCGGCTCGACGACGTTTGCGAACATAAGTCGGAGTTGCTAAAGTTTGCTGTCCGAAGAACTCTTTATCAGTAACAACAACTAAGCGGAAAGTCGGCAGAATAAAGCCTTCGAGTTCTGCTAACCCAGAGTATTTCAGTGCAACGGGAATGTGCTGAGTTTGCAGCTTATCGATCGCTAAATAATCTCGCTGATTCGGAACAAACTGCGCCGGACAATCATGCTCTTGTAACAATGCCACCGATCTCGATGGTTGCGCCGATACGAGCCAGATCGCAAAATTACGATCGCGTTCTCCCCGCAATGTTTCCGCTAATCTTGCAAACTGATGTGGAATTGCAGGAACCGGACGAGAAGCGAGATTCAGACCATTCTTCTCTTCGGCTAACTCATTGAGATGAATGCGATCGAACTTTTCAACTTCGATCAGTGAAGCTTCTAAACTGCGATGAATTTTCGGTAGTGTTGGCTTAACTTCTTGCCATTGTTCTTCGACGTGTTCAACCCAGCGATCGCTATGTGCCTCGGTCATTTCAGGTTCATCGATCGCAATAATCGTATCACTCGGTAGATAATCTAATAAAGAGGCAGGACGATCAAAAGCAAGTCCTAAAAATCGGCGCATTCCCTCGATCGAGACTCCTTCTGCAAATCGTTCTTGATCTTCAGGAGATAGATAGTCTAGAACGGTTTCATCTAATGCCGATTGAATAATCGGACTAAAACTAGTTGGCGTTAATGTAACTTGTGTCACTCGATCGAGCGATCTCTGTGTCCCTGGATCAAACTCCCGAATCTGATCTAATTCATCACCAAATAGCTCTAATCGAACGGGTAATTCTGCTGCGACCGGAAACACATCAATAATGTCTCCACGTCGGCTCCATTGTCCTTCGGTTTCAACTAAGTTCGCCCGCTCGTATCCCAACTTCGCAAGTTGATCGCTTAACTGTCCCAGATTGATCTCTTTGCCTTTCTCTAGAGTTAGAAAGTAAGGCGAAAATGCTTCGGGTGGCGGTAAATGCGGTTGAAGAGCGCGTTCGGTTGCCACGATCGCCATTTTCTCCGATCCCTTGACCAAGTCCGCCAACGTCTGCAATTGTCCCCAAGTCATTTCCGCTTCGGGATCAAACGGCTCATACGGCGACGATTCGGAAGTGGGATAAAAATGCACTGTATTCCAGCCCATTGCGTCCATCTGAGCGCTCCAGCGTCCCGCCTCTTCGAGCGTTGCCGTCACCACTAAAAGAGAGCGATCGCTCGTTTGTGCCAGGGTCGAAGCGACAATCCCTTTTGCCAAACGCGACAAGCCAGATAATTTCAGCGTCGAATGCTGCTTCAGTTTGCTGAGCAATTCAGCCGTGAGCGGCGATCGACCAAGTGCACGAGTAATCGAAGAAAAAGCCATGTCGGACAGGGAGAGCTTAATGGGTCTTTACATTCTATCGAATCAAGATTCTGCTAGACGAACCTGAGACGATCTGAAATTTCCCCGGTTCAGAATCGGCAATCCCACCTTTTCTTTCTCCAAAGCGACCCCCAAATTCGACTCAATGCGACGGTCGATCGACGATACACTGATACAATTCGTCGCGCTCGACTAAATTTCTCCGAATGAATTCGTTTACTTCCGACCTGTTGATTATCCTGTTTCTGACCTTGGCAAACGGGCTATTTGTCATGTCCGAACTCGCGATCGTGTCCGCCCGCAAAGTCCGGCTCTTACAAGCCGCCAATCAAGGCGACACCAAAGCGAGAACGGCACTGCGCCTTGCTGAAGAACCGAATAATTTTTTAGCGATCGTTCAAGTCGGAATTACCTTGATCGGGATCGCATCCGGTGCATTCGGGGAACAAGCGCTGACTCGACGACTTGAACCCTTTTTTCGATCGTTTTCCTTTCTCGAACCGTATAGCCAGCCGCTCTCATTCGGGATCGCGATTCTGACATTGACCTATTTAACGCTGATTGTCGGTGAACTGGTTCCAAAACGACTGGCACTGAACTCTCCCGAAGTGATCGCATCTTGGGCAGCCGTTCCGATGAGTTTGATGGCAAAAGCGGCAGCCCCGATCGTCTATTTGCTCAGTGCTTCAACCAATCTCGCTGTTCGACTCTTAGGCATTCGTCCCTCGGATGAACCGCCTGTGACTGAAGAAGAAATTCGCGTGATGATCGAGCAAGGCACAGAAGCCGGAATGTTCGAGCAAGCAGAAGAAGACATCATGAAACGGGTGTTTCGATTAGGCGATCGACGAATTAGCTCATTAATGACTCCACGATTAGAAATTACGTTTATTGATCTAGAAGACTCGATCGATGAAATCAGTCGTCAAATGATGGACAGTTCTCACGCTCGATTTCCGGTGTGCCAAGGCGGACTCGATAATTTACTCGGAGTCGTACAAACTTATGATCTTTTGATCAAACTAATGTCGGGTCAGCCTTTAGAATTCACTAGCTCACTTCAAACTCCGGTATTTGTTCCTGAAAGTACTCGCGCATTGAAAGTGTTAGAACTATTCAAGCAAACCGGAACACAGATCGCATTTGTGGTTGATGAATATGGTGTGATTCAGGGACTCGTTACCTTGACGGATGTATTGCAAGCGATCGTCGGTGATATTCCCACCGTTGAAGAACTTGCAGAACCCCAAGCCGTCCAGCGTGAGGATGGCTCTTGGTTGCTCGATGGAATGCTTCCTATCTATCAATTCAAAGAGATTTTGCACATTGAAGATCAAGAGCTTCCCGGAGAACAACGCGGCAGCTATCAAACTCTAGGCGGTTTTGTCGTCATGTATCTTGGTCGGATTCCCACGGCTGCGGATGCGTTTGAGTGGGAAACTTTGCGCTTTGAAGTGATGGACATGGATGGCAACCGAGTTGATAAAGTTCTCGTTGGGGCAGTTGACTCTGATCAAACCACTCAGCAATCACACCAAAGCTGAATGAATTGCTAACCAAATACAAGCAGGATTAGAACTGGTATAGCTGACACGATGTTTCTGATGTGCAGGAATTAACAAATAATCGCCCGTTTTAAGGTCGATCGACATTCCATCCTCATACGTCAACTGCGCTTCACCCTGCAACAGCAACACCCATTCATCACGCGGCTGATCGTACCATTCGCCTTCTGGTGTGGTTTGCCCCGTTGAAATAATGCGTTCGATCAGAACTTGATCGGTCTGAATTAAGGGTTCAAACAGTTCTCGATCGCGCAATTTTTCCGGTAGTTCAAAAATATTCACAGTGCTAGTGATGAGACTCGATCGCCAATGGTACGCTAAAGAAACAGCACTCTGGAAGTAGAGCCATGCACCTGACGGCAAAAGAACTCGAAGCCTTGATGCCCGATGCCACCCAACTGAATAGCGATGAGCCAGAAATGGAAACGTCTTTGCACTATGCTCAATTAGCCCTACTGGTGAGTTGCTTGGAATGGTGGTGGCGCGATCGAGAAGATTTTTTCATCGGCGCAAATCTCACCATCTACTTCAGTCGCCAGCAATTGAAGAATCGCGACTTTCGAGGACCCGATTTCTTCCTAGTTAAAAATACTCAGAAATATCCACGTCGATCGTGGGTTGTTTGGGAAGAAGACGGACGTTATCCCGATGTGATTATCGAACTGCTTTCAGATGAAACAAAGAGTACAGACAAAGGATTGAAAAAAGATCTGTATCAAAATCGATTCCGAACGGCTGAATATTTCTGGTTTTCTCCGAGTGATCTTGAATTTGCGGGATTCCGACTCGTTGGAGAACAGTATCAAGTGATCGAGCCAAATGCACAAAATCAACTTTGGAGCGAATCATTGGAATTATTTTTGGGCATTCATAATAATCAATTGAGGTACTTCCAATTGAATGGCGATTTAGTTCTAACTGCTGCTGAATCTGCATTGATCGCACAGCAAGAAGCGGAAATTGCCCAACAACGAGCGGAACGACTTGCCGAACAATTAAGATCGCTCGGCATTGATCCAGAAGCTTAAGGCTGTCCCCACGATCCGGATTCACATCGAATTAAGCGATCGAGCGTCTGAATTGATCGAGCATTCTTAGAAGTCCTTACTCGTCGCTCCATTGCTACGTTCGTCAACTCCATCGACAAGCGAACTAAGTAAGCTTCATCTTCGGCAGTTTTGACTAGGTTTGGATTGAGCGATCGCAGATTTCCATTAAACGATCGAGTCAGATCGAACTTAAACTGACGGCTCAAAGATTCGATCACGAAACGCTGTTCTGGTCGAGCAATTTTCGCGAGTGGTGCGATCGGTTGTCCAAAAATTTGCTCTCTCATTGTTGGATTGCTCACCTGTCTTTGCAACCAAGCTTCAGAAGTTGAAACAGGTAAATCGGTGGTGAACTTATCAATCTTGGCGTAGGCGTGAGCCTCAGAATATGAGGTGCGCCCGTCTTTGTTGTAATCGGCTGAAGCAACTTTACGACCAATACGATCGCGCCCGGTTAACCCTGCAAAGAAGCTTGAACTATAGTCGCGATAATCTGCTTCATTCACTTCTGGAGTGCAACCGACCGAAGGGCGCGATTTAATCGTTGCAAAGAATCCGCAGCGAGTTTGTAATGCAATTCCTTTGTTTGGATTACCGCCGTTGTAGATCAAGTTGGCAAATGAACCGGAATAGCATTGAGACATCATTGTGACGAATGGCTTATTCTGCGGGAGTCGATCGAGCATTGCCGTAAAGTTCTGCACACTCAATTCGCGATCGCGCCACATTAGCAAACTAGAGTTATCTTCATTCACGCGATTGTGTCCGCCATGTCCTGAAAAGTAGAAAAACAATGGTGTGGTTGTTTTCTCTTTTGCAGCTTGAGCCATCCAGGTTTGCAAGTTTGCAATACTCGATGCACCTTGAACATTTGGAATGTTATGCGCTTTGAATTGTTGATCGCCTTTTTCGTCTAAGTACCGAACTGTTTTTTCGCTTGTATTACCGTTTGCAAAGTAGATCGGTGCACTGTTTAGAGCATAGCCTAGCTCTCTCAGCGATCGCTGAAAGTACAGCATGTTTTTCTCAAGTGCAATCTCGTTGTATGATGGCGCACCGCCACCCCCAAAGACTAGAAAGCTTTGTGTCGATCGCTGACACGTTGGCTTGTTCTGACTAATTGCTTGTGAATCAGTCAATGTAAGACTGGTAACGCTTGCAAGAACTACGGGAATAAAACGGTGCATCATCGTGACTTTTGCAACTTTGTTTAGAAATTATACCCAAGCTACAGTTGGCGAATGGAATTGATCAGACCTTCACAGACTTTTGTTAAAAACTCAAAATCGAGTGTTTCAATCCGATCGCTTGCTTTGTGATAGTTCGGATTCCGTAGATTTGCGGTATCTGTCACCATCAATGCTCGATAGCCTCGATCCCAAAATGCGGCATGATCACCTCTGCGAGTATCGGGGACAATGTTGCCGCGCCATCCCGCCGGGAGCCATTCGCATCCGATGTTCGATCGACGAATGCCCCGACTCAATCGAATCAGATCCGGAATCGTCGGAATGTTACCAATTAATGCAATGAAGTTTCCTTGATCGGGATAAAACTGCTCTAGTCCTGCGGGATAGCGTTGTGAATTGCGATCGTGATTACAATACCCCAACATTTCCAAGGCAATCATTAATCGTAGTGGTTCACCATTCAGTGACTTTGCATATTGATGATTACCAAAAGTATCCGACTGTGTAAAAATCTCTTCTAAATCAAATGCAATCAATCGAATCGGATACCGGGCAGATTGTTCAGAAAAAGCCTTTGCCATTTCTAACAAAACCGCGACTCCGGTTGCATTGTCATCTGCACCCGGAGAATTTGGAACCGCATCATAATGTGCACCGATTAGTATGGGAGCTTTCTGGTTTTCACGTCCGGGTATGTTCAAAATCCAATTTGTGTGAGTTCGTTTTCCGACTTGGAATTCATGTGCCTCAACAGTTCCCGATTGGGCAAACTGTTCGCGAATGTATTGTTGAACATAGAAATGCCCTTGAGTGGCGAAGAATGGATCGCGATCGCGACTGATCACCTCAATATGCGATCGTAATCGTTCCGTTAGTTCTGACATGCAATTTCAAACGAACTCACCTTTGGCAACTAGGATAACTTTGCCCCCGACTGAAATCTCGAAAGCTTCATTCTCTTTTTTTGCTCTCAACATCAGCAACGAAGGTCGCCCAATTTCATAGCCTTGTTCGACCCGAATATCAATGCTTGCACCGCGCTTCGCGTCCGAACTGTGACCAAAGTAGGAGTGCTGAACTAGATATGCCGCTAAACATCCATTGGCGCTACCCGTTGCCGGATCTTCTACAACTCCCGCCAATGGCTCGACAAAGACACGGACGCTTAACTGATTGTCTAAATTGCGTGTTTCAGGAGAAAAGATCAAAATTGCTTTTGCTTCTGTCGTTTCAACCAGCTTAAACAGTGCAGTTCGATCGACACTCGCTTGCTGCAATGCGGCTAAATTCTTCAACGGAACAATGATGAACGGTAAACCCGTAGAAACTTCCTCGATCGGAGTGCGATCGTCAATCTGATCCGGACTCAATCCTAAGACAGGCGCGATCGTCTCCGAACTCAATCTTTGCCCAAATTCCGGTGCGTTTTGTCGCATCCATAAAGCATCAATGTCTCTTTCGACGTAGTTCAATGTAACGGGAATTTGACCAACTGCAAGATTTAATCTCACAGTAGATACGGATTCTTGAATGATCATCTGTTGCAAAATGAACGCAGTACCAAGAGTCGGATGTCCCGCAAACGGAAGCTCTTGCGCTGGTGTAAAAATTCGCACCGGATAACCGTCATTCTGTAGAGATTCAGCAAGAATAAATGTCGTTTCTGAATAGTTCATTTCTTTCGCGATCGCTTGCATTTCCTCAGTTGTGAGCGAATCAGCACATTGAAATACTGCAAGCTGATTTCCTGCGTACTTGCGTTCAGCGAATACATCTACAACATAAAACGGTAAAGTCATCAGTTAACTCCTTCTATGTGCCAAATGATACATAAATTAAACAAAAAGTTCTCAACGTTAAGCAGATTTACCTCCTTTGGTTAATCCATTTTGTGTCACGAGAACTTTATAATAAATTTTGGTAAAAGTGTATCGCTGTTTACAAAACCGAAATCTAACCAAAAATGTTGATACTTGGACTTATGTGGGTTGCTTCGTGGTTCAGTGGCGTTTCCAATGTAGGAAGCAAGCTACTCGAAACACCCAAATTTCTCACTCATGTTCTGTGTCATAGCCGTGTGTGCCAATCCACGCTGCTGCGCTCATCCTCGCTACAACTGACAAGCGTGCCACTACAGAACCCTTCTCCTTCCGAACTTCCTGAAGCCGCACAACCGAATTGGCTAAGCACGATCGAAGGTTTACTCCTCCCACCAACCGAAGCCCCGATCAATGACTTCATCGGCTCAATGCAATCCTTGTTCAACCAAATTCCGATCGTTGCTGCCTCACAGGAATCCGCTTCGGTTGCTATTGTCGAAGTCGGATTCGATGGCACGCCATTGAGCCAAGATACTCCAAGACTCGGATTTTGGCAGTGTCCAACAGTAGCAAATCGTTCTGGCGGTTTTCAAATTTGGGTGAAAGGCTGTCATATTGCCACTTTAGACGAGCGTACCTCTGCCGAAATACTAGCGCGACAGATCGCTCAGTTCGTCGAAATACCTAATCTTGATGCCTCAATGCTCAGAGCCGCTTTCGAGAACAAACAACCCGTTGCTAAATTAGGCGATCGAACCATTTTCACCGTAAGCGATCGTCTTTCTTCCGAACTCGGTCGCCCTGCTGAATTAATTGCGATCGACTGGGTGAACAATCTCCGCATCGCACTTGGACAAACCAGCATTCCAGTTGCCGATGCTCAGATGGAAATGTATCAGTTAGCCAAAACCGATAAGAGCATCGACGGGATGGCTTCGTGGTACGGTCCTTACTTCCACGGTCGTCAAACTGCAAACGGCGAGATTTTCGACCAAGAAGACCTCACTGCTGCACATCCGACCCTACCGCTCGGCACATTCCTCAAAGTCACAAATCGACTCAATGGAAAAAGTCTCGTCGTGCGGGTCAACGATCGCGGACCATATTTCGACGATCGCGTTCTCGATCTTTCCAAACGCGCGGCAGCGATTCTCAACAGCGAAGAAAAAGGCATTGTCCCGATCGAAGCTGTCGTCATGCAGCCTGCCGTCATTGCCGAAACCAAAAAGCCACCGCAGCAGGTCGCTCAATTGGTGACAGGCTATTAATGCAGAATGATATGGCGTTTAGCATCGATCGCGAGCCAACCCTCATGTTTCAATTGCCCAATCAATCGGGTAACGGTTACTCGTGTCGTCCCGATCGCATTTGCTAATTGCTGATGCGTCAATCTCACCTGTAACCGTGTCCCGTGTGGCATCGGTTGCCCCACTTCGTGCTGAAGCAGAATGAATAACTGTTTCAGCCGTTCTTCGACGCGCCGACAGCCAGAGAGTGCGAGAAACGCTTCTGCCTGTTGTAATCGACGGCTCAAATGACGGAATAGCCCTTGACAGAGTGCGGGAGATCTTTCGACTTCCGCCAGTGTCAAGGGCAATAAGTCCACATCAGTTAATGCGATCGCTTGATAGGGCGCGATCCATGTCAGCGGCAATCCAAACGGCATCGAAGGAGTCGCCACCCCAAGTAATGCCTCGTCTCCGGTCGGGTGCAATGTATTGAGCACAATCACACCTCGACAAACGACCCACAATTCATCTGAACGTAGCGGAATGGTTTGTCCACTGCGGAACGGTTGTAGAGTGCGCTCCCGATACAGTTGCTCCAGTAATTGTCTTGAATCAGGTAACTCAATTAGCGGTGTTGCGAACGATTGGATCATCGATCCGGCTCCAAGTCGAAATCCCGCTCTTACTCTAATGGGCTAATACCAAGGACAGGTAATTTCCAGGTTGGGATTTGGTTAAGATTTGGCAATGTTTCCAAGGAAGCGATGGAAGCTCCTACTTGCACACTTCCGCTTCAGACGACAATAATAGTTCCTAATGCTTAGTGTTTAAGGGTAAGCCAGTGGCAGAGGAGAAACTAGGATCAGGTGGCAAAGCAGCGATCGAGAGAACTTATTACGGCTTGCTAGGGCTGCATCCCTCGACTTCGGTGCGCGAAATTCGACAGGCATATCGAGACCTGAGCAAGCTCTATCATCCCGATACGACCGAGTTACCACAAGCGATCGCGACTCGAAAATTCCAAACGCTAAATGAAGCTTACGCGACTCTGAGTAATCCTGAACGTCGCGCAGCTTACGATTTGTCGATCGGTTATTCTCGCGTTGTGGTGGTGCGCCCGTTACCGAGCCTCCACAAAACCGATAAACCAGAGCCAAATTCTTCTGCCTATTTAGATGCAACCGATCGACCGCTTTCCCCAGGAGAACTATTTGCACTGTTTATTCTTGGCGTTACTTTTGTCGGCTGTTTAATTTTGGCAATTACGATCGGCATTACTCGCGGCGATCAAGCCTTTCAACCGCTGACTGCGAATCGTCCTGCAATCGAACAAGTCACACCTTCCCCAGATCAAGCGACAATAGAATCAGTTGAGATTGATTCTTCCTATGACGCTACCTCCCGGTGATACACCGCTGTACAACCATCCCTTACCTGCGATCGAAGCTTGGCTCACCGATCAAGGCTGTGAACAAGACTCAGAAGATTTGCACTGCTGGACGGTTCAACGCCCCAGATGGCAAGCCGAATTAATGCTCGATGTCGATCAGTTGAGTGTGCGATACCTCAATGTGGATGGGCGCGATATTCAGCGATCGTTCAAATACTCTCTCAGTCGCCAAGATATCGAGGATGCTGTTTTTTCAGGACCTTAGCGCTTATGACTCAAGCCAAACCAAGATTCAGCACGTTAGAAGAGTATCTGAACTATGACGACGGAACCGATACCCGTTATGAGCTTGTGGATGGGGTATTGGTAGACATGGGTTCGGAAAAGCGACTGAATGAAAAGATTGCGCTTTGGCTTTTGAGTCAATTCTTGCAAGTGGTTTCGATCGACTTAATTGCCAGAGGAACCCAGATTGCGGTGCGAAGTCGAACGGTGACGGCACGAAATCCTGATCTGATGATTCTGACCGAAGAATTAGATCAAGCTTTGAGTGAGCGATCGCAGTCTCTAATCACGCTGAATATGTCTGCTCCGGTCTTGATCGTAGAAGTTGTTTCGCCCGGTGAACCAGGAAGCCAGAACTACGATCGAGACTATATCGAGAAACGCAGAGAATACGCCTCTCGTGGAATCGCTGAATATTGGCTAATTGATCCGACTCGTGCAGTAGTGATTGTGCTGTCTCTAGAAGGAGAACAATATAGCGAAATTGGGCGGTTTAGGAATGACGATCGCGTTTCTTCCCGCACTTTTCCCGAATTAAATCTAACCGCTGCTCAAATTCTCAACGCCGGACGTTAGAGCTTATTTCCAACCTTTCCAAAACGGCGTTCTCGTTGTTGATATGACTTGAGCGCTAGATGGAATTCAGAGCGATCGAAGTCGGGCCACAACGTATCGGTCACATACAATTCCGCGTAAGCTGCCTGCCACAATAGAAAATTACTCAATCGCATTTCACCGCTCGTCCGAATCATCAGATCCGGATCGCAGATTCCAGTCGTATATAGATGCCGCTCAAACAAGCTTTCATCAATGTCTTCCGGCTGAATCAAACCCTGCTGAATTTGAGTGGCAATCGATCGACAAGCCTTAATAATTTCCTGTCGTCCCCCATAGTTCGTCGCAACGGTGAATCGAATCCCTTGATTGTCTTTCGTTTCTAATACCGATCGCTCAATTTCTGCCTGTAAGCTTGTGGGCAGTGCATCCAAATTCCCGACAAACTTAATCCGCACATTCTCTTTCATCATTTCGCGCAATTCCTGACGCAAAACACGCTCAAACAACGTCATCAGAAATTCCACTTCTTCAAGCGGTCGTCCCCAATTCTCGGTTGAAAACGCATACGCTGTGAGCGCTTCAATCCCCCAATCTCGACAGCACCTCAGTAAATCCTTCAGCACATCCACCCCGCGACGATGCCCCATAATGCGGGGTTTTCCTTGGCGTTTTGCCCATCGTCCATTCCCATCCATAATCACCGCAACGTGGCGAGGTAAGCGATCGCGGTCTAAATCAGCAGGTAAGTCTCTTAGAATCGGGTGCTTAGCAGTTGTCATTGGTGGTTTCGGGGGAACGCCGATGAAAGGGTATGGGAAATCAATCTGGTTTTAGCAGAATTTAGGAGTCGCCGCGCTTGCGTTCATTCTGAATTCGGCGATCTTTTAAGTTACCTTCATTAAATAAACGCGAGAATAAGAATACTGCCTTTGTCCGGAATTGACGACCGAGAGATTTCAGATCGCGCGAGACAGGTTCGCGATCGCCCGATTGTGAAAACCGTTCTTCTAAAAGCTCCTTTAGTTTACTGCTCGTTAAGGGACGATTTAATATTCCTCGTTCCGCGAGTGAAATCGATCCCGTTTCTTCAGATACAACAACACAAATGCAATTTTCGAGTTTTTCTGTAATTCCCATTGCGGCGCGGTGACGGGTTCCAAGTTGGCGCGATGCGGTCTTTTCAGAGAGGGGAAGAATCACACCAGCAGCAATAATGCGCGATCCACGAATCAGAACTGCGCCATCGTGTAAAAGGGTTGTGGTTTGAAAAATCGTCTGAAGTAATTCTTTCGATAGTTCAGCGTTGAGTTTCACACCGGGGTAAGTGAAATCTCGATCGTCGATCGCAATTCCCGTTTCAATAATCATCAGCGCCCCAGTCCGATTCTGTGACAGCCCTTTGACCGCTTCGACGATTTCATCAATGACACTATCCGACCCTGGCAAACTCCGATTCGACGGCTGAAACAATTGAGCAATTTCCCCCCGTCCAAGCTGTTCCAAAAATCTGCGGAACTCCGACTGAAGAATCAACGCCATCGCGACCGCAGCCCCAACGACCAGATTATTCAGCACAAAACTCAACAGTGCCAAATCCATCCGCCGACTAATTGCCGCCGCCAGCATCAGCACAATGAAACCGCGCACCATCCAAAGCGTCCGGCGTTCTCGTCCGATGATCACCAGCATGACGTAGGTGAGTGCTAACACTAGCCCCACGTCAATTAGAAACCGCAGATTCTCTAGAACAAAAGTGAACACAGAGCGTAAAGCCGTTGGAAGGAAGAGTAAGGGTGGGATCGAAGCCGCATCGGAGCTAAGAGCAGAGAATTGCAATTGAATTGTCATCTTTGCCAATCCTCACCCTTTCTCGTTCATCCTTCATCCTTTATTTCAGTCTGTCCGGGACTCGATCGTGTCGAATCAGATCTTCATAAGTCTCTCGTTCAAGGATAATGTTTGCTTCTCCTTCATGAACGAGTACCGCCGCAGGCTTCGTCAATCGGTTGTAATTCGATGCCATGCTGTAATTGTAGGCTCCCGTTGCCATCACGACGAGAATATCTCCCGGTTCCGTCTCAGGAAGGGCAAGATCTTTGATCAAGATGTCTCCCGATTCGCAGTGTTTTCCAGCGATCGTAACCGTCTCTTTCGCGTCATCCGACATCCGATTGGCAATCACCGCCCGACAAATCGACTGATATGTAATCGGTCGCGGATTATCGGACATTCCGCCATCGACACTAATATAAGTCCGAATTCCAGGAACGGTCTTACGTCCGCCGACTGTATAAGCCGTAATGCAAGAAGATCCGATCAGCGATCGACCGGGTTCACAAAGCAATTTCGGCAACGGCATCTTTTCCGCTTCACAAGCTTTGATCATCGATTCCGCGACAATCTTCACCCATTCATCAATGCTTGGCGGATCATCGCTCTCGTTGTAGCAAATTCCCAAACCGCCCCCAACATTCAACTCGGAGACGTTCAACCCATATTGAGCCGCTTTTTTCACCCATTGCAGCATCACACCAGGTAAATCTCTGTGCGCTTGCAGTTCAAAAATCTGCGATCCGATATGGGCATGAAGTCCAACGAGAGAAACGCTCGGATTCTGGCTGATGAATTGGAAAACATCTTCAACCTGATTCGGATCGAATCCGAACTTACTATCTAAATGTCCGGTGCGAATGTATTCATGCGTATGACAATCCAAACCAGGAGTGATTCTGAGCATGACTCGAATCGGTTTGTCGCTCTTCATCTGAGTCAACCGCTGCAACTCTAAGCGATTATCAACCACGATCGTACAACCCGATTTCACCGCCAATTCCAATTCAGCGATCGACTTGTTATTTCCATGCAGATAAATCTTCGACGGATCAGCCCCAACCTGAAGCGCTGTATACAGTTCGCCTCCAGTTGCCACATCGATGCCCAATCCTTCATGAGACACGATCGAGCAAACCGCCAAACAGTTCCAAGCTTTCGAGGCGTACAGCACTTGAGCTTCTGCCGGATAGTAGCGTCGAAACGCATCGCGATACTGTTGGCAAGCGGTTCTCAGTCCTGCCTCATCCAAAATATAAAGCGGCGACCCAAAATGTTTGACTAATTCCGTTACATCACAGCCACCAATTTCGAGATGATCTCGATCGTTTACCTGAGCGGTCAGCGGCATCAGAAATTGATTCGGAGAGCGATCGGAACCGGATTGGGGTAAATACTGGCGACCCGAAGTTTGCGCGGTTTGCGCTTGCGTCACTACCATTGCTTGCTTTGTGTCCTCAATGATTCTGGCGAGTTTGGCAATTTTGCCACATTTACCTAGTGTACAAGCGCAGGTGTATTCGGGTAGACAGAACCAGTTTAAGGAATGCTGTGATTTATGCGCTTCTGTGTAGACTGAAATGAAGCCTACTGCGATCGACGATTATGCAAGCCAAAGAACAATTACTGCATGAAATTGACGAAATTCCTGACTTCTTACTCGAAGAAGTTCTAGATTTTGTTCAGTTTTTGAAGTCGAAACATTTGCAGAACAAATTAGAAATCAGTGTGATGAGCGAGTCTGCTTTGGCAAAAGACTGGCTCAGACCAAAGGAGAACGAAGCTTGGCAGGATTTGTAAAAGGTGACGTGGTAATCGTGCCGTTTCCGTTCTCAGATTTGACAGATGCAAAACGGCGACCTGCTCTAGTGCTGGCAACTTTGCGCGGTGATGATTTTGTGTCAGATTACCAGTCGGCTCATTTCGGATGAGTACGCTGTAGGGCTTGAGGCATCTGATTTTAGTTCTGGTGGTTTGCGACAGTCGAGTAATATCAGACCGAATCGATTGTTTACTGCCGATCGACAAATCATTCTCTCCGCCGCAGGTCAATTAAAACCGGACAAGTTGACGGAAGCGATCGAGAAGATAATTGAACTTTTGCAGCAGAATTAATCAAAACTTGCCAAAATTTCAAGGTGTTGATTGCGCTTAGAATTCACTTTCTGAAATATCGTAAATCTGAGCGTTTCCACCCCTCACTTTATACAAAGTCAATGTTGTTTCGCTGAATCTAACCCCTGTAGGTGTTCTGAATTCATCAACTTGAAGAGGTTCAGAACGTTGTAGTCTACCTGTGTCTAAATTGCGATATCTGACATCGTAGTTTCCAGGACTAAGATTCTCAACCGTGAATTTCTGACTAGCACGGACGAAAAATACTCGAACTGGCTTGGGTTTGTCGGTACTAAGTGCGCCCAAGGAGAACAACTTTACGAATACATCAGAATCATTCTGGGAGTTATCGATCGTAACTTTTGAGTAACCATTCTCAGCGTCAATTGGATACCCATCGATATAACCGGATGTTGTTGGAAAAGGTTTACCATTATCCGCAAGTTTTGGGCGGACATAGATTGGTTTAGCTGGAGTTGATGAGGTAACTGATTTTGATTCAGTGGGCGATACAGTCGATGTCAGCCTGCTAGAGTTGAAACCTACCAGGCTTGACACAATAGAAATCATCGCAGCGATTACAGCGCACTGTAAATAGAAGCCACGTCCGAATAGTGACCAAGGATTTCTAAGAGATTTAATTGGTTTACCATCATCTAATGCCTGCATGAGGCTAGTGAGAAGGATTTGAAGCTTTGTCCACTCACTATCCTTTTTGACAGAATTCCGGTTCCTCGCAGCAATGTCGATGTACCGATATTGATGAGGTAACAGACTCAGTGCATCTACTCCAACAGCGCGAGCAAGATCAAGTTTTCCCTGCGTTGCAAATACATAGGCTTGGTAAGCCAACAGACGAGCATTAATCTCAGACGGTTTATGCCCTCCCATTAAATTATTGATAATTGCATGAGGTGAGAAAATAAGTCCCCAAGGGAAGCCCCACCATCCGAAAAGCCAAGTGATTACAGTGCTACGCAAAGCTTTTTCATCTGCACAATCACGACAGAAAATTCCTTGAACAGGTGTGCGAACTGTCATCACAAAGAAACTCTTCACGCTGTAGAAGATGACATACCTCGGCTGTGCTGTTACTTTATGACACATTGAGCAAGTTAATGGCTCAAGAGGTTCCTGATTAGCGACTTGCTCTTGACTATGCGTTGTGTATTGAGAAACATCAACGCTAGAAGTATCGTACTCAGCACGAGTTTCTGAATTGCTTAACACCTCATAGGCGTGTTTGAGCTGCTGAAACCTTTGTGAAGCGTAAGGCGATGGATTGTGATCGGGATGGAGTTGCTTAGCGCGTTGACGAAAGGCGGCTTTAATCTCAGAAAGAGAGGCACTTGGAGATACACCTAAAATGGCGTAGTATCCCTCTGGGTCTTGTCTATTCATGGCGATACACTTGCAGGGAGCTATTGCAATCTTTGAATCTATAAGTGTATGAATTTACACCTTTGAGATACTACTCTGATTGCGTCTCCTAATCCGGATCTTGACAAAACTTTCATCGTCAGATCATCACGACTCAGACGATCGACAACTTTCCCCAAGTCCTTGATAATCAATTCAAATCTTGCTCATGCAGATTCGAGACGAGAGACAGGAATTTGCTCAGTTCGTTCAGGCGATCGCGCTCCCGTTGCCACTGCATGAACCGTGTGCAGAATCTCGGCTGAATAGTAGCGATCTCCGCAAGTATCGCAAATGTCGATCGTGACATCTTCCAAAATTACAAATCGATCGCGATGCTTGAATGCTTGTCGTTTAACGAGGCGTGGCTGAATCGTTCTTTCACAGTACTCACATCGATATTCACACATCCGGTTAGCCCTGTTTTGTTAGTCTTGTGACGACTGAAAATCCGAAATTTTTGAATACAAGCTGTCAACAGATTCTTCTGCGAAAAGTTCGTTCTTCTGTTCAAGATAGTCGCCATTGCGATCGTTTGCCGCTGTTTTCGCTACTGCTAAAAGCTCAGATAACGCCTGATTTCCTGCTTGATCGGTTTGAGGCGACCATACGACTGCTTCAATGGAGGCAAGCTGAGTAAGAAGCGCATTTTTACGATCGCTCTCATCACTCAAAGATTCGTCCGCTACTAAATTGACCTTCTGTGCTGCATATAGAAATGCTGCTTTCAGATCATCTGCTTCCAAATCAGGCATTTCTTCTAGGATTTGTTCAGCACTCAATTCAGTCGCAAATAGGTCTAGAACGTCTGACACTCGAATCCGCATTCCTCGAATACAAGGCTTACCGCCGCATTGTTTGGGATTAAGCGTGATTCTTTCGAGGAGTTCTGACATATTTGCTCCAACAAACCTTATTTGAGTTTAGCAAGTACATAACCAAGCTTCGATACAATCAGAGCCGTTCTGTTACCTTGAATCGCTGTGAATTCCATCACGCTCCGAACGATCGACAAATCTCTCCTCCCTCAAGTCCTCGAACTCGATCGCATTTGTTTCGATGGACTTTGGACAGAAGAAGGATATCAGCGAGAAATCGACAGTCCGAATAGTGAACTGATCGCCATTACGATCGACAATCACCTCATCGGCTACGGCTGTTTTTGGGCGATCGTCGATGAAGCGCACATTACGATCATTGGAATTCACCCGGACTATCAGCGGCAAGGATTGGGAAAACTGATTCTCTTAGCGTTGCTCGATCGCGCCTGTCAACGTGAGATGAAGCACGCTACATTAGAAGTCAGAATTTCTAATCGATCTGCGATTTCTTTGTACGAGAAATTCCAGTTTAAAGTTGCGGGACAGCGTAAGAAATACTACGCTGATACGGGCGAAGACGCGCTTATTCTGTGGCGCGGCGGACTTCAAACGGCTGATTCTCAGAACATGTTGAAAGAAAAGTGGTTAGAAATCCGCGATCGACTCACTCAGCAACAACGAACACTTCGCGATCCTGACACCCTGTTGACGATCGAAAAAACTAGCTTGACTAATCGATAAAGAATCGATAACAATCTGCCTTTGGTAGTAAATCACACAAAAAACCACCGAACACCCGCCGCCAAACGTTCGGTAATCATCCCATCTACCTGTTGCGATGTAACGTAACCGGAAAGATCCACTATGCTAGAATCAGACCTACGCAGCAGGTGATGGAAATACGCCATGTTTGAACGCTTCACAGAAAAAGCCATTAAGGTGATTATGTTAGCCCAAGAGGAAGCACGCCGCTTGGGTCATAACTTTGTGGGTACAGAACAGATCCTCCTGGGTCTAATCGGAGAAGGAACGGGTGTCGCTGCCAAAGTCCTCAAATCGATGGGAGTGAACCTCAAGGACGCTCGCATCGAAGTTGAGAAAATCATCGGTCGCGGATCGGGCTTTGTCGCAGTGGAAATTCCCTTTACCCCACGTGCAAAGCGCGTCCTGGAACTATCACTTGAAGAAGCTCGCCAACTCGGTCACAACTATATTGGAACCGAACACCTGCTTTTAGGTCTCATCCGAGAAGGGGAAGGCGTTGCTGCAAGAGTCTTAGAAAACCTCGGCGTAGACCTCTCGAAAGTACGTACTCAAGTGATTCGGATGCTGGGTGAAACCGCCGAAGTCACGTCCGGCGGCAGCCAAGGTCGCACCAAAACCCCGACTTTGGACGAATTCGGCTCGAATCTCACCCAAATGGCAGCCGAAGGTAAACTCGACCCCGTGGTCGGTCGCCAAAAAGAAATCGAACGAGTCATTCAAATCCTCGGTCGGCGGACGAAAAACAACCCCGTGTTAATTGGTGAACCGGGTGTGGGTAAAACCGCGATCGCTGAAGGACTCGCCCAACGCATCGCAAACGATGATGTTCCTGACATCTTAGAAGATAAGCGCGTGGTCACGCTCGATATCGGTCTGCTCGTGGCAGGGACGAAGTATCGAGGTGAGTTCGAGGAACGCTTGAAAAAAATCATGGATGAAATCCGCTCCGCCGGAAATGTCATCCTCGTAATCGACGAAGTTCACACCTTGATTGGTGCGGGTGCAGCAGAAGGCGCGATCGATGCCGCCAATATTCTGAAACCTGCATTGGCTCGTGGTGAACTGCAATGTATCGGTGCTACTACCCTCGATGAGTATCGTAAACACATCGAACGAGATGCTGCACTCGAACGCCGCTTCCAGCCTGTGATGGTCGGTGAACCCACGGTCGATGAAACGATCGAGATTCTCCGAGGCTTGCGTGAACGCTATGAGCAGCACCACAAGCTGAAGATCTCAGACGAAGCACTCGAAGCCGCAGCGAAACTATCGGATCGCTACATCTCGGATCGGTTCTTGCCAGATAAAGCGATCGACTTGATCGACGAAGCTGGATCGCGGGTGCGGTTGATTAACTCTCAACTACCGCCCGCTGCGAAAGAACTCGATCGCGAATTGCGTCAAGTCTTGAAAGACAAAGACGATGCGGTGAGATCCCAGAACTTTGATCGGGCGGGTGAACTGCGCGATCGAGAAATGGAAATCAAAGCAGAGATCAGAGCGATCGCACAAACTCGGAAGTCGGAATCGACCGATGAGAATGCTTCCCCAGTTGTTGGCGAAGACGATATTGCTCAAATCGTTGCATCCTGGACAGGCGTTCCGGTGAACAAACTCACCGAATCCGAATCCGAGAAGCTGCTGCACATGGAAGATACGCTGCATACTCGCTTGATCGGTCAAGACGAAGCAGTGAAAGCCGTGTCGCGGGCAATTCGTCGGGCACGAGTTGGATTGAAGAATCCGAATCGCCCGATCGCGTCCTTTATCTTCTCCGGTCCGACTGGGGTTGGTAAGACCGAATTGACGAAAGCACTCGCAGCTTACTTCTTCGGTTCTGAAGAAGCGATGATTCGTTTGGATATGTCGGAATTCATGGAGCGTCACACCGTTTCTAAACTGATCGGTTCGCCTCCTGGATATGTCGGCTACAACGAAGGCGGTCAATTGACTGAAGCCGTTCGTCGTCGTCCTTACACGGTTGTGCTATTCGATGAAATTGAGAAAGCACACCCCGATGTCTTCAATATGCTGCTGCAAATCTTGGAAGATGGTCGTTTGACTGATGCCAAGGGACGCACCGTAGACTTCAAGAACACGCTGCTAATCATGACCTCGAACATTGGTTCTAAGGTGATTGAGAAAGGTGGCGGCGGACTTGGATTCGAGTTCTCCACCGAGAACGAATCGGAATCGCAGTACAACCGAATCCGCTCCTTGGTGAACGAAGAACTGAAGCAATACTTCCGTCCTGAGTTCTTGAACCGACTCGACGAAATCATCGTATTCCGTCAGTTGAACAAGGCAGAGGTCAAGGAAATTGCAGATATCATGCTCAACGATGTGTTTAAGCGTCTGAAAGAGCAAGGTATCACCCTGCAAGTTACTGAGCGATTTAAGGATCGTTTAGTCGATGAAGGCTACAACCCCAGTTACGGCGCACGTCCGTTACGTCGGGCGATCATGAGATTGCTTGAAGACTCGTTGGCAGAAGAAATCCTGTCGGCACGAGTGAAAGACGGCGATCTTGCCACCGTTGACGTGGATGAAAATGGACAGGTGAAGGTTCTACACGGTCAAGAACGTGAATTGTTGCCGCAAGCAGCAGAGTAGAATCTAATCCTTGAATCATTTAGAGCAGTAGGAGATTTAAGTTTCCTACTGCTTTTTTGTTGCTTAAAAGATTTTTATTTTTTTAGAAAACATAGTTAACTCTCACCGTATAATACGTGCAAGAAAGAAATGGCTCTATTGACTAGCTCGTTTTTTGTGAAAGTTGAGGAATAAATTGCACTATGGCAAGAAGTAGTTTTTGGGCTGATTTTCAAAAGTTCTTAATGCAAGGAAACGTGATCGACCTTGCAGTTGCGGTCATCATTGGCGGTGCGTTCGGAAAAATTGTAGATTCTCTAGTGACAGATGTTATCACTCCTGCCATTTTGAGTCCTGCAATGAGCGCTCTTAATGTGAAAGGCTTAGAAAATCTGATCCTTGGAGATGGAATTAAGATCGGACTTTTCTTGGCAGCAATCATTAATTTTGTTGTCATTGCTCTTTGTATCTTCTTGATTATCCGCGCTTTTGAGAAAGCAAAACGAAGATTTTCACGCCAAGAAGCAGTCGAAGAGGCAGCGGTTCCTCCCGATCCAGTTGTGATGTCTCAAGAGCGTTTGACCGATGCGATCGACCGTCTCACTGCCACAATGAATCGATAATTCTAGAGATGCGATCGCTCACCGAAAAAATGAGCGATCGTATTTTTTAAGGCACTCGAATAAAGACTTCCCGAATGAACTCTTCATCCGTAATTTGCCGCGCTTGAAGACTTTGTTTAAGTGTAATTAGATCACTTCTCAACTTCCGTAACTCCTGCAATTCAGTAGTAGGAGAAGGACTTGGTGAAGGTATTGAAGAACCGCCTCTTGCGTCATCATTCAATCGTCTGCGAACGGTAATTGTCGCGATTCCAGTAACAGGTAAACCTCGACTCTTTTGATAAGATTTCACCGCATTGTAAGTGGTACGGCGGTAGTTTCCAGAAAGTTCGATCGAGATTTTCAATACGTTCTTCAAATTATCTTGCAGGATGCGGACGGTTTTTTCGATCGTGCTTCTCAGTTGCGCTCCATCGTTTCCGGTCGCTGCCATGTTGTTATCGATTTGAAATTGCAGAATCGCAGCACGGGTGTAATCCTCGATATTGGCAAGCTGGCGCAGAGAAGTCACACTGCAATCGATCGACCCTAAGATTTCGCGATCGCAAGCACTCACACTATTTCCCAAACCATCCAGCCCTCTCGGTCCAAGATAATAGCCCAGCCCGTCTAGATTTTCCCTGAGATCCGCTAAGGAAGTTACTGGCATTTCAATGCTCCTTTTTCTAATCGATAGATGCGCGTGATTACAATTACGATCATTTTGCGTCAAGAAAGCGGCTCGAAATCCGTAAACAATTTGAAGCTGAAGGGCTACGATACAATACTGGAAAGATGTTGAACGCGCTATGACCCCTGAATCTAAAGTCGAAACTCCCGCTGTTGCTCCCGAAACTCCTACACCCAAATGGAAAACTTGGTGGGAGAACTTTCAGATCTTGTTCATTGCGCTGATTTTGGCGTTAATTGTGCGATCGTACATTGCAGAACCGCGCTTCATTCCCTCAGATTCGATGATTCCAACGTTGGAAATTGGCGATCGCTTAGTCGTCGAAAAAATTTCCTACCGTCTACATTCGCCAGAATTCGGAGACATTATCGTTTTCGATCCTCCAACTCAGCTTCAAGAACTTGGATACGCGAAGGATCAGGCGTTTATTAAACGGATTATTGGAAAGCCAGGACAAACGATCGAGATCAAGTCCGGTAAAGTTCTCGTCGATAATCAACCACTACAAGAACCGTACATTGCAGAGAAGCCGACTTATCAGATGCCTGCTGTGCAAGTTCCTGAAGGCAATTACTTTGTAATGGGCGACAACCGCAATAACAGCAACGATTCTCACGTCTGGGGATTCTTGCCGAAAGAGTTCATTTTGGGACGGGCTTGGTTTCGGTTTTATCCTATTGATCGAATTGGCAAAGTCTAAACTGTGTTAACTCTCAAAGACCTAGAGCAATTCCAAGCGCAACATCCTGAGTATCGGATGGAATTGGTCAACGGTGAAATTATTGTTAGGCTGTCTCGCTGAGCGCTAGTGTCGTACAGTAAGTATTAATGTCTCCACCTAATTGATCAACTATGATCCAACCCGATCAATCTGCGTTGAAAGCTCGAAATACATTGCTTGCAATGTTTCTGCTGCTTTGCATTCTAGATAGTGCATTAATCATTGCAGCGCAAGATCGCTGGGCGATTGGTCGGATCTTACTCACCGTTGTTGTGATGTACTTTGTGATCCAGGGAAGGAAATGGGCAAAATGGCTTCTGGTCGGCATCTGTAGTTTACTCGTTGTGAGTCTCATCACACTTGTTCTTGCACTCAGTTCAAAACTTTCCGCGACCCTGATTGTCGGGAGTTTGATGATGGCTGTTCTTAGTGCTGCTATTGCCGTTTATCTGATCAGGAGTAAAGATTTAAATCGCTATTTTTCTGATAAAAGAAAGGCTGCTTCTCAATAACTTCAATGGATAGATTCATCTTTGTAACGTTAAACTTCTTCATCGCTTGGTTGCCCTATCGCAGAACACTCTACCAAAAGTGCTTCTAGACTCTCAGGAAAATCTCCATGAGACACCATTTGAGTCCACCTGTTAAAGCAAAGTGACGAGCAAATGGATCGACAGAAATTTTCTCCTCTATCCCGATCGTAATCGCCGCAAACAGTTTGACGGTTGTATGAGTTTTAAACTCAGATTCAGGTAGACGTTCCTTGAGTTTCGTGACTCGATCGACAAGTTGCTGATACTGAACTCCAAAAAGCTGCGGGTGAAAGAAGATCTCCCACCCGTTACAAATCAAATTACTCATCGTCTAGGGTTACACCTGCAATTAAACGATGCGCCCTTTCAGACATCGCAGTGGTGTAAGGCTGTAAATCCTTGCTCTTGAGGGCTTCGATCGTGATGAAGTCAAGGAATAGTTTCAGCACGATCGCATCGTTTTCTTCATCCGGTTTAATTGCTGCGTGAATTGCTTCCCACGCATCTAAATTAATTTGTACAACGGATTGACCATCCGCATTTGTGACGACTTGTGCCTGCTGCAAAGCTTCTACGGCTTCAAGCATAATTCTGCTTTAGTAAATACTGAACAGATTATAGCGTTGCTTCGATTAGCCAACAGTTGCAACTCCAACCTCTTCAGGTGCAAGATACGGAGTTAAAACCTGACCATCTTTGAACCAAATCACGCGACGAGTACAGCGAGCTACTTCTGGTTCGTGTGTCACCATTACCACGGTCATTCCACTTGCGTTTAATTCAGTGAAAATGTTGAGAATTTCTTGAGTGGTTGTAGAGTCAAGTGCCCCAGTTGGCTCATCGGCTAGGAGCAGAACGGGGCGATTAACGATCGCTCTTGCAATGGCGACCCGCTGCTGTTGTCCACCCGATAACTGAGTTGGCTTATTCTGCATTCGCTGTTCTAATCCGACTCGAATTAAAGCTTCGGTTGCTCGATCGCGTCTTTCTGCTTGCGGCACATTTGCATAAACCATCGGCAGCATCACATTTTCGAGCGCAGTTAACTGCGGCAATAAATGGAACTGCTGGAACACAAAGCCGATCTTGCGATTACGAATGTGTGCCAAAGCTTTATCGTCAAGTTGCGCGACATCTTCACCATCGAGATAATAGCGTCCAGCGGTTGGTCGATCGAGACATCCGATAATGTTCATCATCGTTGACTTACCCGATCCTGAAGCGCCCATAATCGCGCAGTATTCACCTTGTTCAACGGTGAGATCCACGCCTGCGAGAGCATGAACGATCGTTTCTCCAATCCCGTAGACTTTGGTGATTTCTTCTAAGCGAATAATCGTAGATTGCGGCATGGTTAAGCACTCCGGAGGGCAACGATAGGATCGAGTTTGGCAGCTTGACGAGCGGGAATCACACCGAATCCGAGACCGATCGAACCGGATACAGTTACGGCAAGTACGATCGCAGCAGGAGCAACGATCGCTTCAAGTGGCGTAAAGGCAGCAACGATGACAACGCCGCCAACACCGACGATCGTTCCAATTAAGCCACCCGCAGCAGAAAGAATTACCGCTTCGATCATGAACTGGGTGAGAATGTCGTTTCCAGAAGCTCCGATCGCTTTTCTCAGTCCAATTTCTGAGGTTCTTTCAGTGACCGAAACCAGCATGATGTTCATGATTCCGATACCGCCGACTAAGAGGGAGACTCCAGCGATCGCGGCTAACATCGCGGTTAATCCACTCGTAATCGTGCCAACAATTTGCAGAATATCTTTCTGAGTTTGCACCGTGAAATCATCTTCATTCACGATCTTGTGTCGTCGTCTCAGCAAGTTTGTGATCTGAAATTCTGCGGCTGGAATACTCGCTTCATCTTTAGCAGAAACAGAAATAAATGTCAGATCCAAGCCATACGGAGAAGTCCGTCCAGTTAATGTACTCGACATTGTAGTTAAAGGAACGTAAGCCGCATCGTCTTGGTTGCTACCGAGGAATGATCCTTTTGCTTGTAGTACTCCAATGATTTTGAAGCTCACATTGCGGATACGAATCTCTTCCCCGATCGGGTTTCTATCCCCAAAGAATCGAGTCGCCAAATCCGCCCCCAGCGTCACCACTCGCTGATTTCGCTTCAGATCCGCCTCAGAAATAAAGCGCCCTTTGGCGACATCGAAACTCCGAACTGGGAGAAATTCAGGGGTTGCACCGACGATTAGAGATGAAGAGTTCCGGTTGCCGTAAACCACGGGAAACTGAGCACTCTTTTGAGCCGCAACCCCACCCACTGAAGGGACTTGTTCTGCGATCGCTTTTGCATCTTCCCAAACCAGCGTTCTCGGTAAATTATTCGTCCGTTGTCGTGCCTGTCCACTTCCTGGAGTCACAAACAGCACATTCGGTCCCAACGATTCAAACTGCTCTGAGGCTAACTTCTGTGCCCCTTGTCCGATTCCGATCATCGCAATCACAGACGCATTCCCGATGACCATGCCCAACATCGTCAAACTACTACGGAGTTTGTTGGCGGTCAGCGTCTTTGCCGCCATTTTTAAGCTTTCACCAAAATCCATTTCTTATTCGCCCTGGTTATTTGAGTTGTCGATTTTCTGACCTTCGGGTGGCTGAACGAAAATGCGATCGCCCGGTTGAATTCCATCCAAAATCTGAGTTTCATCATCAAAACTCAACCCGGTTGTCACTCTTTGGAACCTCGGCTTATTATTTTCGCCCGGAACCCATACGCCCGTTTGTCCGCGCTGTGTCGAAAGTGCGGCAGTTGGAACGACCAAAGTATTCGGAATCGAGTCACCTAAGAAACTGACATTGGCATTCATTTTCGACTTCAGTTTGTCGCGTCCGGTCAAAATATCAATCCGCACTGAGAAAGAAGTTACATCTCGTTCGGTCACGGCTTCCGGTGCAATTAATCGAACCCGTCCTTTAAAGGTTTCATCGGGAAAGGCATCGACTCGAATTTCAACTTCTTGACCGCGTTTAATCTGTCCGATATCGACTTCTGGCACTTTCGCCCGAACTTCTAACCCATTCGCCAAGGCAAAAATCGAGGTCGAAGCGGAACCATCTGCGCCAGCGGTGGCTTGCGTGGTCGGAGTCACGAATGCACCGACAGTCGCGTATCGCTGCGTGATCACACCAGAGAAGGGAGCGCGAATAAACGTATCTTCTAAGCGGTTTTGCACTTGTTCGAGTTGCGCTCTTGCCGAAGCTAACTGCGCTTCAGACTGCCGAATTTCTTCCGGTCGCGCTCCATTCTGCCGCTGCTCTAATTGCTGAACCGCTTGATTTAATTGCGCCTGTGCCTGACTTAATTGCGCTCTGGCTTGGCTCAAAGTTTGATTGGCACTCTGTTCGCGGCGGATGAATTCGTCTAGGGCATTTGTTGCGATCGCACCTTGGCTTGCCAATTCCCGCTGCCGTCTCGTCTGGGTTCGCGCAAACTCGACCGCCGAATTCGCATCCGCCACCAATCCCTCAACCCGTCGAATTTCGCCGCGTGCCCGTTCCACTTCCGCTTCGGCTTGACGAATTTCCTCAATGCGGGTTCCGGCTCTTAGTTGATCAAGTCTCGCTTCTGCTTCTGCGACTCGTGCCCGCGCTTGATTAATTTCAGCCTCGATGTCCTGACCTTCCATCCGCGCCACAACTTGCCCCTGAGTGACCTGATCGCCCTGATCCACGAGCAATTGAGCAATCTTACCCGCTGTTTTGGGACTGAGATTTACCGTCCGAATCGGGATAACTTCACCACTGGCAGAAATTCGAGCGGTCACGGTCTTGGATTCCACTGAAATTGTCGCGGTTTCCTGACGGGGAGCGAACTGGCGAGAAGCAATGAAAGCACCTGGAACTGCGATCGCACCCGATACCAGTAGCGCCAACAGCCAGCGACTCGACGACTTGCCAACTTTGCCAAAAAAAGGAACTTGCATGGAACAAACTCACCCAATTTTTAAGGGAGCGAAATAAAATAATCCTGAAGCGATGACATATAAACTCTTCATGAAGACGACGATCGATTTCCGAAAGATTCCTGAGATCGGCTTCAGCAGAGTGATATGAATCTCTTATTTACAAATTTTAACGCTCTTTTCCCTTGGGATCGCAGTGCGGTTAGCCCTACCCGAAGATTGAAACTCTGCGGTCTACTGCCCGATAGATTTCGATATTGGAATTTTCAAACTCCCGAAAGGGGCGATTTTGCCTGTTGATCTGCTAGAAATCGCGGGAAATCTTAAGATTGTCAGGTGCATAAACTGACGGAGACCGCATTAGAAATCAGTATCATAGGCATAGTGTTATTGCTGACGCAATGCCAGAGATGCTAAGAAGAAGGTCTATGGGTTGCCGTATTTTTCAGTATGGCATCTTCATAGGAATTCTACAGACTCCGAAAATCGCGCAACCTGGGTTAAGTTTTTCGTAAACCCGCTCAAAAGCGTTCGGATTCTTGAAAGTCAGCCTGCATTCAGTACAATAAGCGACTGATTGCTTTTGCCCTCAGCCTGTGACGATGACAGCCTATGAGTCCTTTGCCGAACCGCCCACTCCAGCCTCCTAAATCTTATGCCGCTGAAACTGCGGCTGAAGGCTCTGCCATGCCCCAATCCTCAGACGCATCTGAACCGAAACCCCCCACTGCCCAGCGTCCACTGGTTCGCCCGGTGGCACGTCCTCAACCTGCGGCTCCAACTCCTCCCCCTCCGCCTGTGGCTGAAAAGCCACCAGAACCCGAAGAGGAAGTGTTCGACCCAGCCAGTTTGAGGCAGCAACCGATTCCTGCTCCAAGTGAACCAATGCAGTATCGCGCGATCGGTCTGGTGCGCGGTCGCTATAAAGCCTCGGAAGAACAGTTTACCCGTGGCGAAATGACGACTGCGGACGGAACGACGATCGAAGCGGTCTTGCTCGGTCGCGTGATGAGTTTGGTGAAGAACCACTTAGATCTCGAACAAGAGCATCTCTGGGTGGTCTATCCTCGCACTCGTGAGAAACAAGAAGATTTACACGTTCAGATCGTCGGAGTTTGGGAGCCTGAAAACCTCAGCAAGCCCGACGAAGAAACCGAAGACGCTGAACAGCCCGATTACTTGCCATCGTCGGAAGTCGAGGATAACTATTTCTCGATTCGGGGCGAAGTGATCTTCCACACGCCTGAAGAAAAATCGATCGTGGTGAAGATCAATCAAGCTCCCCGCAAAAAAGACGATCGCGCAAAGTCGTTCAAATTGAAGTTGAACGGTGAGTTAAGCGGAAAAGTCGTCGGCTATTTCTGGGAACTCAACGTCAAGCGCGAGGGACCAGATTTGGTGATTACCAGTGCGAAATCGATCGGCATGATTCCACCCCGGAAGAAGACGAAAGAAGAGCTTGCACGCGGTCGATCGTTTGGTCGTCCCGGTGGTGGTCGTCCCGGTGGTGGCGGCGGTGGTCGAAGACCGTTTAGCCCACGTCCGGGTGGCGGCGATCGACGACCTCCGAGCCAATCGGCACAACCCGAAGCCCCTCGGAGAACAGAACCTTTACCTAAGCCTGTGAAGCGTCGGGCTGAAGGCGGTTCAGAAGGTACGGATAACGCAATTAGTGAAGCATAGGTTGAGTGGGGCGGTCTTCGGATCGCCCCTATTTGTTGTAGACGATGAATCCTGCGATCGCATCGAGTAATGCTTGCGGCTCATCGGCTCGAATCAAGTGACCGCTATTTTCAAAAATTCGTAAGTCCGCGTTCGGGATTGCTCTAGCAATTTCTTCTGAAAATTCTGGGGGACAGATCCAATCGTGGCGACCTGCGATTACTAAAGTCGGAACGGTGATTTTGTGGAGTTGATCGAGGACGCTATAAGAGCGCAAAAAGCCACCGAAGGCTTGATTGATGGCATCGATCGATAAAATTGTCCGAGATTGTACCGCTTTCGTTGGATCAGCCGTGTACGAATAGAGCGGGTGCATGATGCGAAAATATTCGCCTAGCTGTTCTTCCGATTCAAAGTTACCGTTCCAGAGATATTCGGCGATCGCAATTTGCTCCGGTGTGCCCCGTTCTTGCAGAATTTCTTGAGCGCGTTGGAGAAAGCGAAAATCGGGAACAGTGGCAATGACGATCAAGTGGGAAAGGTTTTGAGGATAGCGAGTGGCATATGTGAGTGCGACCATTCCGCCATAGGAGCCACCGATCGCAATAATTTTTTCTAGTCCCAAATGTTGCCGCAGTGCTTCCATATCCTCGACATTTTCATCGAGCGTGTATTTCGATTTGTCGCCTCTTGCCGATCGTCCTTGTCCGCGATGATCGAAGTATACAAGCTGCATCTTGTCGTTCAACGCTGAAAAGGTTGGCTTGTATGAAGAGTGATCCGCTCCGGGTCCACCGTGGATGAGAAATGCGATCGGCTTTTCTCGCATTCGATTCCCCTCTGGAACGAGTCCCGCCCCTTCAATATCAAAATAAATTCGCGTTCCTCGAATCGCTGCAAACATAGCTCTATACCGACTCCAAACGAATCAGCCCAACGAACAGTAAACTTAATCCAACCATCAACGCAACAGGCGTAAACAATCCACCTAGAGGAATCAGCGCCAAGCACGCGATCGCAACAACGAACCGCCCGATCAAAGTTGAATTTGGAAACGATCGTGCTGCTGCCCACTGTACAGCACTCAACCCAATCAAATACAAGCCCAATCCACCACAGAGAATCATTCGAGCCGCGATCGAGAATTCTCCCGTATCAGCCGTTTCGATCGCAGTTTGAATTCCGACTCCAGCCGCGACAATTCCCGCAAACACCAGCACATGACTGTAGCCGTACACAAATGATTTCAGCAAAGTCCGCTTTCGATGGCTCTGAAGTGCCTGGTTAATCACTGAAGTTTCAGCACACTCAAAATACAACCACCACAAACTTGCTGCTGCAATAAATCCACTCACAGCGGTCAAGACTTCCTGCGTTTGCCATTTAATATCTGAAACACCGCTAGCAACAGAAAGAATTGCTTCACCCAACACAATAATCACAAACAGCCCAAACCGTTCATCCATGTGCGAAACCTGCACCGGAATCGATCGGATCGTGGCATAAGTAATTGGACCATTACTAATTTCGATCAGCAACGCCAAACCCCAAAGAACAAACTGGAGCGGCGGCGCAACGACGATCGACAATAACCAGAAAAAAAGCGCGATCGTGAAACTAATTGTGTATCGTTTGGTCAGTTCTCGCGCTTCCGGAACGAGTCGCCACGCCTGAAAATACAAGCCCACAATAATCAATCGCAAGGTCGCATATACCGCAGCAAATCGGGCTGATCCTGCGTGTAATGCTTCTGGAATCGTCAATCCCAGCACGATCATGCCGAACATCACACCGAGCATGATCAACCGATAAAAGCCTCGCTCTACATCAAACTGATCCGCGTAGTAACTAAAATCAATCCACAGCCACCAAACCGGAATAAACAGCGCAGCGAAAGTCACAATCCCTGACCAATCTAGATGAGCGTGGAGAAAATGAGCAAGTTGTGCGATCGCAACGACAAAAACGAGATCGAAAAATAGCTCTAACCAAGAGGCATGACGTTCATCGCTCGGATTGTTTTCTCGGCTGTTCAGTTGTAGAGGACGAGGTTGAAATTGACGCATTCGAGTCACCTAAGACCGTGTGATATCGCAATCTTATCGATCGAACTAACGCAATCTCGTTCTCTTTAGAAACGATTCAACTTCCACGCATATCTTGAGGGATAAAAGTACGATCGACAGGAATCGGTGCGACCGCTTCAGTTAACGTGAACCTTCCAGCTTCAATCCAGCTTTTCAACTCTAGAGCCACTTGGCGCGATAGATAGATACTCGCAAGTGGGGCGACTCGGACGGATTTTCCATCGATCGTTAATCTCCCTGATTTCAACTGGGCGTAACTCACCAATCCGAATGTAGGACGAACCCGACGCGGGATGGAAAAATCTACGATCGGCGCAACCAAATCTTTATCGCGAACGGCACAATGAGCGATCACTTCTTCACTCAGAACGGGTAACGGAATTCCAACACCCAGCATTAACGAAGAGCCATAACCGCGAAAATAACATCCGCGTACCCATCTGGCATCCATTTGTTTCGCATCTCCGATCAGTGCCAACGTGGAAGCAGGACCGATCGGGGTTCGATTCGGTAAACGTTTCTGAAGTGGGAAATGCTGCGTTCCTTCCCAAGCTACATAGCCGATTCCACCACCCAGAAAGATTCTTGAACCGATTCCAATCAATTGCAAATCTGGATCGTTCAAGAGCGGCGAAATGGCTCCCGGATTGGAAAAGACGGCGTTACCTAATTGGGGTTGAAGTGCGCCTAAGTAAGTGAATAATGGTCGATCGCCACCATTCACCCCGACGATGAAATTTTGATAGAGATTACGCGGATTGAAGAGATAGAACTGATTAATCGTGTCGCGGGAAACTGTCGTCTCAAACGACGATCGAGGATAACAATCGGTCACTTGCCCGATCGCTCTTAAATTCACTGATTTTCCCGCAATCAAATCTTCGATCACATGACCGCCGCCTCTCTGCCGTTGTCGAACTTCTGGGGATTCTCGATCGTCATTATCAAGCGGCTCTGAGCCAGCCGGATATTCCACCAACTGCGACGCGCCCAAATACAGATCAACCGCTCCAAATCCCGCATAAGCAGGCACACCCTCGATCCAACACTGGCGAATTTTGATCGGTGGATCAGTTTGTCCCAGATTCAGAATTGCGCCCGAAGCTTCCATCGGCTCAAAGGTTCCAGTCGTGACAATATCGACCGCTTTCGCCGTTTCTGCGACTCCCATTTCTGCGACTTGGGCTTTGACTTCTTCCGCCGTTCGCACGATCGCTTGACCACGCTCGATTTTTTGATTAATTTCGGCAAGAGTTCGCATATTGTTGAAAGAGATTGGGCAATGGAATTATGCAGAATACGCGGCTAAGTACGATCGTTGATACCACAGCAGGACAACTCAATCAGTTTTTTCGCAATCCGTGGCGGCGAACGTCTTTGCTCATTATCGGGTTACTGTTGGGCTTTTTCTTGGGGAGCGCGATTTCGACCAGTGCAGGTCAGAAAGCAGAACTTGATATCGTCGAGGCGTTTTTGATTTTGTTGGGAACTGAAGCTGTGAGCCGATTCACTTATGGGGGAAGTTTGCGATTCCGACGAATGCTGATTGCAGAATTCCTCAACGCGCTTAAACTCGGACTGATTTACAGCTTATTCCTCGAAGCATTCAAACTCGGAAGTTAACGATATCGATTCTCTCATGTTGATTCTCTCAGAGGGGGAGAAGTGCGATCGCGTCCAGCCGCTAAAATGACTCTTGGGCGAATTGCTCACACTGAGAACACACGATCAAAGACTCTGGAGAAATCATGACAGAAATCAATTGTGCTGAAATGTGTAAGGATGGCTGTGTTCTGGGCGATGAATGCCCGAATCGTGAATACACCGAACAAGCCAGCCAATTTATTAGCGATACCCCACTCGATCAAATGTTGGCGATCGCAGAAGAAGCGGTACGCAAAAAAGCGCTAGAACGGATGTCACAGCCAACTCAGTGGGTTTATCCCGAAGATTAAACGGGCAGATCTTTACGAGGATTGAAGGTTTCAGCCTGTCGCAATTTCTCGTAAAGTTCGCGTTCTTGTTCGCTCAACTCTTTCGGAATGGCGATCGTAATTTCGACGATCTGATCTCCTCGATCGCCATTCACATCGGGATAGCCTTTATTCGCCAGTCGGAGCTTCTGCCCTGATCGCACTCCTCCCGGAATGACCATTTTCACCAAACCATCCAGCGTCGGCACTTCGACAGGCGCACCTAAAACCGCTTCACTGGGTGTAATCGGCAATTTACAGCTAATATCTGAGCCTTCTAATTTGAAGAACGGATGCGGCGATACTTCGATTTTGAGATATAAATCGCCACCATTTACGCCTTGTTCTCTCAATCGGACTTTCTGCCCACTCATCATCGCAGGCGGCATATCCACCTCTAGCGATCGACCATCTTCCAATCGAATCCGCTCTCGTCCGCCAGAGTAAGCTTTCTCTAGCGGAACCGTTAATCGTGCTTCCGCATCCCGTTTTGGTTTGGGAGGTCTGACTGTGTAACTCTCTTTCGAGGTTCCAGGACGGAAAGGATCAGGTTCTTGTCTTGGTGGAGGGGGCGTTGCAGTGCGAACGGTTCGAGTGGTTCGGGTTTGACGGGGAACTGGCTCGAAATCTGGTTCTGGTGCAGGAGTCCGACGACTGAGAACCTCATCGAAGAATTCATTAAAGGTTTTGAATTTGCCGTATGTGGCTTTGTCGTCTCGACCACCACGCCCCGACTGGAAGCCCCGTTGTTTCCAGAAATTACCGTACTGATCATATTCCGATCGCTTTACCGGATCAGACAAGACCCCATAAGCTTCTCCGAGTGCTTTAAATTTCTCCTCTGCTGCTTTATTTCCAGGATTGAGATCCGGGTGATATTGTCGCGCTAATCGTCGATACGATCGCTTAATTTCATCAGCCGACGCATCATTAGCAACGCCCAAAATCTCGTAATAGTTGCGGAAACTTTGCATAGGAAAACAGCACTAGAAAGGAAGGAGGAAGGCTAGGGACTAGAGTGTAGCACTGTTTCAGAGATTCGGAGCAACTCTCTTTGTCCCCATTTTTCTACAGCCAATCGTCTTCGTCATCCCAATTGTCTTGTTGATAGTTGGGACGAGATGGACGTTTACGAGGAGAATCATCTGAGCGGGAACGGTCGTTGTAATAGTCGGAGTCGTAATCCGATTGACCACGAGACGGCGAATCGTAGTTATCGCGACGAGGCTGATCATAATCGTCGTTGCGACGGGGAGAGCGATTCTGACGACCCCCACCGTAATCGTAGTAATCCGAATCGCGAGAACGATCGTTATTAGAATCGCGGTACGGATCGCTTCCGTAAGGGTCGGAACTTCGACGTGGGGGTGGATTATTGAAGTCGGAATTCGATCGATTACCGTAGTCGTCGCGTGGAGTCGATCGACTAGAACCATAATCATCACGCGGAGTCGATCGACCGGAACTGTAATCGTCGCGGGGAGTCGATCGACCCCCAGAACTATACGGATCGCGATACTCATCTCGGCTTGGATAATTCGGACGATAAGGCGGCTCAGGAGCAGGATTCAGCGCATATCCGCTGCGTCCACCGTTCCAGTAATCATCGCGATAGTCCCGGCGATTGTCGTAGTAGTAATCGTCATCATCTTCCAAGAAGAAGTCTTTGATCGATTGCAGAATGCCGCCTTCGCCTTCTTCGAGTTTGTTCTGCTGATACACTTCGCGATTGAGATCGTAAAGCGCATCTTTCAAGTCAGCTTCCGCGATATCGATTCCTCGATCGTCATTATTCGCGAGTGATTCTCGAAGTCGTTGTACCAATGGTTCGATCCGATTGCGGTACGGCGATACGAACTGGAACCCGAAATCGAGGGTTGCTTCTCGTAATTGCCGCTCCGCTTGATACGTCATTGCTTCGGCGCGATTGCGCTTCTCGACTTTTTCTCGCTTCAAATCATCGAGTTCAGCGTATCGCTTTGCGTCCTCGATCATTTGTTCGATTTCAGCGCCGCTCAAGTTAGACGCGCCTTGAATTGTGATGCTTTGTTCACGTCCAGTGGTGCGATCCATTGCCGTCACTTGCAGAATCCCGTTGGCATCGATATCAAATGCCACTTGAACTTGCGGAATTCCACGGGGGGCAGGCGGGATGCCCATTAGCTTGAAGCGTCCCAGAGATTTATTGCCCGAAGCCATCGATCGTTCTCCTTGCAGGACGTGAACTTCGACGACAGTTTGGTTATCTTCAGAAGTCGAGAAAATGTCCGATCGACGAGTTGGAATCGTTGTGCCTCGTGGAATCAGCGTTTTCATAATGCCGCCGATCGTTTCGAGTCCGACTGAAATCGGAGTGACATCGAGCAAGAGAATATCTTTCACTTCGCCTGCGAGAATTCCAGCCTGAATCGCGGCTCCAACTGCTACGACTTCATCGGGGTTCACGTTTTGGTTGGGTTCGAGATTGATCAGCGATCGTACAACTTCCTGCACCATCGGCATCCGAGTTCCGCCACCGACTAAAACGACTTCATCGATATCGCGTGGAGAAAGTCCTGCATCTCGGAATGCTTCTCTGAGCGGAATTCTGAGGCGTGAAAGCAAATCTTCGCACAAGCCTTCAAACTGCGATCGAGTCAGGCGTGTATTCAAATGTTTTGGACCATCTTGATCTGAGGTAATAAACGGCAGATTGATGTCGGTCACACCCACACCAGAAAGCTCAATTTTCGCTTTTTCTGCGGCTTCGGTGAGTCGCTGTAACGATTGCCGTTCTTTCCGCAGATCGATTCCTTCTTGTTCTAAGAACTGCTCTGCCAACCAGTTGACAATCTTTTTATCGAATTCGGCTCCACCCAACTGCGTATCGCCGCTAGTGGCTTTCACTTCAAACACACCATCACCGACATCCAGGATCGAGACATCGAACGTTCCACCGCCAAGGTCGAACACCAAAATCGTTTCGCTCTGAACGCGATCGAGTCCATACGCCAACGATGCTGCTGTTGGCTCATTCAGAATCCGCTTAACTTCTAGCCCTGCAATTCTTCCAGCGTCGCGAGTTGCCTGCCGTTGAGCGTCATTAAAATAAGCCGGAACGGTAATCACCGCACCTGTAACAGGTTCACCCAGATAGCGTGCTGCTTCATCAGCTAATTTCTTCAAAATAATTGCCGAGATTTCTTCGGGTGCAAAATCTCGCTTCAGTCTGGGACATTTCAGCTTGATATTTCCTGTTTCGTCTTTGCGAATCGTGTAAGGAACGCGCTTCGATTCGGGGCTGAGTTCGCTATATTTGCGCCCCATAAAGCGTTTGACTTCAAAAAACGTATTCTGCGGGTCCATGACGGCTTGACGACGTGCCATCTGCCCGACTAATCTTTCGTCGTCTTTGTTTACGCCAACCACCGACGGCGTAGTTCTCATCCCTTCGGCATTGGCGATGACTACTGGCTTACCGCCCTCCATGACTGCCACGACCGAGTTGGTTGTTCCCAGGTCAATCCCAACGACTCTACCCATTCGCTTTTCTAGCCTGCGATCATAAGGTTTTCTGGACTTATTCTATCTTGTCACTTCCACATCCGCTGTTCAGCCTGATCAGATGTGACGATTAGAGCTTGATAATTTTAGCGAAATCAGTCGGAATGTTATTAATAGTGTGAAAGTTAAATTGATATGAAATGGATTTTGGCTTTAGTTAGCGTACTCGTTTTGGTGTCGAGCACAGAAGCATTGGCGGTTCCAGATTGGCGATCGACGGCTGAGATTACGTTATCCGAACCGCAAACAAATGAGCTTCGCGTGGTCGTGCGACCGAAATTGCGGCGCGTTTATGTTTACGAAGGCAAAGTGATTATCGCAAGTTATGCGATCGCAGTCGGAAAACCCGGTTGGGAAACGCCATCCGGTCAATATCAGATTTTTTCAAAAGAAGTAAATCCAGTGTTCAAGAATTTCAAAACGGGCAAAGTGATTCAACCAGGACCGAATAATCCGTTGGGCGTTCGCTGGATCGGATTTTGGACGGATGGAAAGACGCAACTCGGATTTCATGGCACAAACGAACCGGAACTCATCGGGCAAGCGGTGTCTCATGGCTGTATTCGGATGCGAAATAAAGATGTCGTGGCGCTATTTGAAAAAGTGTCGATCGGAACGCCTGTGATTGTTGAATGATAATCTAGATGTACTATTGCCGGGAGTGTTGCCATGACAGCCAACGTTTTGAAGCGATTGTTCACGGTCGAGCAGTATCACCGCATGATTGAAGCTGGAATTCTCCAGGAAGGCGATCGTGTTGAGCTAATTCGTGGGGAGATTGTAGAGATGGCATCAATTGGGGCGAAACACGCAGGGGAAATCAATCGATTAACTCGATTGTTTTATAAAAAATTTGACGATCAAGTTCTTGTCGCGCCTCAGAATCCAGTAGAAGTTGACGAATATTCAGAACCACAGCCTGATATTGCAGTCTTGAGACCTCGCGATGATTTTTACACTTCTTCCCATCCGACTCCAAACGATGTATTTTTGCTGATCGAGGTTTCCGATTCAACAATTCGGTACGATCGCACTGTCAAAATCCCGCTCTACGCGGAAGACAACATTGCTGAAACTTGGATCGTGGATGTGAATGCAGAATTAGTCGAAGTCTATCGGCAACCGAGTGCAAGCGGATATCGATCGCTCTCAACTTACACGCGCGGACAATCGATCGAGCTTTTAGCCTTTCCAGGAATTGCGATCACAGTTGACGAGATTCTGGGCTAACTTTGCGAGCTTGCCAGCGTTTGATTAATTTCGTTAATTGATAAATTCCAAAGCCGAAAAATCCAATCACAAGAAGTCCAGCAATTACAGGAACTGTGATCGCAAGCACTGAGAGTAGAACTGCGATCGCTAATTCCACCGCTGCAAAAATCGGATTCGTCAATCCACCGGAAGCCGCTGTCGAAGTGCCTCGTAGAAGATTAGTGAGTAATTTCGTAATTCCAGCCGTTCCACCACCAGCCACGATCGCTAACGTCCACTGAATTAACGGATTCATATCAGGCGCAACCGAAGCAGCGACGATCGTTCCTGCAATCATTGCGGCAGGTGTAGCGAGGAAGTCGAGCGCGTGATCAAACCAGGGGATTGAATAGCCAATGATTTCGAGAACGCTGGCGATCGCAAATAGATCAAATGCCTGCATACTCTCAATCCAGTCAAAATCAGATGGCAAGTCGTAATGTCCAAATACCGAAACACCGCTCAAAACTAATAGCGGAATAAAGACACGAAATCCAGCCGCAGCACTTAAGCTAATTCCCAAAAGAAGTTCGATAACCGTGTTGAATGTCGAATCCACCTGTTTGCCCTCAATGCCATTTTTAGTGTAGGAGGCGATCGTGGTTGAGCAACTCTGTTAACCGAATCAGATCGAGTCGAGATATCCCATCCAGACGGTAGAGATGATTGATCGGATACTTGAGGTGCTGGGTTCTAGGTGCTAGGTGATGGATAGTTTAGAGAAAGGCTGTGAATGTTGTCAGCGAGAAGAATATTTAGAAGCGATCGCACATTTTGATCAAGCAATTCAAGCTGATGCAAATTGCTCGAAAGCTTGGAACTATCGCGGCAATGCGCTTTCTGCACTGAAACGATATGCAGAAGCCCTGAAGAACTACGATCGAGCAACATTCCTCAAGCCTGACTATCATCAAGCCTGGTTTAATCGTGGATTGTTATTGATGGAAATGGGCGCGTATGGAAACGCTGTTGAATCTTACGATCGAGCCATCGATCATCATCCTGATCCGGCGTACATCCATGCAAGAGCCTCGATCGGATTAAGGCAAAAGATGGTGTTCGCATAACTATCGCCGTCGAGCTTTGCTGATCATTTTGCGGGAGAGTCGAAGCGTGAGATCTTCTTTGTCTGCCCAGTCTTGTAGCAATCGGTAAAACGTTTGTCGATCGTCATTTTTCAATACCGCAACTTGATCCGCCGTTTCGATGACGTAAGGATATCCGCCACCGATCACAATTTCCGCCCGAACCCAATCTAAAATGCGATCGTGCCATCCTTCCTCGTAAATCCATAACGGGAGTTCAATTCGTGCCGGGTAACTATCGCGATTTGTTTTTAAGTACGTGAAGGCAACACGATCGCGATGATGCCCATACAAATCACGAACTCCAGGACGTTGAGAAAGAAATAAGGGAGTACGATCGCCCCATTGCATCTGATTTTTAGCTCGGTTCAACAATTGAGCATCGTGAATGGTTTTACTTTCAGGCAGATCACACAATCGCTGCAACATTTCTGTGAGATCTCGCGCACTTGAAGTATCAACATAGCCAACGACTGGAACGCGATAGTCTTCACTTGCTTCTAAAACGCTCCGAATACATCGGACATAGAAGGTTCGAGTTTCTTCATCGAAGGCTTCTGAGAAGGTCGCAATCAATGAGCCATCGAAGAACGCAAGACATGTTTTGCTTCCGGCGTGTTCTTCCATGTATTGAATAATGCGATCGCATTCCATTTCAAATCGTCGCAAATTCACTCGTCGATCGGCTAAATCCCCGCGTCCGACTTTCAAATCGCTCGGTGTCATCACATCCACAGCAATATCTTTCTGATATTCACCGGACGGTAAGTGAAAGTTCTCATACCAACCGATCTGCACTAAAGCGACTGGAATTGAGAAATCTTTGCTGGGGTAGATTTGGGAGCCATCGACGGAAAATGTAGAAATTCCGGTAATGCGATCGCGCACCCATTCCAAACTTTCTTCGCGATTCTGCCAACTCAGATTCGAGTGCATAATCCATTCGGGAAACAGTCCCAAAGGTTCGATCGGTCTTGCTCCACAATTTTCCATGCCGTCTAACGCTTTGAGCAATGCTTGATCAGACTTTTGCGACATTTGAAACAGCGCAGTACCGTACTGTTGTAATGCTTGAAGGGCAGTACGATCGAACGACGTGAAATCCTCACGTTTACGATCGAGCAAGCTCAAAATCTCAGAAGGTTTGATCGGCATGACTCGCACCATTTGGTATCTGAGTACTATATCAAACGTTTTCGATTGCGACGAAATCCAGCTACAGATCTTGGTATTGTGGATCTGATAGTAATCCAGATTTATCAATGCCTGCCACGATCGATTCTCAAATTACAGCCTTTCCTCTCGCTGCCGTTGTTGGTCAAGAAGCGATTAAACTGGCGCTGCTGCTTGCGGCGGTTGATCCCGGTTTGGGTGGAGTCGTGATCGCCGGACGGCGCGGGACTGCCAAATCTGTGATGGCACGCGCGATTCATGCTCTCTTGCCACCGATTGAGGTTGTGAAAGATTCGGTTAGCAACTGTGAACCAGATGCGATCGCAGAATGGGACGATTTCACACTAGAACGGTTCGGTGCAGTCGAAGAAGTTCCGACTGAAGTAATTCGCGCTCCATTTGTGCAAATTCCGCTCGGTGTGACTGAAGATCGATTGCTCGGATCAGTCGATGTGAGTCAATCGATTAAGCAAGGCGAAACGGTTTTTCAGCCTGGATTGTTGGCGGAAGCGAATCGAGGTGTGCTGTATGTTGATGAAATTAATCTCTTAGATGATCAAATCTCGAATTTATTGCTGTCAGTGCTGACCGATGGACGCAATCAGATCGAACGAGAAGGAATTAGTTTTCAGCATCCTTGTAAGCCGTTGTTGATTGCAACGTACAATCCGGAAGAAGGAACATTACGGGAACATTTGCTCGATCGCATTGCGATTTCCTTGTCTGCGGATATGGTTCTGGGACTCGACGATCGAGTTCAAGCAGTGGAACAAGCAACCCGTTATTCTAATTCGCCTCAAACGTTTCTTGAACAATATAACGAAGATATTGATGCACTGAAGACGCAGATTATTTTGGCGCGTGAATGGCTCAAAGACGTTCAGATTAGTTCTGATCAAATTGAATATTTAGTGACAGAAGCCGTTCGGGGTGGAGTTCAGGGACATCGAGCTGAATTGTTCGCGCTGCGGGTTGCGAAAGCTCATGCCGCTTTAGAAGGTCGGACTCAGGTGAATGCGGAAGATTTGAGAAAAGCGGTCGAACTGGTGATTATTCCTCGATCGACGATCGTGCAAACGCCTCCCGAAGAAGCGCCACCCCCCCCGCCGCCACCCCCACCTCAAGATCAATCCGATCAAGAGCAAGACCAGCAGGAAGAACAAGAAGACCAAGACGAACAAGAAGATCAGCCAGAGCAAGATACTCCGAACATTCCAGAGGAATTCGTCTTTGATCCAGAAGGGGTGATTCTTGATCCGGAGGTGTTGTACTTTGCTCAGATGGCAACGCGGCAAGGAAAATCGGGAAGTCGCACGATCGTACTTTCTGAAGATCGCGGACGTTATATCAAACCGATGCTTCCGAAAGGAAAAGTTCGCCGGATTGCGGTGGATGCAACTCTCAGAACGGCTGCACCGTATCAGAAATCGAGAAGAGCGAGATCCGCAGAACCGCTTCCCACAGGACGGAAACGGGTATTTGTTGAAGAAACGGATATTCGGGCAAAACGACTCGCTCGAAAAGCAGGTGCATTGATCGTGTTCGTGGTGGATGCGTCTGGATCAATGGCACTCAATCGAATGAATGCGGCGAAAGGTGCGGTTCTCAGCTTGCTCACGGAAGCCTATCAGAATCGAGATCAAGTCTCATTGATTCCGTTCAGAGGTGAACAGGCTGAAGTTCTCCTACCGCCAACGCGATCGATTGAAGCCGCAAAACGCAGACTCGATCGCTTACCGTGTGGGGGCGGTTCTCCCTTGGCGCATGGACTCACTCAAGCGGTTCGGGTGGGACTGAATGCGAAACAGTCCGGTGACATTGGACAAGTCGTGATCGTGGCGATTACCGATGGACGCGGAAATATTCCCCTCGCTCGATCACTCGGCGAAACCCTTCCTGAAGGTGAAAAACCCGATATCAAAGGTGAACTCCTCGAACTTGCGGCAAAGATTCGCGCATTAGGCATTCAGCTATTGGTGATTGATACCGAAAACAAATTCATTTCGACTGGATTTGCCAAAGAACTCGCAAAACAAGCGGGCGGAAAGTATCATCACTTGCCAAAAGCGACCGATGCCGCGATCGCGGGAGTCGCTCGGAATGCGATCGCAGATATCAAATCGAAGTAGACACAAAACTTCACAAATTCTGTACGCTTAAAGAGTGCGTTCACAGTGGAATTATGCTGACGGCTCCTACAGTTTCAACGGAATACAAGATCTGGATGTGGAAAGGGTTCCAAGTGGCTTATCAAGCCCAAGGAACCGAAGGAATTCCGGTCGTTCTCGTGCATGGCTTCGGAGCCTCGTTTTTCCACTGGCGTAAGAACATTCCAGAACTGGCAAAGAACAATCGGGTGTATGCGATCGATCTCATCGGCTTCGGGAAATCAGCGAAACCGAAACCCGTTGAACAAATCGAATACACCTTTGAAACTTGGGGCGATCAAATCGCTGATTTTTGTCGAGAAGTGGTCGGAGAGCCTGCGATCCTAATCGGAAATTCGATCGGCTGTATTGCCGTGATGCAAGCCGCAGTCGATCATCCTGAAATTGCGCGATCGCTTGCCTTAATCAATTGTTCGCTGAGACTTTTACACGATCGACATCGCGCCACACAACCTTGGATTAAGCGAATCGGAGCACCAATTCTGCAAAAAGTCCTGAAAAACGAAGCTTTTGGGCAATGGTTTTTCAGTCAGATTGCCAAACCAAAAGCGGTGAGAAACATTCTGCTCAAGGCGTACGTGAATTCTGAAGCTGTCACCGATGAATTAGTCGAACTCTTGCTCGGAGCCGCTTCGGATCAAGGTGCGACTGCTGTATTTATTGCATTTACCGGATATTCTTCGGGACCTTTACCGGAAGATCTCTTACCGAACTTGCCTTGTCCAGCGATCGTGCTTTGGGGCGAAAAAGATCCCTGGGAACCGATCGCGCTCGGTCGAAAATTCGCAAACTATCCGCAAGTCAAAGAATTTATCTCACTGCCGAACGTCGGGCACTGTCCGCAAGATGAAGCTCCGGAACTCGTCAATCCGATTCTGCAACGATGGATCGAGCAAACGGCAACGCCATCAAAAAATAGCTAAACAAATCTGCCAATCTGGCAACATCACTCAGGTGACTTCTCCTACAGTAATGACATCAACCAAACAGGTTGATTTGTTGCTTAAACATCATCAGAATCACAGGAGAGTTCGCAATGATTATCACCGACTTGAACCACATCGAAGTTGTTTCTACCAAAGAAAGCAGCATCACAGGTGCAGGTGCGCTTGCGTATGCAGATGCTTATGCAGATGCGATCGGCAAGAAATTTGCAAAATCGGCAACCTATACTGATGCAACCGCGATCTACTTCAAGGGATATGCTGCTGCTAGCTCAAGCTCGTCCTCTTTCGCTTTAGCCTACTAGCTCTGAAAAACAATTGCGATTCGACTTCTTGAAGCCTATTCAGTCATTCAAAAGTCGAATCGCTCGACGGTTTAACAGAGTGGAGGAAAATCGCTGACTGCTTCGAGGCAGAATTTTCAGCGATTTTTCTGTCCGATGTTGTCATGTACGTTGAAAGGAGTGATGTAGTGTTTATCAACGATCTGGAACACTTGCAAACAGAGTCACAGCATAAAGTCTTAGGTGGAACATTTAGAGGTGCATTTGCTCAAAGCTTTGCACAAGCGAGCGGCAATAAAATTAGCACAGCAGCGGCTGTCAGTTTAACAACAGCGCTGGTTGTAAAGCTTGATGTTCCGAAGACCTATTACTAAGCCTGAGTGTTTTTCTCACAATTCTATTAGGAGCAGTTGAGATGAAGGTAGTAACAATCTCCGATTTAAGTTTCTGTGAACCTTACCGAGCGTTCGAGGTGAGGGGCGGACGTTTAGTTCCGAAGGTTTCGATTGTTGCTGCGACTGATGCGCTCACCGTCGCGGATGTGGCAGCCACTATCACCAAGTATGGGGTGAGTGCATCAGTGCTAGGTGCATCAGCGGGTGCATCGGCTGGAGCAGCTTCGGTCGGTGGAAAGGCAGTCATTAGCATCGGAGCAGAAGTGGCAGTTACCCCAAGCTAAAGTCTCTGATGAGTCAGGATTGTTTTGAACGGCTCTCAGATACAGGGCGAATTGTTCTGAGAGCATTTGTTCTTTAATAAAATGTCTTTACCATCATCAGTAGTTAGTTCGATCGAACTTCACTATGCAGCTACTTCCAATGTCTGAGAATGCGACAGTTAATTCAGATGATTTTGTCACTCAATTGAAAAAAGATTTACAGATTAAGTCTGTGCTTGAGCGTATTTTGTTCCAGCAAATTGTGGATCGGACTGCGCTGAATCAAGCCTTGACGGTGACTCCTGAAGAGATCCAAGCGGAAGCGGATCAATTTCGAGCGACGCGGCGACTAGAACGGGCAGCAGATACCTATCGCTGGCTTGAAGAAGAAGGAGTGACCGCAGAAGAGTGGGAAGCCGGAATTCGCGATCGGCTTCTCGCTAATAAAGTAAAGGAAACCTTATTCGGCGCAGAAGTCGAACGAGTTTTTACAGAAAATCGCGTCAATTTCGACCAAGCGATCATTTATCAAATTGTGGTTCCTTACGGGCAACTGGCACAAGAACTGTTTTATCAAATCGAAGAGCGGGAGATTAGCTTTTTCGAGGCGGCACATCTGTATGATATTGATTTAAAGCGGCGGCAGCACTGTGGATTTGAAGGAAAGCTTTATCGCTGGAATCTGCATCCTGAAATGGCAGCGATCGTGTTTGGGGCAAATTCTGGAGAATTGCTGCGACCGTTACAGATGGAAGAGCATCACCATTTGATTTTGGTAGAAGAGTTGATTATGGCTGAGCTATCCGATGAGATTCGATCGGAAATTTTGGATCAGTTGTTTCAAGAATGGCTACGAGATGAGATGAGAGAATTGAGTTAGCGATCGATCTCGCCCTGTAACATCCCTTTAATGAATTAATGAACCCCATTAAGGAATCGTCGTTCCAACGCGAAATCCTGTAGAGACGATTCGCCGAATCGTCTCTACGTCGTCGGGTCAACGCAGAATTCATCGCATTGTTGTTTGAATTGATTTAATTCCTTAATGATCTTTTTATAACTGTTGTTTCAGCTTGTAAGATATCAGCCCAAACTGGGTCGGATTCTGTATGGTGAAAGAACCTAACTCACCAGTGTTTTATGAATCCAAGTCTCTTACGCCAACTCTGGGCAGTCGTCGAGGCGACTCAAGCAACCCACCTGCTGAATCTCGATGATGCTCACTTGGTTCAGTGTCTGTTAAGGCAATGTCATATTCGACAGCCCCTGAATTCTGAAGAAAAAACTTTGCTCTCGAATTATCTCTATTCGCGCCTGAATCTGATTCGCGATTTGGCATCCGATCGCTTAGCGGTTTCCGCCTAAATAGCCCTCGATCAATAAATCAGAGTCGATCGCTTTCCAAGTCACTCGCGTTAATTCGATCGCATCGCTCATCTTTTCCAATCCCAAATCCCCGATCGGCGTTGGGGCAGCTTCCCCGCCAATGATTTTCGGTGCAACAAACGCCCAAACTTTCTGAACACATTTATCTTGAATCGCTTGCGCTGCTAGAATTCCGCCGCATTCCCACAGCACCGTATTTAATCCTCGATCGTATAACCGCGACATCACTTCCCCAGGCATTAACGTTTCTAGATTCACGACTTCTACGCCTTGTTGAATCAAATGAGCCTGCACCGATTTATCTACATTCGTGCTTGTGAAAATGATTGTCGGCGCGGTTTCTGTATCCCAAAGATTCGCATTCAGCGGCAAGTTGAGCGATCGACTCATGATCACCCGCAGCGGTTGATGTTCTGAAAGCCCATGTGTGGTCAAATGTGGATTATCTTTACGAACCGTATTGCCCCCAATCACGATCGCATCACACCCGGTTCTCAATTGATGCACTTGATGGCGAGACGCTTCCCCAGTAATCCAGCTACTATGACCTGTCGTTGCCGCAATTTTGCCATCGATCGTCATCGCATATTTAAGAATTCCAAACGGGCGACCGTGTACGATTCGATGCACAAACGCTTCATTCAAAACTTGGCAATCCGCTTCTTCAACGCCAACCGTCACCTCGATTCCGGCGTTTCTCAGCGTAGCGATTCCACCCCCTGCGACTTTCGGATTCGGATCAACCATGCCAACAACCACGCGACTTAATCCCGCTTCCACGATTGCTTTAGAACACGGAGGGGTTCGACCGTAATGATTACAAGGTTCCAGATTGACATAAAGCGTTGCACCTTGCGATCGCGTTCCTGCCTGTTTAAGCGCAAACACTTCCGCATGAGGCTCTCCCGCCTTCGGATGAAACCCTTCCCCAACAATTTCCCCATCTGCCACAATCACACAGCCGACCAGTGGATTCGGAGCCGTCCGCCCGATCGCGGATCGTGCCAACTCCAAACATCGCTGCATCATTGCTCGATCGAAGTCCGTCATCAATACAAGCTGCTCGATGTCGAATAATGACTCAAAATCTCTTGTCCCCAGCGTACGAGCCGTTCCGAACCTTCGATCATCAGTAAATACTGACCGCGATCGAGATGATGCCGATAAATACTGGCAGTAGTTCCTTCCCCAAACAGTCCGAACAGCGCTCCCAGAACTGCTCCTAAAAAGCCAGCGACGATCGATAAAGCCGGAATCAAGAGCGGATTACGGAGTTCTTCAAGCGTCAGCCAGCCCAGATGACTTGCGATTAAAAGAGTCACGCCCGCGATCGCGCCTAATGTTCCCAGTGTGATGCTGAGAAATCTGGCTTTACGAACAGCAAGCTGCATCGGTTTCATCAAACCGACACTTTCGGGGTGGCTGTAACCTATACCGACGATCGCGAGATGTTCCGGAGAAATGCCGTGATAATGAAGCAGTCGATAGGCTTGAAAAACAGAAGCCTCGTCCGGAAAAACCATCACGGCAAGAAAAGATTGACGACGCATCAAGCCATTTTTGCGAAGAAACCGTGTAACTGACACTGGAGTAGTTTGGGGAGTAGCTTATTATCCTTGAATTCTAAACCCTTCTCCCTAATTTACCTACGTACCGTAGGAGGAATTTAATGATATTTTCTATAAAGTTTATATCGACTTCGTAACAAATATGGGTGCTAGAGGAGAAGTTTACATTCGGCTTAAGACGGTTTGAATCACACTCGGTTCAACTTGATCGGTTACAATCACGGTTCCGATTTGACGTGGGAGAACGAATCGAACTTTGCCATCTTTGACTTTTTTATCTGCTTGCAAGGCTGGCAAAATTTCAGATCGATCGCATTCCGCTGGAATCTGAGTCGGTAAGCCTGCTTTTTCGATCAGGACTTTTTGACGATCGCATTCTCCTTGATCCCAAAGTCCCATTTCTACTGCGATCAGTCCCGCTGCCATCATCCCGATCGCGACTCCTTCGCCGTGATTCACGACGCGATAGTTTGTCAGACTCTCGATCGCATGCCCGATCGTATGTCCGTAATTGAGAATTTCCCGCAGCCCCGATTCTTTCTCGTCTTTGCTCACAACATGAGCTTTCGCTTCTGCCGATTTCACTAGCATTTCATGCACTAATTCATCCCCGACCGATCGAATTTGATCGAGTCGTTTCGCTTGTTCGAGCTTTTCAAACAGTTCAGCATCCCAGATGATTCCGTATTTGATCACTTCTGCGATCGCGGCTCGAAATTCTCGTGATGGCAACGTCTTCAGAACTTGCGGATCGATTAAAACTAATCTCGGCTGATGAAATGCACCGATCAAATTTTTCCCATTCGGATGATTCACTCCGGTTTTTCCACCGATCGCCGCATCGACCATCGCGAGTAAGGTTGTCGGCACTTGAACGACTGAGATTCCTCTCAGCCAAGTTGCCGCTGCAAATCCGGTCATATCTCCGATCACGCCGCCACCTAGAGCGACCATTACCGACGATCGCTCTAACCGATTTTCCAATGCCGCATCGTAGATTTTTTGTAAGGTCGCAGGCGTTTTGTATCGTTCACCCGCAGGCAGAATGCACGAACTAACCGTAAAGCCAGCTTCAGTTAGAGAATCAACAATGGTCTGCCCGTAATGTTTGAAGATCGCTGGATTCGAGACAACGAGGGCTTTTTTACCAAGTTTGGGAAACGACTTCATGCGATCGCCAATTTCCGCGATCGACGAAATCACGATGTCATACGAATTTTGGGGCAGCGAAACGGGAATAACAGACGGCATGACTCGATTGCAAAAACGGCGTAGAAGTTGATTCTACCAATCGACCTCCGTTTTTCTGTATAGTTTTGTTAGGAAGTTAGGAGACAAAATTTATGTCCGCAGTTGTATCTTATTTCTTGATTGTCGGTGGTGCGATCGCGCTGGCTTACGGATTGTTCTTTACGTTCCGCGCTATCAAATTGATCTAGTCAAATAGAATGCCTGGAGCATTTCAGGCATTCTCTACCGTTTCCCAACCAGTCGAAACGAATTGAGAAATACATTAATGCTGGTGGCGAGTCCGCGCTCTTGATTCTCCTTGGTCGTCGTGACATTCACAAAATAAGCCCGTCGATTCACGAGATACACGCGCCACCGTGCAATCATGTTATCCGGCAGATTAAAGTTCATTTCGCGACCGGGAAAGTTACCCAGTCGAATCGTGCGAAACGAAGTCAATCTAGCTTGATCTTTTTCTGCACCTCTGCGAACCCCTTCATATACCTCGTTCTGAAGTCGTCGATCGTTCCCCGGAGCGACAGGCAAATCGAGATATCCCACCGCATAACGCACTTGTTCATCATCTCGAATCACTTCAAACAGCGTTAAATTTCCATCTTTGCGCTCTTTTGGCGTTCCGGGCATGACCACCGAAAAACCGCCTCGCTGAGAAGTGAATCGTCTCCAGAGACTTTCTTGTGCCGTCACAGGTTGCAATTGCACCACAGGCGATCCGAATAAAATCGCCACTCCTAACACCACTTGCCAACCGCGCATTTACAACACACCTTTCGAGCTTGGAATTTCATGAGCACGACGGGGATCGATTTCGACTGCCATTCGCATCGATCGAGCAAATGCCTTAAAGGTTGCTTCAATAATATGGTGCGAGTTGATGCCGTCTAACTGCCGAATATGTAACGTCATCTGAGCGTGATTGATGATTGCCACAAAGAATTCGCGCACGAGTTGAGTATCATACGTTCCGACTCGCTGCGTGGGAATCTCTAAGCCGTAACTGAGGTGCGGACGACCAGAGAAATCGAGTGCCACTTGAATCAGTGCTTCGTCTAAGGGTGCGACAAAGTGACCGAAGCGAACAATGCCTTTACGATCGCCCAATGCTTTCGCGATCGCCATTCCTAACGTAATTCCAACATCTTCATTGGTATGGTGATCATCAATTTCTAAATCGCCCACGGCTTGCACATCGAGATCAATCAGACCGTGTGAAGAAATCTGATGCAGCATGTGATCGAGGAACGGAATTCCGGTTTTCGCATTGCATTTTCCGGTTCCATCGAGATTTACCGTCACTTGCACATCTGTTTCACCTGTTTTTCGTGAAACCGAAGCCACCCGCGCCACCGAAAACACCGGAGAAATTTGAGGACGATCGCTAGTCTGCATGAGATCCATCAACATGAAAGGCAAACTCTATTATGTCAATTTTTTACTCAGGTCTTTGATCCAAATCGATCGACGTTACACTTTCAAAGAGTCCGACCAGATCGAATGTTATGGATACCAAAGCTGCTGTTGCCTTTAAAGCTGGAGAGCCTTTAAAGATCGAAACCGTTCAACTTGAACCCCCCAAAGCTGGAGAAGTATTAGTCGAAATCAAAGCGACTGGGGTTTGTCATACTGATGCTTTCACACTTTCAGGAGCAGATCCGGAGGGATTGTTTCCAGCGATTCTCGGTCATGAAGGCGCAGGCGTTGTGATCGAAGTTGGTGAAGGCGTGAAGAGTGTTAAGCCTGGAGATCATGTGATTCCGCTCTACACTCCGGAGTGTCGCAACTGTGAGTATTGTCTCAGTCGGAAAACGAATCTGTGTCAGGCAATCCGAACCACTCAAGGGAAAGGCGTGATGCCGGATGGAACGAGCCGATTTTCCATTGATGGTGAGCCGATTCTGCATTACATGGGAACTTCGACGTTTTCTAATCACACGGTACTACCAGAGATTGCGGTGGCGAAAATTCGTGAGGATGCGCCGTTCGACAAGGTTTGTCTCATCGGATGCGGAGTGACGACGGGAATTGGAGCCGTGATTAATACTGCCAAAGTTGAACCGGGCGCGAATGTAGTCGTGTTTGGATTGGGTGGAATTGGCTTAAACGTGATTCAGGCGGCGCGAATGGTCGGAGCCAACATGATCGTGGGTGTGGATCTGAATCCGAGTAAAAGAGTGCTCGCTGAGAAATTAGGCATGACCCATTTCGTGAATCCCAGTGAAGTCGAAGGCGATTTAGTGCCGTATCTCGTGGATTTAACGAAAGGTGGAGCCGATTACAGTTTCGAGTGTATTGGCAATGTCAAAGTGATGCGGCAGGCGTTGGAATGTTGTCATAAAGGATGGGGCGAAAGCATTATTATCGGGGTCGCGGGTGCGGGTCAAGAGATTAGCACAAGACCATTTCAGCTTGTGACGGGGCGCGTTTGGAGAGGAAGCGCGTTTGGGGGAGCAAGAGGAAGAACCGATGTGCCGAAGATCGTCGATTGGTATATGGACGGCAAGATCAATATCGATGATTTGGTTACGAAAGTTTTACCGATCGACGAAATTAACGAGGCGTTCGACCTGATGCACCGGGGTGAAGTGATTCGATCGGTGGTGACGTTCTGATGGAATTAATCAGCAAAACGAAATGTTTCGGAGGCTCGATCGAGGTTTATTCCCATTCCTCAACCTCGTGCAATGCTCCGATGAAGTTCTCGATCTATCTGCCACCACAAGCAAATGATCGATCGTTGCCTGTGTTGTATTTTCTCGCAGGTCTCACTTGCACCGAAGAGAACTTCATGGTGAAAGCTGGAGCGCAACGGTTCGCAGCAAAACATGGATTGATTCTGGTTGCTCCTGATACGAGTCCGAGAAATACAGGAATTCCCAGTGAAGATGACGATTGGGATTTTGGCACGGGTGCAGGATTTTACGTGGATGCCACTCAAGCTCCTTGGAATCAGCACTATCGAATGTATAGCTATATTGTTGATGAGTTGCCTGGTTTGATCGGTGAGAATTTTCCTGTGAATGGCAAACAGGGAATTTTTGGGCATTCAATGGGCGGACATGGTGCATTAATTTGTGCTTTGAAAAATCCCGATCGCTATCAATCCGTTTCTGCATTTGCTCCAATTTGTGCGCCGATGCAATGTGCTTGGGGAGAAAAAGCGTTCTCGAACTATCTGGGACAAGATCGATCGATTTGGCGATCGTATGATGCAACTGAGCTAGTTCAGGTCAGTCAATTTCCACGATCGATTCTGATCGACCAAGGAACTAGCGATAAATTTCTAGCGGATCAACTGTTACCTGAACAATTCCAAAAAGCATGTGAAACCGTTGGACAATCGTTAACGCTGCGATTTCAAGAAGGATACGACCATAGTTATTACTTCATTGCATCGTTTATCGAAGATCACATCCGATTCCATGCAGAATCAATCCTCTAGGTCTAAAAGTTTTTCATCGATCGCTCTGATATAACGTTGCACCGAATCTTCTGGAACAATCCCTTTCCGCAGGGCTGTACTCACGGCTCCTTTTTCCACCAGCAGCAAGCGCCGTCGAATCGCCGCTAATCCAGTTCGATCGACTTGCAACTGACCCGCCCGATACTGATTGTAAACTTCACGCAGCACCCGCTCGGATTCAATCACTCTGACTTGATACGATGCCCAGAGTTCTTCGTACATTGCTTTGGGCAGGATTCCCGCTTTTTGTAAACTATCTAATTCATCCTGAGCCGCTTTCGCTGCAATTAACTGTACCTGTAACGCTCTCGCTTGCTCCATTCCATCAGAACTACGACTAATCTTGAGCCGTTTCACCAGCCAGGGTAAGCTCAATCCTTGTCCCACCAAAGAGAACAGCACTGCACCAAAGACTAATTGAATGATATTGTCGCGCCCTGGAAAGGTTAGCGGCACACTTAACGCCAGCGCCATCGACAATGATCCCTTAATATTTCCTATAAATAAAACGTGCTGCCAGCGGAGCGGAATGGGTCGATCGAACCATCGTAAACCCGCTAATAAGGGATAAACCGAAAGAATGCGTCCGAGTTGATACGCCAAAATTACTAGCAAAATCGAAGGCAAAATATTCCACAGTGTCAGCGGATTAATTTCGATTCCGATCAGCAAAAAGATAAAGGTATTCACTCCAAATCCGGCATATTCCCAAAAGCTTAACAAGGTAATGCGATCGGAAGCGGATTCACTTTGAGGCAGTCCCAAATTCCCAAAAATCAGCCCCGCAATCACCACCGCGACCGCTCCCGAAACTCCTAAGAACTGACCAATCTGAAACGTTCCTAATGCGAGTGCAACTGTCAGTAACAAACTACTTAGGGGATCATTCAGTCGTGCAAAAACAGGCAAACTCAAGTATCCCAATGCTGCACCGACCAATCCTCCACCCAGCGCCACAACCAGCAATTCTCTGATCCCGGCTGCAACGGTGAGCGATCCCGTCGCATAAATCATGATCAGTAAGTTAAAAGACACCAAAGCTGCTGCATCATTAAACAGCGTTTCGCCTTCTACGATCGTGGTTAACCGTGAAGGAACCCGAACTTCTTTAAAGACCGCAATCATCGACACCGTATCGGTATTCGCCAGAATCACCCCGATCACCAATGCCGGAATCCAAGGCAAGCCCAGCGCAAATTTTACAAGCAGCGCAATTACAGCCGAAGATAAAATCGAACCGGGACCTGCGAGCAATGCGATCGGCTTTACGGTACTGCGAAGTCGTCGAATATCAGTATTAAGGGCTGCTTCAAAAATCAAAATCGGCAAAAATAGATTCAGCACAAGAGCCGGATCTAGTCCAATTCGGCGCGATAAAATTTCCGTGATAGGTAGACCTGCAAGGACTAACCCGGTGACATAAGGAATTCGCAACCGCTGAGTCACCAGTGCCACGATCGTCGCGATTAATAGCAGAATGATCAAGATCGGAACTACTTCAGGAATTCTTCCCGCCTGAGTTTCTACCTGCGCGATCGTCGTTTGAATCACACCTTTCTCTCCAATTGGTGACAGCGTATCTTCAGAGTTCAGTCTACCGTTCGGGTAAAATCCTCTAAAGGCAGCAATAAAACGACGATTGCAGAACTCATTGTTTGGAGCGTCATAAGAATTTTTTGCATCAGCAATCTATCTATCTATAGATGCGTAAATACACGAGGGTATTGTTTCCTTGCTAGGAACTGTAACTACGGAGTGATTCGTGTGGTGAATCAACTGGTGCAACGATTCAACGACTCTATCAAGACAAATCGTTCACTCTGGCTGGCAACTTTTCTGCTGATCCCGATCGCGGTGCTGTCGATATTACCCACGGCGGTTCGAGCAGATATGCGACTCTATTACACTTACTCATTTGAAATTGCTCAAGGGAAGGTTCCCTACCGAGATTTCCCAGTCGAATATCCACCTTTAGCCCTGTTACCGATCGTTTTACCCCAGCTTTTGAAAGTCGGGTCTGATGAGGTTTTTCGTCATTTATACTATGTTATTTTCGCTTTGCAAAATGTGATTTACTGTGTGATCACCGGGGTAATCATCGCGAAAATGGCGCAACAGCAACCCAAAATCAACACTCAAAGAACGATCGCACTCTTTAGCTTACTGGCGGTTCTCAATGCCTTGGCGATTCTCTGCCGCTTTGACATACTGCCTGCACTGCTGAGCGCTTTGGCTGTGTGGTTTGTCACGATTTGCCGACCAACCTTGGCAGGGGTCTCAATCGGTTTAGGCATCATGACCAAACTGTATCCGATTGTTCTATTACCTGTTTTGGGCTTGTATTATTTGACGAGACGGCAGTATGTTGAGGTCGCAAAATTTTTAGGCGGAAGTCTCTTGGCTGTAGGAGTCACGCTTCTACCCTTTTTGTCGATCGGACTCGGTAATCTGTTTGTTTTTACTCAGTATCATCAGGCGCGAGGCATCCAGTTAGAAAGTATTCCTGCGGGTCTGATATTGCTGGCAAAACAATTCGGCTGGGTTCCGGTTGATATTGTGCTGAACTATGGTGCATTCCACTTAGTTACCCCGATCGCAGAACCGATTCTCAAAGTGCTGCCGTTCGTTTTTATTGGCGCTTGGACGCTTGCCGTTTTAAGTTGCTTGAAGCGATTTCAACTCGAACGTCGATCTCACTACGCCACGATCACTCAGACCTTACTCATTTGCTCAATGCTCATTCTGCTAACCTTTGTCGTTTCCAGTAAAGTATTTTCGCCTCAGTATTTAGTTTGGTTATTGCCGTTCGCACCATTCTTACGCACCAAGCAGATTCACATTTTTATCGCGATTTGTGTTCTAACGCTTGCGATTTTTCCCTTTTTCTACGATCCATTGATCGAGATGCAACTTTTGTCGGTCTTATTGCTCAATGTGCGGAATTTTGCGATCGTTGGACTCACCGCATGGTTAATTGCAGATCCATTTCTGAGATCGTCTAACCTAACCAAAGTACAAACCTGATCGTTATTTCATAATCGAAAGCTCAGGTTCAGGCGGAATTGCTTCTAGACGTGGCATGATTTTGGGTCGCAGCATCAAAACTGCGATCGTAGATCCCATTGTTAAGATCGCGGCAAGGATTCCGGCTGTATTAGTTTCGTATCCCAAACTAAGGCTAGTAATCGTACTCACTGACGCAAAGACAAAGCTAGTCACTGCAAAAAATCGAGCTTGCAAATTCAGAGCGGCGATCGGCAGCAGAATCGAGGCATACCACGATCGATACCACGGCGTTGCAACCGCAAATAGTATGAAAGTAACCCAGCCAATTTGAACCATTAATTCACTTTCTCGAATGGATCGATTTCGATAGATGCGATACAGCGTTACACCATAGGAGGCAGCAAACAAAAGCAGGGTAAAACGACTAAATAGATCGAAGATCATCGCTTGAGGGGAACCCGCTACGAGTTCAGTAGAACCTTGAGTGCGGAGCAAGATTGCTTGGAGTACGGTGTGCCACGATCCTGCTGTCATGCCTTTTATACCTGGATTGAGAATACTTCTCCAAGCATCGATCGTCGGAAGCAGCGTTAAATACAGCGTTGGAATCACGATCCCGCAAACGAGGATAAATTTGACGATCGTTTTCCAGCGTCTTTCTCGAATCAGATACACCCCGATCAGTGGAATCCAAATAATCGGTAGTGTTTTGGTGAGAAATCCAATGCCAGTCGCAATCAAACCGAGAAGGTAGCGGCGAGCTTTTAGCAATTGATCGATCGCAATTAAAGCCGTACATAGAATCACATCAACGTGCGCTTCGACTACATGTTCAAACAGCAGAATCGGGCTAATCAAATATGCGAGTGTAACCTTCGATCGATAGTTACTTTCTTTTAGCGCTCTCCAGATGAGATAGCTATTGAGAACATGGAAAACAACACAAATAAACTTAAATAGGTAAACACCGAGATAAACATTTGCCTCAACAAATTTCGCAGGGATGGCGAAGATGAACAATGAAACAATTCCATAAGTCGAAGTTTGAGTCCAATCCAAATATTTGCTCATCACGGACTCAAAATCGATCGCGCCTGTAAGATAAGGATTCACGCGATAAAGACTCATCAATCCGTACTGAAGATACAGGTGAATATCACTCGTGAATGGATGAGCGATCCAAGCTGGGATTAGAAACAAACTCGCAGGTTTCAAGAGGTCGAGATAGCGAGTTACTCCTAGGTTCGGACGGCTTTTAATGAGCCAAATTAGATACAAGATGCACAGAGCAATAAACTCTAAACTGATGAATCTTCTGCGAACGAGGATCGAGAAACTTGCCGTCGATAGAATTCCCCAGACATTCAACTGGATCAGCGTCATTTGCACTGCAATCACGATCGATAAAATCAGTGCCGCAATGTAGATCGTTTTTTGTTTTGGCATCTTAATCCCTGAGCAACTCCAGATATACAAAGCTAAATGAATAAATTTCTGCTTCTGACTGAAGTTAGATATTTAACAAAATGACGATAGGAGTCCTAGACAAATTGTGAAACAGGTCTGTGGAATCTTAGAGAAACGTCGATCGCGCTTCTTGAGTGTTCATTAATATTGCTTCCAGTGCTTTCCAATCCTCTTGTTCGATGAGTGCAATGATTTGATCGATTTCTGCTCGATAGGTTTGAAGCGATCTCAGAACTTCCGTCCGATTGTACTGTGCCATCATCATTCCTAACTCTGGATTACCGCCACCGACGCGACTTGTATCACGAAATCCAGAACTAGCGAGGGCTTGAGCGAGTTTTAATACGGTTGAATCGGATTCGCTTAAACAGGCGGAAATTAAACTTGCACTGACCATGACTGGAAGATGGGAAATCCAGGCAACCGCCCGATCGTGATCTTCCGGCTGACAGTGAAATACCTTGACCTGCAATGGACGGAGCAGCGATTCAATTTGATCGATCGCATCGCCAGGCGTTTCATTCGTTGGAGTCAAAACATAAGGATTTCCTGCAAATAATCCATGAACTGCCGCTTCGATTCCACTTTCTGCGGTTCCTGCCATCGGATGACCCCCGACGAAATTTTTCCACAACGGTGAAATATTTTTGACGATCGATGCTTTAACTGAGCCAACATCGGTTAAAACGGTGTCTGAAGCGATACACGGAATCAACTGCTCAATTGTAGGAACCAAATGCACGATCGGAGTACAGACAAAAATTACATCGGTATCAGCCAAAAGCGACAAATCGGTTTCGGCGGCATCGACCGCACCACGGGCAACCGCAATTTCACAGGTTCGAGGTTTGCGGCTGACTCCCAGAACGGTATGACCTTGCGATCGCAAATCCAATCCGAGCGATCCGCCGATCAATCCCAAGCCCACGATTCCGATTTGCATCGTCGATTCTCCCAACGTCCTACAGGGTAATTCTGATCTACATCTGGGTACGTTAGCGCTAAATTCGCCTGAATTTTTTAGGACATTGAAGGATGAACGTTGAGGAACTGCTCGAACAATATGCTGCTGATCTCCGAGAATTTTCGGGGCTGAACCTCAGCGGGGTCAATCTTCCAGGAGTGAATTTAAGTCGATCGACCTTTCTACAAGCGAATTTCAATGCGGCAAAATTAACGAGTGCCGATTTTAGTTATTCGATTTGCCAAACTGCTAATTTTCATGGCGCAAATTTGACTTTGGCGGATTTTAGTCATACCGATCTTCAGTACGCAGATTTAAGCAAGGCGGAACTGACTCGGACTGATTTTAGTGTGGCGAATTTACAAGGTGCAAATCTCAGTTATGCAGATCTGAGAGATGCAAAGCTCCGCTGTGTGAATCTCAATCGAGCCAATCTTAGTCGAGCCGATTTACGCTACGCCAAGCTGATTTCTGCAAATTTACAAGGATCGAATTTCACCAGTAGCGACCTTAGCAGTACCGATCTTTCTGGAGCAGATTTGCGCGATGCGGAACTGAGACAGGCGACTTTGAATCGAGCGAATTTACAGGGCGCGAATTTACAGGGCGCAAATTTACGTTGGGCGGATTTGAGCGGGGCGAATTTGCGTTGGGCGGATTTGAGCGGAGCAAAACTGAGTGGCGCAAATTTGACGGGAGCGGATTTGACTCATGCAACGCTGTTAGATGCCACTTTGGTGCATGTGGATTTAACGCGATCGAATCTTGCTTATGTGGATTGGAGAGGCGCAGATCTAAGCGGTTCCAACCTTACGGGCGCAAAGTTATACGCAGTTTCACCGTATGGCGTAAAAACGGCTGGTACGACTTGTCGCTGGATTGATTTGAGCCAGAACGGGGATCAAAGTCAGATTTATCAATTCTTCAGTGACGATTCGAGCGAGTATTTTCATTCCACACCGCCAACCGTTGAGATTGTAATTGACGATCGCTTAACTTCCGATGCTCACTGTGCACTAGCGGTCGCGTATCAACAATTTGCACGACAAGGAAAAGCGATCGCGCCTCCGCAGATTCAGATTCACAAGCGGCGGACGATTTTGAAATTTGAACTCGATCGTAATGAAGATTTGTTCTGGATAGCCTTTGTTGCAATTCTGCCGTTTGCGGATGCGACTCTAGCACAGAAAACTCTGATTCATCTGCTGCAATCGATTTCAACTGAAACCGTTAGTGATGTTCCGAATGGCGTTCAGATTCTGCATTCACTTGTCACAAGTTTGAGTCAATCGGTTCAAAAGTTGGATACAACGAAACTCTTACAGGTTATTCCGATCGCAATTCAAAAGATTCGATTTTTCCAGGCTCCAACGCGATCGACATTATTCAATTCATCCAATCGAGCAATCGCGCTTTACGACAATCCGCAATTCGGTAAGCGTCGGATCAAATATTCGGAAACCGAGGAAGAATTCGCCTTTTTGACACAGCCGCCGACTTTTGTACCGCCCACGCAGAAGGAAGCGATCGAATTTCTTCAGGGATTTAGCGATCGCGCATAAAAAAGCTGCTCACAACGAGTGGAGACTCATCATGAGCAGATTAGGAACTTCGGTACAGTTCACCACTCCCGATTCTTTAAGTGTGGTTGAATCGTTTGTGTTTCCCTTTCCCAGCGACCGAAGCTATATGCGCTATTTGAACGCAAAGAGATTTCCCAGATTTCTCTAAAAATTAGAGTAGTGGCTTCGGGTGGAATTGTGGGGGAGAAATCGGGCAGAAATCGGGGAGATCTACCTTTGGACAGATTTACTTCGATTGCTTGAGGCGATATCCAACGCCGTGAACGGTCTCGATGAAATCTTCTGGTGCACCTGCGTTTCTTAATTTCTGGCGCAATCCTTTGATATGAGACTTGACGGTTTCTTCAGTCGGTGGATCTTGAAGTGACCAAATGCGATCGATAATGCTCGATCGACTTAAAATCCGTCGTCCATTGGTCGCTAACAGTTCTAACAGCGCATACTCTTTAGGGGTTAGCTGCACAAATTCCTCTGAATAGGTCACATCATGTGTTTCTGGATTAATTTGTAACTCTCCACAGGTAATCATACTTGGAGTCGTTAGTGAGCCTCTTCGCAGTAAAGCACGCACTCGCGCCATGAGTTCTTCAAGGTCGAAGGGCTTCACCATATAGTCATCTGCTCCCGCATCAAGTCCGAGAATCTTATCTGCTGTGGTATCTCTCGCAGTCAGCATCAAAACGGGTGTCGTTCCATTATTCGGTGCGGCTCTGAGTCGTCTACATAAGCTAATCCCATCGAGTTTTGGTAGCGTTACATCCAATACAATCAAATCGTAGGAGAGGGATGAGAGCCAATCCCAGGCAGATTCACCATCTTTTACCACATCAACAGAGTAAGCACGATCGCTGAGTGCCTCGGTTAAAATTTCCGCTAAATGCAGGTCATCTTCTACGACTAAAACTCGCATAACAAACAGTAAGCTGGAATGATTGCTACTTTAATACATCAAACTGAAATCGTTAATTTTTACTTCTAATCTTTTTATTTCGGTGTGACTGTTCGAGAATCGTGAAATGGCTTTTTTAAAGACTCCAGAACGAAATTGGTTAGCCGCAGGATTCGGATGTTTGATTGCACTTCTTTGTGTGAGTAGTATCATTTCGCATCAAAATGTAAATCAAATCACAGAGAATACTTACAAATCTCAGCAAACTTACGAGATTATTAAAGGTTTAGATGATGTCTTTGTCGAAATGACGATCGCAGAATCGGCAAGGCGCGGTTATATCTATTTAGGAAATGGTGATGAACTCGATCGATATCGATTAGCAGTCGGAAAAATTCCGCCGAAATTCAATCGATTGAAAGACTACTTCAAATCTCAGTCTCAAGACTTAAAAGAGATAAATGAGATTGAAAGATTAGTTTCACAAAGAATTCGATTACTAGAACGCTCATTGATATTGCATGAAACGAATGCTTCAACGAAGAGCTATCAGGAAGTCATCACCAATCAAAGTATTGAATTACGCCAAAAGATTCAAAATGCGATCGCAAATCTAGAAGAGCAACAGCAAACCGCATTAAATCAATCGATCGAGACAACAAAAAGAAGCATTCATGAGCGAAAAACTATTGAAATGCAGCTTATGTTTTCTGGTTTTATTGTTATCGTTGTTTGCTTTATTTCGCTTTATGACCAGATTGCACAACGACAGCAAGCGGAGACTCTTCAGCATAAACTCGCTCAACAGAAAGAAGTTAGCGATCTTAAATTGAGTTTTTTCTCAATGGTTTCTCATGAGTTTCGGACTCCATTAAGTATTATTTTAGGTTCAGTACAATTGCTAATCGAAGGGAATTCAAGATGGAGCGAAGAACGGCGATTAAAGAACCTCGATCGTATTCAATCCGCTGCACAGTTAATGAAGCAACTATTCACCGATGTCTTAACACTAACTAGAGCAGAAAGCGGAAAATTAGAATGTAATCCAGAAACGATCGATTTAGAATCTTTCTGTTTGAATCTGATTGAAGATCTCGAAGTTTCGACAAAAGAAAGTCATATTATTAACTTTGAAACCCAAGATAGATATACATACGCTTATTTAGATGAGAGATTACTTTATTCTGTTTTGAGTAACTTACTAGGAAATGCAATTAAGTACTCTGCCCAAGGCAGTAGGATTCTACTCAGATTAAGCGGAACAAATGCTCGAATTTACTTTCAAATTCAGGATGAAGGAATTGGAATTTCACCTGAAGATCAGGCAAAACTTTTTGAACCCTTTTATCGTGGACAGAATTCGAGTTACGCGACTGGAACAGGATTAGGATTAGCAGTGGTTAAACGCTGTGTCGAACTGCAAGGGGGAGCGATCGCGATCGACAGTCAGAAAGATCGAGGTACGACGGTCACCGTTGAATTAATGCGGCATACTCCGATTCTAGCAGTTCAGCGATCGCTATCCAAACACAACCGTTCGGTTGCCATAAACTAACACTCGATTTTGTAGATGTAATCGAACGGCTCTCGCTAATACAATTCGCTCCAAATCTTTCCCTTTGCGAATCAGATCTTTAACATCATCTCGATGACTCACTCGCACTACATCCTGCTCAATAATCGGACCTTCATCGAGATCTTCTGTCACATAATGTGCGGTTGCTCCAATGATTTTCACACCCCGTTCAAAAGCTCTTTGATAAGGATTTGCACCCGCAAATGCAGGCAGGAAAGAATGGTGAATATTAATCACATTCGAGAATCTACTAATGAAATCTGCGCTTAGAACCTGCATATATTTCGCCAGAATTACTAAGTCGATTTGGTAATTTTGAAGAATTTCTAATTGCTTCGCTTCTTGTTCTAATTTTGTTTCTTTTGTAATTGGAATGTGATGAAAATCGATGTTGAATTGTTCTGCGATCGCTCTTAATTCTGCATGATTGCTCATAATCACTGGAATTTCCGCTTTGAATTCTCCCGATCGCTGTCTCCAAATCAAGTCATATAAACAATGATCTTGCTTGCTCACCCAGACTGCGATTCGCGGCACAGTATCCGAAAAATGCAACTGCCAACGAGCATCTAATGGGGTTGCAATCGCTCGAAACGCTGGCTCGATGACTTCACGCGGCAAATGAAAACCTTCGAGCTGCCATTCAATTCGATTCAAGAATAGTCCTGCTGAAAAATCGGTATGTTGATCAGCGTGGATAATATTGCCACCATTTGAATAGATGAAGTTAGCAATCTTTGCGACCAATCCTTTCTGATCTGGGCAAGAAATCAAAAGTGTTGCAGTTGGAGTGTTCATTGTGGAGAGGCGGTAGGACTGGGGGACGGAGAAGATTTTGGTTTATCGCGTTTCCATTCAGCCAAAGGTCGATCGACTGCATTTTGAAAGTTGATTGGAATCAGTAAAACGGATAAATCTTGATTTGCAGGTGGATCAACTAAGGCATAGAGAAAGTTACGATTAAAATTCGGCTTACCAATCACCAAACGATAATTTTGTTGATTGTTCAATTTAATATCGACAGTTGCAGATGGTTGATCTAAACCGAATTCAGATTTTCGAGCAACAGGAATTGTAAAAGCTCGATCGCTTTTTGCGGTTGCCAAAAGATTGAGTAGAAATGCGATCGAACTTTCATCTGCTGGTGCAACTTCTGGCTTTTTCATCATCCACGGCGACGTATTCATCTTGTTTGTATCTTTCTGATTCGCTGGAACTGTCAAAACTGTTTTTTCAAATGCAACGGTTTGTTTCGGAGTTTGTACTGTGAACGATTGCACATCTTGTTCTTTGAAATTGAAGAGCGGCTTTTCGTCTGATTTTGCTTCATCAACTTGCAGGGGTTTCTGTGACTCGGAGTAATAGACATACCCTCCTAACGCCAAAGCCGCGAACACAAGAATTAACGAAGTGCGCTGAAATTTCATAAATGGCATCAAATCACCGCAGCTATTTTAGAAGATTTCGCGGTCAGACGACTCAGATAGAATGAAGGAAAGCGATCGAAGGTGAAAGAAATGACTCAAGCAACAGATTTGAAGCAAGTCGTGGAAGATCGGATCACTCGGATTGTTGATGAACTGCGTCAAGCGCATCCTGTTTTTCAGGAAGTCGATCGAACTAAGCAGATTCGTCAACACACGGATGGAATGCTGGAAGTCTGGCAGCCTCAGCAGGTTTTAGACATTCCTGAAGATGAGCTTGTGAGCATTATTCGAGATATTATGGCGTTTGAAGGAATGGTGGGATTGTTGAAGGATTTAACACCGGAGCAGATGCAGCGATTTGATGAAGCAGTGAAACGTGGAAATTAGGAATGAGCTATTTACTGGATACGAATATTGTCACTGCAATTGTTAAAGAAAATTAAAAAAGCTTTGGCACAATTGACAACTGCAAGACGATTTCGCGCAAGAGTCTGTATTAGCTGTGTTACCTACTACGAGACAAAGCGAGGTACTATACATTCAGGTGCATCTCAACAACTATCGAGATTTGAAGATCTTTGTTCAGTTGTTGAGATTCTATTAATTGATGATCTTGAAATTATTGAAACTGCTTCGAGAATTCATGCTGATTTACGGCGAAAAGGTAGACCGATTCAAGATGTAGACATTTTGATTGCAGCAAGCGCGATGTTTCACTCTCTTACGCTTATTTCTAATGATTCTGATGTGCAGAACATAGAATCTTTGAGCTTAGACAACTGGCTTTAACTATCGAATCCAAGCTACAAACTGATTGAAGAACGAGAGAAATTGAGCGAAGGTTTCTCGAATTTCAGATAGATATCGAGCAGCATAGATTCCACCGAGAAATCCAAACAAATGTTCTTCCCAAGAGATTCTTTGATTGATAGGCAGCAGTCCCCAAAGATATTTGCTGTGAAAAAACGCGGTGAAAACTAATAGTAAAACGGTTGGAATATTACGATCGAAGAACGCTAAAAACATCAAAAATCCTAAATACCCGAATGTGACTCCACTTGCGCCGATGTGAATGGTACGATCGCGTCCCAATAACCACGTTCCTAATCCACTCGTTAATGCGACCGTAACCGTTACTGCTCCGAAGTTTTGAGGATTCTGTAATAGAATCAAGCCGCCATAAGTGAGGAATGCGATCGAGTTACTTTCCAAATGCCCCCAGCTTCCGTGTAGAAATGGCGCAAAAGCCACACCCCACAAACCGGATATCTCACGCGGACGAATACCAAACTGATTGAGCCACTTGCCAAAAATTGAAAGATTAAGGATTGAAACTACCCAAGCAAACGCTAATAGATACCCTAGAATTTTGGCTTGGTTCACCCAATTAATTACCGCAGTCTGGCTAAGATCGTTCATAGAAGCTATCGGAACACAAACATTAAATCTCTCACATTATTTACATGGAAACTTCAAGCGTTCTGGAAACCGCTGATATTTATTTGCGAGATGAGATTGCTCCGATCGCAAATCAACTCGATGAGAATGCGGAATTGTTGCGATCGGCTTTAAAGGGATTAGGCGATCGACATCTTCTCGCACTCCGCGTTCCCCAAACTTACAACGGTGCAGACCTGAAAAATCATTTATTTCATTCATTCCAAGAACAAGTTGCACGATTTTCCGGTGCTTTAGCCTTTCTACAAACTCAACATCAGAGCGCAGGAGCAATTTTATCTAAAAGCAACAACGAAAACTTGAAACAGGCTTATTTGCCTCGGATGGGAACCGGAGAAGCATTAGTTGGAATTGGATTTTCTCATCTCAGAAGGCAGGACAATCCGCCCCTGAAAGCAATTGAGACTGACAACGGCTATCAACTTCATGGGCAGATTCCCTGGATCACTGGATTCGGATTTTTTGAAACTGTTCTCGCGGCAGCACTGTTGCCCAATGGTCAAGCCGTTTATGGAATGCTTCCTTTTACAGACACACAGCAGCATTCTGGAGGTTCAATTCGCTTTAGTGACCCGATGGAGCTTGCTGCAATGAGTTCGACGAATACGGTGACAGCAGAATTAACCGAGTGGAATTTGGATCAATCAGAGGTTGCGTTCGTGACGGATGCAGGAGCAATTTTTAAGAGCGATCGCACGAACATTCTCAATCACAGCTTCTTCGCGCTCGGTTGCGCTCAAGCGGGATTAGATATCGTGAGTCACACTCAGGAAACGAAGCCGTATTTATCAATTGCACCTGCATACGAAACATTGCTCGAAGAATTAGAACTCTGTCGCCATCGCATCTATTCTGCTCAAGAGGAAAGCTTTGAAGAGCGATTGAGATTGCGAGTTTGGGCGATCGATTTAGCGGTTCGATGTTCTCATGCCGCTGTAGTTGTCTCCAGTGGTGCAGCAAACTCTAAGCAACATCCAGCTCAAAGAGTTTATCGAGAAGCATTAGTGTTTTCTATTTCAGGACAGACTACAGTCGTTTTAGAAGGAATGCTTGATCGTATTGCTGCAATCTCACGCCGTGATCGCTAATGAACTCGCTAAATGTTTCTCTAGCGTCGTTTGTGGAATTGCACCTTGCAAATGGCTCCAAGGTAGAACGCGATCGAGTTCCCAGCGATCGAACACATAATCACTCATCTCTGGTAACTGTCCTTTCAATTCCTTGAATGCTCTTCGGTAGCTTCCAAGTGAATCTCCATAGTTCCGCACCAGTTCCAAGAGCTTCGATAATCGTCGATCTCCTCTCGATAATAGAGCTTGAATGACTGACCAGTTATAGCTTTCAGGGCGGAAATCAATTCCTTGCGATCGCAGTTGTTTCTGTAGAAATTGCAGACGTTTTTCTGATTGCGAATTGACTCCGAACCATTGGAACGGTGTATGTGATTTCGGCACAAAGGTGCTGCAACCGAGAGTCAGTTTTAGTCCGGGAGCGGCTTTTTTTAGCGATCGCATCATCGCAACCGTTTGATCTAAATCTTCCGATTCCTCACCTGGAATTCCCACCATTCCATACAGCTTTAATGCACTTAATCCGCCTGCTTTCGCATTGATGGCAGCTTGAACAATCTCATCAGATGCGAGTTTCTTATTGATGATTTGTCGAACGCGATCGCTTCCGCTCTCAACTGCGATCGTAATCGATCGTGCATCATGCTTCACCAAAGTTTGAGTGAGCTTTTCAGTAACAGTGTTTGTTCTGACCGAAGATAAGCTTAATCGTACTTGGTCAAATTGTGGCTGATTGAGATAGTCTAGTAAGCTCTCGAATTCTGGATGTTGTGTAACTGATGCACCGAGTAAACCTAGACGATCAGTAACTTTCAAGCCTTGGTCGATCGCTGGAATTAATGATGCTTCCACATCCGCCACCCGAAACGGCAGGGTGAGATAGCTTGCCAAACAGAAGCGGCACATTTCAGGACAACTCCGTACCACTTCCACCATAAAGATATTTTCCCAAGCCGCTTTCTCGGTCACAACTGTAGAAGCTGAGAGGGTATTACCGCGATAAGTTTGTTTCTGGACTTGAGCGGGAATCGAGGAATCAATCGGTTTGATTGCTGCAATCTCACCGTCTGGACTTTTGTAAGTCACCTCGTACAGGCTCGGAACATAGATTCCAGGAACTTGAGCTAAATGCTTCAGTTGAGTTTGTCGATCGGCATAACGAACTTCTTGATACGCATTGATAAACGCATCTAATAAAATCTCGCCATCTCCAAGCAGAAATACATCAAAGAAATCGGCGTACGGTTCAGGATTTGCAGTGAGAACTGGACCGCCACCAAAGACGATTGGATGACTAGTACGATCGCGACTCCAAATCGGAATATCTAACGACTCCAACAATCCCAGAATATTGACGTAATCTAATTCCCAGGACATCGAGAACCCAAGCAGTTCCGGCTCAGACGGCAACGATTCATGAATATCAGTGAACAATCGTGCAACATCTAAATCCGATCGTGCTGCCAATGTTGCCCAAACGACTTGATAGCCCAGTGAAGTGATGCCAACACTGTATTCGTTTGGAAAGGTAAAGATGAGCGGAATTGCGTCTGCTTGAGGAGTTGCAGGCGTAAAGAGTAGACGTTCAGATGAGAAAGGAGAAGTCACAAAAACACGATCGAGCATTGACTTCTTCAGCCTAGCACTCGATCGCGATCGCCGTATGAACAAACAAAAAAGCTGAGACTGTCCCACAACACAATCTCAGCCATAGCCGTTGAAGATGAAACTTATTTGACCAATCCGGCTCTAAGAGCGCGAACTGCGATTTGAGTGCGATCGTTCACACACAGCTTGTTCAGAATGTTGCGAACGTGCGTTTTCACTGTTCCGATCGTAATGTACAACCGTTCTGCAATCTCAGCGTTGCTCCGTCCATCAACAATCAGTTCTAGAACATCCAACTCGCGCACAGTCAGCGGATAATCCGAGATCATGCCGCTATCTTCAGTCGAAAGCCGATTAATCGTTACGGTCGTTGCGGCTGTCGCGGGTTGTGCAAGTTTGACCTGAGTGAGAACAATTCTTGCGATCGCGGGATCAATCCAAGCGTTTCCGCCTGCGGTTGTCTGAATCGCTTCTGCTAACCGTTCACCGCTGATATCTTTCATGCAATACGAATCTGCACCCGCCGCGAATGCTGCTAGCACCATCTCTTCATCGTCGTGCATCGTCATGATCAAGACTTTAGTGTTAGGCGATTCGGCATCGGCTCTGAACTGTTGGGTTAGCTCAATTCCGGTCATGTCGGGCAAGCCGATATCCACGATCGCCACATCCGGTTGAACCGAGCGAATGAGATTTAAGCCCGATCTTGCATCCCGCGCTTCTCCAACGAGTTCAACCCCTTGATCTTTCAGGAGCGCACGAATACCAAACCGAGTGAGATCATGATCTTCAATCAGCACGACTCGAATCTTATCCATCTTGGCTACTCCAACAGAAATATAAACTTTACGCTCAATTGCAGATTTATTTTGCTGAAACGATTCTAGAACGGATGACTGAAATTGTCGGTCTATCCACAGTCAGAGCTTTAGAAAGGAAAAAATGATTCCTCACTCTATCTTTGGGCTGACTTTTGTTAACTTTTCGATACAAATTTGATTTCAATCATCAATCCGCGCTAGGACACTTGAGCGAGCGTTTCTATCTATTTCAGTCACCGTCCTACGGTATTGTGATCAATAGCGATCGAATTCAATTTTTCAAAAAATGACCCTCGTTCCTCATAAAAAAGCCAAAGCTCTTAAACCCTCAAGCCGTCGTCCTGCCAAAGAACTGTGCAGCGAATGTGGGTTGTGTGATACCTACTATATTCATTACGTGAAGGAAGCCTGTGCGTTTATCAATCAGCAAATTCCCGAACTCGAAGAACAAACTCACGGGCGCAGTCGAGATCTAGAGAATTCAGATGATCTGTATTTCGGAGTGAGCCAAGATATGATGGCAGCCCGGAAGACTGAGCCAATTCCGGGAGCGCAATGGACGGGGATCGTCAGTACGATCGCCATTGAAATGCTGACTCGTGGAATCGTCGAAGGCGTGGTCTGCGTTCAAAATAGCGAAGACGATCGCTTTCAACCCAAGCCAATTATTGCGACCACGCCCGAAGAAATTCTCGCGGCACGAGTCAATAAACCAACACTTTCCCCGAATCTTTCTGTGTTGGAACTCGTTGAACAATCGGGAATGAAGCGATTGTTAGTGATCGGAGTGGGCTGTCAAATTCAGGCTTTACGAGCAGTTGAGAAAAAGCTGGGACTCGAAAAGCTCTATGTACTAGGAACGCCTTGCACTGATAATGTCACTCGTGCGGGACTGCAAAAATTCTTAGATACGACCAGTCGCTCGCCTGAAACCGTAGTCTACTACGAATTCATGCAGGATTTTAACGTTCACTTCAAACACGAAGATGGCTCAACTGAATTAGTGCCGTTCTTCGGTTTGAAAACGAATCAGCTTAAGGATGTGTTCGCGCCTTCGTGTTTAAGCTGTTTTGACTATGTAAATTCGTTAGCGGATTTAGTTGTCGGTTACATGGGTGCGCCGTTTGGCTGGCAGTGGATTGTCGTGCGGAACGATCGCGGTCAAGAGATGCTTGATCTCGTGCAAGACAAAATCGAAACGCAGCCTGTCATGTCAAAAGGCGATCGACATCAAGCCGTTCAGCAAAGTATTCCTGCTTACGATAAAGCGGTGACTCTCCCCATGTGGGCAGCGAAACTGATGGGCGTGGTGATCGAGAAAATTGGTCCAAAAGGTTTGGAATATGCACGATTCTCGATCGATTCTCATTTCACCCGCAACTATCTCTATGTGAAACGCAATCATCCCGAAAAGCTAGAACAGCATGTTCCACCGTACGCGAAAAAGATTGTCTCTCAGTACAAGCTTCCTGAGTAACAAAAAAGGAGATGGGATTAGTTCCATCTCCTTTTTTCTCTAGACTTCTACTGGCTCTTTTTCTTTTTCATCTAGCTTTCCTAGGACTGAAGTTTCTTCGGCAACTCGCTTGCCTTCGTTCATCAGGTAATCGTAGAAAGCTTTCGCGATCGCAGAAAGTTGTTTCCCAGAGGGATGCACGACGTACCAATACCGCTCGATCGGGAAGCCTTCTACATCGAGAATGGCAAGCTGATTATTGACCCCTTCAAGCGCCAAGGTATGTTTTGAGAGTACAGACAATCCCATCCCACCCGCGATCGCTTGTTTGATCGCTTCATTGCTTCCCAAGTCTAATTTGACCTTCATCGGTAAGCCTTGAGAATCAAACAACTTCTGAACTGCCTTGCGCGTTCCTGATCCCGGTTCCCGCATAATGAACGGCTCTTCAGAGATCCGAGAAATCGGAATGTTCTTCTCTTTTGCTAACGGATGATTTCTGGGAGCAAGTACGACTAGCGGATTCTCCATAAACGGCTCACACTGTGCCTCTGAATCGTCCGGCAGTTGGCTCAAGATATACAAATCATCTCGATTATCCGCCAAGCTATCTAGCACGTACTGGTGGTTGGTCACAGTCAAGGAGACATCAATCCCTGGATAACGCTGACAGAACGGACCTAAAATACGCGGAATCACATACTTTGCGGTGGTCACGACTGCGAGACGTAATGTGCCTTGTTTTAGACCTTTGAGATCCGCGATCGCAATCTGAAACTGATCCAATCGCTCAAACACATCGCGGCATGTCGAATATAATTCCTTTCCGGCAGCAGTTAGATACAGCCGTTTTCCTACTTGCTCGAATAAAGGCAAACCCACAGTTTTAGATAACTGCTTCACCTGCATCGACACTGTGGGCTGCGTCAGAAATAATTCTTCAGCCGCACGAGTAAAGCTGCTATGGCGAGCCACTGCTTCAAAAACCTTTAACTGGTGCAAAGTCGCATTCTGCAAAATGAACTCTCCTGATTTGAGAAACGATCGCTAAACGGAACAATCGAACGGTCAAAACTTGCTTTAATTCGGACTTTCAAAACCACTGTATAGAAACCAGTCTATGCAACTTATAGACAACAGCGATTTTTTCTTATAGGTTTTGTAGCTATGATAATACATAAGAGCAATATGCTCCCTTCCAATTTGGCGTTGCACGATTCAGAATTTTGTTGGAGTGAGTTTGCTGACTGTGGTGTATCGCAGTATGAAACTTAAACCCGACAGGTCTAGCCCGTGTAACGCTTTTCTTATGGCTCAGAATGATAGATCGAATGCTTTTTCTCTGAGCCAAATGCAACAGAACTTTAGGTAACAAAATTAGCATTCTCATTGTAAAGTTCAATGGGGTGACTACAGTTCTAAGGTTCTGTACTGCGCTTTATCCGTTACCCTCTACCCTTGGATCGCTCACTATGGCAGATATTGTTGATATTGCAGTTGGCGCTGGCTCGTTTGAAACGCTCGTCACCGCTGTGAAAGCGGCAAATTTAGTCGATGCGCTGAAAAGCCCAGGTCCGTTCACGGTGTTCGCACCCAATGATGATGCGTTTGCGAAGCTTCCACCGGGAACGATTACAACCCTTGTCCAAAACATTCCACAACTGTCCCGCATCCTGACGTTTCACGTTGTTGCTGGGAAATACATGAAAGCTGATTTGGAGAAGCTAGAATCCTTGCCTTCTTTGGAAGGTTCACCGATTCCGTTTCACTTCGAGGATGGTTTTGAAGTGAAGAATGCAACGGTGTTAGCAGCAGATATCGAGGCAGATAACGGTGTGATTCATGTGATTGATACCGTTATTCTGATGGGTTAGGAATCCGGTGAATGAATGAAACGATCGTGGAAACGCGATCGTTTTTTGTTTGAGAAATTTTGCGTTGACCCGACGATTCGTAGAGACGACCCAGCGGGTCGTCTCTACCCGATGTCACGGCATTTACCGATAATTCTGGTTCTGAATTTCCCGAATCCGCGATTCAGGACGCAAGAATCGATCGAGCTGTGATTCAAAGAACCGCCGATTCGCCATCAAATGGTTCGGATTCGGATCATCTAACGGATACAGCAACGCACAGCGTAACGCCTGAATCACCGCAGAGGTCACACAGTACATCGATCGCTGAAAACTCACGGCAAGCTGCACCAACATATCATCCTCACCCCGGCAATGTTGCTGGTAATAGTCCACCAAATACGGCGGCAGGAAGTGCAACATATCCTGAGCCAAGAATGTCGGCGGAATTCCAGCCGTTCCAACCGGGAATTTGTCCGCATACAGAACGCCGTAATGGAAATCTTTCTGCTCCATTGGAACTTGTCCCGCTTGAGCGTTGTAAGACTTGGTTCCCCGGAAGGGTGATGTTCTGTAGAAAACTGCTTCCACGTAGGGTAATGCAGCCTCATACAGCCAGGTGAATCCTTTCGATTTCGGAATGATCTCGTAGCATTCACCATCAATGTAAACGTTGTGGTAGATGGGACGACCTGCGATCGCGAAGATTCCATTCACTAAGAAATCCATTGCTTGTGGAACGGTTGCGATCTTGCCTTCATCGTACAAATCGGACATCTCGAAGAACACCGGAGCCATTACCTCCCAGAACAATCCGAGATTCGCATAGTAAGACGCTTGACGGCACTGCTCCAAGAACATATCCGGGAACAGCTTATACAAGCCTGCCATCACTGGATTCTTGCGGAAATAGGCTTTGATTGCTCGATCGGCGTTTGCTTTGTACTCATCAGAATCAAGGTACGGATCGAACTGATTCACCGGAACATACATGCCACGATGCCACAACATCGCCCGCATACATTCTTCAGCGAATTCCATGTTAATGCGATCGTGCCAAAGGTGATGCAATCCGCGCGGCAGTTTCTTGTTCAGTTCGCCCTTTTCCATGAACTCGATCAGTTCCGGGTGAGCTTCCGCAGTTCCACGCCAGATCCGCAAATCTGCATCATCACCTGCATAGTGATTGTGGCGCTTCATGTACTCATCAGAAATAAAGTACTTGAAGACTGGCAACGGATTGAGAAACACTTGCTCACCGATATAGAGCAAATCACGCCAGTAGAAATCCATCGGAACTGCATACGCCTTATACAGACCGATGATCTGCATCAAGTTCTCCGGCGTATCAGGGAGCATTGCGCCGCCTGATTCCATGCGATGAATCACATCGGCAAATGGATGCTGTGACGGAGGTAGTTTCGTTTTGGTGGGAGCGGGCATATTCATGGTGAACTCTCTCCTGGGTCAGTTAAGAACGATCGACGGAATTAAATGCAACTTGCTCGGCTTGAGGAATCGCAGCCGTAACAAGTGATTTCGTTGTTTGCTCACTCCAGCGCACCAACCAAGACGGTTGAATCCCAAACCAGAAAATTAACGCCGTCAACACAAGCGCAGGAATGTACTCAACGAATTTGACTTTGGGGAAGTAAGCGGTGGCATTATCCAGCTTTCCAAAGCAAGTCCGATTTAGCAGAATCACAAAGTAAACTGCCGTTAAACCCGTTCCCAAGATTGCGACCAAAGTTTGCACCGGGAAAGTTGAGAAACTGCCTTGGAACACGAGAAATTCAGCGACAAATCCAGCCAGTCCAGGGATTCCAGCACTTGCCATTGCTGCGAGAATCAACAATGCACTGGTCAGCGGTAATCCTCGAATGGGATTGAGTAGACCGTTCAGGATATCGCGATCGCGCGTTCCCGTTTTCGATTCCACCAGTCCCACTAAGTAGAACAACAACGCCAGAATCAAACCATGTGCCACCATTTGCGAGACTGCGCCCACCATTGCGAGCGGCGTTAATGCAGCGGCTCCGAGCAGCACATAACCCATGTGAGCGATCGAGCTAAATGCGACCATTCGCTTAATGTCATGTTGTGCCAGCGCAGACAGTGCGCCGTACAGAATCGAAACGGCGGCAATGATAGAAAGTCCGGGGGAAATAAGTTTCCAAGTTTCTGGAAACATTCCGAGCGCAAATCTCACCAAACCATAAGTTCCGAGCTTCGCTAAGATTCCACCCAGCAAGATTGCAACTGGAGTCGAAGCTTCAACATAAGCATCCGGCAACCAAGTATGCAGCGGAACTAATGGAGTCTTAATCCCAAATCCGATCAGAACCAGCGTCAGCAGAATCAGTTGAACTCTCTGAGGCAGAATCGCTGTATTGATATCGCTGTAATCAAAGCTGGGTGCATGACCTAACCAAGCCACACCGAGGAACGCTGCCAGAATTAGAACGCCTGAAATTGCGGTGTAAATCAGGAACTTCATCGCTGCATATTCGCGCTTCTGTCCGCCCCAAATCAAAATCAGCAGATAGAAGGGAACCAGTTCAACCTCGTAGAACAAAAAGAACAGCAGCAAGTTTTGAGCCAGAAATGCACCTGCGACACCTGCATTCACAATCAGAAGCAGTGAATAGAACAACTGAGGGCGTTGCAATGTTTCTCCGGGCTTTAGTCCCACTTCACCGTTAGAAGCCACGATGATGGTGATCAAGCTACCGAGAGCAAGCAGCGGTAATGATAAACCATCGATCGCTAAACTGTAGCTGATTCCCAGCGTCGGAATCCAAGTGTGATATTCCTTCATCTGTAGCCCAGGTTGGCTCAGATCGAAGTTCAACAATAAAACGGCTGTCCAAGCGAGAATCGCACCGGAAACTGCGATCGCGCCTAATTTTGCTTGCTTTGCAGAAAGGTTTGGGACTAACCCAATGACTAACGCGCCGATCAGCGGTAGCCAAATCAACGGACTCAGCATAGAAAACTTTCCTTTCGCGTGAGGATCTAGAGGGAATTGAAGTGGCGATTAACGCTGAACACTCATCACAATTTCAGTCGTGTTCTGTGGGAACAGCGAGACCGTAACGTGTGAGAGGAAAGGCAAACTCAGTAAGACACTGATCAAAGCGATTCCGAATACGATCGTCAACATATAGAACTGTGACTGTCCCGATGTGCTGTATCGCAAGTTCTTACCGCTGAAGACGGTCAACGCGCCAAATAAGTTGAGTCCTCCGTCTACCAGATATTTATCAAACCAGGACGTGATTTGAGAAACGAGTGCAACGGCGAACACGATACTGCTACGGTACAAATTCGGTGTGTAGAAGTCATACGCTAAGAGATCTTGCAAACCTTTCCAGGGAAGAACCACAGGTTTTGCAATACTCTTGCTGGTGTAGACAACCGCGCTTAAAGCAATGCCTGTAATCGTTGACCAAATTAATAGAAGAGCTAGATCAGTATTGATTTCAGCCCAGCTTGGTAATAGATTCAACGCTTGCAGAATCAGCGGTAGATGCAGCACAAAGCCCATCATGAATATCATCGGCAGTGCCATCCAGTAGTGAATTTCTGGCGATCGCTGTGCCATTTGCTTCGATTCACCCAAGAAGAGCAGACAGAATACCCGCGTTACTCCAAAGGCTGCAAACGCATTCACGAGCAATACAATGCCAACAATCCAAGACTGAGTTCCCCACACCCCTTCACACAGTTTCAGCAGCGCCCAGAATCCACCAAACGGCGGGAAAGCCACCAAGCCAGCGAGACCGATCAGGAAGCTAAAACCAGAGACCGGGCGACGTGACCACAGACCGCCTAACATCGTTACATCTTGCGTGATGCTATTCCAAACAACTGCACCACCACCCATGATGATTAACGCGGAAGCAAGTGCGTGAGTCAGAACGAGTAAGAGAGCCACTGCGGGTTGCTGAGTTCCGATCGCAATAAAGACCAAACCCATGTAAGCGGTAACAAGATACGATTGCGTCCGCTTGATGTCAATTTGAGCGATCGCAATTAACGATCCACCGATCGCACTCACCGCACCGATAAAGATAGTTACACCCAAAACTGTCGGAGACAGCGCCAATACAGGTTCGAGCTTGTAGAGCACCCAAGCGCCCGTCGCCACCACAACCGAATTCCGTAAAATCGATGCGGGAACTGGACCTTCCATCGCTTCATCCAACCACAAGTGCAGCGGGAATTGAGCGCATTTGCCCATCGGACCTGCAATCAACGCCAAACCGACTAAAGTAATGACTTTCGGATCGACTTGAGCCGTTTGTGCCCATTCTGCAAGTTCGTTGAAGTTCCAAGTGCCTGCCAGTGGTAACAGTGCAACCACGCCCATCAGCAAGAACAAGTCACCGATCCGCTTTGTGAGGAACGCATCTCGCGCACCTGTGACCACAAGCGATTGGTTGAACCAGATGCCGACTAGCAAATAGGTTGCAAGGGTGAGAATTTCTAGGATGAAATAGCTGAAGAAGAGCGAATTGCACAGAACGAGTGCAGTCATTCCCGCTTCAAAGAAGCCGAGTAGCGAGAAGAATCGCGCCCAACCCCAATCCATTTCCATGTAACCGAAAGCGTAGGTCTGTGCCAAAAGATTAATGCCAGACACCAGCACGATCGCGCCGACGCTGAGGGTGGAAATCTCGATCGGAATCGTTAAATTCAAACCCGCAACATTCAGCCAAGGAATCAGAATTTCCTGTGGTGGCTGACCCCAGATCGCAGGCAGCGCTAAGGAAGCGTGAATAAACGTGAACAAGGACATGATCGCATTGATATAGCCGGAAGGGCGGGGACCTGTCCGCCGTGTAATTCCCGGAAACCAAAGTGCGGAAAGGGCTGCGCCAAGAAGGGCATAGCAAGGAATTAACCAAATGCTCTGAAGCAAAGGGTGAGCCATCGAAATTCACCTCTAGATAGCAAGCTGAATTGAAATCAGATGAATGAGAAATCGTCTGCCAGAGACAAGCAGTGCCCAACTCACCGCAATAGCGCTCTGGGACTGGTTTTATAAATTCTTAAACACTCGGTAGTAACTATAATGTTTATCACACTTAAGCATTGAAAGAAACACGACTAGGGCTGAAGTACGATCGCTGAAACCCAATCGTAGTCAAGGCTATAATTTATTGTTTATGGTTGCGATTATACGAATCAATAATTATCAATACTAAATCCAACGATTGGGAATCTCTATAGTGATTGCAGAGATTATTCATTAGTTGATCAATTAATTCTACGATCGTATTTCATCGCTAAAAATCTATTTCTCAAGAATCCGAATTTCGTCAGTACTAATGCGGAGTGTGATGCGATCGCCGTATTTCATATCGGGAATTAACGGAGCGATTACTTCCACGATCGACGGATTCTGAAAATGTCCAATCTTTGTCTCCGGGTGCGGATAGTAAACTAAACTCTCAAAGCTCTGATTCTGATAAATAATTTGGCAAGGTGTAAACGAGAAATCTTCGGGGGGAAATCCTTCAGCCCAACGCACATTTCTGAACGTATACTGCGGCGAAATCAGTTCAAATTCGTTCGGGCTGATATTGATATTTAATGTGCCAGGGAAAAACGCAGAAAGATCGAGACCCAATTCCTTGAAAAAAGGAGTTTGCATCTCGATCGTGCCTTTCGGATACGGGCTGCTTTCTGTGTTACCTGACGCAACCCGATATCCAGCCTGAATGATTCCGTCAATCTGTTTGAACATTACTAGATTGAAATCTAATCAGTTGCGACTCCATCAGCTTGTCCATCCAGCTTTCAAGGTAAGCACGATTTTCGGCTTGTTCTTTTGGATTTTGAGTATCAATCGGATACGGAGCCAATCCTAAAATCGCCGCTGTTGTTACACAAAACATCGACTTTTGGAAACTGATACAGATTTTGACGCGAATATCGTTTTCACCTCTAAGCGATTCACGATACAACTCATGCAAATATTCAGGAATATAGTGCGTCATATCCTGCATCAACAATGTAGGCGGAATTCCACCCCCTCCAACAGGCAGCGGATCAGCATAGAGCGCACCGTAGTTAAATCGCTCTTGTTCTTGTGGAATTTGTCGTGCTTGAGCATTGTAGGAAATCGTGCCCATGAACGGAAAAGACTTGAAGAAGACCGCTTCAACATAAGGAACAGCAGTATCCATCAAGAATTTCAGTCCAGCGGATTCGGGAATGATGTCGTAGGTACGATCGCCAACTTTCACGCCATACGTGATCGGTAACGCGGCATTGTTCACGAGTCCTGCTTTCACATGATCAACGACATCTTGAATCGAGTTGATCTCTCCATTGTCGTAGCGATCGCTTAATTCGAGAAACATCTCGCTCATGACTGTCCAGAATTGCCCGATCGCACTGTAATAACAGGACATCCGAACTTGTTCTAGTAGAAAATTCGGGAAAATTTTGGACAGATTACCAATAAAGAAATTGCTTTTAATCTTTGCTTGAATGGCTTCCTGTGCGCGTTCAACGAACTCTGAGCTATCGAGGTAACTATCTAGTCCGCCGCCCCCATGCCACATCATGGCTTTCATGCAGTACTCGGAGAATTCGTAGTTAATGCGATCGTGCCACCAATGCTTCAATAACTTCTTCGTTGTGACTTCACCATTAAAGTATTTGAAAAACGGAAACAACACTAAAAACTGATTGTCTGCAATAAATTTGAGATTGATCGAGTAAGCATCTAAAACAACACCGTAGCTTTTGAGAACGCCAACTACCTCGATCAAATTCGTAGGCGATTCGGGTAAGAGTGCGCCGCCGGATTCGATGCGATCGACAATTTCAGCTAACGGATGCGTAGATTTTGAAGGTGCAACAACCATGATTTACTCCAGCGGTAGAACCGAAATAGGATCGAACTCGATCGGGGTCGCGATCGTCGAATAGTCGCTTAACATTGCAGTCGTCGTGGTCTCCGTCCAATGCACTAACCAACTCGGTTGTAGACCTAGCAAGACAATTAATGCCGCAACGATTAATGAAGGAACCCGCTCAGACCAGGAGACATCGGGCAAATTCGCAAACTGATCCGGAAGCCGACCAAAGAAAGTCCGATTCACGAGTAGCAAGAAGTAAACGGCTGTCAAACCTGTACCAATCATGCTGAGTAGAGTTTGCACCGGAAACACTGTAAAGCTTCCGCGAAAAATTAGGAACTCAGAGATAAAGCCAACCATTCCAGGAATTCCAGCACTTGCCATTACACCGAGGATCATGAGGCTTCCCACGATCGGTAAACCTCGCTCTGGTGTCAGTAATCCTTTCAGAATAGTAATGTCGCGTGTTCCTGTCTTAGCATAAACCACACCTACGAGAGCAAATAGCAGTGCAGATATCAGACCGTGACTGACCATCTGAAACACACAGCCTAAGAGACTCAAGGGAGTTGCAGCAGCAGCAGCGAGAAGAATAAATCCCATGTGACCGACTGAGCTGTAGGCAACCATTTTCTTCATATCGGTTTGAGCGATCGCTGTAAATGCCCCAAACAACACACTAACGACAGCCCAAATCGCCAAATAAGGAGCCAATACCGCCCAAGCTTGCGGAAATAACTGCAATCCAAACCGCAATAATCCATAAGTTCCAAGCTTCAATAACACCCCAGCAAGCAGAACTGAAATCGGAGTCGAAGCTTCAACGTGAGCATCTGGCAACCAAGTATGCAGTGGAAATAGAGGAATCTTGATCCCAAACCCGATTAGAATCGCTCCTAGCAAAATGAATTGAGATGTTAACGGCAACGTTTGTGATAATGCGGGGTTGTATTCAAACGAGGTCGCACCACTCAACCAAGTAAGACCCAAAAATGCAATTAGAATGAGAATGCCTGAAACAGCGGTATAGATTAGAAACTTAGTCGAAGCATACCCACGTCTCGCGCCACCCCAGATTGCAATCAGCAAATAAAGCGGAATTAGTTCTAACTCATAGAACAAGAAGAACAGTAATAAGTTGTGGGCAAGAAATGCGCCAGCCACCGCAGCATTGATGACTAGAACCAGCGAGTAATAGAGTCGAGGACGATGAACTGTCACAGACGTGGAAAATAGTGCAATGAGCGTTAGAAAACAATTCAGAACGATCAAGGGCAAAGATAAACCATCTAAACCAAGCCGATAAGTTAACCCTAAAGGCTCTAACCACGGAAGATCTTCTTGAAACTGAAGCCCTGTTGTAATCGTATCGAACTGAGTTACAACATAGAGTGAGACAACTAAAGCGATGCTGATCGTTACGATCGCAACTCTTCTCACATTCTTATCTGCGATCGACCCCGGCAATAGCCCGACGATCAATGCCCCTAAAATCGGTATCCAAATTAATGCACTTAACATAAGTAGTTACCACATCGACCAAGTTAAAAGCGCTCCCAACAAGCCAACCACCAGCAAAATGGTCAGCATATAAGCCTGCGATCGACCTGATGAACTATATTTCAAAGTCTCACCGCTGAAGATCGAAGCCAATCCCACAAAATTCACCACGCCATCGACAATGTAGTGATCGAACCAGGAACTAAAATGAGCGATCGCATTCACAATCAAAACCACACTGACGCGATATAAGCGATCGACATAAAAGTCATACGCTAACAAGTCCTGAAAGAATCGTAGCGGTGCTTGAATCGGACGAATCCAAGCGTAATTCAGCGTGATTGCAAATCCTAATGCTGTTCCTGTAATTCCAGACATGATCAACAGTCCTGCTGCTGACCAGTTAAAGAATTCAAAATCTGGAATCACATTCAGCGTATTCAGAATCAGCGGAACGGTTAGAGTAAAAACGCTAAGAGAAACCATCGGAACCGCCATCAGCCAAGGTACTTCCGGAGCGCGTCGAGTCTTGGGTTGGACTTCTCCCATAAAGACTAAGCGATAAACTCTAGTCAAGCTCAAAGCAGTTAAAGCATTTACAGCTAAAATCACAACGATCAGCCAAGGTTCGTCGTACCAGAAATCATTAATGCCTCGCTGTAATGCCCAGAATCCACCAAGTGGAAAGAGTCCGACTAATCCAGCGCAACCTGTTAAGAATGCAGTCGTCGTTGCAGGCATCTTTGACCATAAACCACCCATTTCAGTAATGTCTTGGCAGCTTGTGGTCATGATGATCGATCCGGTACTCATGAATAGGAGCGCTTTCGCGATCGCATGAGCAAACAGCAAAATATATGCAAAATCCGTCCAGCCAATTCCCACCGCAATGAAGACTAATCCGAGATACGCACTGGTAGAATGGGACAATGCTCGCTTGATATCAATCTGAGCAAGAGAAACTAAAGAAGCCCCGATCGCGGTCATTGTCCCCAACGTCACCAAAGCAGTCGAAGCCACAGGTGATAAGGAAATAATCGGTTGAAGCTTGATCAAAACATAAGCACCACAACCCACAACGACCGAATTTCTTAGAATCGATGCAGGATTCGGACCTTCCATCGCTTCGTCTAACCAAAGGTGCAATGGAAACTGAGCGCATTTCCCGATCGGTCCCGAAATCAGTGCTAATCCCAGCAGTGCCGCAACTGTTGGAGATAGTTCTGCTTTCTCCGCCCAATCATACAAGCCAGGAAAATCCAAACTCCCAGACATTGCCGACAGCGCGACAACGCCCATTAACAACAGCACATCTCCAACCCGCTTTGTCAGAAACGCATCTCGCGCCGCAGTCACCACAAGCGGTTGAGCATACCAGAATCCGACTAATAAATAAGTCGAGAGCGTCAGCATTTCCAAAAGCGCGTAAGTCAGGAACAGTGAATCACTAATCACTAATCCGCTCATCGCACCTTCAAAAAATCCCATCAGCCCGAAAAATCGCGCCAGTGCCCAATCCTTCTCTAAGTACCCCAGCGCAAACACTTGAGCGCACAAACTCAAGCCCGTGATCAATTCCACCGCGCCAACACTAATCGAAGAAAGTTCCAGCGAAAACGTCAGATCCAGATCAGCCGCTTGCAGCCAGTGAAACGCGAAATGCTGAGGTTCTTGACCCCAAACTGTAGTAAACAGAGCGGTTCCATGCAACAATGCCAGCACCGTCGTTAGTACATTTAAATAAGCCGCAGGGCGAGGACCCGTTCGACGAATTATCCCGATCGACCAAGGCAGCGTCAACACTGCACCCAATAGCCCATAACAAGGAATCCACCAGCTTGATTCAATAAGGAACTGCTGCATAGTCACTCTGTCGCCTAGAAGTTTGATAAAAATGCTCCCCAAAGCTAAATCGGCTTGAACTTGGGGGAGTCTCACGTAGATTTCTGAAAATTCGCGTTTCAAAAGCTTAGGATTCAGCTTAACGCTTCAACTGTTGAAAAGTAAAATAGGATCGATAGACAAATCCAATGATTGAGATTCGCTTGGACTTATATAGATTTTTTATAATTTATTAATGATCCAGCAATTGGCTTGAAATCGATCTATGGTTAGAAGTTGACCTAGTTCTCCCAGCGCCTTCCCAGTGATAGAGATTAGCCAAGCTTATGTCATGAATTTGCAACTATCATAGAACTTTATATTGTCAAGTGACAGGCACAACTCTATTCTTAAGAAGTAGCACAGTGGAAAACTCGACAAAGCTAAGAATGATGGGCGATCCCCGTCGCTGTTTTAGTTTACGATGGTTGAATTGTTCCACCTAGTCATGGAGAATCGAAATGCCGATCGCTGTGGGAATGATTGAGACGCGGGGATTTCCGGCTGTGGTTGAAGCCGCAGACGCGATGGTGAAAGCCGCCCGTGTCACCCTGGTTGGCTATGAAAAGATTGGTAGCGGTCGCGTGACTGTTATCGTTCGGGGCGATGTGTCCGAAGTGCAAGCTTCCTTGGCAGCAGGACTGGAATCAGTCAAGCGCGTTAATGGAGGCGAAACTGCATCAAGTCACATTATTGCGCGTCCGCATGAGAACCTAGAATATGTCCTACCGATTCGATACACCGAAGCGGTGGAACAATTCCGAAGTTAAATGTGCGCGATTTGTTTGGGTTTGAATTGACATCGTTTTTTGATTGGAAGGGAGAATTACAATGGCTATTGCAGTTGGCATGATCGAGACGTTAGGGTTTCCCGCAGTTGTGGAAGCCGCAGACGCAATGGTCAAAGCTGCTCGTGTGACCTTGGTGGGTTACGAGAAAATCGGTAGCGGTCGCGTGACCGTAATCGTGCGCGGCGACGTTTCAGAAGTGCAGGCTTCGGTCGCGGCTGGAATTGAAAATGTGAAGCGCGTCAACGGTGGACAAGTGCTGTCTACTCACATTATTGCGCGTCCGCACGAAAACCTCGAATACGTGCTGCCGATCCGTTACACCGAGGCAGTCGAACCGTTCCGTGAAAGCGTGAGCGGCATCCGTCCGCTGAACCGTCCATAATCCCCGATGCAAATTGCAAAAGTTCGGGGAACCGTTGTCAGTACTCAAAAAGAGCCGAGTTTAAGAGGGGTAAAGTTCCTCTTGGTGCAGGTTCTCGATGAAGAAGGGCAGCCGCTTCCGGTATATGAGGTGGCTGCTGACAACGTGGGCGCAGGGATTGACGAGTGGGTATTAGTGAGTCGCGGCAGTGGGGCTAGGCAGGTTCCCGGTAGTGAGAATCGCCCGGTCGATGCTGCTGTAATCGCCATTATTGATACGGTGAGCGTGGATAATCGCCCGCTGTACAACAAAGGAACTCAGTACTAGGATTTCGGATTGCTGAATTACACAGATCCAGCGATCCGAAATCAAACCCTTCTCCCTGCACAGTTAGTTAGCTTGCTTGTGCGGTTTTGTTAGGAGAAAAGTTATGGCAGTCCGTAGCGATGCGGCTCCGCCTACTCCGCGATCGCGGAATCTTGCCGAGCCGAAGATCGATCAATCGGCGAATGTCCATTCGTTTTCTAATCTGATTGGCGATGTGCGAATCGGAGCGAATGTGAAAATTTCGCCGGGAACCTCGATTCGGGCGGATGAAGGCACTTCGTTTTATTTGGGAGCGCGATCGAGCGTTCAAGACGGAGCACTGATTCACGGTTTGGAGCAAGGGCGGGTCGTTGGGGACGACGGAAATTCCTATTCGGTCTGGATTGGAAACAATACATCGATCACCCACATGGCGCTGATTCACGGACCTGCCTATGTGGGTGACGATTGCTTTATTGGTTTTCGATCGACGGTGTTTAATGCCCGAATCGGAAACGGGTGCATTGTGATGATGCACAGTCTGGTTCAAGATGTGGAAGTGCCGCCTGGGAAGTATGTGCCCTCTGGTGCAGTGATTACAACTCAGCAGCAAGCCGATCGATTACCGGAGGTTCAGGCGCGCGATCGTGCTTTTGCTTCCTATATTGTGGGCACTGCATCGAAATCAAGTTCTCAGAGTGCGGCGATTCCTCGGAGTGTCGCACAGTCCACGACAGATGTTAAAGCTGGCAGTAGCGCTACAGAAAATGGGTCAATTATGAACGGCGAAGTTATTAACCACGTTCGGCAATTATTAGCGCAAGGCTACCGAATCGGAATGGAACACGCAGATAAGCGCCAGTTTCAAACCAGTTCTTGGAAGAGTTGCGCGCCCATTCAGGCAGCAAACGAGTCGGCTGTGTTGGCAGAATTACAATCCTGTCTTGCAGAACACAGCGGTGAGTATGTTCGCTTGATTGGGATTGATACGAAGAATAAGAAGCGGGTGCTGGAAGCCATTATTCAGCGTCCGGGTGATAAGCCTGTGAGTTCGAGCTATTCGGCTCCGTCGTATAGTTCTTCAAGCTATAGTCCGAGTTACAGTTCGTCCTCGAATGGCAATGGTCACAATGGCAACGGACTCGATCCGGCAGTTGTGGCACAAATTCGCCAAATTTTGTCGAAGGGCGGTCGAATTGGAACCGAACACGCAGATAAGCGCCAGTTTCAAACCAGTTCTTGGAAGAGTTGTGCTCCAATCCAGACAGCGAACGAGTCGGCTGTAATGACTGAGTTACAACGGTGTTTGTCAGAACACAGCGGCGAATATGTTCGCTTGATCGGCATCGACACTCAGAACAAGCGACGGATGCTCGAAACAATCATTCAGCGTCCCGATGGTAAGCCTGTCGCGCAACCGACTTCGCACGTTGCCTCGCATCATCAGCCTGCGGTACATCACACCCCTGATGGCGCGATCGCTGGTAATGCAGCCGAGCAAATTCAGCAATTAATGGCACAAGGAGCCGTGATTGGTCTGGAATTTGCCGATGAGCGTCGGTTTAAGTATGGTTCTTGGAACAGTGCACCTCCGATTCAGGCGGGTTCTGCTTCTCAAGCCGTTGCGGCTCTCAATTCGTTCCTCGCTGAACATCGCGATCACTATGTCCGCTTAGTCGGTGTTGATCCGAAACAGAAAAAACGGATTGCAGAAAGTGTGATTCATCGTCCGGGAAAGGCTCATAGTTCTAATGGCAATGGTCACAGCAGTTCCGCTGCTTCTGAACCCCCGATGTACAACGAGCCTTCGAGCTACAAATCTACACCTCCGCTCTATACGCCTTCCAGTAATGGTAACGGTCGTCTCAATTCGGACACTGTAGAAGAGATTCGTCAGCTTGTGCGTCAAGGCTACAAGATTGGGGTAGAGTTCGCAGATCAGCGACGCTACAAAACCAGTTCTTGGCAGACCGCAGCTTCGATTCAAACCAATCGTGATGCAGAAGCAATTTTAGAAGTTGAAGCTGCGATCGCGAACTATGCTGGTCTCTACGTCCGCTTAATCGGCATTGATCCGAAAGCGAAGCGGCGTGTGGCTGAGATGATCATTCAGCAACCTGGTAAGTAGTTGACTCCGATGCAATCGTTGCCCCTACAGTTAATCTCCGTGAGTACGACTCATTATTATGTGAGTGGTGATGTCACGATCCATGCAGGGGCAACGATCGCGCCTGGAGTGTTGCTACAGGCTGATCCGGGAAGTCGGATTGTGATTCATGCCAGTGTTTGTGTCGGGCTTGGATCGGTGATTCATGCTCAAGACGGCACGATCGAGATTGAAGAAGGGGTGATCATCGGGGCTGGGGTGTTGTTAATTGGTAGTTTGACAGTTAGCGATCGAGCTTGTGTCGGGTCGGGAACGACGGTGATGAATCGAGGGGTGGAGAAATTCGCGATCGTGCCTCCAGGGTCATTACTCGTTCAGCAAGCGAATATAGAAATCGTAGAGCCAGCCGAAGAAGTATTTGAGCCTGGATTTTGTCCGCCACGACCAGAGCAGAAGACTGAAGAGCTTGAGGATGTTTGGCAAGATTCAGCACCGCAGATTAAAGAAATTGCAAAAGCGAACGGATCTAAGCCACAGACTGATCCTGCTGAAGTGAATGGAGCGAAGCCGCCGGAAGAGGTGCATGAGTCGGACGAGATAGAATCGCCAGCTTCGCAGAATGGGCAAGTGTACGGGCAGGCTTACGTCAATCGATTGCTGGGTAAAATGTTTCCGAATCAGCAGAATCTGAATGGAAATCATCCTTCAAATGAAGGCTAAGAACGTGCCAGCAAGAGATATCTATCACGACACTGTGAAAACTGCTTTACAAAAAGACGGCTGGATCATCACGCACGATCCGTTTCCGCTCACAACGGATGTACCATCTGCTCGACCTGTATCAATTGCCCTACAACCGAGATGAACC
>ERZ1066124.19-NODE-19-length-185176-cov-27.204925_pt1 | contig 185176 bp, 175 predicted proteins | sample MGYA00382771_ERZ1066124 | MGnify/ENA primary metagenome ERZ1066124 (study PRJEB33369, sample SAMEA5778354) | biofilm metagenome | biome: Industrial cooling water; feature: Water cooling tower basin; material: Biofilm | place: United Arab Emirates | collected... | reverse complement strand
GGCTGGTTTACTCATTGCTGTTATTATATTCCATCCAATTGAAAACTGCTATGAACGAGCAATGGTATGAGATTCGGTGAGGACAAGCAACAACCCAAAACCCTTATCAAATCAAGCTTTTATGAAAACTCAAAAAATTTTTTCTTTAGGTGATATGTAAATTGATCGAAGTGGGTACATTGTATCTAGAAGAAAAAAACTACCTACCACAAGGAAAAATCAATGAATACTCAATTTAAAGTCAGATTTCTCAATCACCTCGCTAAAAAGAAAAAAAATAACAAAGGTTTTACATTAATTGAACTATTAGTTGTAGTCATCATCATCGGTGTACTTGCTGCGATCGCTCTCCCCAACTTACTCAGCCAAGTTGCTAAAGGCAGACAAGCAGAAGCCAGAACTAACCTCGGTACTATCAACCGCGCTCAACAAGCTTACCGTTTAGAAAAAGCTACATTTGGAGTAATAGGTAATCTTCCTATGGTTCCAACGGGTCAATATTATACCTTTGCTGGTGGTGCTAACGATCCTTTATTTGCGGCTCATACAGCAGCAGCTACAACTGCCTATGACAATGATATTCGGAATTACGGTTCTGGTGTAAGTCAAACTGCTGCAGGTCAATATAGTGCAATCATTTGTGAAGCTAACAACCCAACCCTAGGAACACCCGCAGTAGCTGTTGCTAACGCTACTGGTAATACTTGTCCCACTGACTCCCAACCAGTCAACTAAGCCTCATCAGTTAAATATCGCTTAAATTCCATATTGATTTCACGGAAGGATTGATTTTACCTTCCGTATTTTCGTTTGGGGTGTGGTCATTATTAAACCACTGTAGGGGTTTGGTCTCCAAACCCCCCGCCAAATGATTCATCATCAAGGTTTGAAAACAAATGGTTTGACAATTAAAAAGAACGCCAAATGATTCATGATTAGGGTTTGGCAACAAAGAGTTTGGAGACCAAACCCCTACAAAATCATCGCTCATTAGGGTAGAAAGACCAAAACCCTACACAATTATTCATGATTAGGGTTTGGCAACAAAGGGTTTGGAGACCAAACCCCTACAAAATCATCGCTCATTAGGGTAGAAAGACCAAAACCCTACACAATTATGTCTAAATATAATCCTGAAATTTATCATCGTCGTTCAATTCGTCTCAAAAATTATGATTATAATCAATCGGGTGCCTATTTCATAACAATTTGTGTTCAGAATAGAGAATGTTTATTTGGCGATATCCACAACGGTAATATTCAACTAAATTCATTTGGAAACATTGTTAATCAATTATGGGGTCAACTATCTGTTCATTTTCCTAATGTTGAAATCGATGCAGCCGTAATTATGCCTAATCATTTTCATGGAATCATTGTGATTACCAACAGTAGGGGTTTGGTCTCCAAACCCTTGGTCTCCAAACCCTTGGTCTCCAAACCCTCAATTAATTATGAAACACAAGCTTTCTATCAACTAAAGACTCAACTTGGAGAAATAATCGCTTATTTTAAATATCAAACTACTAAATTAATTAATCAACAGAGAGATTTACAAGGAACTAAAATTTGGCAGAGAAATTACTATGAACATATTATCCGAAATCAAAAATCTTTAGAGTTTTTGAGAGAATACATTTTAAATAATTCTTTGCAATGGGAAATTGACCAATTACATCCAAATAATTCTTCTAAGTGGTAACAATTTTCTAAAAATTCAATTGATGGTAAGGTAACAGGTGTAGGGACTTGGTCTCCAATCCCTTATTAATATGGGTAGAAAGACCATTCATTCACAATGTTGTAATAATTTAGATAGGTTTGGAAACCAAACCCCTACAATTAATGGAAATTATGATAGAGCTAATCTCTTGTTAATAATCTTATAATAGTTATTAGCACAAACAAAAAAGGGAAATTTATGTCAGAACTCAAAATGTCTATACAACAACAGTTAGAAGCTATTGAAGCGCAATGGGACGAAGAAGACCCCCGAATTTTAGAAGTTGCTAGAGAATTTCTTCAAGAAGATCTTTCAACTGATGAAGAAAAAGAAAAAATTAGAACAGTTCAATTTCAAAGGGGTAGAGAAAAAGAATATATTTATGAGGAAAGACAAAGTGAGCTATTCTATGAATGCTTACCAAGTTTAATTAGAAATTATTCAGGTTTGTATGTCTGGTTTGAAGATGGTGAAGTCAAAGATTATGACCAAGATGAAGTAATCTTAGGTGGTAGAGTAATTAGAAATGATCTTGTACGGAATAGAGAACTAAATGCTATCTATGTTAATAAAGTTCCTGAAATCAAGTAAATGATTATTCGCCCCTACAGAAAAATTAATAATCTTTATGTGCCATCTATTAACATGAAATTTGCTAATCCTAAGAATTTGCAATTGAATTTATACGAGTATGGTCTTCTAGATACGAGAGCCGATGTCACTTTAATACCCAGCTTTTTAATTGAAGAATTGTACCTTACTAATATGCGGCAGAGAGAAAAGGTAGCAGTTAAAGGGTTGAACAATAGACCTATAAATTGTGTTTCTTATATTATAAGTTTTAGTTTTGATTACCAGAACTTTTTTGACTCAGTTGTCTATGAAGTACCAGAAATAGAATTAAGAGAAATCATTATAGGTCGCAAAATTCTCAATCAATTCTCTATTAGATTTGACGGAATTGATAAAAAAATTATTATTAATCCTTAAAAATATCTTTGACTAAAGCGAGAAAACCAAGTTTTAACCAACGTGACAGGTTTTTGACTCAATCTGGGTACTCTGTATCTAGAAAAGACAAAATCCCTACCACCAAGATACAAAAACGATGAACACCCACTTTACAGCCCAATTTCTGCAAAACCTTATCCGAAAGAAAGAAAACAAAGGTTTTACCCTAATTGAACTTTTAGTAGTGGTCATTCTTGTTGGTATTCTTGCTGCTATTGCTATGCCAACACTGTTAGGACAAGTAATTAAAGGAAGACACGCTGAGGCTAGAGCGATGTTAGGGGCGTTGAACCGCGCTCAAATGGCTTATCGCTATGAAAAGGCGATTTTTGCCAAAATTCAAGATTTACCAGTCATAGTTCCTACACCTGGTTTATACTACTCTTTTGCCGATGAAGGAACTCCCGACACATTTCATGGCGCACAGAAAGCAGTCGCTTTACCCGCTTACGGCAATGATATCAATAATCACGCATCAGCAGCAGGACAAACTGCATCGGGTGGATATACTGCAGTGGTATGTGAGGATGAAGAAGCGACTCAGGATGATGTGACTACGACTCATACTGCAGGTGTTGTCGATTGTGTCAATGGTATTACTTTGAAATAAAATTTATCTAATTAGCAGTTTATGATAACAAGTTTTAATCAACAATGGCTTAAAACAATTGGTTTAGTGAGTGGGTTAATTGCCTGCTTGGGTGGCATCAGTTTTTTACAACAATCTCGTATTAATGTTGTAACCAGCCAACTCGGTTCTAGAGACTTTCAACAGGAAGCCAATACCGATAAAATTCAAGTTAATGTCCTCAAAAATATGCCTGCTTTTGGGTTTAAAAATTTATTAGCAAACTGGTCACTCTTGCAGTTTATTCAATACTATGGGGATGATGAGGCTAGAAAGGTAACTGGATATGAATTAAGTCCCGATTATTTAGATATTATTGTTAAAAATGATCCCCGTTTTATCAAATCCTACCTTCTGATTTCTCCAGCTTCTTCGATTAATGCAGGTCTTCCTCAAAGAACAATTTCGGCAATGAATCAAGGCTTAGAAAGTATATCACCACAAATTCCTGATTCTTATCTCGTTTGGCTGTATAAAGGGGTTGATGAACTCTTATTTTTAGGTGATATCAAAGCAGCTAAACACTCTTATACAATGGCGGCAGATTGGGCTAAAATTGCTAATAATCCACGCATAGAACAGGCGGCTCGTGGTACAGTAAAATATCTTTCTAAGAATCCTGATAGTAGTCAGGCGCAAGTCGGAGCATGGTTTTTAGTTTGGGTGAATTCTCGCGATAAAAACACTCGTACAATGGCTCAAAATATGATTGAAAAGTTAGAAGGTAAAATTGTTATGGGTGAACATGGTCAAGTTTTTGCTGTTCCTTCAAAAAAGGATTAATCTAATTTACTCTCCTCTAAATATTTCTGCTGCAGTTAATTTTAAATTAGGAAAACTCTTAGATTTAATTAACTGATTACCTCTAAATTGCATCGGTAGATATTCGCCATTTTCTAAATGATAGATGTTTAAAGTTGGTTGTTTAGGAGAACCGATAAACTTTCTTCCTCCTAATCCTAAATAATCAATAATCCAATATTCAGCAATCCCCAAGGTTTCATAGACATCTAATTTGAGTGCATAATCATCACTCCAGTTACTACTAACAACTTCAATCACTAATTGAATTGTTTGTCCGAAGATAATTGTAGATTCTTTTTCCCATCTCGGTTCATTCTTAATTAATTCTTTTTTTAAAACTATAACATCTGGCTCATAACTCGACAAATCATCAATCTTAATCAGACATTCTTTAGGAATAAAATAAGGTAAACCTAATCTTCTAATCTCAAAACTTAATTCATTCATGGAAAAACCAGCAATTTGAGAATGTTTACCTCGCGGTTTAGGCATTTGGGTAATAACTCCATGATGCAATTCGTAATTATATTCTGAGTTTTCGGGATACCAGTCAATAAACTCATCGAAATAAAATAAATTAGCTTGAGAGAATGCTTTAATCATAAAATTTAAGGATAACTTAATAAGTCTACCTCTTGAATAAAACGATAATCTTTTTGATTTTTAGTTAATAATGGAATAAATTCAATAATAGCTGTTGCTGCAATCAAAGCATCAGGAATTAATAACCCATGACTAAGTCGATAAGTTTTAATTAAATTTAAAGCTTTTTCTGAAATATTGTATTCAAGTTTAAGAACTTGATAATTTCTCAAAAAACTTTCGAGTTTTTGCAATTCTGTTTTATTTCTACAGCCTACTACTAACTCCATTTGAGTAATAATACTAATCGCTAGTGTTGATGATTTCGATTCTTGTTGAATTCTATTAACAGCATTAATGACTCCCATACCTACATCAATCAAAATATCAGTATCTACTAAAATTTTATTGGACATCTTAAATCATCCATTCTGAGCGACGTAGTTGGCGTACCCATTCGTTACTTTCTTTTAGATCTTCTCGATCTTGCCACATTCCAACAAAAGGTTCATTTTCCATTTTTAAAGATTGCACTTGTTCGGACTTAGAACTTTTTTTTAACTGAATTTCAAGTAAATGTTTTTCCTCCTCGGTTAAAGAATTAATAATATTGACTAAAGAATTAACTAATTGAGTATTCATAATCAGCGTTCAATAAGCATTCTAGAATTCTTTTATTGTACAAAAAGATGCAAATCTAGGCTAAAATAACGATCTATGAATTATTCTACTGTTCACGTTATTGGCGGCGGTTTGGCTGGAACTGAGGCAGCATGGCAACTCGCAAACGCGGGTATTCCAGTGGTTTTTTCTGAGATGCGTCCAGTGCTTACCAGTCCTGCTCATCATACCGCCGAATTAGCTGAGTTAGTCTGTAGTAACTCCTTTGGGGCTAAAGAAAGCGATCGCGCTACAGGCCTCCTTCATGAAGAATTACGCCGTCTTAACTCTATTATTATCCAAAAAGCCGATCAACACGCGGTGCCTGCGGGCGGTGCTTTAGCGGTAGACCGAGCAATTTTTAGCCGAGAACTCACAGAAACCCTCGCTAGTCATCCAAGAATTGAATTTCGTCGTGAAGAAGTAACCGAAATCCCGACAGATAGTATAGTTGTTCTAACCACTGGCCCGCTTACCAGTCCTGCTTTAGCACAAGACTTACAACGCTTTACAGGGATGGAATATCTCAGCTTTTTTGATGCAGCGAGTCCTATTGTGACAGGTGATTCAATTAATCGAGATGTTGCTTTCTTGGCTTCTCGCTACGATAAAGGAGAGGCAGCCTACTTAAATTGTCCGTTTACTCAAGAGCAATATCTTGACTTTTATCGTGAATTGTGCATAGCAGAGCAAGCCGAATTAAAAGACTTTGAACGAGAAACGGCGAAATTTTTTGAAGCTTGTCTCCCTATTGAAGAACTGGCTAGACGCGGTGAAGATACGATGCGTTATGGCCCACTTAAACCTGTTGGACTAACGGATACTCGTTATTCTGGACAAAGACCCTATGCGGTGGTACAGTTGCGCCAAGAAGACAGAACAGGGCAACTCTGGAACATGGTGGGTTTTCAGACTAATTTAAAATGGGGTGAACAGAAACGCATTTTTAGCATGATTCCAGGCTTAGAAAATGCCGAATTTGTCAGAATGGGTGTCATGCACCGCAATACTTTTATTAACTCCCCTCAGTTATTGAGTCCTAGTTTACAGTTTAAGTCTCGTCCTACTCTACTCGCAGCAGGGCAGTTAGTCGGGACTGAAGGCTATACCGCAGCCGCAGCAGGAGGATGGTTAGCGGGAACCAATGCAGCGAGATTAGTTTTAGGACTCGAACCCCTGACTTTACCTGTCACAACGATGATGGGGTCGTTATTTGAGTTTATCAGTTCTGCTTCTCCTAAGCATTTCCAACCGATGCCCCCGAACTTTGGTATTTTGCCCAGTTTAGAAAAGCAAATTAAGAGTAAACGAGAACGATATCAAGCATACCGCGATCGCGCTTTAGCAGATCTAGACACTTGGAAACTTCAACTTAAACAACCTTGTTTAACCCTATGACTTCTGTTACTGTCACTGTTCCTGCAACAACCGCAAATATCGGGCCTGGTTTTGACTGCCTGGGGGCTGCTTTAACCTTATACAATGAGTTCACTTTTACTACTGTTGATTCCGAAACACCCCTAGAAATTATTGTGAGAGGGGATGAAGCGACTAAAGTAGGAACTGATAAAGATAATTTGCTCTATCAAGCTTTCTTGAGACTCTATCACCATGCAGGACTTACCCCACCCCCTGTAAAAATCGAAATTGGTCTAAAAGTTCCTTTAGCGCGGGGTTTGGGAAGTTCAGCGACGGCTATTGTTGGTGGGTTAGTGGGTGCAAATGAACTCGCAGGAAAACCCTTTAGTCAAAATGATGTGATGGAACTTGCGATCGCGATGGAAGGTCATCCTGATAACGTAGTACCTGCTTTATTGGGAAAATGTCAGTTATCGGTAGGTGAAGCAGGAAACTGGGAAATTTGCGAAATTCCCTGGCATGATGATGTTGTTCCAATTGTAGCAATTCCAGACTTTGAACTTTCTACCGAAGAGGCACGCGCCGTTTTACCCAAAGATTATAGCCGACAGGATGCAATTTTTAATATTGCTCATATGGGATTATTGATACGCGGACTTGAAACAGGTAATGGCAACTGGTTAAGTAAAGCAATGGATGATATGATTCATCAACCCTATCGTCTAACTTTGATTAAAGGATATGATTCAGTTAAGTTAGCAGCTTTAGCCAGTGGGGCTTATAATGTGGTGATTAGTGGTGCAGGCCCGACCTTACTAGCATTAGCTTATCGTCCGCAAGCTGAATATGTAGTAACAGCGATGCGCGAAACATGGATGATGGAAGATGTCGAAGCGGATGTACAGATTTTATCTTTAGATCAGATGGGAACAAAAGTTATCTATTAACGAACCCAGATTATGAAAATTTTAGCCCTTTCCCCGATTTTTCCCTACCCACCCACAAAAGGGAAAAGTGAGAGGAGAACCTATAATTTTCTCAAATATTTGAATCAAAATCATTCGGTGACTCTGGTTATTCAAATTGAGCAAGATACAAGACCAGAACTCGATAAAGTGAGAGAATGCGTCGATAATATAGTAATTTTTTCCAAAAACATCGAAAAACTTTCCAAAGTTAGTCAATGGCAATTTTTTTTACAACAAGCAACGCCATTTAATATCCTAGAACGCTATGACCCAAAGCTTCAAAGTTGGCTAGATGAGAAAATAAAAACCCATCAGTTTGATGTTATTACGTGTGAAGGCAGCGAGACAGAAATTTATATTCGTTCCCATTGGCAGAATATTTTACCAACGATTCTTAATGTACATCGATCCCCCTATGGCATTAGTCAATATAAAATTCAGTATCAATCAGAGAAAAAATTGCTCGATCAGCTAAACTTACCTTTATTGCGACGTTATGAGCAGAAATTGTCTCCAAAATTTTCTTCAATTGTCACAATGACCTATGAAGATCGACAAGCCCTTAAAACTCTTGATTTAGAACCACCCATTACAACGATTCCCAATGGAATTGATCTGATTTTATATCCTAAACGTCCCACTAATCAAGGCGGACAACGGATTTTATTAATGGGTGCAATGGATAAACCTGCTAATATTGATGCGGCGCGATTTTTCAGTTTAGAGATTTTTCCCCATCTACGACAACGTTATCCAGATGCAACCTTAGAAATTGTCGGTCTTCGTTTCACACATCGAGTCATCGAATTAGGACAATATGCAGGAATTACGATCATAGATAAAGGCGTTTCAATTATTGAATACCTGCATCAAGCAACTGTTTGTGTACTACCATTACGTCAAGGACGAGGAATTAAGCGTAAAACCGTAGAAGCGTTAGCCGTTGGTATTCCTGTCGTTGCGAGTGATATTGCTTTACAACATCTCACGGTAGATGGTTCTGATGTACCACTTTGTGCTATGCGGGCGAATAGTGTGTCTGAATATGTGTATGCGATCGCTCGTTTGTTTGAAGATGCGAAATTACGGGAAAAACTGTCAGTTAATGGACGAACCATGATCGAACAAGACTTTAGTTGGGAAAAAAGATCGCAACGTTATGAACAAGTTTTGTGTCAAACATACGATAAATTTACATATTAAATAGAAAAAATATTACAAATTATGTCGATTCCTAAAATTGCTGGCATCATCTGCACTTACAACCGAGATTATTTTCTGGGTGGTGCGATCGATAGTCTGTTAGCCCAGGACTGCCAAGACATTGAGCTAGTAGTGGTGGATAATGGATCAAGCGATCGTACACGTGAAGTCGTTGAAAAACGGCTTTCTGACCCCCGCCTAAAATATGTTTATGAACCCGTTGTTGGTTTATCAGTTGCTCGTAACACAGGAGCCGCAAAAAGTCAAGCTCCCATTTTAGCCTATTTAGATGATGATGCCGTTGCGAGTCCCCAATGGCTAAGACTGTTACTAGAAGCCTATAGCAGTAATGAAAAACTTGGCGTAGCAGGTGGAAAAGTCACCCTAATTTGGCCCAATGGTCAAACCCCGCCGAAATGGATGTCAGATAGTCTTGCAGGGGGTTTAGGGGCATTTGATTTAGGAAATAAAGCTTTACTGATTGAACAGCCGAATCTGACCCCTAGAGGCGTAAATTACTCACTCAGACGCGCTTTCTTAGAACAGGTAGGCGGCTTTGATCCCAACTTAGGACGCATTGGTAAACGTTTACTGTCCAATGAAGAATTGTACATGACGGAATTAGCCTTAAACAATGGCTGGCAAGTGGCGTATTTACCAGATGCTTTAGTCGAACACAATGTCTCACCCGAACGCATTAACCCCAACTGGTTCTTACAACGGGGTTGGTGGCAAGGAGTTAGTGAACACTATCGAGAAGAAATTGCAGGACGAACGGGAATGGGACAAATCACCAGAGGTAGCGAACGTCTGGTTAGAGGATTATACAAAGCCGCAAAATATATGAATAATCCCTCACTACGTTTTGATAATTTGGTCTATGCTTATGGTCAAATTGGCTATCTCAGTGAAGCGGTTAAAGGAATGGTTAGTAAGGATAAACCAGAATAAGGAAAATAAATAAAATGTCTAAAAAAGCGTTAATTTGCGGTATTTCAGGACAAGACGGTGCTTATTTAGCTCAATTACTTCTCCAAAAAGGCTATACGGTTTGTGGCACTTCACGAGATGCTCAAGCTTCATCGTTTAGGAATTTAATTCGTTTGGGGATCAAAGATCAAGTCAAACTAGAATCAGCCTCTCTCAATGATTTTCGGAGTGTGTTACAGGCATTACTCAAAATTCAACCCGATGAAGTTTATAATTTAGCAGGTCAAAGTTCGGTCGGTCTTTCCTTTGAGCAACCCGTCGAAACCCTTGAAAGTATTGCTACAGGAACGTTAAATTTATTGGAGGCGATTCGCTTTACAGGTGCGCCGATTCGTTTTTATAATGCAGGTTCAAGTGAGTGTTTTGGCGATATTGGAGATTGTGCAGCCGATGAAATGACTCCGTTTCGTCCCCGAAGTCCCTATGCTGTGGCGAAGTCGGCAGCGTTTTGGGAAGTGGCAAATTATCGGGAAGCCTATGGAATTTTTGCCTGTTCGGGTATTTTATTTAACCACGATTCACCTCTGCGTCCTGAACGCTTTGTTACACAAAAAATTATTGCGGCTGCCTGTCGGATGGCAAAAGGGAGTTCTTCAAAACTTTATTTAGGCAATACATCTATTCAAAGAGACTGGGGATGGGCCCCTGAGTATGTCGAAGCGATGTACTTAATGTTACAGCACGATCGCCCCGATGATTATGTGATAGCTACTGGAGAAAGTCGCAGTTTAGAAGATTTTGTCAAAGAAGCTTTTGCGGTGGTGGGATTAAACTGGGAAGATCATGTATCGACGGATGCGAGTTTATTACGTCCAACGGATCTCGCTATTAGTCGTGGTAATCCTACTAAAGCGAGAGTACAATTAGGCTGGCAAGCTCAATATAAAATGAATGACATTGTGCGGATGATGGTTGAAAGTAAAATGCAGGGTGAAGTATGAAGATTTTGATGATTAGTTCGACTTTTCCCTATCCACCAACGCGAGGGGGAACTTGGAATAGAACCTTTAATCTTCTAGCTAGAGTGGCTAAAGAATATCCTGTGACTTTGGTTGTACAACGTTCACCAGAGGTTACTGATGACCAAGTAGAAGCATTAAGGCAGTTTGTTGATGAACTGATTTTGTTTCCGCGTCCCCCTGAAGTGAGTTACGGACTGATTGGAAAATTAAAAAATATTGGTCAGTTTCTTTGGTCTGGAACACCCCCAAATGTCCGCTTTCTTCATTCACAAGTGATGCAGGATTGGATCGATCAAGCCGTTAAATCAAAAAAGTTTGATGTAATTACCGCAGAACACCACGCGAATGAGGTTTTTATTCGTCCAGAATGGAAAAATCAGCTAACAACGGTGATTGATGTTCATAGTTCGGTGTATCGAACCTGCAAAAATCAGCTAGAAACGGGGATTTCGTCTAATCCTAGGCGCGATCGTCTTTTTCTGCCTCTCTTACGTCGTTATGAACAACAAACAATGCGGGATTTTTCTTGTGTGGTGGTGACAACGGATGAAGATGTCAAGCAAATGCAAGAGTTTGTATCGAGTAATAAGATTCATCTGATCGCTAATGGGGTTGATTTAGAGACGTTTCCCTATCGTAATAGTGATCCTGGTGGACATCATTTAGTGTTTGTTGGGAGTATGGATTATTTTGTGAATATCGATGCGGCGATTTTTTTAGGGACAGAGATTTTACCTGCACTTCAAGAAAAATACCCCGATGCTACTTTAACCTTAGTCGGTGCAAAACCCTGTGCGGATGTACTTGCGTTGGGCGAACGTCGAGGGATTAAAGTTACAGGTAGTGTTCCCTCAGTCGCAGAATATCTTCACCATGCTACCGTTGCGGTGATGCCATTACGGACGGGTTTTGGGATGAAATTAAAGACTCTTGAGGGCTTGGCTGCTGGTGTTCCTTTGGTAGGGAGCGATCGCGCTTTAGAAGGGATTGAAGTCGATTCTTCTAATGTACCACTAAGGGCGTTACGGGCCAATCAAGTCTCTGAATATGTTGAAGCGATTAGCCGTTTATTTGAAGATGCCGCACTTAGAAATACTTTATCCCAGAATGGACGTGCTTTGATTGAACAAGAATATACGTGGGATTATTTAGGTAAGCAATATACCCAATTAATTACACAAAAGTTTGTGTAATCTAATGTAGAGGCGCGATAGGATAGGTCGCGTCTCACCAATTATTGCTCATGCAAATCCAGTTTAACCGACGGTCTTGGTGTTTCTTCTAGTTCTTGCCGATAGTCGGTTAGTTTTTTCTGAAAATATCCTAAAACCTGCTGAGGTTGGATAATTTGCTGTCCAATAATATCGGGTTTAGATGAGCTTTCTAAAGCAATGACGAAATAAAGTGGAATGGTGACTGTTGCTGCCCAAAAAATTCGTTTTAGCATTTCCTCCTCCACTACACATCTGAAAATTAAAAATCGTTATTTATCAGAATAGATGAATGTTGTATTTATTGTAAAAGTTTCTGTGACACTCTTTAAATTGGATCAAGTATTTTATGTTTCCTAAATAACACTTAATCAATTAAGTTACAGATTGTTTTAATAATTCAATAAATGATAGATTCCTTTACTTTTGTTTACAATATGAAATTTAGTAATTGATGACGTAACAAATAAAGTTTAAAAGGTGAACTGTTCTCTCAAGAAAGAAATAAAATAGGTCTGTTTACAATAAAATCAATCCGTCATGCTTGTGTTATGAATAGTCCCACTGCTACTTTATTAATTTCTTGTCCCGACCAAAAGGGTTTAGTCGCGAAAATTGCTAATTTTATTTATGCTAATGGCGGGAATATTATTCATGCTGACCAACATACCGATTTTTCGGCGGGTCTATTTTTGATGCGAATTGAATGGCAGTTAGAGGGATTTAATTTACCTAAAGATGTCATTGCACCTGCTTTTGCTGCAATCGCAAAACCTTTACAAGCGGTTTGGCAGCTTCATTTCTCTGATACCATTCCCCGTATTGCCATCTGGGTCACAAAACAAGATCATTGTTTGCTAGATTTATTGTGGCGAATAAAATCTAGGGAATTTCTAGCAGACGTTCCCCTTGTTATTAGTAATCATAACACACTAGAACCGATCGCTGAACAATTTGGGATTGAATTTTGTCACCTTCCCATCACAGCAGAAAACAAAAATCAGCAAGAAGCAAGACAGTTAGAACTTTTAAGAGAACATAAAATCGATTTGGTGGTTTTAGCGAAGTATATGCAGGTATTGACTCCAGAGTTTATCAACTATTTTCCCAATGTGATTAATATTCATCATTCCTTTTTACCTGCTTTTGCGGGGGCGAATCCGTATCAGAGAGCATATGATAGGGGTGTTAAAATTATTGGTGCAACGGCCCATTATGTGACAGCAGATTTGGATGAAGGGCCGATAATAGAACAAGATGTAGTTAGAGTCTCTCATCGGGATACTGTAACTGATTTAATCCGCAAAGGAAAGGATTTAGAACGAGTGGTTTTAGCGCGGGCCGTTCGGGTACACTTACAGAATCGAGTGTTAGTGTATGGGAATAGAACCGTCGTTTTTGGGTAAGTTTTGGGAAGATTACAGATAACAGTTTGAGATAGTGCGACGTGGGACAATATAACTACAAAACGTATCAGGGTGGGTCTTTAGTTTATCTAAATATTTTAGAAGAATATCGAAGCGATAAAGATCATCTAATTCAAGATTTTTATCTTCCGTGTTTGGAACAGTCGGTCTTATATCGTCGTGCAGTGGGATATTTTTCCAGTAGTTCTATTGTAGCGGTCGCTAAAGGATTAACGGGATTAATTCGCGTTGGGGGTTCAATGCAGTTAGTTGCGTCTCCTTATTTGACTCCAGAAGATGTACAAGCAATATTGACGGGGTTACAGGAGAGGGAAAAAGTAATTAGTCAAGCGATTTTTTGGGAATTAGAACAAGAGTTTAATAGTATTGCTAGAGATAGATTAGCGTGTTTAGCTTGGTTAATGAGTCAAGGATTTTTAGAGATTAAGTTGGCTATTCCGAGTGATCTTCGTAAAAATGGAATTTATCACGAGAAACTAGGATTATTTACCGATAAAGATGGAAATACGGTTGCTTTTACGGGTTCAGCGAATGAGAGTTATACCGCTTTGCAGGATAATTTTGAATGTATTGATGTCTTTTGTTCTTGGAAAGAGAAAGAAAAAGTACGCACACTAAGGAAAATACAACACTTTGAGAAATTATGGGACAATCAGACACAGAATATTGAGATTATCGACTTTCCCGAAGCAGCAACTAAATCATTACTAAAATTTCGTCCCCCGACATCTACCTTTAGAGTACGAGAAGACAAAGACAAGACATCCTCCTATAACGTCAATTTAAACCCACCTTCTAAGATAATTTTACGACCAATACAAGAGCAAGCGATTAAAGCATGGGAAGAACAGAATTATCGCGGTATTCTAGCAATGGCTACAGGAAGTGGAAAAACCTTAACTGCAATCATGGGGATGATGCGTCTAACCTCTCTTGATTTTATTCTGATTGGCGCACCAACGAAAGAAATAATTTTGCAGTGGGTGAAGGAGTTAGAAAAAACCAGTTCATTTCCTTCTGTCATTGCAATGGGAGAATCAGAACACTGGAGAGAAGTGTTATTTAGAAAATTGCGATTGTTCCATCATTATAGTTTGTCCCGTGAACGTTTACCGATCGTTGTTTTGGGAACCTATAGCGAATTGTCTAAAAAGGTGGTTGCTGATTTAATAGAAGATGCAGGAGGATTACCCAAACAAGCTTTACTCATTGCAGATGAAGTTCATGCAACAGGTTCAGAAATTTATCGACGTATCTTAAGAGAAGATTTTTGTTATCGTTTGGGTTTATCTGCGACACCCTTACGTCCCTATGATGAAGAAGGAACAGATATCGTTTTAGATTACTTTGGGGGAATTGTTTACGAGTTTAGCTTAGAAGATGCGATCAATGCAGGAATCTTGTGTCAATATGATTATCATGTTTATGTGACGACTTTAACCGATGTAGAACACGAAAAATTCCAACAGATAAGCGCGAAATTAGGACGACTAAAGCATAAAGATAGTGAATATCAGCATAAAACAGCAAAAATATTAGCCATTCAACGCGCACGTTTAATTAAATCAGCTTCAGCTAAGTTAGAGACTTTAGATCAGATTGTACAGGATTACCCTTTAGTGCAAGCAATGATTTACTGTGCAGATATTCATCAAGCAACCCAAATTAGTCAAAGATTAACTCAACAAGGAATCAGAGTCGCACGATATTCATCTGTTGATTCTAACCGTCCTCAACTCTTAAAACAACTCAGCTTAGGGTATTTAGATGGGTTAGTTGCAGTGAAGTGTTTAGATGAAGGGGTGGATATTCCGTCTGTTAGTCAAGGAATTATTCTAGCAAGTGATACATCACATCGTCAGTTTATCCAACGTCGCGGTAGAATTCTTCGTGCTGCACCTGATAAAAAAATTGCCACACTGATAGATATTATTGTAGTTCCTCCCGATGCAGGTCAATTGATTCAATCTGAAATCGAACGGGTGATTTATTTTGCACGTGCCGCCCGTAATCAATCTGAGGTTATTGTTAGATTAGTAGAAGAATTGAGTCACTATGGGATAAGCTATTCGGATTTACTATGAATATTACTTTAACCCCTCAATTAGAACAGTTTATTACAACGCAGCTAAAAACAGGTCAATATCAAACCGCAGAAGAAGTTATATTAAAAGCTTTACAACTCTTAGAAACAAGTCAACGTCGTCAGGAGATAAGTCAGAAAGTAAAAAACTTATTTGACAAAACACAAGCAATTCCTGAAGTACAGCAACTGACTGATGAGGAAATAGCAGCAGAACTTGAAGCTTATCACGGAGGAGTATGACAAAACTACAATTTTATACAGGGTTTGGCAACCAAACCCCTACTGAGATGGACATTGTTTACTACAAATTTCTAAAGCAGTCTCACAACAATAAGTATGGATATCAACAAAAAAATTAAAGAACTTGCAGCTAAATATAATATTCCAGAACAACTGCTTAAAGAAGCGATGGAACTGGAGAAAGACAAGGTAAACTTGAATAATCGTCGATTAGTGCCTAAGTTAATCGAACTGATAGAACGCTATACAGACTCCTCGAACTAAATACTATGTCACTGCAACTCAGGCAAATTCGCTTAAAAAACTGGAAATGTTATCAAAAACAGCAATTACGCCTCAATCCTCAGATAAATTGCAACGTTTGGATTATTTTTGGACAAAATGGCTATGGGAAAACATCTCTATTAGAAGCGATACTCTGGTGTCTCTATGGCAATGAAGGAATACCGACAAGAGACTTACCTAAATATTTTAATCGTGTAGCCGTTAAGAAAAATCCTACATTAGATATGTGTGTTGAACTGTCTTTTCATGAAACCACCCAAAGCAGAAATTATTATATCAGTCGAACCGCTAGACGAATCATTCGCGGGAATACTGAGTATGCAGAGGTAGAAGAAGCAACATTTAATATTGATGGAACGAGTAAAGATAATGCTATAGAGTACATCGAAGGTTTATTACCGCGTCTGTGTAAAGATTTTTTCTTTTTTGATGGGGTGAAGATAGAAGAATATGCACAACTGACACAAACCGATGAAACCAAAGACGCAATAGAGAAGATTTTGGGTATTCCAGAACTGAGAAATCTTAAAGAGGATTCCGAGAAAACGTTACAGAGTCTAGAAAAGAGAATTAGAGAAGTAGGACAAGCCAATCATAAATTACAGCAGAATACGAAACAATTACAGGATATACAACAAGATATCGAACTTCGTTACGGACAACTCGAACACGCGAAACAAACCCTAGAAGTCGATATAAAAATCTATAACGATGCAAAAGAACGCGCTAAACAAATTGAAGATTTAAGAAGTAAGCTAGAAACAATCGCAAAATTAGAACAAAAGCAAGAGTATATCAAAGATAAGTTGAAAAATGCCGAGAAAGAAGTCGAAAATGCGCTAAAAAAAGCACCAATGCCCCTTTTAATCGGATTTGTGCGCGAAATGGTCGAAGAATTACAACGCAAAACCATTAAAACCACTCGTTTTTCTGCATCAGTGATACAACTCCAAGAACTCATAACCAGTGAAAATTGTTTATGTGGTCGTTGTTTAGATGAAAATTCGCGTAACTATATCCGAGAACAACTTACACAAATCGAAAATGCAGGAAAATTAACTCAGGAAGCAATTAAACAGGATGAGTTAAAAACTCGACTATCTCTCCTTTTACAATATCATAGACCGAATTTAGAGGAGATTTTATTGAAACGCGATCGCCTAGGCGAAGATTTAGATAACCTTAAACAAGAAATCATCCGCTATAAACGTGATACCGAAGGAACCAATCAACAGGAAGCAGACGAAATCTGGCGAAAAGTCGGACAAAGTGAGAGAAAAGTCCAAGAAACCAGAGAAACAATCGAACGATTGACCAAAGACATCGAACAACTCAAAAATAAAGAGAAAAACCTACGCCAAACTATCGAAACATTAGCAGGACAAGATAAAGAAACCGCAACCCTCAGCTTACAAGTTACTCTCGCTAAAGGACTCAAAGATGCAGCAACAGAACTAATTAACTGGCATATCCATCAAAGTAAACGTATTATAGAAGAACATACTACCAACCGTTATCGTCAAGTCACCAACAAACCCGAAGAATATCTAGGAATAGAAATTAAAAATAACTATACCCTCGGAGTCAGAACCGTAACAGGAGATATCCTCAACCCAGAAATCTTAAGTCCAGGGGAAAAAGAAGCATTAGCCTTTGCATTTATCACAGGATTAAATCTAGCATCAAATACCGCCGCACCGCTAGTCATGGATACCCCCTTCGGCCATCTCGACACAGCACATCAGAAGAATATTGTCAAGTCTTTAGGTCAAATGTCTTCCCAAGTGATATTACTCGCTACTGATAGAGATTTTCCCGATACTCTACTGCAAGAAATTCGTCCTTACCTTGCTGAAATTCATTATATTCGTCGTAAAAATGCCAGTGAAGATAGTTCTATTATTGAATCATAAATATATAGTATGCAACGTTTTGATATAAATGCGATCGTTCGCCCGACTCCAGAAGCAAAAGGATACTTAGAAGTCCTGAGAAATAACGGGTCATTTAGTCGAATGATTGACGCATATATTTTTGCTGCTTCCTATGCAATAAAACAAGACTTAGAAATACTTCCCCTTCCCACAGGACGTATAGACTTAGTATCATTGAGTCTGATTGATGAAGATATTCGACTCGCATTAGAAGCAAGCATCCATATCCTTTGTCAGCGCAAGGGTGAAAATACTCCAACAGATAGTAAAGAACTCCTCGACATTCTCACCCAATACGCAGAAGCAGGAATCAAAGTCTTAAAACAGCGTTGGAAAGGTAAAGTCGGGATACAGATACAAGATGACATTCGTCGAATTGTCAAACTGTAGTATGTTCTCAAAATAATGCACAAGGTTTTTTCCTTAATGCAGTACTAAAACGAACTGCTAAAACACAAATCAGTATAAATTTGGACTGCAAATCCAAAAAAGTATTGACATTTATTCAAGAGCGCACTAATCTAGTTGTATGAGTAATACAAAAGTTCCTGAGAGTTATGTATCTAGTAAGTACGTCTCAGGAATTCAACACTATTAATTTATTTCTGGAGTCAATTATGCTGCAAACTTCCTCAGATGTCAATCTGAACGGAAACGATAATATACAGCGTCCTTCTGCTCGTATTATTTTATTACCCACACAACTAGATGCACAAATGCAAGCGTTTGCCGACGCTACTACCTCTGGTGCAAGATCTTTTGCGTGCCATGTTTACGAGCAAGGTGGACGAACTCATCTAAGTTTTTCTTTATCGTTAACTGTGTTACTCGAATTAGCAAAATTACAAACTGCTGAAGCTAAAAAGAATAAGTCAAATGCAGATGAATTAATCAATCGCCCTATTATTCGTCCACATGTTGAAGAAATTGCTAAATATCTGCTAGAAACAGATAACTATATACTACCGCCCTTCATTTTTAACACAAATACACCAATTAAAGTCTTTGCTTTTGGTGAGGGCGTTGTTAAATTTGGCTATGCAGTAATTTCTAGTAATGTAGCGTTATATGTCACTGATGGACAACATCGTTTAGAAGCAATTAAAAAAGTTTTACCCGAAAAACCAGAGCTACGGAAAGATAGTGTAACTGTTTTAGTTGTTCAAGAAGATGATCTTGATCAAATTCATCAGGATTTTGCTGACTGTGCGAAAAATAAACCTATTCCTCCTGCACTATTAGCTGCATTTGATGTTAACGATGTTTTAGCAAAATTAACTCGTGACATAGCAAAAAATCTAGTTATTTTTAGTGGTCGTATAGACAAAATTTCCAAGACAATTGGAAAAGACCCTAACTATTCTTTTACTATGAATCAGCTTAAAATCGGTGTTGCTGAATTTCTTTTTGGTACATCTCGTAAGCAAGTGATTGAATCTCGCTCTAATTTAAGCAATGGTGAATTTAAAGCAATGGTAGAACGAGCAGAAACTTTTTATATGGAATTTGCTAAAAATAATGAGTTTTGGAAACTTCTCTTGCAACCTGCTTCACAAACTGCGAATCTCGACTTATACGCTTTCAGACAGCACAGGATCGATTTTCTTACAGTTGGTCTTCAAATTATTAGTCGAGTTGGTCATCGTATTTTCTTTGGACAAGAATTTACTTATGCTCAAAAAGAGGCTTTAATCAAAGCACTTGCTAGTCTAGACTATAGTCGAGATAATCCACTTTGGGAAAATACTGTTGTTATTGATGATGGTACTGATAGCAAGAAAATAATAACTCAAACAACAGCAGTGGATAAAGCAGTTAAAGTGGCTATCAATGCGGTAAGAGAACTTACGGAAATTAATTTACTCTAGTCTATTAAATATCTGTAGCTAGAGATAAACTAGGAAGGTGGGTTTTGCTCATCTTCCTTGTAATATATCTTCAATATGACAGCATCTCAAGCATCTCTTTTTCCATCTCGTACCGTTACTGAATTTATCGAAGATGTTAAAAATCTTACTAAAGAAATTCAGGAGCTATACTGTCTTGACGAAGTTCCTTGGATTATTGGAGTATCTTGGGGAAAAGATAGCACAGCAGTTTTACAATTGGTTTGGAACGCGATCGCAATTTTACCACCTGAGAAGCGTCATAAAACTATTCATGTCATCACTACAGATACACTGGTAGAAAATCCTATTCTTTCTACATGGGTCAGCAAATCAATTCAAAAGCTTGAGCAAGCAGCAAATGAACAAAAAATGCCAATTCAACCTCATTTACTTTATCCAGCACTTCAAGATAGATATTGGGTTGGTCTAATTGGTAAAGGTTATCCTGCACCTCGTCTTCAATTCCGATGGTGTACAGGAAGACTAAAAATTAATGCTTCTAATCGATTTATTTTGGACGTAATCAAAACCAGTGGTGAAACGATTCTTGTTTTGGGAACTCGCAAAACAGAAAGTGCCAAACGTGCCAAAGTTATGATGGAATTGGAAAAAAAACGATTAAGAGATCATCTTAGTCCTAATGCAAGTCTTCCTAACTCTCTAGTTTACAGTCCTATAGAAGATTGGCGAACTGACGAAGTTTGGATGTATTTGATGCAGTGGGAAAACCCTTGGGGAAGTAGCAATCAAGAGCTATTTACTTTGTATCGAGGTGCTTCAGCAGATAATGAATGTCCTCTTGTAGTTGATACTTCTACTCCTAGCTGTGGTAGTTCTCGTTTTGGTTGCTGGGTTTGTACTTTAGTGGATAAAGATACATCTTTATCTGTGATGATTCAAAATGATGAAGAAAAAGAATGGTTGCAACCTCTAACAGACATTCGTGATGAATTAGATATTTTAGATGATCGAGATAAAAGAGACTTCCGACGTATTTTCGGACAAGTACAACTTTTTGAACGAAACCTAAACGGAACAACATCTATTGAACCGATACCAGGGCCATATACTAAAAAATGGCGAGAGTATTGGTTAAAACGAGTTCTAGAAGCGCAAGTACAAGTGAGAAACACAGCCCCAGATGAATACAAAGATATTACTCTAATCACTCCTGAAGAATTGAGTGAAATTCGTCGTATCTGGTTAGAGGAGAAACACGAATTTGATGACAGCTTACCTAAAATATATGAGGAAGTGACAGGAGAACCCTATCAAGATACTCGTTTAGTTGTCGATAATCATTTTCTTGGGAGTGATGAATGGGATATCTTAGCGGATATCTGTCAAGATGATACGATGCACTTGGAATTAATGGCAAAACTCCTCGATACTGAACGTCAATTTTATGCTAAATCTCAGCGTAAGGGAATTTATCAAGATTTAGAAAAATGTTTTGAGTCGAGTTCTCGTCAAAAAGAGGATGCTATTGATAATGCACATCTACAACGTAATCTAAAAACGTCTTCCGAGTCGGGTAATATTGATGAATTTAAAGCGCATCTGAAGCAGGAGGAAAAACAACCTGTTAAACCACCAATTAAGGAAGATACTGCTAATAAACAACTTTCTTTATCCTGGGCGAATCTTAAATATCCGTCTCAACAGGAGGAAGAATAATTTTAGGAGAAAAAGTCAGCATTTAATACTTGTTCTAGTGTAAAAGGAGATTCATCAGGGAACGATAATGCTATTTTTCTCTCAGTCAAATCTTTAGCATCTTGATAACATTCAGGAAAAATATTAACTAACTGAGAACGTAAACTAGGGCTATCTCTTAATATCAGTTCTATCTTTTTTCGTTGTTCGATAATAGTATTTTTCCATCCCCTAGCGTTACATTCTCTTTCTTCTTCCCAGTAAGCTAACTTCAATAAATGCTCTAAAACGGTAATAATTCTACTACTAAGTTGCCGTTTTTCGCTTCTTCCCACACTAATTAATTCTTCTAGCAAATTTTTTCGGTCAATTTCTGTCCATTTTTCCTCTTGTAATAACTGAACTGTATTCTCTATCCATAGATAAAAATCTTCTTCGTATAAAGTTTGTGTTTCTCTGTTCATCGGGAGACACCTTTAATTATTCAGATTGGGTCATTTTCTGCATTCTTCTTAACCGATAAGCTGTTAAAGGACTATTTTGGATATCTTCTTCTAATTTTTCAATTAAATTATCTAGCTGAGGAATACCTTCATCCATACGCTTTACGACAGCCTGTAATTGTTCTACTTCTTTCTTTCTAGTTTCTGCGTCAGGTATTCTCGGTGTTTGACTCATCATAAATTCCAGTTCCTCTTAATATCTTCAATACTGGCTTGAATGACATCGATTGTCAATTCTGCTTCATTCAGAGTTCTACTCAACCATTCTAGATTAGCACGATCGGCTACAGGCTGTGACTCATAAATTCTTTTTAACACAACATGAAAGCGATCGTAGTAAAATAAGGAACGTTCTTTAATGTTTTGTAATTCTTCTAATTCTGCTATAGTTTCTACAGTCTCTCCAAATTCTTCAAAAATCACAAATTCTATTCGAGTCGTTTGGTCAGTAATGTCTAAAAAAGTTTTTTGTAATTCAAAAATATGAATAATCACCTCATTTGATAATTTTGCCATTGCTTTATAATCTTTTCTATTTCATAATTATTTTATCGCTATAATTTTAAAACTCGATGATTTTTACTGAATTAGTTTTACAAAACTTTGGCCCCTATTTAGGTCGTCAAGTCATCAATCTAAACCCACAAATTAATGCTCATGAAAGCCGTCCAATTATTCTTTTAGGTGGGATGAATGGGGGTGGTAAAACGACTTTAATGGATGCAATTCGTCTTGCTTTATATGGGCAAAGGGCGCAATGTTCTACTCGTAATAATCTTAGTTATAGTGATTTTCTGATTCAAGCGGTAAATAGTCAAGCCACAGCCGTTGATCAAACTAGAATTGAACTTGCTTTTAAACAAATTATTAATCACGAATGGCGAGAATTTAGAGTTGTACGTTATTGGGATAAATTTCTGAAAGATGGCAAGGAATATTTAGGCATTCTTGATGATGATTGGCCTGATGAAGCTCTTTCTAATACTTGGGATGAATATATCGAAAATTTATTACCTTTGGGCATATCCAATCTTTTTTTATTTGATGGTGAACAAGTCAAAGAGTTAGCAGAACAAGAAATGCCACCGCCAACAGTAATTGAGGCTATTAAATCATTATTAGGATTAGAATTAATTGAAAGATTGTCTTTAGATTTAGATGTTTTAGCCAGCCGTAAACGTAAATTTATAGCCGATAAAAATCAACTTTCTGACCTTGAACAAATAGAGGCTAAAATTAATAAAGCAAAGTTAGAAAAAGAAGAGATAGAACAAAAAATAGAATTTATTAAAGAACAGCTAGACCAGTCTAAACAAAAATATGATGAAGCTTTAGATAAATTTAGAATAGAAGGTGGAAAAATAGCCAGTGATCAAAGTCAAAAAGAAAGTCAGAAAAAAGCTTTAGAGAATACGATTAATTCTTTACGCGATGAACTTCGAGAAATAGCCGTTGATGTTTTACCTTTAGGTTTAATTACCCCACTTCTCAAACAAGCTAAACTACAAACTCAACAAGAAATAAAAGTTATTCAAAATAAAGCAACTCAAGGTGTTTTAGTAGATAGAGATAACCGTTTATTAGAATATCTTTTTAATCTTTCACTAACACCAGATAGTATCGAAAAAATAGAAAGCTTTTTACAACAAGATAATCAAACATTACAACAAGAAATCAACACTTATGGTGAACCTTGGTTAGGACTCGAAGAAGAAGGATTAAAACAACTTGAAACGATTCTAAATCATCGTTTACTTTATCAAATTAACTTGACTAGAGATAAATTTAAACAGGTACAAACGCTAGAAACAGAAATTGATACTATAGATAGAGAATTAGTAGCAGCAGCTTCACCTGAAGACTACGAAGTTTTAGATACAATGGTTAAAACAACTCAAAAAGAATATTTTGATTTACAAGAACAATTATCGATATTTACTCGTCGTCAACAAGAAGCACAAAAAGTGTTTGAACAAGCTAAAAAAGAACTAATTAAATATGGCGAACAGTATTTAGCAAGACAAAATAATGAACACATTATACAATCGGCAGGAAAAGTTCAACAAACCTTAGCGATATTTAAAGAACGTCTTACCTTGAAAAAACTCAATAAATTAGAAGGAGAAGTAACCGAATGTTTTCGTTATCTCTTACATAAATCTAATTTGGTTCATCGCATTGCTATTAATACTCAAAATTTTAGCCTTTCTCTGTTTGACCCCGAAGGACAACCCATTGCAAAACATCGTTTTTCTGCTGGCGAAAAACAGTTACTTGCTATATCATTTTTATGGGGACTCGCTAGGGTAACAGGGCGCAATTTACCCATTGCTATTGATACTCCTTTGGGTCGTTTAGATTCCTCTCACCGTACTAATTTAATTGAACGCTATTTTCCCACAGCATCCCATCAAGTTATACTGCTTTCAACGGATACGGAAATTGGAGAAAATGAAGTTAAACAACTCAATGAACAAGGAAGCATCGCAAGACAATATCTGTTAGAATACGATCCACAAAAGCGTCAAACTATTATTCATCCTAATCGTTATTTCTGGTAGCTTATGTCTGATCAAACATATGATGAAATCCTGACACAACTCAAAACCTTGAATGAGAAGATAGCACATTTAGAAGATATGTTTCTTCTGGTTCCAGATCTCTATCGATACCAAAAATTACAAAAATGTTTAGCAGAAGGTGACTGGTTTGAAGCAGACTTAGAAACGATTAAAGTGATTTTAGCTGTTACAGGAAAAGAACAAGATAATCTTAGACCTGAAGATATTACCTCTTTTCCGATCGATGTTCTTAAAGTAATTGACCAACTTTGGCTAAAATACAGTGAAAATCGTTTTGGTTTCAGTCCGCAATTAAAAGCTTATCAAAAACTAGGCGGCAATAAATCAACGACTGTTTCTCACGATCGTAAATTACTCGAACAATGGGGCGAACAATTAGGCTGGCGACAAAAAGACCAATGGCGTAAATGTGATGAATTAGACTATAGCTTAAATGCCCCTCTTGGCTGTCATCCCTCTCAATGGTGGAATTCTCCTTATGGCTCAAAAATGACTCATTTCTTTCTCTCTCGTCTGATGGACTGCAATTATTGTCAGGGGTAAAAAATTCATTAAAAAAAGAAAAGGGGACTTGACAAAAGCCGCGAATTTTGCGAAAATTTTCACATAATGGAAATCCGTGAGTTTTTGGAAAAATAGTCATATTTCCATTATTTGACAGTCTAAATATAAAGATATCAGAAACAAGAAAAACTAGCAAGAAAAACTCGAAAATTTTTGCATCAATTTCAAAAACCATTAATTTCAAAAAAATGGAATTACCCATCGAACGATTTCGCCTTTCCCAAACAGCCAAAGATCAACTGATTAAACTAAAACGCTACACCAAGATTGATCAGTGGAATATCCTATGTCGTTGGGCTTTTTGTCGTTCCCTTGCTGAACCCAGTATCCCCTCACCTATTCCAATTCCCACCGATAGTAATTTAGAGATGTCATGGCGAGTTTTTGGGGGAGAAATGGCAGATCTGTTATTAGTCGCCCTCAAACAACGCTGTCATAACGACGGACTCGGAACAGATAAAGAAACCCTTACCCAACAATTTCGCCTACATTTACATCGAGGAATTGGTTATTTAGCAGGAAGTGAACCCCCGATCAAGAAAATTGAAGATTTATTGATTCTGGCTTTAGATAATACAGATGAAGAGACTAAACCAAAAGGGAAAAAGAAAACGAGAATTAGGGGATAAAGTTTCGTCGTCTTTTATTGCGCCATCGATAAAGCAAACGAAGACTTAAAAAATAGCTAATCGTCGCCATCACAACACCAACAATAAACGAACCAAAGAACAGAGTAATCACAAAATTCCAGCCTAATTGCATCATCGAATCAAAAGACTGCCAACTCTGCTCAAAACTCTTTTCAGTAACTGCCGAATCTCTTAAACCTAATAACCCTTCTCCTACCTTATAATTAAACCCAAAAATCGGCACATAAGTTAGAGGATTACTCACCCAAGTCGCAGCAGCAGCAGCTATCTTATTCCCTCGAACCAAAATGGCTAAAAACACCGCAATAATGATTTGTAAGCCCATCCAAGGAAACCAACCCGCAAAGACTCCCGATGCTATTCCTCTGGCTATTTCTTTCGGATGACCATTAAGACGAACAAACCTGAAATACCAATAGCGTAAAAACCTTGTTCCACCCCAGCTTTTACGCCGAGATTTTCTTTTTTTCCGAAAAGCGATCGCAGAAAGACGCTTTTTAGTCATTAGATTATCGTAATAAAATATTAAATATCTCAATTGTAATCTAGAACTTTGTGACACTGATCCCCGCAGATACTATTGTAGCGATCGCGACTGCCATTGTCCCTCAACAAGGTAGCATCGGCATCGTGCGTTTATCGGGACAAAATGCCCTAAACATTGCCAAAACAATTTTTTACAGCCCAAAAAAACAAACATGGGAAAGTCATCGCATCTTATACGGTTATATTCGTCATCCCCAAACTCAACAGGTGATCGATGAAGTTTTATTACTTCTCATGTTAGCCCCCCGTTCCTACACCACAGAAGACGTAATTGAAATTCATTGTCATGGGGGAATTATCCCTGTACAACAAGTGCTACAACTATGTATAGAACAAGGTGCCAGACTCGCCCAAGCAGGAGAATTCACCCTCAGAGCTTTTCTTAATGGTAGACTCGATCTAACCCAAGCTGAGAGTATAGCAGATCTAGTCGGTGCCAAATCTCCCCAGGCGGCACAAATTGCCCTTTCGGGGTTACGGGGAAAACTTGCCCACTCCATTCATCATCTGAGAACTACTTGTTTAGATATTTTGGCTGAAATTGAAGCGAGGATCGATTTTGAAGAAGATTTACCCCCACTTAACGAACAAGAAATACAAGAAAGCTTAACTCAAGTCCTTGATCAAGTTCATCAAATTCTAGCGACAGCAGATCGCGGTGAACTCCTCAGAAGTGGGCTAAAAGTTGCGATCGTTGGTCGTCCTAATGTCGGAAAATCAAGCTTATTGAATGCGTGGAGTCGTAGCGATCGCGCCATCGTCACAGACTTACCTGGAACCACCCGCGATGTAGTAGAATCCCAGTTAGTCGTCGGTGGGATACCGATCCAAGTTTTAGACACAGCAGGAATTCGTCAAACCGAAGATACCGTCGAAAAAATTGGCGTAGAGCGATCGCGCCAAGCTGCACAAAACGCGGATCTCATTTTATTCACCATTGATGCCGAAACGGGATGGATAGCCGAAGATGAGGAAATTTACCAACAAGTCCATGATCGCCCTCTAATTCTTGTGATCAATAAAATCGATCTTGCTGATTCCCAACTCGCCGCCAATGCACATTTTACTAAAATTGTCAATACATCTGCTGCTAAAAATCAAGGAATTGACGCACTCGAACAAGCAATCTTAGAAATGGTCAAAAGCGAAAACTTAACCGCCAGTAATTTAGATTTAGCCATTAACCAACGTCAAGCCGCCGCACTCACCCAAACCAAAATAGCCCTCTTGCAAGTCCAAGAAACCATGAATAACCAACTTCCCCTAGACTTTTGGACGATCGATCTAAGAAGTGCTATCCAAGCATTAGGCGAAATCACGGGAGAAGAAGTCACTGAATCAGTCCTAGACCGAATTTTTAGCCGCTTTTGTATTGGAAAATAAAAGTAGAGACGCGATATATCGCGTCTCCACAAGATGATCTTTTATTTAAAAATCGCTTATCCTGCGATAGAAGGAGCAGAAATCGGTTCAGCCGAAGCTAAATCTAAGGGGAAGTTGTGAGCATTTCTTTCGTGCATGACTTCCATACCAATTCCTGCGCGGTTTAACACATCAGCCCAAGTACCGATGACACGACCTTGAGAGTCGAGTACAGACTGGTTGAAGTTGAAACCATTGAGGTTAAATGCCATTGTGCTGACACCCATTGCTGTAAACCAAATCCCAACGACAGGCCAAGCACCGAGGAAGAAGTGTAAAGAACGGCTGTTGTTGAAAGAAGCATATTGGAAGATTAAACGTCCAAAGTAGCCATGAGCAGCAACAATGTTATAGGTTTCTTCTTCTTGTCCGAACTTGTAACCATAGTTGAGAGACTCGCTTTCAGTGGTTTCACGAACTAAGGATGAAGTTACTAGAGAACCGTGCATCGCAGAGAACAAAGCACCACCAAACACACCAGCCACACCTAACATATGGAAGGGGTGCATGAGGATGTTATGTTCAGCTTGGAAGACGAACATAAAGTTAAAGGTTCCAGAAATCCCTAAAGGCATTCCATCAGAGAAAGAACCTTGACCAATGGGATAGATTAAGAATACGGAGGTCGCTGCTGCAACAGGTGCGCTGTATGCAACACAGATCCAGGGACGCATTCCTAAACGGTAGGATAGTTCCCACTGACGACCCATCCAACAGAAGATTCCAATTAAGAAGTGGAATACAACTAGCTGGTAGGGGCCACCATTGTACAGCCATTCATCTAAGGAGGCTGCTTCCCAAATGGGGTAAAAATGTAGACCAATAGCGTTAGAAGATGGCACAACTGCACCAGAGATGATGTTGTTTCCTGTTAATAAGGAACCAGCAACAGGCTCTCTGATCCCGTCGATATCAACAGGAGGAGCAGCAATAAAGGCAATAATGAAGCAAATGGTAGCGGTTAGCAGTGTGGGGATTAAGATCACACCAAACCAGCCGACATAAATACGGTTGTTGGTGCTAGTAATCCACTGACAAAAACGCTCCCATGTGGAGTAATTGTCTTGTGAACGTAAGGTAGTAGTCATGAATAATACGTTTGATGAAACTTTTAAGAATGAATGTAGCAAAGATAACTTTGCATCATATGTTCAAGTATATTTACATCTCTTTGAATTGATGCATTTTTTTTTGTATAATTATATTAAAAATTATTGTAAAATATTGAATTAAATGTTGTTTTGTTAAAAACAGATTTTGCTAACTTAATATATCTTTATAAAAACATCTAAACCATTCATTCGCCGTTGCTCAAATCCCAATTGATTTTACATTCCTTAAACAAAATTAAGTTTATCGTAATATTGGCCCGATAGTGTTAAATTTTCATCTAGTGAGCGATCCTGCTCGATTTCTTTTAAACATTCAATAATCTGAACAATATGCTCAAACGATTTACGATTAACCCGTCTGAAATGATTTATAGAACCGATCGACTAATGGATGCTTCAGCTAACCGTTATCGAATCGTGGTACAGGTGGCACGACGAGCCAAACGCTGTCGTCTTGAAGACTTAGAGAATATTGATGACCCAATGATGAAACCCGTGATCCGTGCAATTATCGAAATGTCCGACGAACTGACCGAACCCGAATTACTAGGAGACTAATCCAGACTAAAATGTTAAGATAAATTTACATAAAAATTTTTGTTAGGTGAATCATCCTCACCTAGCAATTAACTTAAAAAAAGATCCATGTCAGCTACCTCATTACCCCCAAACCTAGCGCGTATCGTTGAAAAATTCCAACGTCGTACCGACCCAAAACAGAAATATGAACAACTTCTCTGGTATGCCAAAAAACTAGAACCCCTTCCAGAAGAAGATAAAATCCCAGATAACAAAGTAAGTGGCTGTGTCTCTCAGGTCTATATTACGGCTGACTTAAAAGATGGGAAAGTCTGGTATAAAGGTGATTCTGATGCACAATTGGTTAAGGGTTTAGCAGCTTTTTTAATTGAAGGACTGAGCGGGTTAACCCCTGAAGAAATCATCCAAATTCCGCCAGATTTTATCGAAGATACGGGATTAAAGGTAAGTTTAACTCCGTCGCGTGCTAATGGTTTTTATAATATTCTGCAATTAATGAAGAAAAAAGCTTTGGTTTTGCAATTTGAAACCTCAGCTTAATTCTTATTCATCTTCTAAATCATCATCATCTAACAAATGTAGATGAGAAACATGACCCGACATAATGGCCCGACTGCATGACCAATTACTCGGTAAAGCAGACGGCCAACCCATGCGTAAAGCTTCTGGACAGATCGCCATCACCGTTAACTGACAATCAATCAGTTGAAATCCTTCTTTTTCAGATTGTTTTAGACTATGTTTAAGAATCGAGTCATTATTAAATTCGATCGTCTTATTACATTGAATACAGACTAGGTGGTGATGATGATGAGGATAGGGTTGATTTAGTTCATAGTGTTTATGACCTTCTGCTAACTCAAGTTCTCGCAAAATTCCCATCCGAGACATTAACTTAACGCTACGGTAAATCGTCGATAAACTAATTCCTTCTCCGCGTTTATCCAAAAGAAGATGTAATTCTTCAGCACTTAAATGATTTCCCTTGGGAAGATTTTGGAAAACGTGCAGAATCTTTTCGCGTTGGGGTGTTAAACGCCATCCTCTGGCATTCAATTCAGCTTTCAGGGACGAGGCAGTATATGGAGGCATAAGCGATAACCCTTCAAAAAGTGCTGCTTACAAACACCATGATAGACGCTCATCGCTACCATTTGCAACAACTCTGAGTAATTGAGAAATTCTATCGATATTAAATTCTTAAGTATGAATGGAACCATCGGGCAAAATCGCGCCTTTTAAAAACGCACCCGTCAATTTAACCATAATTTTTTTTCCATAACCCACTTTTGCTCCTCGTAAGTCAGCTTCTCTTAAATCTGCTCCGCTTAGATCAGCCCCGATTAAATTTGCTTCTTGTAAATTAGCACCTCTAAGATTCGCTTCTAACAGATTAGCTCGAAACAAATTAGCACCTGTTAGATTTGCTTTCTCCAAATTAATTTGATGCAAAAAACTATCACTAAGATCCGCGTGACTAAGATCAGCTTCAGTTAAATTTCGACCTGATAAATCTCTCTCTTTTAAATTAGCTCCTCGAAAATCGGCTTTAGAGTAATCTCGATAATAAGGTCGTTTAGTTGAATGATTGTCGTAATAATCAGAAGAACGGGGATAGGGTGAAGACGGGTAAGTTGTCTGATGAGATTGATCTGAATTGTTGGAAGAACGGGGATAGGGTGAAGACGGATAAGTTTGGTGAGAATGAGAAGATTTTGTAGAACGATGGTTTGAAGATGGGTTAGTCTTAGTTGAATGATTGGACTGATTTTTGCCAGACGAGTAATTTTGAGACTGAGTAGAAGTCGTTTTAGCCGACTTAGTTTGAGAATTTGAGGTAGCATCCGAAGATTTGCCGTTTTTCTGATACGATAGGCGTAACTGATCCCGCGCATGATTGATTTCTTGTAATTTTGCGGTAGCTTTTTCTAAAAGACGCTCATTATCTTTCGGCAATCGGTCAGGATGCCAAATAAAAACCAAATCCTTATAAGCTTGGTTGATTTCTTCGAGGGAAGCTCCAGAATCTAAACCCAATGCTTTATAGTAACGCTCTAATTCTTCCATCCACAAGCTCCCCTAACCTGTTTAGTGATTGGCGATGCGCTTTGACGAGTGTTTGATGAGTCATCTGCTTTTTATGCGGTGCTTGCTCAGTCATTACTTCTAGAATAAACTTCTTAGGGCAAACTTGGTCAAAACCTTATAAAAAATACCGAAAGCAATAAAGAGCCTCCGAGTCATAATATTGATCTTAGATACCTCAAGTAATTAACGACAAGCGTCGAGAAGAATACGGCTCGGCTTAAATGTAATCATTGCTCCATATTCTAAATCATCATCACACATCTTAATAACAGTTTGCAGTAACACTAACTAAAACTTGAGCGCGTAATCTTTCAAAGTTGACGCACTAGATTAACCAAAGTTTAAAAAAATCTAAAAAAGCTTAATTCGTACGATTTTATGAAGAGTTGACTTGTAGAATATAACGCACTTATTTTTCTGTTAAATTACTGCATGGTATTTCAAAAACGATTTTGGTTATCCATCGTCATCATTATTGCTAGTATCTCCAGTGTTGCTCTCACCGTCAATCAAGCAACGGAACCAACAGGATTATTAAATCAGCTTCTACAAGGCGTTTATCAAATTCTTTCGGCAATTTTGGGGTTTAGTATCGCTGGAATGCCTTTAATCGTCTTGTGGTTGATTGCTGGCTCATTTTTCTTCACCATACGAATGAAGTTTATCAATTTTCGAGCCTTGAAACACGCCATTGATGTCACACGAGGAAAATATGATGTTCCCCATGAACCAGGAGAAGTGACCCACTTTCAAGCTTTAGCAACTGCCCTTTCTGGAACAGTGGGTTTAGGAAATATTGCAGGTGTAGCCCTTGCGATTAGTGTCGGTGGGCCTGGTGCCGCTTTTTGGATGACGGTGGCGGGTTTTTTGGCGATGACGATGAAATTTGTCGAGTGTACCCTGGGTCAAAAATATCGTATCCTTCGCCCTGATGGGACGATCGCAGGTGGCCCGATGCACTATCTCGAACAGGGTCTAGCCGAAAAAGGATACCCTAAATTAGGAAAACTATTAGCCATTCTATTTTGTATTTTCGCCATCGTCGGTGGTGGTTGTGGTTCAACCATGTTTCAAACCAATCAATCTTATCTAGCAGTGGCGCAAGTTTTCCCTTGGTTTGTCACTCATGCTTGGGTTTATGGACTCATTATGGCGTTATTGGTGGGTCTTGTCATTTTAGGCGGTATTCAAAGCATTGGCGTAGTTGCGGGTATGATCGTTCCTTTGATGTGTGGTATCTATGTTCTAGCGGCGTTATGGGTCATCAGCGCGAATATTTTTACACTACCTACAGCAATTAGCCAAATTATTACAGAAGCTTTTAAAGCGCAAGCAGTGGCAGGTGGATTCATGGGTTCTATAGTACAAGGATTTCGACGAGCCGCCTATTCTAATACCGCAGGACAGGGGGTAGCCGCGATCGCTCATGCCGCAGCCCAAACGAATGAACCTGTTAGAGAGGGTATTGTTTCCCTCCTCGAACCTTTTATCGATACTATTATTGTTTGTAATTTGACAGCTTTAGTAATGGTAATTACGGGTGCTTATAATAATCCTCAATTTAGCGGACTGAATGGAACCCAATTAACACAAGTGGCGTTCGGTAGTGTTATTTCTTGGTTTCCCTATATCCTAGCCGTTTGTATTTTCTTGTTTGCTTATTCTACGGTGATGTCTTGGGGATACTACAGTGAGTTGTGTTGGGAATATCTGTTCGGGAAAAAAGGTAATTTGTTCTTAAAATCAGGTTTTTTAATGATTGTCTTTTTCGGCACGGTGATTAATCCGAAAATTTTTATTAATCTAAGCGATTTAATGCTAATTTCTGTGGCTTTTCCCAATTTACTCGGTTGTTATTTCCTCGGTAACGATGTGGCTTTAGATTTAAAAAGTTATATGACGCGACTGCAAAGAGGTGAATTTCAGTTAGAATTAATCCCTAGATAGAACTATTCTCCGATATCTTCATTCCATAATTCGGGCTTTTCTTGAATAAAATCTTGCATTAGTTTTTGACAGTCTTCTAAATCAAGATCAATTACTTCCACACCCTGAGATTCCATAAATTCTCTAGCGCCTGGAAAAGTCTTAGATTCTCCTGCAATCACTTTTTTAATCCCAAACTGTACGACAGCCCCCGCACACAAATAACAAGGCATCAAGGTAGAATAAAGTGTTGTTCCTTTATAATTGCCAATTCTTCCCGCATTTCTTAAACAATCAATTTCCGCATGAGTCATCGGATCACCATCTTGTACTCGTTTATTATGACCCTTACCGATGATTTTGCCATCTCTTACCAAAACTGAACCGATAGGAATACCCCCCTCACTTAATCCTTGTTTGGCTTGGGCGATCGCTTCTTGCATAAATTCATCGTTCATTTAATGTTAACCTCTAGAAATAACCAGATTATATCAACTTAAAGCAAAAAGTGAGCCGTACTACAGCCCACTTCTTTTTTAAAAATATTTTATCTTCTAACCAATGGTTTCGCTTTTAATTTCTACTTCAACGGGTTGATCATTCGTTGGATTTTTGGTTTTTGCTTGGAGTCTTTGGGTTAATAAAGCGGAAACTTCAGACACCAGTAAAGTCACGATAATTCCGTCATCAAGCCAACCAATAATCGGAATAAAATCTGGAGCAATATCAATAGGACTAATTAAATAAAGGATAGATGCCCCAATTAATAACCAACGGTATTTAGGATTACGAATCGTTTCTTTATACCAGTTATAAAAAGATTGAGCAAAGTTGTTCATGAAAGAAAACCCCAAAACATTTCACATACTTTGATCATCTAGGAAATCTTTGAGTTAGATAAGTGAGGATTTTACTCGCTCCAAGGTGTGAAAACCTCACCCAGAACACGGATAAGCTTTGTGAGCAGCTTTTAGGTTTTTGTCTATCCGAAGTTAAAATGATTGTCCAATATCTATAACTTTAGTCGTAGTTCCGCGATTGAGAAAAACTTGTTGATTTTGAATTTTTATCACAACCCAACCATTAACATTTTCACTGATCGTAGCTCGTTTAGTGGCTCCATTGGTATCAAATAATGCAGAGGAACGCTCACCCAGTTCCAAAACTCCAACCAATTTACCTCCACTCTTATGCACCTGCATAGAAGGAGGAGAGGGAATCGCTGACGGTGCGACTGTGACGACTGGAGGCGGTGGTGGTGGAATTTTAACTGCATTCGGGGCTACTTTTTGGGGTTTAGCTGACGTAAATGAGGGATTTTGAGGATAAACAGGGATATAAATTCGTTCGACTGGTGTAGGAGGTGCCATCACTGGAGGAGGTGGGGGTAAGGGTGCAGCGACCTTAACTACAGGTGGAATGGGTGTCTGTTTAGGGGTTGGTTTGGCGACTGGTGGAACGACTATTTTAGATTCAGTTGTTGGTACACTAGCGACAACTTCTTGATTAGCAGAAATGTTAGTGTTGGTTGGTGCGATGCTGACAGGTTTTGGTTTTTGGTGAGTGAATATCCACGTGACGGTTAACCCAAAGTAAAGACTCGCGATAACAAACAGTAGTTTATCTAAGGGAACTTGTACAACCTGTCTGGGTCTGGAGTAGTAAGTCATTTTCTCTCTTAAGCTGCTCTACAAATTTCTCTATACTCTGTTTACCCAAAATACGGAGTAAATTTAACAATCTGCTGAATGCTCAAGAAAAATTTAATAATTTCTAACTTATGGTAGATGCTGTGCTGTTACCTAAGTCTACATCCTCCGCATAACTATAAACTTCGATGCCTAAATTTTGGGCTACAGTTAAAGCAGCAGGATGTACCATCGGCGAAATTACAAGTTTACGAGTTGCTTGACGTTGATGACGCTTCTCATAAAACATGACTTTCTTCATAAAACTATACATATCAGGTTTACTCATCGATGATTTAATTTCTGCAATGATGAGTGTACCGTTTTGGATAATTAAATCTAATTCTATCTGTTCAGGGCGACCAAATACTTCTCCTTGATCATCATATTCAGTAATACTAACTACTTGGACTTGAAAAGAGTCTTGTAGAATACCTTGTAAAGCACTCCGAAAAGATTGTTCTGTATACAAGCCCCATCTAGCATCCAAAGCACCGATCGTACTATCATGCTTGTTACCTAAACGTTTAATTTCTTGTAACATTTGATCAAGACGCTTATCGTTTTCCTGCCATTGACGCTGGTTTTCATCCCATTTGCGTCTCTGTTCTTCTCTATCTTGTCGCAATTCGGCTAAAATCTGATCGAAACGGCTTTCGGTTTCTTGTTTGCCAGCAAAATAGTTATCCACCGCTTGTACAATGATTCTCCGCATTTCTGTGTCTTGTAAAAGCGTCGGTAATTCTCTTTTGATGATTTGTTTGATATCTTCTTCTATTGTCATACAAACCGTTTTAAGTTAGCCTACTTTACATCTTATACTTTAATTCCCAAAACCTGAGTATAAGCCCCTCTAGCCTGTGTAACACCAATGGTACGTTGAGATGCTTCAATCATGGGACGACGTAAACTAACCACAATAAATTGCGCTTGTTGAGCTTGTTTTTGAATCATTTTAGAGAGTTTTTCGACATTGGCACCATCTAAAAACATATCCACTTCATCAAAAGCATAAAAGGGAGAAGGACGATATCTTTGTAAAGAAAAAATAAAACTTAAAGCTGTTAAAGATTTTTCGCCACCTGACATAGAACTTAATCTTTGTACGGGTTTTCCTTTGGGATGAGCGACTAAAGTTAAGCCCCCATTAAACGGATTTTCTGTATCTTCTAATTGTAAATAACCATCACCATCCGAAAGGGTAGCAAAAATCTTTTTAAAATTTTCATTGACGGCATCAAAAGCTTCTTGAAAAGCACGCATTCTCAGGGTGGTAAAGTTTTCTATTCTTAAAAGTAGTTCAGTTCTTTCGCCTGAGAGAGTTGTTAATTTTTCCTTTAATTCTTCGATTCTTTCTTTGGTTTTATCATATTCTTCTAATGCCAGCATATTGACGGGTTCCATTGCTTCTAAGCGTTTTTGTCCTAAACGGATTTCATTTTGTAGCTTATCAATCTGACTCGTTAAACTTTCCTGATTTTGAGGAATTTTAGATGAGTTTAATGTTTCAGATAATTCACTTTGTTGTTGTTGAATTTGCTCTAGTAATATTTTTAAATTTTCTTGTCTTTCTTGTTGAGTTGTAATTAATTTTTCTTGTTGCCAGATTAATTGTTGTTGTTGATTTTGTAAAGAATGTAAATTATTTTCTTTTTGATCTCGTTGTTGTTTTGTTTCTCCTAATTTTTCAGTGACCTGTTCTAGTAATATTTGTGTTTCTGTAATTTTTTCAGTCAATCTTTTAATTTGATTTTGTAATTCTAGTTTTTGTTGATGATTCTTTTCTTTTTGCTCATTTAAACTGTTTAATCTCTGATTAAGTTCAACACTTTTATCATAATTTCTTTTTAAATTATTCTCTAAATCTTTTAAAATTGACTCTTGTTGTCTTAAATGTTGCTCTTTTTGATAGAGTTCTTGTTCTGTTTTTTTAATAACATTTTGAATATATTGCCATTCTTGATGAGTTTGAGATTGTTCTAAATCGGATAATTGTTCTTGTTCTAAATATAAATTTCTTTCTAAGTCAGGAATTTTTAAATCAAGATTTTCTAAACGTTGTTGAGTCGTTTCTAAGTCTTGTTGATTTTGTGAAAATTGTTGCGTCAGTTCTACTTGTTCTGTCTCTAAACGCTGTAAATCTTTTTGTAACTGTGATAAATGTAATTGCTTTTCTCTTCCATTTTGACGAAATTCAGCAATTTCTTGAGTAAATTTTTTAACTTGAACATTTTTTTCTAAAATTAATTCTTCACTACGTCCTAAAATCTGTTCAATTTCTGCCAAACGACGTTTTAGAAGTTCCGCTTCTTCTGACTCTTTATTATTGGATATACCAAAATGAATCGTTGAACGAGTGGGTTGACTTCCTCCTGTCATTGCACCACTTATTTCTAATAATTCGCCTTCTAATGTAACAATTCGATAATTTCCTAAATATCGTCTAGCATCATCAATATTTTCAAAAACAATCGTGCCACCAAACACATAAGCAAAAACATCTTTATAACGAGACTCATAGTTAATTAAATTAACCGCTAAATCAATAAAACCTCTAGCCGTTTTTAGAGATGAAATATCTTGAAACCGTTGAGAACGTATTTTATTAAGGGGTAAAAAAGTAGCGCGTCCTGCTCGTTTTTGTTTGAGTAAAGCAATCGCCGCCGATGCTACACTATCATCATCGACAACAATATTACTTAATCTAGCACCCGCAGCAATTTCTAAAGCTAATTGATATTTAGGTTGAACTTCTCCTAATTTTGCGACTAATCCACACACTCCAGATAAGTCTGATTGTAGGATAATTTGTGTTGTATAAGTTCCTTGTGCTTCCTGTTGTGCTTGTTTGGTTGCTTCTAGTTTATCCAGTTCTCTTTGTTTGTCTCTTTGTTCTTTTTGTAGACGTTTTTGAGTATCTTGTTGTAGAGTCAGAACTTGTTCTTGTATCGTTAACTGTTGTGCTTTTTCTTGAAAAATTTGTTCAAAGTTCCCCACATCTTGATGAAGATGTTCCGCTTCAGTTTTTTTCGTAATGATTTCTGTTTTTAGAAGTTGTAAACGTTGGGTTTGTTCAGCAATGAGACTTTGTAGACGTTGGGTTCGTTCTGTTAGTTGTGCTTGTTCAGTGCGATAGGGATTAAGCTGTTCTTGTAAGCTATTAATTGTACGAGTTAAATTAGTTTGTTCTTGTACCCATGCTTCGGATGCTGCTGCGATAATTTGTGCTTGTTCTCGGTTTTGTTCAAGGGTATTTTTAGCTTGTTGATACTGTTGAGTTAGAAAAGGAAGTTGTTCAGTTTCTACCGTATTTTTCTCCAGACTGAGTTGCGTTAATTGTTGTTGATATTGTGCTATTTCTTGTTGAATTCGTTCAGTATCCTGTTGATTAGTCTGAAACAGTGATTCTAATTCTTGTTGTCGTTGTATTAATTGCTGACGTTGTGCTTTTTGGGTAGCGAGTTTTTCAGAAAGTGATAAATGTTCTTCCTCTCCTAATGCTTTAACTTTAGTGTTGAGTTGTTCGAGTTCTGTTGCAGTTTGCTGTATTTCTGTAGTTAATGTAGTAAGTTGGGTTTGCAGTTGAACTAATTCACTTTCTCCAGTCGTAATTTGATTCTGTAGCTGTTGAGATTGTTCTTGTAACAAATACCATTTTAAAATGACTTCGGTGCGTTGTTTTTCTTGAATATCTGCTTTGAGTTTTTTATACTTTTCTGCTTTCACTCGGTCGGTGTCGAGACGTTCGAGCGCTCGCATTAATTCTTGTTCTATAATATGACAACGCTCTTCTCGTTCGCGGACTGATTCTAGGGTTTCTTTCGTCTTCTCAATTTTACGGTCAAATTCAGCAACTCCCGCTAATTCGTCAATAATTTCGCGTCGTTCTTTGGAGTTCATCGTAATAATTCGCGTCACATCCCCCTGTAACACGACATTATAACCTTCTGGATAAATCCGAAAATGGTTTAATTGTTCGTGTAATTCGCTAACGGTACAGGATTCACCATTGATATAGTAATTGGATGTATAGTTACCCCCTTTTCCCACCCGTAAACGTCGCGTAACCGTCCATTCCCGATGATGTCCATTTCCGTTGTTTTCTGTATCATCTGATAAATCAAATGTTACCGACACACTCGCTTCAGGGGTATTGCGGTTACTACCATGATTATGATTGACTAAATCAGGTAATCTTTCGGCTCGCATTCCTTTAGAAGACGCTAACCCTAGACAAAACAGTAGCGCGTCTAGAATATTGGATTTTCCTGAACCATTGGGGCCAGAAACAACCGTAAATCCGGGTAAAAGGGGTATCGGAGTTGTCCCCCCAAAAGATTTAAAGTGGGATAATTCCACCCGCTTAATATAGACCATAAGCGCAAAAATCTAAGAAAATCGGGGTAGTTTTATCAAATTAATTTATCTAGTTTAACAGCTTCGACAGCAAGAACGGGCTTGATGTTCCATTGCTGATAGTTTGACTGACCAAAATGGTATTTAATAACACAATTTATTTCAACTCATGCAAGAATAGTATTCCTTCAATGCTAATTGTCAAAATTATTTATTATTAAAATTTGTTATAGATAAAAATTTGTTGTTAAATAAAGTTAGTCGTTTATAACCAAATGAATCAATCCTGTCATGTCTCTTAGGTATGATTCTTCTCAAAAAATTAGTCAAGGAGAAATTGAATCAGAGTAGTTACTGTACGGATTGTTCCATAAAAGTTAATTTTGAATCCTAAAACTTTGAGTGATGCTATGCCTACATTATATTTAGGAAGTCAAGGAGAGCTAGTCCTGATCCTACAACAATATTTGTCTCGAATCGGTCATTATGATGGCTTGATTAATGGTTATTTTAATCTTCAAACCTATGAGGCTATCCGAGAATTTCAAAAGCGAGTTGGCATTTTCCCGCGTGGTATTGTAGACTCGAAAACTTGGAAAGCGATCATCAATTATTCTTTTTGAGGAACAAGTCGTAACTTTAACTACTTTTTCACCAAATTACGGATTAAATCAGCTATTCGACTGGCACTATTTACATCAGCTAAACTAACAGCTTGAGTTGCCATTTGTTCCAGTTTCTGAGGTGATTTGAGTAGTTCCAAAACGGTATTTTCTAGCCATTCTGGTGAAATTTCATTCTGACGGCAAAGATAGGCAGCACCCGCATCAGCAAATACTTTCGCATTATAAAACTGATGGTCTTCGGCCGCAAAGGGATAAGGAATGAGAATGGAGGGAGTTTTGGTTACTGCTAATTCTGTTAATGTTCCAGAACCCGAACGACTCACCGCAAGAGTAGCACGCTGTAAGAGTCCAGCCATATGATCATAAAACGGCAAAGAAATATAATGGGGATGCTTTAAACTATTAGCTTCGGGGTCTTTGTCTCCCGTTAAATGAATCATGTAAGCACCTGCTGCTAACCATGCGATCGCACATTGTCTGACAATTTGATTGAGTGCTACGGCACCCTGTGACCCCCCAACGACGACAATCAGGGGAACCTTAGTAGGAATACTTATATCGATCGGTTGAGGTGTGAGAAATTGTTGACGAACTGGTGTACTAACCCATTGAGTCTGAGAACGTTTGAGATACTTTGCTGTTTCCTGAAAACCAATAGCAACCACATCACAAAAAGGCCCCAACAAAGTCGTCACTTTCCCAGGAATCGAATTGGATTCATGTAGAATAACGGGAATACCTTGGAGACGCGCGGCTAAAATTGCGGGGGCTGCAATGTATCCCCCTGTACTAAAAACCACATCAATTTTTTTTTGTTTAAGCAGTTGTTGAACTTGAAAAACAGCAGCAATTTGTCGTACCAGAATTTGTAACGTCTTAAAACCTAAACGAGTTTGAAAGCCCTCAATCGGTATAGTATGAAGAGGATAAGACTTTGGAACTAAAGTTTGTTCTAAACGGTCTGGAACGCCTAACCATTCAATTTCATAGTCATTTAATTGTTCTGCTACTGCAAGTGCAGGGAAAAGATGTCCCCCTGTTCCACTAGCAGCAATCAATAATCGAGTGGGTATTTTAGTCATTCGCTTACAAATTAAAATGAATGGTTAAATATTACTACCAACTAACTCTCATTACAACTAAACTACGAATTAATAATGCGTCATTCTAATCCACTCCAGCAACGTTTCCTCCTTAAATTCTTTAGTTATACACTTCCTTTTATTTTAAGTTTCGGACTAACTTTAAGCATTACAAAAACCTTGCAAGCGGCTAATACTGCTGCAAATGCCCCCGCAGAATTAAAAAATTTGATCAGCAAAATCGAAACCGCCGCTAATCAAAGAAATCATAAACAGGTAATGGAATTATATAGCCCTAAGTTCATCAATTCAGATGGATTAACCTATGAGACAGTTAGTCAATCCTTAACCAAATTTTGGGAACAATATAATCAAGTTAAGTACACAACAACCATAGACTCTTGGGAAAAAAAGGGTGATCAATTAATTGCAACCACAACAACAACCATTCAAGGAACAGGAAAATTTAAAGGCAGACCCATGACTTTAAATAGTACGATCAAGTCTCGTCAACAGTTCCAAGGCAATAAACTAATTTATCAAGAAGTTTTATCTGAACGCAATGAAATTACATCAGGTCAAAATCCACCTAAAGTAGAAATTCGTATTCCAGATAAAGTCAGAGTGGGACAAGATTTTGATTTTGATGTCATTTTAGCCGAACCCTTGGGCGATAGCTTGCTCGCAGGGGCCGCAATGGACGAAAAAGTAGAAGGCGATCGCTATTTAGATCCTAAAACCTTAGACTTAGAATTATTACCTGGTGGTGGCATCTTCAAACGGGCTAAAGCACCCACTACTCCCGAAAATCGTTGGTTATCTGCTATACTGATTCGCGGCGATGGCATGATTCTCATTACACAACGAATCAAAGTAGAACAATAATTCCTATCCCTAATTACCTCAAAGCCCTAGTTAAACAGCTAGGGTTTATTTTGTCGTAGAATAATTGATATCAGGATCTTAAAATGGCATATCCTTCACTCTTTTATTCATGACTGCAACCATTCCCAATCTATCGACTCAATACGACCCGAAAACAACCGAAACAAAATGGCAGAAGTATTGGGAAGAAAACGAAATCTTTAAAGCAAACCCAAACCATTCAGGTGAACCGTTTTGCGTTGTGATCCCTCCCCCAAATGTAACGGGAAGTCTCCACATGGGTCACGCCTTTGAAGAAGCCCTGATTGATACAATTGTACGCTATCAACGAATGAAAGGACGTAATACTCTTTGGTTACCTGGAACGGATCATGCTAGTATTGCTGTTCAAACCGTATTAGAAAGACAACTCAAAGAGACGGGAAAAACCCGTTTTGACATTGGACGGAATGCTTTTTTAGAACGCGCTTGGCAATGGAAAGAAGAGTCTGGAGGTACCATTGTTAATCAGTTGCGACGTTTGGGGGTATCGGTAGACTGGACACGCGAACGCTTTACGATGGATGAAGGTTTATCCCATGCGGTTAGAACGGCTTTTGTCCAACTCTACGAAAACGGATTAATTTATCGGGGAAATTATTTAGTAAACTGGTGTCCTGCGTCTCAGTCTGCGGTTTCTGACTTAGAAGTTGATAGTAAAGAAGTTGATGGAAATCTTTGGCATTTTCGCTATCCTCTCACGGATGGTAGCGGATTTATCGAAGTTGCTACAACACGCCCCGAAACCATGTTAGGGGATACCGCCGTCGCTGTAAACCCCAATGACGATCGCTATAAACATCTAATCGGAAAAACCCTTACTTTACCCATTATGGGTCGAGAAATCCCCATTATTGCCGATGAACTCGTTGATCCTGCATTTGGGACAGGCTGTGTTAAAGTAACTCCCGCGCATGACCCTAATGATTTTGAGATGGGGAAACGCCACAATCTTCCATTCATTAACATCATGAATAAGGATGGAACGCTAAATGAGAATGCAGGGGAGTTTGTTGGACAAGATCGTTTTGATGCGCGTAAAAATGTCGTAAAACGCCTCGAAACCGACGGAGTTTTAGTAAAAATAGAAAATTATCGTCATACTATTCCCTACAGTGAACGGGGTAAAGTTCCCGTCGAACCGTTACTATCTACCCAATGGTTTGTTAAAATCGCCCCTTTATCCCAAAAAGCATTAACCTGTTTAGATGAAGCAAATTCCCCTCGTTTTGTCCCCGAACGTTGGACAAAAGTCTATCGAGATTGGTTAGTAAAATTAAAAGATTGGTGTATCTCGCGTCAGTTATGGTGGGGTCATCAGATCCCCGCATGGTATGTAAAGAGTGAAACCAATGGGGAAATAACTGATAATACTCCTTTTATTGTCGCTTATTCAGAAACAGAAGCAATTCACAAAGCCACACAACAATATGGCGAAAATATTCAACTCGAACAAGATCCCGATGTCTTAGATACATGGTTTTCGTCGGGTTTATGGCCGTTTTCTACAATGGGATGGCCCGAAAACACCAAAGATTTAGAAACATATTATCCTACAACCACTCTAGTAACAGGATTTGACATTATCTTTTTCTGGGTAGCCCGTATGACGATGATGGCAGGATATTTTACCAATCAAATGCCATTTAAAGATGTGTATATTCACGGGTTGGTCAGAGACGAAAATGGGAAAAAAATGTCTAAAACGGCTAATAACGGCGTTGATCCCCTCGTTTTAATCGATCAATATGGCACCGATGCACTACGCTATACTCTCATTAGAGAAATTGTAGGGGCAGGACAAGATGTCAGCTTACAACTAAATCGTTTATTGTATCGGATTAAAAATGATCCATCCGAGATTACAAAATTAACCAAGAAAGAAAAAGAAGAATTAATCAAACCGTTGTTACCGATATCTGACTCTTTTCCCCTACTTGGACGAGTTAAAAATAAACCCTCGGAATGGGAAAAATTATCGAATGCAGAACAGGCAGAATTAATCAAGATATTTTCAGAAAACTTAACATTATCTGAGTCAGTCGAAGCATCCCGCAACTTCGCAAATAAATTATGGAATGCCTCACGTTTCGTCATGATGAATCTAGACGGGAAAACACCGCAAGAATTGGGTTATCCTAATGTAGATGATTTAGAGTTATGCGATCGCTGGATTCTCTCCCGTTTTTCCCAAGTCGTGCAACAAACCCAACAGTATCTAGATGTTTATGGACTAGGAGAAGCAGCGAAAGGACTCTATGAATTTATCTGGAATGATTTTTGTGACTGGTATATCGAATTAGTCAAAACCCGTCTCTGGCAAAAAGAGACAACATCCCGTGTCGTTGCCCAACAAACTTTAGCCTATGTTTTAGAAGGGATCTTAAAACTACTTCATCCATTTATGCCTCATATCACTGAGGAAATTTGGCATACTTTGACGCAGAAAACCGATGAAGTCCTAGCATTACAAGCTTATTCATCCGTCGAACCTGACAAAATTGATCTCAATCTCGAAAAAACTTTTGATCTCCTGTTTGGAACCATTCGCACCCTACGAAATCTCCGCGCTGAAGCTGAAATTAAGCCAGGGGTAAGCGTAAGTGTCATCCTGCAAACAGAAAGCGAACTCGAACGTGATATTTTAAATGCGGGCAAAGCATATATTAACGATATTGTCAAGATAGAACAGTTAACCATTACTCCTCAATTAGAAGAAGAAATCAAACAAGCGATCGCAGGAGTTGTCGGCACCGTCCAAGCGTTGATCCCCTTATCGGGAATTGTTGATATTAGCGTCTTACGAAGCAAACTCGAAAAAAATCTTAGTAAACTAGAAGGAGAAATCAAAGGAATTAGCGATCGCTTGAATAATCCTAACTTTGTTGGTAAAGCACCTGAAGAAGTCGTACAAAAAACCAGAGAAGCACTAGCAGAAGCGCAAAAACAAGCCGAAATCCTGCGAGAACGCTTAAAACGACTTGAGTAAATCTCTACTACAGCACAAATGACTAATTTACCCAATATTGCTAAACGAGGATTACCTGTCACGATTATTACAGGTTTCTTAGGAAGTGGAAAAACGACTTTAGTCAATGAAATTTTACAAAATAAGCAAAATCTAAAAGTAGCTGTTTTAGTTAATGAATTTGGTAAAATCAATATCGATGCTCAATTGCTGATGTCTATCGATGAAAATATGGTTGAGCTAAGTAATGGCTGTATTTGTTGTACGATTAATGACGGTTTAGTAGAAGCAATTTATCGAATCTTAGAACGAAAAGATCAAATCGATTATGTCATTATTGAAACCACAGGGATAGCCGATCCACTGCCAATTATTTTGACTTTTGTCGGAACAAAATTACAAGATTTAACTTATTTAGATTCGATTATTACGGTTGTTGATGCCGAAGGATTCAATACAGAACATTTTCACAGTGAAGCCGCATTAAAACAGATTCGTTATGCAGATATTATTTTACTGAATAAAACAGATTTAGCAACACCACAAAAACTCTCCGAATTAGAAAACTATCTCAAGAAAACTAAAAAAGAAGCTAGAATATTAACCTGTCAATATAGTCAAGTCCCGTTACCTTTACTGTTAGATACTCAATTAACCCCCATTGAAACCTATCAATTAGAAGCCTTAAAAGAAGAAAAACATCATCACCATTCAGATCACCTAGCCAATGATGAATATGTTGCCGTATCCTTTCAAACTAATCAGCCTTTTGATGTTTATAAATTTGAGAAGTTTATCATTGATGAAATGCCACTAGAAGTCTTTCGTGCTAAAGGAATTATTCGATTTGCAGGAAGTCAATTACGCCATATTTTTCAACTCAGTGGAACACGTTATGATCTCAAATCTGAAGCTTGGAAAGATGCACCAAATAGTCAATTAGTGTTTATTGGTCGTCATTTAGAAACGGATAAAATTCTGCAATCACTTAAAAATTGTTTAGTTACAGAAAAAATTAATATTAAGAAATTATAGCGAGTGCACACTATAATCAAATTTCTTAATGAGTTAAAGGTTGTTTTGGCCAAGTAAAGCGAAACGTTGCACCGCTACCTAACTCCGATGAGATAGTAATTTCGCCGCCTTCAGTTTCAATAATTTTTTTAACAATTGATAAACCAATTCCCGTACTTTCTTTGACATCACGAGAATTAAGAGTTTGAAAAATGCCGAATATTTTGTCGTGATTTTCGGGAGCGATGCCATCACCATCATCAGAAACAGCAAACTCATAGAATTGTCCTTTTTCAGTCGCCGAAATCTCTAACTGTCCATCGGGGCGAGGATGGTGTTTAATTGCATTGCTGATGAGATTAGCAAAAACTTGAGAAAGCAGCAAACGTTTAGTAACAATTGTGGGTAACTCTGCTTGAATGTTAATCGTAAAAGCTTGGGGTATTACCAGAGAGTCAAGGATTTCGTCAAGCAATTCCCTAACCTTCACTGATTGGGTTTCCACTTCTGTACGTCCTACTCTAGAATAAACCAGTAATCCGTCGATCATGGATTCCATGCGCTCGACTCGATTTCGTAAAAGCTGCATTTGGCGTTGATTATCTTCGTCTAATTGTTCTTGAAGATCGTCTTCTATCCATTGTGAGAGGTTAGAAATTGCTCTTAACGGTGCTTTCAAGTCATGCGAGACAATATAAGTAAAACTATTTAATTCTTGATTACGTTCAGCTAAAAGATCAGTTGTTCGTATCAAAGAATGATTTAACTGAGCTAGTTCTTTTGCTCTTTGTTTTTGTTGAATTTCGGCTTGCTTGCGTTCTGTAATATCTTTAAAAAAGATAGCGACTTTGCGGCTTTCTGGCTGCTCAAAGCGGAAGGCATAAACATCAAACCAACGATTCATTTCTTCGGCTTTATTTTCAAAGCGAATCGGTTCCCCAGTCAGTGCGACTTTACCATAAATTTCAAACCAATGATGATCATGATTGGGAATTAACTGACGTATTGTTTTACCCTCTACATCTTTAAGTCCTGTTTGTTTTTCAAACGCTGGATTAATTTCTAAAAAGCGAAAATCAAGCGGTTGAGCGTTTTCATCAAACAGCATCTCAATAACGCAAAAACCATCTTCAATCGATTCAAATAACGTTCGATAACGTTCTTCAGAACGGCGTAAACTTCCCTCGGCTTGCTTACGCTCGGTAATGTCCATCACTGAGCCGATATAACCCTTGAATTCACCATCGATTCCAAACCAGGGACTAGCCGCATCAATACAAGTACGATATTCACCGTCTTTGCGCCGTAAGCGATATTCTAGTTGAAACGCACTCTTCTGACGATTAGCATCGAGAAAGATATTTTTAGAGGATTCGCTATCTTCGGGATGTACCGCATCTAACCAACCTAAACCGAGTCCTGTTTCTTCAGTTTGTCCAGAAAAGTCGTACCAACTACGGCTAAGGTAGTTGCAGTAACCAGTCGCATCAGTCACCCAGATCATTACTGGAGCATTATCCGCCATATTTCGGAATTTCTCCTCACTCTCACGTAACAAGTCTTCCACCTGTTTTTGTTGAGTGATATCCCGCGAAATAGCAACGAATTGTGTAACTTGTCCAGACGCATCTCGAATTGGTGTAACAACGACATCCCACCACTTCGATTTACCTTTCATTGTGGGGCAGTAGCCTTTAAAATGACCGATCTTACCTGCTTTAGCCGTTGCGATCGCGATCTTGGCATTTTCTTGATCTTCACCTTGCCAAAAACTTAGCCAATCGACATTACAGACAGATGTAAAATCGTCAATTTCTAAAAGACATAGCCCACCTGGATTCATGTAGAGGATTTCGTTATGTAATGATAAAACTTTAATACAGTCATTAGAGCTTTCTAAAATCCGTTCCTTTAGCTCCTCACTGTCTCGTAGTGCCTTTACTGCTTGTTGACGCTCAGTAATATCTATAGCTATTCCGATCAGCTTTTGAACATTTCCCTTTTCATCTCGCCATGCTTCACCGCGTTCATCTAGCCAGACAATTTCTCCATTATCAGGACGAATAAAACGGAACACTGAATGATAGCCTTTTCCAGTCACCACCGCATTTTCTACTAACCTCTGATGTCGTGCGCGATCTTCTGGATGGATCATGGCAAATCCTTGCACGGATGCTTCAATTTTACTCAGACCATAGATTGACGCGAAATTATCCGTAGTAATAATCGTATCGGTGAATGGGTTCCATTCCCAAGCGACTATCCTTCCCACTTCTACAGCCAGTTGCAATCGTTCTTCATTTTGCCTTAAAGCGGTTTCTGTTTGTTTACGTTCACTAATATCACTATAAATAAGCGCAAACTTTCCATCATCGTTTTTACCAACTTTATAAGCGTAAATATCAAACCAGCGACTTAAACTCGATACATAGCTTTCAAATCGAATCGTTTCGCTTTTTTGTGCCACACGGAAACAAGTTTCATACCAACTATCATCAAGATTGGGAATCAAACTCCGCATGGTATTACCGATCGTTTTCTCGCTTGTAAATCCAGTCATCGCCTCGTGAGCAGGATTAACTTCGAGTATCAATACATCAAACGGCTTGCGATCGTCATCTAAAATAATTTTACACAGGGCAAAAGCTTCACCCATCGAATTGAACAGTGTTCGATATTGTTCTTCAGATTCGTTTAAAGCTTTGTTCGACTGTTCGCGTTCAAAAACAATACTAGCGACTTGGGTACCAAACTCGGCTAATCTGTATTCCCAATCTGTCGGTATCCGTGCCTCATCGAAGCACAGCATCAGAGAACCGAGAGGCAAATTATCCACACCCAGTATTGGTGTAGAATGACACGCTAGTATCCCATGAGCGACACATAAATCTCGCCATCCTTTCGACCATCGAACATCATTGGCAATATCCGTACAGATAACTGGCTTACCACAATATACTGCTGTGCCACAAGTACCAATAGCAAGCTCATTGATGGGAGCATCCTTAAGTCCTTGTCCAAACGACGGCGATAAATTTGGAGTAATGGAACGGGAAAATTTAAGCCGCAGATCATCAGCCAGTAGAATACAAGCGCGTACACCCGAATTAAGCTTAGACACGGAGACACAAACGGATGTCAGACATTCATCCATCGGCTTTCCAGACGCGATCATCTTTAACAATCTGTTTTGTTCAAGCAACAATAATTCTACCGATTTTTGCTCGGTCATTTCTTGAGCAACTATCAATCGATTTTGATTTTCAAACTCCCAACTAGAAGGTCTAGGCGAGTTCTGTAGCAATTCATCTATGAGCAGATTAGCGTCTTCAGTCATCGACTTGCTTCTCTCTTGAGAAATGTTTACTTAGAACAAAATTATTAAAGTTATTGCCACATTAAATTATTTAGATGACATACTATCGCATAATTGCTCAAGTATTAAAATAATCTAAAGATAGATAGTTATTGATTTCAAATATGATATGTGATAATTCGCGCAATATGAGCGTTTTCGTGAGCAAGTAATGAATCAAATTTAAGAAATAACGTTCTAACCAGTATTTTATCGATTTCCGAGCCGATTGATCAGGTTTTGACAATTAGATAAAAAAAATATGAGAATTTTTCATGATTTGCTATAATGATTATCATTCTCATTATTGGTGTTATGATTACTGCTGTTACTGGGCTACCTGGAACGGGTAAAACCTTTTGGATACAAGAACAGATGGCTAAAGCAAAAGGAAATATTGGTTATTTTAGCCCTCGTACTGAATCAATACCTATTGACACCATCTATTTACAAAGTGAATATGCTCACCTGAAAATCCTAACAAGCGACAATTTAGAACAATCGCAAACCAATATTTATCTAGAACTTCCTTGGTATTTAGATTTATTGAGTATCGAACCCTTTTTAAAACAACTCAATTGTCATCGAGTGGCGATCCTTCCCCCCAATACTTCTAATACAGGGTGGCACAGTTGGGCTGATGAAGTTATCCCTAGTATTGGTTTAGAAAATCAAGAATTAACTTTAGAAGCAAAAACTCCTTTAGAAGTTCATCGAGGAATTTTAACAGGAGAAGTTCTAGATTATACCAGTTTAATAACGTTTTGGAGTGAATTAACACAAAATGCTTATGGGGAAATTAAACGCATTAAAAACCTAAGTCATCAATCAATGATCGCCACATTAATATATAGTAGCGACGACTAACAGGACTCGTAGGATAATTCTAAGATTTATGAAAAAATTCTAAACGAGATAACGCACTTGTCGCGGACTCTCTTAAGTATTCATCAACCGATTCATCATTTGCTAACTGAGTTAATACTGCTAAACCTCTGCGATCGCCTATTGAACCAAGAGCATTAATGATCGCAATGGATAGAGCCAGGTTATCTGTCGTTTTTAAAGATTCTACTAAAATCTCGATTGCAGGGGTGCCAATTTGCCCTAAAGCCATTGCTGAGGCGATATAAACAACAGGATCGGGATCATTGAGAGATTGCTTTAATCCTTCTAGACCCATTTCAGGAAAAGTAACTTCAGGATGATTCATAGAAATTTGAGCTAAAGCTTTGACGCAACTGCCTTTAACGGTTGTATCTTGGCTATTGCGTAATGTTTCAACAAGAGGAGGAACCGCATCAACACCAATCACCCCCAAAGCAACTACCGCCGAACGTCGATGGGAGACATCCGCTTCATCTAACATCTGCATCAGACGAGGAATTGTAGTTTCATCTCGAACTTCAGCTAGATCGTACATCGCACGTTTTTTCATGTGAGGGTTAGGGTGCTTGAGTTGTTCAAAAAGAGTGTCGATCGTCATATTTTTAAATATAATTTCTAAGATCTATTATCCATAGCTTAGGGGACTCTTGGCCGATCGCTTAACCCTAAATTAAAGGCAAAGCAACTGACTAAAAGTCCCCCAGAGTTCAATTCAAAACAATTACTATGACAAGGAGTTGATTACATAGTCAAGGTAAGAGCGGAATTCAACTAAAGCTTGAGAAGACATATCACGGGGAGCGCAAGCACGATCGCGAGTGTATTCAAAAGCAGCTACATAAGGAGCAGTAGGTAGGTTTAAAGCGCGGTAAACTTCACGTTGACCAGCAATACCCCACTCATCAAGAGGGCCTGTTCCACCAACAACTAAGCTGTAGTTGATCAGACGTAGGTAGTGTTTGATGTCGCGGTAGCATTTGTCAACTTTGGTTTGGTTTTCACCAGCTTCACCTTGATTTTTTAAGTAGGGATACTTTTTGAATACAGTATCTCCAGCTTCTCTGGTTACATTTTCGAGACCAGCAGCGAGTTTTTCAGCAGCTTCTAAACGAGCATTAGCGCGTTGTAAGCTTCCTTGTACGGACTCTAGATCTGACTGGGTGGGAAAACGTCCAGCAGCATCAGCCGCAGCAACAGTAGTAGTAGCAACAGATTTCATCGTTTAGATTTCTCCTTTATGGATCACAAAGTAAATGGCTTCGTCGTTAAACAATAACTTAGCTAAGAACGGAAATAACGCGATCAAAGTAGCTGGCAGCTTCAGCAGTGATAGCAGAACAGTCACCTTGAATCATTTCCATTTTTCGCTCAGAAGTGTTGTTGATGTGAGCAACAGCACAGGCCTTCATGATACCAACTGCACGAGCAGTAGACTGAAGGGGTACACCTAAAGCAACGTAGGTTTCTTTTAAACCATTTAAGCAACGATCATCTAATACAGACGCATCACCTGATAATAAAGCGTAGGTAATGTAGCGTAAGACGATTTCAGCATCGCGTAAGCAAGCAGCCATACGACGGTTGGGGTAGCAGTTACCACCAGCTTGAATTAAGCCTTGGTTTTCGCAGATCATTCCAGCTACTGAGTCAGAAACGATACAGCTTGCATTACTAGCAATCGCGTTAACAGCGTCTAAACGTTTGTTGCCTTCAGAGATAAATTTTCTGAGATCAGCTAGTTCTTGTCCACCAATAGCGGAAGTTTTGCTGTCGGCAGTTAAAACTGCTCTGGAAAAAGCGTCAAGCATTGAGCTCTCCTTAATATAAACAAAATGACTTTCTTATGACTCGATTAACCATGAATTTTCTTGGCTAATCGATATCTGAAGATAAAAGTTCGAGGTACCTAATGTCTCGATTCTTAAAAACTAATTAACATTTCGTAATTTTTCAAGCGAGTTGTTTTTGTCCTTTTTGCTTGATCCCTTTATCCAATAAGCTTTTTCTCGCTACTGTCTAATTTCAGTGCGAGAGTTATGTAAACGTTTTCTGAGATTTCAATAAATTTTTTAACGCTTGACTTTCAGTGATTGTAAAGATTTTGCTTGTTCTTTCGCTTCACTGACTTGTCTAGCGGCTTCGACAAACTGCGCGACTCGGATCGGATCGACGGGTTCTGTGATTTTACCCTGACGTTTGAGGGAGCTAGCGACAATCACACCATCGGCTGCTTGCATCAAACTACCTACATTTTCCCAACTCGCACCACTGCCAATAAAAACGGGTGTTCCTCTAGCCGCCGCCGTTGCTAATTCTAAATCTTCTAAACTTGGTGGGCTACCCGTTGACCAACCTGATAAAATTACACCGTCAGCAAGTCCTCTTTCGATGGTATCTTGTACAGCAGTCGTTAAATTTGGCGTTCCTAAAGGTCTAGCGTGTTTCACCAAGACATCGGCTAAAATTCCAACATTACAGCCTAATTCTCGACGATAACGCAAGATTTCGTAAGCTTGTCCTTCGATAATTCCCTGATCCGTTGCCATGACTCCTGTAAGTACATTAACCCGAATAAATTGAGCATTGACACAAGACGCGATCGCCATCCCACTTCTGGCATCATTCCGCAGTACATTAATCCCAATTGGTAAAACGATTAAATTTTTGATTCGTTCTACAATTAATGTCATGGCACTAACTACGACTGGATCGACTTGAGATTTAGTAAAAGGAGCATCAAAAAAATTCTCGATAATAATACCATCGACACCGCCCGCAGCTAAAGCAGTCGCCTCTTGTTCCGCCCGTTCAATCACTGCTTTCAGACTGCCTCCCCAACGGGCAGACGTTGGTAAAGGCCACAGATGAACGACTCCGATAATCGGATGGGCTGTATTGAAGATTTTGAGCAAGTCCACTGGATCTATGTTTACCTTTCTGACATCTGTATTTGTTGGCCAATTGTTCATTATACACTGAATTTGGTACACAAAAACAATGATCAGGTGTGAGAATGTGATTTCGAAGAGATCCGCTATCGCGGTGCGCTCTAATTTATTAGCACTAACAAAATTATCAATACTCAACGAAAGTTAATTTGTGATTTAGGCTTTCAAGTACACTTAAAAATTACCTAAAATTCATCAAGCAACAACCTAATTTATTTTTAAACTTAACTAACAGAGCAATTTTCAAAGTTTTTTTAATTTACGCTTATCTTTGTTTATTTAAAATAGGTTTTTACTTAGATTACTGTTCTGCTTCTATCCCTATTTTTTAAGTTGTTTTCGTTTGTTTAAATCATTACAGCTAAATTCTTCTAATTGTAATGTATTTGAACTACTCAACTTTTTACGTCCTGCTCCAACTTGACGAACTTGCAAAGTCTGTAAATCATATTCTGGTCTAAGTTCATCATCCATCGGTGTGTCAAGATTCTTCATAAACTTTTCGCTCTCTAGGTATAGCTTCCCTTGCGCTGATTAAACGAATTATATTTCCTCTTTCTGTGTAGGAAACAATCAGTAAACGACCTTGCTGCGATTCTCCAATTATAATATAGTGATCTTCATCAATAGAGTGATCGGGATCGTAAAAATCGATATAGGAAAGATCATCGAACACGGTTTTTGCTTCTTCAAAAGACACACCATGCTTTGATTGATTAGATAATGCTTTATTTCGATCCCACTCAAACTCCAGATATCAACGGTATCATTAAAATAGAGTTCCGCCATAAGAGTTACACTTATAAATTATGAAACAAATCAAATGACTGCTGGAAGAAAATATCTTTGATGCGGGTGAGCAATTTATTGAAGAATTGAAGAGACAAGGTTATCAGTATCAAGAAACAAGCTATCTCAATTTTCACCATCGAGAAGCGTATCAATATTATCCTGAGCATGACTGTGTATTGTTTAGAGGAACGCTGAATTTAGGGCGAGAGATTTTGCGAACTTCTTGGATTCCTGGTGCTTATTTGGATGAAAAAAATCTACGTCCTTCAGTTTATTACACTTATTTCGGTCAATATTTACTGAATAATCAATATTTTATTTTGTCTTTAGGTGAATTAATGAGAAGACGAGATGAAATTTTAGATTATTTCCAATCGAATGGAGAAATTTTTCTTAGACCCGATAGCAATATGAAGACGTTTCGGGCGGGTGTTTTCGCTCTAAATATTTACAATACGATACAATCTCTTAAAAGCGAACTGAGAAGGGATGAAACAACGCTTGTCCTAGTTAGTGGTAAACGAAAAATTACTAGAGAGTGGCGATTTTTTGTTTACAAGCATCAGGTAATTACAGGTTCACTGTATCTAGTTGGTGAGGAAAGAATTGACGAAATGATTCAGGGAGGGTATTTAGTCAATTATCTAGAGCAAGTCTTAAAAAATGTTGGCTGGTATCCCGAAACGCTTTACACCATCGATATCTGTGAAGTTGATGGGGAACTGTATGTTTTAGAACTAGGTTCCTATAGCTGTAGTGGCGAGTATGGCTGTGATTTAAGCTTGTTGGTCGAGTCTGGGGCAATTGCTGCTCTAGAAGATTATAAGGCGGTAGAATAATTGACCTTTTCGAGGCTAACATAAACTTGACTGATCTTGGAGAATTTCTTCAAATAAATTTGATGTTCCCCAAAATGTGTTAAAATGTCTTAACATATAGAAATGGTTACGCATTTTTCTTAAAGCATGGGCAACAAGCCAACCATTGCAATTTCTCACTTAGGTTGTGAAAAAAACCGCATCGACTCTGAGCATATGTTAGGGCTACTCGCGGAAGCGGGTTACTCAATAGATGCTAACGAAGACTTAGCAGATTATGTTATAGTAAATACGTGTAGTTTCATTCAAGCCGCAAGAGAAGAGTCAGTTAAAACTTTAGTCGAATTAGCTGAATCGGATAAAAAGATCATTATTGCTGGCTGTATGGCACAGCATTTCCAAGAACAACTGTTACAGGAATTACCTGAAGCCGTTGCTGTTGTTGGAACAGGGGACTATCATAAGATTGTCGATATTGTAGAACGGGTTGAAACAGGAGAAAAAGTTAAAGAAATCTCTACCGACCCCACTTACATCGCAGATGAGTATACTCCCCGCTATCGCACTACAACTGAGGGAGTCGCCTATCTAAGAGTAGCCGAGGGTTGTGATTATCGTTGCGCTTTTTGTATTATTCCTCATCTAAGAGGAAACCAACGATCGCGCACAATAGAATCAATTGTCGCCGAAGCCGAACAATTAGCAGAGCAAGGCGTACAAGAACTGATTTTAATCTCTCAAATCACGACTAATTACGGGTTGGACATTTACGGAGAACCCAAACTAGCAGAATTATTAAGGGCATTAGGTCAAGTTGATATTCCTTGGATACGGATACACTATGCTTATCCAACGGGGTTGACACCAAAAGTCATCGAGGCGATCAAAAACACGCCAAATGTGATACCCTATTTAGACCTCCCCTTACAGCATTCCCACCCTGACATCTTAAAGGCAATGAATCGCCCGAGTCAGGGACGGATAAACGATGGCATCATCGAACGAATTAAAGAAGCCATTCCAGAAGCGATATTAAGGACAACCTTTATAGTCGGTTTTCCTGGGGAAACTGACGAGCATTTTAACCACTTGGTTGAATTTGTCCAACGCCATGAATTTGATCATGTTGGAGTGTTCACCTTTTCACCAGAAGAGGAAACAACGGCTTATCAGATGCCAAATCAAGTCTCCCAGGACATTATGGAAGAACGACGAGACATTTTAATGCAGGTTCAACAACCGATTTCTCTAAGAAAAAATAGAGCTTGTATTGGTCAAGTTGTTGATGTATTAATTGAGCAAGAAAACCCCCAAACAGGTGAATTAGTTGGTCGTTCAGGACGTTTCGCGCCTGAAGTGGACGGATTGGTTTACGTTACTGGGGAAGCTTATCTGGGTTCAATTATTCCAGTCAAAATCACTGATGCAGATGTTTATGATTTATACGGAGAAATTCTCATAGAAACTTAAAATAGCATCCTACTTTTTTTGATTTTCCACTGTTTTTTACAGTCGTTTTTCCTCAAAAATCCAGAAACCCATTAACGTAAACCTTAAACCAAAATCATACTTATGACAACAACTTTTGCTGAATTAGGACTCTCAGAAAACCGCGTTCAATTACTTGAAGAAATCGGTTTCGTTAGCCCTACAGAAATTCAAATTAAATCAATTCCCCTCGTGTTAGAAGGACATGATATTGTCGGGCAATCACAGACGGGAACAGGCAAAACAGCCGCTTATTCTCTGCCGATTCTTGATGGAATAGACACCAAAAATCCATCAGTACAGGCTTTGATTCTGACTCCAACTCGTGAACTAGCACAACAAGTCGCTACAGCAATTAAAGATTTTTCCAACGAAAGACGGCTCTACATTCTAACCGTTTGTGGTGGTCAATCGATGGAACGCCAAATCCGTAGCTTAGAAAAAGGCGTGCAAATTGTTGTCGGTACACCGGGTCGAATCATTGATTTATTAGAACGGAGAAAACTAAACCTAGATCAACTCCGTTGGGTCGTTCTTGATGAAGCCGACGAAATGTTAAGCATGGGCTTTATTGACGACGTGAAAAAAATCATGCAACAAACCCCTGAACATCGTCAAACGACTTGTTTCAGTGCAACAATGCCTCGTGAGATTCGGGATTTAATTAATCAATTCCTCAAATCTCCCGTCACCGTCACCATCACCCCGCCACAAGTCGCACCTTCAAAAATCGAGCAGCGTCTTTATTTCGTGCCTCGCGGTTGGTCGAAACTTAAAGCCCTACAACCGATTCTAGAAATCGAAAATCCAGAATCAGCCTTGATCTTTGTTCGTACCAAGCAAACCGCAGCCGAACTAACCAGTAAACTGCAAGAATCAGGGCATAGTGTCGATGAATATCACGGCAACTTGACCCAATCTCAAAGAGAACGTTTAGTCCAACGTTTTCGTGATGGCAAAATTAAGCTAGTTGTCGCCACTGATATCGCAGCGCGGGGCTTAGATGTAGAACACATGACCCATGTCATTAACTACGACTTACCCGATAACACTGAAACCTACATTCACCGTATTGGAAGAACGGGACGCGCTGGCAAAAATGGGATTGCAATTTCTTTGCTTGAACCCATTGATCGTCGGATGCTCAAACAAATTGAATATCGTCTCAAACAGCGTTTAGACGTGACTCAAATTCCGAGTCGTTCTGAAGTTGAAGCAAAACGCTTAGATAAATTACAAACTCAAATCAAAGAAACTCTAGCAGGGGAACGGATGGCATCTTTCTTACCTCTGGTGCGAGACTTAAGTGAAGAGTATGATCCCCAAGCGATCGCTGCTGCTGCGTTACAAATGATCTACGATCAAAATAGTCCAGCATGGATGCAAAGTGATTGGGATGTTCCAGCATCGGGAGCCCCCAAACCTGTACTAAGTAAAGGTGGCGGTAAGTATTCTAACAATAAACCAAATCGCTATTCTGGAAGCAAAAAACCTGTGTTTCAACAAAGAGGCTAGATTCTAGATTATTGTAGTTAAATGAAGGTGGGGATCAGCCCACCTTTTTTATTGAATTTCGTTTCTCACACCAGATAAACCCGCATAGGCAATAGCGATCGCATCTACACTATCATTAATCGGCAATTTTTTCAGAGCAAAAAGACGTTGTACCATTTCGCCAACTTCTTGTTTATTAGCTCTACCATTGCCTAAATGACATTTCCAACTAGATTGATGTAAAAAAATCGGTTCGATATTGCCTTCGCGGTAACTGACTAGACTGACAATACCTAGTGCTTGGATCACTCCACCTGCTGCTTTAATCTGTCGGTTAAAAAAGGGCATTTCTACCGCAATCCCATCAGGTTGAAAGTTGCGAACCAACCAAATCAAATCTTTTTCAATCTCAAATAAACGTTGAGGGGTTGATAAAGTCTTTGAAGTCTCGATCGTACCATAATCAACTAGACAGGGGGTTAATGACCCTTGATCTTGTAGAATAGCCCATCCAAGAATCGCTAATCCAGGATCAATGCCTAACCAAGTTTTATAGGTTATTTCTTTGATAATCAATCAAAAACACTTGACAACTAGGGGGTAATTATTGTTATTATAAATGAGGCGTGAACGTTGGGGTGTAGCCAAGCGGTAAGGCAGCGGGTTTTGGTCCCGCCATTCCTAGGTTCGAATCCTAGCACCCCAGTCAATTATTGATAAGTGTTATTATTTGGTGTAATTCCAAGGACAAGCCGCAAAGCTCGACGGCTGTAGTTTTCCCATGACTCAGATGAGACGGGAAAAACCAGAGTATAAAGCATCATACCACTAATCGAATCGAAGGCTAACAAAGGATCTAAATTTTCTCGGACTTCCCGTCTAGCCTTAGCGCGTTCAATCACAGCCACAAACGCTTCTCGTCGAGGTTGTAGATATTTTGTCCAGTAAATTTGAGCAAACTGAGGATTCGTCGAGGTATGACTAATAATCATCGCCACAATCTGCCGACCTAGCGGATTAAGGGTAATTTGTGCTATATTTTGAATGAGAGCCTCTAGATCTTCCCAGACTGTACCAGTATCGGGAATAACGACTTCTTCGGGAATCTTGTCTAAAGCATCAGCTACCAGTTCTTCTTTATTGGTATAGCGTCGATAAATCGTCGTTTTTCCAACTTTAGCACGTGCAGCGATCGCATCAATACTCATCCCATCAAAACCAACTTCAGCCAGGAGTTCTAAGGTGGCAAGTAGCATAGCTTGATGTGATTTTTCGCTACGGGGTCTTCCGGGTGATCTTTTATTCAAAACATTTATCCGCGCTATCATAGTAAAAAATTTCCGACGTGTCGAATGAGCAATCACAATCCTTGTTTCTGAATAGACTAACAGAAATAGTATTCAGATCTGGGTAAGAATGGAAAAATCTTATCAATCAAGTAAGTGATTGCTCTGGTGGATCAGGTTATAAGATAAACAGCTTTTTTCTTCATCAAAAATTTGGTCTATTACCCTTGATGGATAACAGACCAAGACTTTTGACTATACATTTTTTAGAAGGCGAAGAATCTGAAAATAGACAAAATCGAGCCAAAAGGTTTAAAGATAGTTTGGATGCGATCGCTGACAGTGGTTTGTGTGGAACGTTCAACCATAATCACATCTTCATTCTGCAAAGTTGGATTATTGGCATCACTAATATCTTTAGCTAAATCGATCCGAATTTTTTGTTTAGACACCGTACCATCAGGATTAAGACGGATTAAATCAACCGTTTGAATGTCAGCCCGTTCCATATCAAAGCCACCCGCCGCTAAAATGGCATTATTAAGGGGAGTATTCGGTGGAACTTCAATCGGGCCTGGTTTTTTCACTTCACCGACTACATTAACGCGAATCGTTGCGGGGGAAAACGTTGCGCTAGAGAGTGTACTGACTTCGGATGAATCTAATTTGTCCGCTTTGGGAATAATAATCGTATCCCCTTTTTGTAAGACTACATCTTTATTAGTATCACCCGACTGTAACATTGCCCATAAATCAACATTAATCACTTGTTGAGTACCTGTTCGAGTCAAACGGTGTACTTCAACATTGCGAACATCTGCAAGGGGTTTAATCCCTCCTGCTTGAGTAATAGCCTCACTCAGTCTGGGTAAAGTAGGATGAGGATTTTCTTTGTCTAGCTTAGATTCAATTTTGTGAGTTCCAGGGCGATAAACTTCACCGACAACAGCGACATTAAGAGACTCAACGGGTTGTATGCCAAAATTAGCACTCGCCAGCATTGGTGTTTCAGCAACATTAATTTGATCTACCGTTGGCACATAAATCGTATCACCATCTTGTAGGGTTAAATCTTCGTCTTTGTTGCCTTGTTGAATAAAATCCCACAAATTAGCCGTCAATACTTCGTTTTTGCCATTAATGACTCGCCGAATTTGGACTTGACGAACATCGGCTGCTGTGGTAATTCCGCCCGCTAGTTCCATGAGGTCACTGACGGAGGGATATTGTAAATCATCTTCTAAAGCAATTTCATATGAACCAGGACGATCGATTTCTCCTGCGATCGCAATTTTTAAAGGACGGGGTTTACTCAAAATCACCGTCACAACAGGAACTTTAAGATAATCAGCATATTTGCGTTTGAGGAGATTGGTCGTTTGTGCAATGGTTAGCCCCTTAACTTTAATATTACCGAGCAGGGGCAGGGTGATAGTTCCATCAGTGACAACCGCATATTCACCGCTATAGTCTTTCGCTTGGAAAATATCAATTCGTAGACGATCGCCAGAACCTAATGTATACTCACTCGGATCGATCACCCGTTCAACAGTTGATGTTGATGCAGGTGGATCAATCGCGCCAAGCATTTGTTCTTGTGCAAAAGCAGGTAAGGAAGATGTCAATGATAACAAGAGTATAGAAGTCGAAAACCATTTATTTTGAGAAATCATAGAATAGTACCTCATTGCTAAAAAAATTGGGAAAAATTAAAAAAGTTGATTACTAATGGGTTTTGTTATGCAGTCCTCATCACTTCACCTCCCAATTAAACTACTTTGACTTTCATGGTGTTATTTTTTAGAACTAATTAACAACTCATGATCAATAAAATCAAAAATCTGTGGATTTTTATCTAAATCAAACTTTCTAGCAAAAAAGTAATTTTGCTGAACTAGGTCAAATAAATCTTTAGTCATAATATCTGCAGCAAATCCTTTTAAGTCTTGTGGAAAGTTAGCATATTGTATTGTGTTGGAAGCAAAATTGAATTTTTTGCTATTGACTAATACCGTTGCAATAATCGATTCTTCGGGAGCTAATGTCTTTTGATAGTATTTTAGAATTTTAGGGTAACTTTCTAAAATATTCCTGAAATAGATTATACATTCTCTAGATAGAGTATTCCAATAATAACCTCGATAGGGAAGAAAGTTTTTATTAAAAGGAGTTGACCACGACTTGATCCCGATCATCGTAAAGTAAGCTTGTATCTTTAAAAAAGGAATAAAACTTTCAATTTTCGACAGTCGATTGAGTAAAGGTTTTGACCAATATGGTAAAGCAATGTATTGACCTGTATAGCGTTTCATAACATCTTCTTTTTTTTCTAAAGGTCGTTTCAAATCTGCAAAATCATAGTAATTCATAAATCCATCATATTGAGTTGACTTGAGAAAATTTTCAAATTTGGTAATTGGTTGAATTGGATAATCTTGCCCCGATAAAGTGACTAACCAATCAAAGTTTATTTGATTTTGTAATAAATAATCAATGACTTCAATATAAATATTCAGAATTGAAGAATCACCTCGTCTTGCAGGCTTATCTCTTCTAATAATATTGATATTGGATGACTTATTAAAAGCCGTCACATCTAGAGTAGAACTACTAAAATCGTGACTGATAATAATATGATAATTATTACTATTTTCTTGAATACTTTTAACTAATCTAACAATTTGTTTTGGAGTTTTATGGCTTTGAATAAAATAGCAAATTTTCATATATTTCCTATGAATTTGAAATATTTTTCTGATCAAAACTAAAACTTAAATAGATTCTAGCAAGGTATAAATCCGCTTAGAAACCACTTGAGCAGGGACACCAACCGCTATTGAATAAGCAGGAATATTCTTTGTGACAACTGCTCCTGCACCGATGACACTTCCTCGACCAATCGTCACCCCATCCAAAACTTTTACACCACTACCTATCCAACAATTATCCTCAATAATAATTCCTTGACAAATAATACCTTGTTCAGAAATAGTGCGGATAGGGTCATTATAACGATGATTATTTCCAAAAATTCCTGTATGTGAAGCAATTAAACAATTATTTCCGATTTTAATTGGCCCAGGGCCAGCGATACAAACATAAGGGCCGATATAAGTATCTTGACCAATATCAATTAAGCCATTATCCAGAGATTTAATGTCAACGCCTCGATCTAAAATAGCTTTTTTCCTGATATGGATATTACTATTTCTCCCGTGAATTTTTAGATGAACATCATGGCCAATACTCACATAATCTTCAAGATAAATGTGATTATTTCCAAATTCACTTTTATTAAGAGGAGCAGTGCTAATATGAGCATGACGAGCAATATTAACATTACTCCCAATTTCTAGATAACGAGGTTGAATAAATTCTACGGCTGGCTCAATTAGAATCGATTTTCCTGTCTTGGCAAAAAGGTAACGATAAAGCAAATTTCGCAATATGATTCCAGGTTTTTTGGGTATCCATCCTATCAATTCAATTAAAATTGTTTCCTTTTGATGAATAAAGAATAGTAGCATAATGTTTAGTATTTTGAGATAAAAAAGGGTTAAGGGTTAGGAAACAATAATAAAATTTGATTTTTATAGATTAATTAAAATCAAGAAATCAAAAAATCATTGACACTAAGAGATGGTAAACCTGTTAGAGTAGCAATTCTACGAGCAGCTTGTGAGCCTAGACCATCAACATCAAAACTGAGTACACCTTGATCAGTGTCATAGAGAAAATTAGCCCTATTACCGATTGAAATTGGATTGCTATTGCTAACAAGAACACCTGTTGAAGATGCAGTTGTTTTTAGAGCTATACCCGCTTGTAAACCACCACCAAAACCAGAAGCACTAATCCTAAAAACATCATCTGTAGGATTAAAATCGGTAATTGTGTCATTGCCATCGCTTGACTTATTGTAGGCAAAAATATCATCGCCATCGCCACCAGTAAGTCTATTTATACTATTTCCATTGATGAGTACATCATCATAATCTGTACCAACAATGTTTTCAATGCTAATCAGAGTATCTCTAGCTACCAGTGCTTTGTACCATTCATTACCAAATTTTTGATAGCCAGTTGCGTTAGGGTGAAAACCATCTGACACCATATCGTCTAAACTGAGGCTACCACCAGCATTGACAAACGTTACTTTTTTCCCCGCCTCCGCTTTATCCCTAACTAAGTCTGGAATCATCAGATTAAAATTTGTCACTTGATTGGCGGCTGACTGTCCTCTAGTTGCTGGATCAATTGGAGTAATTGAAGAAACCAAAACTTGAGTTGAAGGAGAGAAACTGGTAATCCTATCAATTAAATTGCTTAAATCCCCATACATTTCCGTTATAGATTTGCCAGTTAAGATATCATTAGTGCCAATCATTAGCGTAATGATATTCGGCTGATAGGTGCTGAGGATGCCACTATTGAGTAAATCATTAATTTGATCAATGGTATACCCTGGGTGTCCCTGGTGATTTTTATCACCTAACTGAGTCGGGCCATTAAACTGTGAACCGACAAAATCGACTGTAATTCCATTAGATACAAAATTATTCCATAATTGAATTCGATAGCCTCCAGGAGTAGGGGAAATGGGGAATTGTCCAGCAGTAATTGAATCACCCAACGGCATAATTTTAGGAACATTTGTCCCAAATATTGGTTTAAGTACGATTCGTGTACTTAAATTGGCAATAATTCCTTTAGATAGCTCACTATAATCTGCTGTATCAATCCCCGCTTCACCATTAAAGTTATCATTTCCTTTTCCTGCTTTAAAGATGTCATTTCCTGCTCTCGCTGAAATATTATTATTTTGGAAATCACCTCTTAAAATATCGTTACCATTAGTTCCAATCAGTGGATTAGGTACAACGGGAATCAATTCAATATAATCGACTCTTGCTGCTTCTCCTTGGTCTTCAAAACCTTGAATTTTAAGAACGTCACCTGCTTTAAGAGCAATTTGAGATCCAATTACTTCATAGGTTCGTGACTGTTGAGTAGCAAGCGAACTTCCTCGAGATTGATCCAACAGCAAAGATTTAATTTGTGAATTTTGCTTATAAAATCTAAGTTGACCTTTGCCATCAGCTTCATCAAAATAATTGATAGCGATATTATAAAGACCTGTTGCACCCGTAAAAACAATAGAAGCAGTGCCGTTTTCGGTGGTTGTTCCTCCTTGTAGGCTGATAAATTGACCGCCTGATGCAAAGCTTCCTGACTCAAGATGATAGCCTCCAGACAAGTTCATGTCTTCAGCTTCGATGCGAATATTAAGCATTTTCTACACTCCTCTTATTTGATTAAGACAAAACAATTTGATGAGATGATTTCCTGAGAAATCTTTTTCGACTCAGTTTGATGATTTTCCAACATAGATAGCTAAAAAGTGCCACCAGTAAAGTAAAAATAATTTTTCGCTCAGTGGCATTCGTGATGATGTAATACAGAAGATCCAAGACATTATATTTTTTGAAATTGATTGGGAGAGATTGCCATGTTAAACCCCCATCGATTGATTTGATTAACTCCGTATTAGTTGAACCATAAATCGTTTGATCAACTGCATAGGATGGTGATAATTCAATCGAACCGTATAACGCTTGATGAATTTTTGTAAAGGTTTGTCCACCATCAATTGTTTTAAATAACCCTTGTCCTTTGAGGTTAATTAAAAAAGTTTTATCTTTTTCATAATTGGGTGAAATTACAATATCTTGTACATTACTCTCTAGTGAATACGCTTCATTATCGATTTTATTCCAAGTAAAACCTTGGTCATCAGTCATAAAAAGACCTTGGGATGTACCTGCAAATACTGTTTGATCATTTTCATAATTGGGTGAAATAACGAGCTTTATACTAGCCCCCGCCATCTCAGGTATCGTATTAACTGAGTGCCAAGTTACGCCCCCATCAACTGATTTTTTAATTCCTCCTGCAAAACCTCCTAAATACAAAGTTTGATCGACTGAAAAATTAGGTGATATTGCTAAAGCAGGTGGCTGTATTGCTTTGCCAGTTTGTTTGGCAATTGCTAAAAAGTTATCACCGCCATCGGTTGAGCGTAAAAGATCCCCTTCATAAGTTGTTAGATAAAGGGTTTGATCAACCCCAAAATGAGGAGAAACAGTTAGATATGAATCTGCTCTTAAAGGTTTAGGTACCCATAGTTTTTTCCAGTGTTTTCCTTGGTCAGTGGTTTTAAAAAGGCTACCCCAAGTGCTGGCTAATAGGGTTTGATCATTACGATAATTTGGAGAAAAGGTGAAAGAAATAATGTTAGTAATTAAATATTGTTTAAGAAGTCCATCTAACTGTACTCCGCGCTCAATACTTTGCCAATTTTTCCCTTGATTGTGGCTAAGATAAGGCGCATAAAATAAGGTAGATAGTGCTAGGGTCTGATCATTCGCAAAATTGGGAGATATTGCGATATGGTGAATATGATTAGCAACCGCACCAGCAATATTTGTATCTTGCCAATTTTTCCCGCTATTGGTTGTTTTAAATAATCCATCAAAACCAGCTACAAAAATTGTACGATCTTTAACAAAATTTGGAGAAATGGAGATTTGAGAAAAGTTGGGATTATCCCAAGACATTGCTTGTTCTACGGTTTTTAAACCTTGATTGGACTTTTGCCAACTTAGTCCACCATCATTAGATTTAAAAATTCCTTCTTTCCAAGCAGAAGCAAAAAGAGTTTGATCTTTTTGATAATTGGGCGATAAAGCTAAATTAGCAATTAAAAGCTCGGTTAGTCCTTGATTGACTGAATTAAAAGACTGTCCCTCATCAGTCGTTTTAAAGATTCCTGTTTCGGTTCCGATGAAAAAAGTACGATCGGCCGCATAATTAGGTGATATCTTAATATCACGAATTATCCCACTATTATTAAACTGAGCCAAAGGTTGCCAAGTTTCGCCAAAATCTTTTGATAAAGAAAGTTGACCTAAACTATTACCGATAACCATCTGATTTTCTAGATGGGGAAAATATGCGATCGCTGTTATTTGCTGCTCATCAATAACTGAAGACCAACTTCTTCCCCCATCTTTGGTTTTATAAAGTCCTTTTTCAGTCCCAAGGGCAAACACTAAATTAGATGAATGGGGAGAAACCAAAACTTTTTTAATATTTAAGTTTTCTAACCCACTATTTACTTTTTGCCATGTATTGCCACTACTTTTTGATAGATAAATTCCATCACCAAAAGAGGATAAAAATAAAGTCTCTGGTGATTGAGCAGAAATATCCAAAGAAGACAACTCATACTGATTATCTAAACCATCTTCGATGCGTTGCCAGCTTTGTCCTTTGTCTTCTGACTTAAATAAATTGCCCCATGTAGTAATCCCATGTTGATTTAGATGATAGAGAGTCTGATCTTGGGCATAATTGGGCGAAAGTTTGGTATCAATCACCACATCATGGGGAATATGTGCCAAGGCGGCATTTACATTAAAAAATAAAACAGTTAAGAGTGATAGTCCCAAACCAACCATCACTCTAAATCTGGTCAAAATAGTATTCATTGGATTTGAGACAATTTATATATGAAGTAGATGTTGTGGTGTCAGATTTACAGGTTGAGTCGCTTTTGTTTTAAGATGATCAGCAAGACGAATCGCTAAAGCCATGATCGTCAGTGTTGGATTAGAAAGCCCACTGGTCGGAAAAACCGAGCATCCTGCAACATAAAGATTGCTAATGCCATGAACTAAACAATTTTCATCAACTACACCCTGTTTAGGGTTAAGACTCATGCGGGTTGTTCCCATATGATGATAGGAAGCTTCAACCTTTGACCAAATTTCGTCACTCTCTTCGATTTCAAGTTGTCCTAAACCAGAACGCGCTAACTCATCGGCGAGAATCTGCTGTGAGCGTTTAATGGTATATTTATCGAGTGAGCTTAAACGCCAGTCGAGTTGAGTCTGATTCATTCCCAGTTGATCTCGCTCAGAACTAAGAGTTATTCGACTATCGGGGTTCGGTTCTTGTTCTGCGATTAAATGAGTTTCATAAGAGTTAGATTGTCCAGCATAAAAAGACTTGTTGAACAACTTGTTATATGCTCTTGCGGAAACTTGATCAAGATTCGTGATAATTGTTTTCAAGTCTTCTAGAGCAGAAGTATTACTCTTATGTTGACAGATTTCAGTTATCGATGGGAAAGCTTGATGAATCGCTTTATTTTTGCGTTGTAGTTTATACTTTAGGCTGTTAATCGCTTTCACCCAGTCGGGAAGAACACTGAATAATCTTGCACTAAAATTAAGAACTTGCTCTTGTTCTTGTCGTTTTTCGGACAACCCTAAACCAGTTGCTAAAAACGTTTGATCAATTTTGATCTTTTGTTGGGTGTATAAAATGGGAGGTTGAGCAAAGTAAATTTTTCCTGAATTCAGATAGGGATGTTCCATAAAGAAACGCCCCACTAAATCATGTTGATTCCCTAAACCATTTTTCTGAACTTGATTAGATGCTAGAAGTAAACGGGGGTTTTCGATGCCACCCACTGCCAGAATAAAAATCTTAGCCTGAACTGTGAATTTTTTTCCATTGAGACAGCCTACCCGTAGTTGTTGAACTTCTGTTGCACTATCGTTCGTTTCGATGTCTAAGACATTCGCATGAAGATAGGTTGTAACATTTTTAGCCTGTTCAAGTTCAGTTTGATAAACTTTCCCAAAGCGTAAACGGTTCGATGGAATAATTTGCCAAATGTTCGTTTCTATATCTTCATCAAAGTTAGGACGCTGACAACCTAAATTACTAAGTTTATCTTGCCAATTGCTAAAATCATAGGCAAATGGGCCAAGTCCTGACACTTCTTGAGCGCGTTCATAGTAAGGAATCAATTCAGCTTTTGTAATGGGCCAGCTACTATAATTCATCCAGGGCCGATCTTGAAAATCAATGTCATCGAGAGGACGACTCCAACCCCCCCAAAGATTAGTAGTACCCCCGAAAGAACGTGAACGAGTCTCTTTTAGTGGGAAATAAGCATCTCCAATATTTTTACCCGTATAAAGATTTTGAGTGGTTTCCTCATGCTCAAAACCACCACTTTCGAGTAAACAAACTTGCTCAGGTTGATTAATAAATTCTCTAGCAAGGGTAATACCTGCGGCTCCTGCTCCAACAATGCAGATATCGCAGACAATTAGAGAATCGTCTAATATAGTCAGCGCATCAATTAACACGATCGATTGTCCTCGTTATTTGATTAAAACTAAATTTTTGGCAGGGAAAAAGTAAGCGTTTTGTTCAGCGCGTAATTGATCACAGAGTCGTTCTTGGGGAAGTTCTACATCGTCGTAAGTCAGAACTTGATCTCTGTCTAAATCTCGTTTGAGACGACATCCTTCGGCTAAACCCATGGGGAGTAGATTTTGAGTTTGAACGATTTCTGCGCTTTCGCATTGTCCATAAGTCATGTAAAAACCAATTCCATCTAGAACATCACCCGCTTTAAGGTTAATTTTGGCAGTTGTTACCACATCGACTTTTGGCCCCGCAAGTGGTGACATAACGGAATCTTGCAATAAAACCGCCCGCGCTACCGAAAGCGGTACTTCAAAATGACACAGATGATAGGGAGTATAAAAGCTATAGAGTGGGCCTTCTCCAAGTTTGTATAGATTCAGATAATGGCGTTGTTTGGGGTCGTCATGGGTGGCAAAGACAAAGACCCCCGGCCCTGGTTGAGAACCGACAACATAATCAACAATACCGCCTAACTCTTTAAGCTGTTCAACATCATACATTGAGGTCATTTCATCGACATGACCTTTGTATTCATAGCCTAGCATCCCGCGTTTAGCGACTGTCATTCCAGTTGCATTCGCTACGATCGCTTGTTCAAAAGAAATTTTTGTCCCATCGGCGAAACTGGTTACCATATGCGCTTTTTGTCCCCAACGTTTCGCAAAGCCTTCTTGAGTGGTTGGGTTGCGATAGGGGTCTTGTAATCCTTTGATATTGCCACAGAGTAGGGGAGTCAGTCCGATACTTTTGACAAAACGATAGAGATTCATTTGTACACCTGGTTGATCCCCATCACAAGCACTGAGAATCACACCAGCGCGATCGGCATATACTTTGAGAATGGGGCCAATTGTGCCATCAAGTTCCGCATTCATTAAGATGATATGTTTGCGATGGGCGATCGCTTTCATGACGATATGTGCCGCATATTCGATCGTTCCTGTCACTTCGATGAGGGCATCAATTTGATCGGCTTGACACAATAACATGGGATCATCAGTGATGGCGTAGTGATTGGATGCGATCGCTGTTTCTAATTCAGTCAAGGTGTTGACGGTTTGAACCTCTTCTATCCCTGCTTCTGTATAGGCTCGTTTTGCCCCTTCGAGATTTCGATTAGCAATGGCGACTAATTTCATGCCTGGGACTGAGTTAATGATTTGATTCGCAATCCCGCGACCCATAAAGCCTGCGCCAATCATGCCAACTTTTACAGGGTTGCCCGATGCGGCGCGAACTTGCAACATATTATCGATAATAATCATGATTAAACACCTACTGTAATTTTTTGGAGTAATGGCCAAGCGGCATCTTTATCAGAAATTTCAGTGACTTTCAAAGGCCATTGAATACCTAAAAGTGGATCGTCATAACGTAGCCCTCGTTCACAACCTGGGGTATAAAATTCACCAACTTGATAGAGGACTTCAGCACTATCTGATAAAGCTTGATAACCGTGAGCGAACATTTCAGGTACATAAAGGGCTTTTCGGTTTTCTGCTGTTAGTTCGACTCCGATATGTTGTAAGAAGGTAGAAGATTCAGGACGCATATCGACAATGACATCGTAAATCGCACCTTGGGTACACCGAATCAATTTCGTCTCAGTTGCGGGAAAAGTTTGGTAGTGCATTCCTCTAAGAGTGCCTTTGCGGTAGTTAAAGGATAGGTTGCATTGTGCGATCGCTGACTTTAAACCATGATTTTCTAACTCTTGAGCGCAGAAAGTACGAGCAAAAAAACCTCGATGATCGGGTCGAGGTTCTAGGTCGATGATGAATGCACCTTTTAGTTTTGTTTCGCTAAATTGCATAATTGTTTTCCAATTTAATAGAGGTTAAAATTGTTAGTTACTAGAAAAAAACGCCTTTTAAGAAAGATTACGGGCTTAAAAGACGTAAAATACGGTTATCTAGTCTGGCACATAAGCCATTTTTATTAATTATCAAAATTCGATACAAATTGTTGACTTCCTCGATAAAGATTTGACATTTTTACTATTTTTTGTATTTAAACGTAGATTTCATTACATACTTCAATCTTTAACTTTTGGGTGTTAATTTCTACTAAGTACAAACATGGAGAGAATAACGACTCAAAAGCCGTAAAAGTCTTTAAATAGGCTCATTAATCTGGCCAGAGATTGCTCTAGTCTAGCCTCAGTTTTGGTTTTATACATTCTCTCTGCGTAGATTACTGATCAGCCTATCAAAAATAAAAAGTCTCAAGTCTTTACTTAGGTGTTTTCTCGGATATGACCGAAGAATCACTGAAAAACTTAGTGGTTTTCTCAGGAGCATTTAACGGCTCTTATTTCTATCGTTGTAATAACGAAATGCAAATTTCAAGGAAAAATTAAATGATCAATCATCCGCAGCAGAATCCTAGTGGTGTGAAACATTGTGATAGTTTGCTTGCCAAATTAGCTATTAGTATTTGTGCTTTACCGATTACTTTACTTAGCTCACCCTCAGAAGCCGCCATTGTCAGACAATATGATTTTGAGAGTGGCAATTACAATGGAGTCATACGACAATATCAGGACAAAACCTGTAGTTCTAGCTCAAACTATATCGACAATAGTCTATTTGATATTGTGCCATCGCCAGGGGGACGGTCAGGAAATGCAGTTAAGCATAATCTAGAAAATTGTGATGAACGTAGTGAGTTAGTCGTTCCCAGAGGAACTTTCTCTTTAGATAAAGAATATTGGATTGGCTGGAGTATGTTTTTACCCTCCTCACATAACATACCAGGCAGAGAATCTTATACCATCACTCAACAAATGGGATTTAGTAATACTTGTTGGCAAAACTCGAATGGTGCTAACTGTAATAACTTGATTAAAAAGCCAGATGGTACAATCACACCTAAAGTTGGCTCACCGATTCATGCACTATTGCCTAGTGTCGATGGCACCAGTCTTAAGTATGACCTTTATAATTATCTTTCGACTGATTCGAGTGGGCGGCATCTCTTTGAGAAAAAAGAATTTTTCATGCCCTCACAACCTAACCAATGGCAAGATTTTGTGATGTATCTCAATCTGTCGAATGACAAAAGTGTTGCCCGTTTTAAGTTGTGGAAGAATGATAAACTCTACATTGATCAAGCTGTGCGGTTATTGCCTCCTGGTGTCACAGGTTTGGGTGATTGGAAAATCGGTGCCTACAATGGTGAACCAGGCAATGGTGAACGAACTCTTTACACAGATGAATTAAGAGTTGGCGATTTTCAGTCAACTTATTTAGATGTTGTTGCCCCCGCCCGCAGAAATAAATTAACAGGACTAGGGCAAAATCCCACTACTCTCTCAAGCTTGGCTATCCCCGTTCAAACTGCTTCAGCTTCAGCTTCAGTTCCAGAACCGAATATGTTGGTCGGTTTATTAACGATAGGTGCCGTTGCTGTGGGCATGAGAGCAAAGCGGAACTAGATAGATCTTTAGATTCATTCAGTCTTTTTTTAAATCTAGTCATGGTTTTAAACCCTATTAGGACACAAATGTTATGGCGACAATATATGGCAACTCGAACAATAATAATTTGTTAGGAACAAATGTTGATGACATCATCTACGGCTATGACGGAAATGATACCCTTGATGGCGGAGCAGGTGCCGATACTTTTTATGGTGGGAAAGGGGATGACACTTTCATCATCGATAACGTCGGTGACACAATTGTTGAACTGCCTGGCGAAGGAGTCGATATTGTACGAACTTTGATTAACTATACACTTGGCGATTATGTCAATCATTTAACCCTCATTGGTACTGCTTCAATTAATGGCACTGCGAATGAATATGATAATGTCGTGATCGGTAATAGCGGTAACAATATCCTCAACGGGGGCGCAGGAAACGATCGATTAACGGGAGGAATCGGTAGTGATAGTTTGATTGGTGGAGTTGGGATTGATCAGATTCTAGAAACAGGCGATTTTAACTATACGCTGACGAATACCTCTCTCTCCAAAACGTCTAGCAATGCTACCTCTACTGCCATTACTGCTAATGCAACCGCTTACACTTTTACGTCAAACACGGCTATGACGATCGCTGACTATTCTACGATTACCTCTAACCTAAACGTCAGTGATGTATCGGGGAATATTAGTGATGTTGATGTTCTCATTAACATTAATCACACCTGGAATAGTGATTTAAGAGTGTTTTTAATCAATCCTTTGGGTACTCAAGTTGAGTTATTTACCGAAGTGGGGATCGCAGGACAAGGCTTTTTAAATACACGTCTAGATGATGAAGCGAGTACCTCCATCACTAGCGGTAGTGGCACTTTTACAGGATCATTTCGCCCAAAAGGTAGTCTTTCTAATTTTGATGGCACTGATGCTAATGGTAGCTGGAAACTGAAAATTACTGATGGTGCCGAGGGAGATACAGGCACTCTCAGCAGTTGGTCATTAATGATCAATGGTGGAACGACACCACCCCCACCTCCTCCTCCACTGGCATCTGAAGTTGATACACTCAGTGAAATTGAACAAGCCAATTTAACGGGAGGAAACAGTAACAATCGCTTAGATGCAACTACTTTTAGTTTAGGTGCCATCACCCTCAATGGTGGAAATGGAAATGATACTTTATTTGGAAGTATTGGGAACGATTTCCTTTATGGGGGAATGGGTAACGACAGTCTAACGGGTGGAAGTGGTGCAGATCGTTTTATCTATAATGCCAAATCAGAAGGGATAGATCTGATTACCGATTTTGTTGCGGTTGATGATACGATCGCTGTTTCTGCTGCTGGTTTTGGGGGTGGACTTGCACCGAGTACATCTATTAGTCCCTCTCAATGGATAGTCGGAACAGCCGCTACAACTTCTAGTCATCGTTTTATTTATAACAACACTAACGGTGGTCTATTTTTTGATTCTGATGGCAATGGAACAATTGCACCAATCCAATTAGCTACATTGATTGGTAATCCTACCCTGACTCAAAGTGACATTCTAGTGATAGCTTAATGACACTTTTGGCTTTGATTCAAAGGTATAACCAAACATAGCCAGTTCTTTTCCTAGCTCATCTTCAACAAATTTGCGGGCTTGTAATGAATAATAATCCTGATAGGGTATCTTATCAGGTGTTTTGTTTGTATGAGGAATTGGAATAAAATCATTAACTCCTATTTTTCTCAAAATTTGGTTAAAATCACCTTCAAGATCTTCATGATGAATAAGCTCATCAACGCCTTCAATATAAGGATAAGCAATATTCATTTTGAGAGCATCTTTATTAAAATATAAAGTCTCTCCTTTTAAGTAAGATTTAATCCCATATTCTATCCTTTGATCGAAGCGTTGAGGTAAAACAATTTTTCGCCATAACCATCGTTCAAACCCTTCTAGTCGAGCTAAATTAATTTCGCGTTGCATGGTTCTTAAATATAATAAACGATTAAGTTTACCTGAGCGATTAACTGGACTATTCGGATCTTGAAGTTGTTCCGATATATTATCTTCCCACCAACGACCGACACATCTTTGATAGTCAGTCACAAAGCGATCAAAAGGATTTCTTACCGTTGCAAATTTGACATAAGAATCGAGTTCACTCTTAGAAATTAAATTAAATCTGATTAACTGACTAATTGTATTATGCTTAACGGCAACTAATTTATAGCTATTCGCAAATAAAACATCAGATTTGGGTAGTTTTTCACCGCCAAATCTTTCGATTAAAACATCAGTAATAGATGTACAACCCGTACCAGGGACTTGAATAAATAAAAGTTTATAGTCACGACAAATAATAGCCATATATCTCCAAGAAATGAGAATTGTTTTAGATAGACCAAGTAGATAAAAAGACAAACACACCAATAAATGTCATGAATGCCACACCCGTTCTAAATAGAACTCTTTTCCAACTTTTTAGTAAGAAATAACCCAACATTGCAGCAATTCCCGCAATGATAAATCGATAAAATGGTGAGTTAGTCAAACGAGCATAAGCATAAAAAACAAGATTTTTCACTTGAGGTTCTGGAATCGTAAGAATTTGCCAATTAATACCCCCATCAGTTGATTTTAAAAGTTCAGTTCCCGAAAATCCGAACAGAGTATGATCTTGTGGATAAAAGGGTGAAAATTGTATCGGCATCGTTGCAGATGGAAAATGGTGCATATGGGAAAATAGACGATTTTGATTGAGTAAATCTTTACCAATTTGAGTAAAGCTTGTTCCTCCATCAACTGTTTTAAAAAGTCCCTCCCCTCTGATACTAATTAGAAAAGTTTGGTCATTTTGATAATTTGGTGATAGAGCAACTGCCTCAACATAACTTTTTTGATCTATTGTTGGTAGTGGTATATTTTGCCATTTTTCTCCAGCATTGACAGTGCTAAAGAGTCCTTTTTTAGTAGCGACTAAAAGCATTTGATCATTTTGGTAATTAGGAGAAATAGCAAGTGCAATCCAATCATTTTGTTTCAAGCTACGTTGATAGGCTGTTGGTTGCCAATTATAGCCACCATCAACCGTTTTATAGATCCCAAATGAACCGTCTGAAACACTAACATACAAGGTTTTATCTATTGCAAAATTGGGTGAGATGACTAGATAACTCACTGAATGTTTTAGATCACCAATCATTGAGAAACTTTCACCGCGATCAGTTGAGCGATAAACTTCTCCATTCCAAGTTATTAAATAAATGGTCTGATCGGATGTAAAATTGGGTGACACGACAATCATTAGTTTTTTAGCTTCAGTCTGATTTAACCACCAATTTTTCTGAGTTAGTTTTTGCCACCATGATAAGTTAGATAAACTGATTTTATGCCAATTTTTCCCCCCATCCGTTGATTTAAGGAAGTGCGTCCATGATGCCGAAAAAAGTGTATGATCTTGAGCGTAATTTGGAGAAAAAACCAGTCCGAATAATCGAGCAATATATTTACGGCTACGAATTTCTTCTAATCCTTTATTACTTGCTGTCCATGTTTTACCTCCATTTTGACTAAGATAATTTCCACCCAAATAGGTTGTTAGAGCAACAGTCTGATCATTTTTGTAGTTTGGTGATAATGCGATTCCTTGTACTAGAGATGCAGATAAAGTATCCATTTCTTGCCAAACTTGTCCGCCATTCGTTGACTTAAATAAACCATCAAATCCTGCCAAGAAAATAGTCTGTCCTTGATATTTTTTATCTAACGGAACCATTAAGTTACTAAAAGACGGACGACGATAATCAGGTAAATCAGCTTGACTATTGGTTGTTAAACCTTGATTTGTTTTTTGCCATGTTTTCCCAATATCATCCGATTGAAATACTCCTTCATGCCAAGTAGAAGCTAAGAGAGTAAAATCTTTTTGAGCATTAGGTGAAAAAACAAGAGATGTAATGGATAAATCTTCTAATCCTTCATTAATGGGAAGAAAACTTTTACCTCTATCAACACTTTTAAAAATGCCTCCTGTTTCAGTTCCGACTAATAAAGTTTGATCTTGAGGATAGTTTGGTGAAATGGCGATCGCTCTAATTGAACCACTATTTGGAATGTTTTGGAAAAGTTGCCATGTATCACCCCCATCATCGGATAAATAGATATTACCGATTTGATCACCGATCATGATTTGTTTTTGTCCTGGAGGATAGCCAATAGCCGTAATTTTTTGCTCGCTCACTTGATGCCAGCTTTTACCGCTATTTTGAGTTTGATAAAGTCCTTGTTTTTCTCCTGCTGCAAAAACAATCTGATCAGAAATGGGAGAGATAGAAATCAGATCAATTTCTAAATTGTCCAACCCATTGTTAACTTTTTTCCAAGAAACACCCCCATTAAGTGATTGATAAATTCCATCACCTAATGAGGATAGAAATAAGTGTTTTTTTGTTTGAGCAGACATCGCTAAAGAAGTCAAACGAGATTTTTGATCTAATCCGTTAATACTGCGTTGCCAACTCAAACCCCCATCTACAGATTTTAGTAAATTACCTCTGACAATAATAAATAGTGTGTGATCTTGCTGGTAGGTTGGCGATACTTCCACATCAAAAATGTCATCATGTGGAGAATGAGCTAACACTGGAGTAACTTGTATGCCAAAAACAATAATCAGGAATAGTAATAAACCAGAAATCCTTTTTAAAAGATGGTTACTCATTTAGATTACCTTTTCCAGAAAAAATTATGATCGATTTGCTGAGTCTTAATTAGATATTCAAGTTGCTTTAACCGCGTAAAACCTCGAAATGTAAAGGTTTCTTGAGACATATCAATTAATTTGAATAAATCAAACAGTTGTTGTGCGCCTCGTTGAGCATTCCAATCACACTTAAAGCCTGGTAAATTTTGATTAATTTTCTCAAAAGACACCCGATAACTACGATTATCTGAACCATTATCACCAAAACTTAATTGACAACCTGCAAAAATATTAGCGATCGCTTGAGCAATTTCTTTGACTTGATAATTATGCGTCGTATCACCTACATTAAAAACTTGATTGTGAATCAGATCACGGGATGCTTCTAGAGTACAAATAATGGCTTTGCAGATATCTAAACCATGTACTAACGGTCGCCAGGGAGTACCATCACTACTCATTCTAATTTCTTTTGTTGTCCAAGCCAGACCCGCTAAATTATTTAGAACAATATCAAAACGCATCCTTGGAGACGCACCATAAGCAGTGGCATTTCGCATAAAAGTCGGCGAGAAACCATCATCGGCTAAAGGTTTGACATCCTGTTCAACAAGAGTTTTACAAATAGCGTAGGCAGTTTGAGGGTTAACTGGAGACTCTTCAGTAACATAGTCTGCTGTGGCAACACCATAAACACTACACGAAGACATATAGACAAAACGACGAACTCCAGCCGCTTTAGCCAGTTTAGCTAGATGCACCGATCCTTTATGATTAATCTCATAGGTAACATGAGGGGCTAATTGTCCTGCGGGGTCGTTGGAGAGTTCAGCCATATGTACGACTGCATCAATACCTTTAAAGTCTTCTACAGTTAGATGGCGAAGATCTTTATTTAAGGTTTTGGGTGTAGCTGAATTGGTGTTATATAGCCAACCGACTTTATAAAACCCAGTATCAACGCCAATTACTTCGTGTCCGTACTGCATTAACAAGGGTGCCAAAAGTGAACCGAGATAGCCTTCGGTTCCTGTAACTAATACTTTCATTGTTTAAAATCCTTGAGTGTATATCTAAAAAATCAGGTTTGTTTCACGCTAGTAAGTGTTGTTACTAAAACTTGGGTCGGCTCTTATTTTTATGGAATAAAACATCAGCTTTAATCAATCAGTAGAATGTTATCTGATGGTAATTCCCTTACCATAATCATTCATGGAAAACTTGATCTCCAAAATTAGTCGCTCCTGAGAATCGGGTATTGTTGCTTTATGAAAACAGTAAAAATCTTCGACAAATCCAAAACCTGCTTTTCCACAGATGGTTTCTATTTTTTCCTGACCGTAATAATCAATGATCTCTTGATCTTTTCTTCGTCTAATGAAAGAAAGCTGGTGTTGAAGTTTTTTCTTTTTGTGACTTCCTTTAACACAAACATGAGGCCCACTTGCTGTATTGACATCGAACAAGTAGAACATAAATTTAATAAAGCGGTAGTCTTCTAAATCATAGTGGAAGTTAAAAACTCCCTTCAGAGGCTTACTAATTTTATCTTTAACGGCGAAAGTCCAGCGAAGTCGGCTCTCTGAAAATACAGGTGTTGTCTCTAAATATTTGGCCGCAATTTTCCAAAGCTTGGGATCATTTTCAAGTTTTTTGATGGCAGGACATTGTGAAGCAGGAGCGAAATTTTGCCCACTTACGAAATTTTGTTTGTATTTTTGTTCTACTTGTTTTTTCTCATGAAGTCTAAATGGTAATCTAGGATCACTATCGCTGTGGTAAATAGCAGAGTTAGAAAAATCAAGGATTTCTTGCAAAATAGGCTGAGGGAGATAAATGCCTAAATATAAACTATCATTTTTTAATGATTCAACTGCTTCATCTACATCGAGATCTTTAAACAAAGATTCTTCTTCTAAATAAACTTGCTGGCAAGGATGTTTATTCAAAAAAATTACTAAAGAGCGAATTACATGAATTCGACTTAGATAAAACATTAAAGCCCAGCGAGGATTTTTGATAGACTGAAAAAGCATTAACAAGAATTTCTTCTTAAATTTGATCAAAAACTTTTGATAGAGAATCGAATCAAATATCTTTTGTTTAGCGTTCTCTAATCGATCATTTACTGCAAAGGTTGAATTTTGTTTTAATTGCATAAAAACGTTGTTGAATTGTTGTAAGATTTATTTGATCAGGGAACATATCTGTTTATTAGCTTTAATTTAGCTTATGAAAAAAATTAGAAAATACAAAATCTAATTAATTGTTTAAACAAGAAAAATAGCAGACTTTTCTTGATTGGCAACTTTAGTCAAAAGGTTGTTAACTTACAGCAGTTTTCAATCTAATGAGGTATACCGTAAGGGTTTGGTAACCAAACCCCTACAGAAATCCGTACCTTATTCAATTTAAAATTGCTGTAAAGCTAAAGGCGATGGTTCAGCAATTTGTGTAACCACTGCTTTACCAATTTCAAGTGAAGAAGTGGCCGCAGGTGATGGAGCATTGCAAACATGAATCGAGGAGTTAAATTTGACAATTAAAAAGTCGTCTACCAGTTTGCCGTCATTCATCACCGCTTGGGCGCGTACTCCTGCATGAGTGGGGATGAGATCATCGGATTGGACTTCGGGAATTAATCGCTGTAGACTACGGACAAAGGCCGCTTTACTCCACGAACGAATCATTTCTTCAATTCCTTGATCTTTGTGTTTAGCGGCTAACTTCCAAAAACCAGGGTAAGTCATGATTTCTGTAAAATCACGTAAGTCAAAATCGGTTTTGTGATAGCCTTCTCGTTTGAAGCTAAGAACCGCATTCGGCCCCGCGTGAACACTTCCGTCGATCATGCGTGTGAAATGGACACCCAAGAAGGGAAAATCAGGATTAGGTACGGGATAAATCAGTGTTTTGACAAGATAACGTTTTTCGGGTTTTAGTTCGTAGTATTCTCCGCGAAAGGGCAGAATTTTCGCTTGAGGGTTTGCTTGTCCTAACCGCGCCACGCGATCGCTATGTAATCCCGCACAATTGATTACAAAGCGAGTTTCAAAATCACCGTTTGTTGTCTTGAGAATTTGACTATTGCCAAAGGTCAAAAGTTCATTAACCTTAGTATTAAGAAACAGATCACCCCCTTGGAGTCGAATTAAATCGGCGTATTTTTGACCAACTTGCTGATAATTAACGATTCCCGTACTATAAACGCGAATCCCTTCTAAACACTGGACATGGGGTTCAATTTCGCGGACTTCTTCGGCACTAATTTTAGTAACCTTTAAGCTATTCTCTAAACCTCGTCGATATAGATTATCTAACAGAGGTCTTTCTTTTTCTTGGGTTGCTACGATGACTTTGCCGCAGATCTCATAAGGGATGTCATGTTGTTGACAAAATGCCACCATTGATTGGTTACCTTCACGGCATAAATTGGCTTTTAAACTCCCTGGTTTGTAATAAACGCCCGAATGAATAACACCGCTATTATGACCCGTTTGATGAAAAGCCCATTGGTTTTCTTTTTCTAAGACGACAATACGGGCTTTGGGATAGCGTTGTGTTAAAGTCATACCTATAGCAAGACCAACAATTCCACCGCCAATAATTGCAAAATCATACATAATATTATTCGAGTTTATGAGAAATTTTTACCAAACTTTCCAAGGAGCTTGACCACTTTTCCAGAGTTCTTCTAAATAATTTTTGTCTCGTAAAGTGTCCATTGGCTGCCAAAAACCATCATGTTTATAAGCTGATAATTGTTCCAAGTGTGCTAGTTTTTGTAAAGGTTCTTGTTCCCAGATAGTTGAGTCATCGGCAATAAAATCAATGACCTCTGGTTCTAAGACAAAATACCCACCATTAATCCAAGCACCATCACCATCAGGTTTTTCTTGAAATTGTGTAATTTTGGTCTGTTCTTGTCCTAAACAAATTGCCCCAAAACGACCAGGAGGTTTAGTCGCTGTTAGGGTTGCTAGAGTTTTTTGTTCTTTGTGAAAAGCCAATAAATTTGTGATATTAACATCGCAGACCCCATCACCATAAGTAAAGCAAAAGGTTTCTGAGCCGAGATGTTCTTTAACTCGTTTTAGTCGTCCACCTGTTAAGGTTGATTCACCAGTATCAATCAAAGTAACGCGCCAAGGTTCAGCATAACCGAAATGGACATTCATCTGATTAAAACGCATATCAAAGGTGACATCAGACATATGTAAGAAATAGTTAGCGAAGTATTCTTTGATCACGTAACCTTTATAGCCACAGCAAATAATAAAATCATTGATGCCGTGTGCTGCATATGTTTTCATGATATGCCATAATATCGGTTTACCACCAATTTCGACCATTGGCTTCGGTTTGATAGTAGTTTCTTCACTCAAACGAGTTCCTAATCCACCAGCAAGAATGACAGCTTTCATGAGTTTTGCTCCTGATTAATAGTTGATAAAATAGAAGAATTACTATCTAATTTAGGTTTTGATTTAAAAGATAAAAATAGCTTGATGATTGGCCAAGTTATCGCTTTAAATATATCTTTTAGTAACCATAGCCAGTTCCAGGTGAGCCACTGTAACATCTGTAGATAACATAAGGTTTTTTCAAGTAAGGTTATAGGTGCTGATTGAATAGCTCTGAGATATTCTAAAAACCATTTCCATTTTGTTAAATAAAGCTGGTCTTTTTTGGTTGGATCATACCAAGCAATTCGTTCTCGATAAGTTGGGTAAGCTCTGATTGAATTATTAGGATGATCTCGTTTAAAAAAGAGAATTTCTGGAATCTCAGAAAATTCACCATACAGAACCAATTCACCTAATAAAACTAAATCTGAAGACGGATAACTTCCAACGATCGGCGTTTTTTTCAGAATATTAGCTCTGATTAATCCATGAAAGGGATTACACAGATTGCCATAACGGACTAACTGATGATATTTTCTAAATCGTTGATGTGCTTTTGTTGAACGAAGATCAAAACCATCGGAGCTTTGTTCTATTGGATTATTCCACTGATTAATAATCATTGTCTGTGGATAACATAAAACAATTGATGAATTTTGATCAAGTACCTTAGCACATTTTTCTAAAAGTTCTGGAGCGCAAAGATCATCATGATGCGCCCATTTAAAATAATCTCCTTTTGCTAATTTCACAACCTGACTTTGATTCCACGCTGCACCCATATTAAACTCGTTTCGATAATACTGAATGCGTTGATCTTGAGTAGCGTAGAAATGACAAATTTCTTGAGTTTCGTCGGTTGAAGCATTATCAGAAATGATTAATTCAAAATCTTGGAAAGTCTGATTTAAAATTGAATTAATCGCCTCTTTGATAAAAGCTTCACCATTGTAGACGGGCATTCCAATACTAACTTTAGGATTTGCATTCATAGAAATTGATCACTATTCTAAAAGAATTTGTTGCAAGGAGATTATCGCCATGAAACCTGTTAATAATAATGAACCTAGATAAACTTTTTTAGAGTTTTGCATCTGACGAGAGGCTAAAAAAGCTAAAGTAATGAGGATTAGAGGTTCATAATAACGTTGATAGGTTCTCATACTAGAAGTACCGACAATCGTCCAAGCAATCATACTGAAAAATAATAAAAGATCGTTACTATTTTTATTAAGTGTTGTCACTTTATACCATAAACTTATCAATACGGTACCCAAAGGACTAAGCACTAAAAAAAGAACAGAACGATCTAGAACCGTTGGTAAACTTTTAACAAGAATCCATAACCAACCACCATAACGTCCAGCAGCTTTGTCATAGTTGGAAGGAAATAGAATCGCAATACTCAACCCGACGATGAGGCTAATAATTATAATTTTTTTCAGTTCTCGTGGGTTGATTTTCTTGACTTCTCTGACTAAATAACCGCTATAGAATAAGCCAAAAATTGCAAAGAGTGAAGTCACAAAAGGGAGAACGGTTAAATTAATCCTGTGAGATTTATCAATATGTTCGCTAACGAATTCTGGTGGTAATAAACCATGCCATAAAGCAAGGAAATAGCCTAGAACTAAACAGGCGGGTAATAAAGCCAGAAGATAAAGCCATCCATTAAACTGTTTTGTAGAGCTTTTAAGAAGACGTAGTAAAGTAGGAACAATCAGCCAGATATAAGTTTGTCGATAAAAGACAGCTAGAGAAGCAAAAAAGCCTGCTAAAGGAAGTGTCCAATGATCGCGATTTAGTGAAATCGGTAAAATGAGTAGTAATAAGGTTAAAGTTACCCAAAGCAGAGACGCATTATCAGTCATGACCCAAATTGAACTTCCTATAAACTGGTAGGAAAAAAGAAACGGTAAAATTAAATAAGTTGAGTTGACAATACTGCTATTTCCTCCTAAATAAATTAGCCACCATACACTTAAAAGTAATCCTAAGCCAAATAAAGCATTAACTAGCCGAACTAGGAAAGCGTTGGCATCAGCATGACCATGATTAAAGGTTTTTGCTACCCAGGATAAAGCCAGATGATATCCTGGAGTCGTTGCAGTTTTGGAGGGATAAAGCTTGCCAAAATCTATCGGTTCTTTGACAAAAATTTCAACTTGTGGTAGGTGATAATAATTTTGATCAATTGCCTGAAAACTATTGCTTCTATCATAGATAATTCCAGGAATAACAATCGCCATAAAAATCAGGGCAATGATTAAATTAGCTAAAATGATTTGGGTAACTTTAGAAGATGCAGTTAGCATTTGATCACCTTAAACTAGCTTGATAAAACTGAAACTAAATCGAGACTGTGACGCATTTTCACAACACGAGCAGGTATACCTACGGCGATCGCATTTTCTGGAATAGAATGAGTAACCACTGAACCTGCACCAATGACGGCTCCTTTGCCAATGTGAACTCCATCTAGAACAATTACGCCATGCCCCAGCCAGACATCATCAGAAATGGTGATGCCTCCTTTGGTTTCTAAAGATTGCTCTTTAATCAATCTGTTGGGTGCAATGCCATGATTGTAGGAATAGAAAGCGCAATTGGAGCCAATTTGAACCGAACTACCGATCTTAATCGGAGCTTTGTAGGCACTAAATTGACATCGCGGTTGAATGTGAGTATCTGCATCGATGGTAACAGTGCCTTCTTCTCCTGTTTGAATACAGAGATCACCATAGAGATGAACGCGATCATTGAGTTTAACTTTTCCTCCTTTTTTATCCTGGTAAATGATCACGCGATCGCCAATAAAAATATGATTTCCAAGTTGCAAATCTCGATGATAAATAGTGGCATTTGGATCAATATAACCCCGCCGATGATAACGAGCTAGACGGCGACGTTCATAATAAGGAGGAGCAAACCAAGAGGCTAAACGGGTGGATACTTTCCCTAAAAAACTCTGTCCCGAAAAACGCATCCAAAACCACATCCAACCTCTAGCCAAAATTCCTTGAATACCCCAGGATTGCCATTTTATTTGCTCATTCAAATGTGATTCCATAACTTTTATCGATTTGCTAGGGGTAAAATTGAAGTATCTACGTTTGGATAATGATTAATTAGATACTCAACTAACAAAGGAGCATCAAATAATTGACCATAATAAGGTGATGGTCGTTGCCGAATACATCTGACTAACTGATGATATTCCTTACAATAATGAATGCCAAATTGTTCAACTTGGCGAGCAAATATTAACTGATGATCGTCGATATGTTCACCATAACGTTTTAATCGAGGAAGTAAGATAAAACTTGCTCTAAGTTCAGCAAGATTTCGTGTAGAACCTTGACCCGCGTGAGAGATAACTAATGAAGATTTTTGAATATAATCTTGCATTTCATAACGAGTTAGTGATTTATGTAGTGTCACTAAAGGATGATTTAAGTTATTAACAGGTGTTGTTCCGTGTTGAAAGACTACAGGTTCATTGATTAATTTAGTTTCTAATAAACTGTTTAACCAATTAACCGAGCGATGAAAGGGAAAATTAATGGTACCGAGTGTAAAAACAATCATAATCTTTAGCTCCTAAGTTTTTGGGCTAATTCTTTAACCGTCTTGCGATAAAATTCATCGTTTAGTTCAGGATGTTTTTGATTTATGGATTTAGATTGCTGTAAATAATCATGTTGTTTTGAGAACTTATCAATTAACCAAATCACAAAATCATAGATAATGGCAAAAGTTAGCAAAAAACATGATAGAATAAACAGCAAAAAATAAAAAGATCCTACATAGAAGATCTTTCGGAAAATCAGTTTCATTGATTAATCCTAACGTATGAGGTTTGTGCTAAAAATTTAAACAACAATCCCGCGATATTTAACCTTTGGATAATGAGTTACACAATTTGGCCACTGTACATATAGTTCATCAACAATATTATAAATTAATTTGCCGCTTAGACTTAAATATTCAGAGCGAGAAATGCTCTCAACATAAACTGTTTTAATATGCAGCATTTTAGCAGCAAAAATAAAAGGAACTGCTAAACTTGCACCTGTAGAAATTACCATATCGGGGCGATACTTAAAGAGAATAAATAAGGCTTTAATAAAATTAATGATTGCTCTGATCACCATTCTAGCTTCTTGCATCATTACCCAATGAACAGTTTCTTGTCCTCTAAGAATGTCAGTATCAAATTTTGAATAGGTTACCCATGCTCGTTCATGTTTAGACCAAAATCTCTTTAAGCCAAGCATAGTCGAAAAATGACCGCCAGGATTACAAACAAGTAATAATCTCATTTTGATTTCCTCATGATAAAAAAACTTATTTTAGGGAGAAACGTCATTAAAAGTAGCATTCTTATTTCCTACTTTGAGATTATCTGTATATAAGGTGCGTTCACCATTACCAGGTTCACCATTGTAGGCACCAATTTTCCAATCTCCCAAACTTTTTACATTTGGTGGAAGTAATCTTACTCTCTCATCAACGTAAAGTTGACCATTTTTCCAAAGCTTAAATCGCGCTTGTTTCGGATCACTTGAAAGGTTAAGATACATAACGAAATCTTGCCATTGTTCAGGTTTTGCAGGCAAAGTAAACACTTTTTTCTCGAAGATGAGTCTTCCTTTTGAATCAGTTTTGATATAATCATAAAGGTGATATTGAAGTTTAGTTCCATCAACACTAGGCATCAGTCCATTAATAGGTGAGCCTATTTTTGGTGTAATTGAACCATCAGATTTCTTAATTAGAGTCTGACAATTAACTCCATTAGGATCTCGCCAACAAGTGTTATTAAATCCCATTTGTTGAGTGATAGTATAGGATTGTTTACCTGGCTTGTTATAGTTTTTAGGTAGATACATACTCCAGCCAATCCAATATTCTTCACCCACTTTTAAGGTGCCATGTTTAATAACTAATTCACTACGTTCATCACAGTTTAAGATATGATGTTTAATAGCTTTACCATTTCTTCCCCCTGGAGCGTTTACAATTTGAAATAAGCTATTGTCGATGTATAAGGGATTTTGGCTACAGGTTTTATCTTGATATTGTCGGATGACTCCTTGATAATTTCCTTGCTCAAAGTTATATTCTTCAATAATATTAGTAGAATTCATGGGGTCATCTAATAAACTGAGCAAGAAAAAGCAACCTAAACTTAGACAAATAGTTTGTTTCATGGTGAAAAACTAAGTTCGCTGGTTAAAGCGATATAGAGTGATGTATTGATAGCTGACTTGTTTATTTAAAACATACAAATTACTCATTGCTTGTTGAAGCTTTTCTTTCGGGTTGTTTCCTAAAGTATGTTCTCGATTAATGACAATAAAAACGGTAGGTGAATTATCTGTAATCTTTTGAATCAATTCGGCAAAGTTTTTTTGTTCTAACTGTTTTAGATATTGCCATCCGTCTATTGTCTGCATATCTCCATAATGCTTGAGTAGGATTGTATTTCCTTGCAAAATAATAGATTTAGCATCAGGTTCTCGATTCTTAATTAAATAATAAGCGGCACTTCGATAATCATCTCTCCAATAAGCTTGATTAAAATAATGATGAGAAATAGAATATAGATTTAAAATAATTAAAAAAATCATCGCAATTTTGCAGTATTTACGCCAGCCATTACTCAAAATTGAGGGTAACAAAATTACTAAAGGAATACATAAATAAAACGAGTGGCGAGGCAGCCAATTTAATTGTGTTTTTAGTGTAAAAATTAAGGCGATAGCAAAAGAAATAACTATTGTGAATGTAAATAAAAGGTCTAGTTGATGATAATGTTGATATTTTTTACCAAAATAAGTTTTCAAAAGAATATTTAATAAACTTATTAAGATAATTAGAATAATGCTTAATAGGATTGTTAACTGTGGTAAGTAGTTAAAAATAACTGATAATTTGTCTTCTCCTCTTAATTGTGTGAGTGGTGGGCCGTAAGTTGTGCCAACAAAAATACCATAGATTACAAAAAATATATTTTGAATAATTGGAAGATTAGCACGGGTGACTGCTGTAATTGTTGGATTTTGTGCAGCAGGTGAAGAAAGATAAAACCAAAGAATTGGACTTGAAAATATAAAAGGCAGTAACCAGATTCTTAGCCATTGTTTGAAGTTTTTATAAACAAGCAAGTGAGCTAAACAAAGGGCAATACTAAAAAAGCTCAATAGAATGCTTCCCAAACAGCCAATCGCCGTAAAAACAGCCAATAAGAGTTTATTAATAAACTTGGGTTGTCTTTGATTGATTAAGTGACTCAAAAAGTAGACTTGAGTAACCGTTAGAAAGATTAATAAAGAATAGGGTCTAGCCTCTTGACTATAATAAATCGAAAAAGAACTACAAGCTAAAAGGAGAGACGACCAAATAGCGTGTTTTTTGCCATAAAGATTGAAGGTCGCCAAATATAAGACGATAACTGAACCGACTCCTAAGATAGCAGAAAATGATCGTAGCGCGAATTCAGTTTCTCCAAAAGCAGCCCGCCAATAAAACAGTAATAAATAATAGAGTGGTTGATATTTATCGCCCGCTTCACGACCTAAAATCTTTAGTAGTGCTTCTTGAATGGTTTGACTATCAGCATAATATAGACTCATTCCTTCGTCATACCAAAGACTTTGATGACCAATGATAAAAAATCTTAAAAGTAAACTAAGACCAATAATTAACATTAGAGGCAAATAGTTTTTAAAATCTTTTATTCTTACTTCGGTCAATTGTCCAACGTTATTGAGAGAAGCCATAAAAAATAAAATAAAAACAATAAAACAATCGTAAGGATTTGGTTGTAAAACCCTTACCATCACAGAACAATTGCTAAAAACTTAAGATGACAGAAAAAATCAGGATACTTTTGTCGTTCGCCAACTTAACTTAAGATTAAGCCAGAAATTCCAGATTGTGACCAAGCCAATCGCAATAAAGTTAGCTAGATAACGATTGATTCCTACAACATTAAACAGGAAATTTAAGATAAAAACATTGAGAATTAATCCTGCTAGACAGATAATATTGAATTTTAAGAAACGTTTGAGTCGTAGTGACCAACCACGTTGACTGGCAGTAATATCACCAAATGTCCAACGGTCATTCCAGAAGAAATTATTAATAATAGCCACTTCAGCAGCGATGATTTTACTGCGGGTTAATCCCCATCCTAAAGCATTTGGATCGCTCAATAGATAGAAAATCGCCATGTCAACAAAAACGCCACTTAAGCCCACTAAGCAAAATCGAATTAATTGGTTAATGGGTAGTTTAAGCGATCGTTTTAAGCGACCGACTCGACCCTGAGACAGACGCAAACGTAACAGATGATGCAGATATTCAATATACTGCTTCCAAGTGACTTTACTATTACCCTCTTTGCGTTCGCGAAACACATAGCCTGATTCAGCGATTTTGTCAATATTTCCGCGTCCTAAAACCTCGATTAAAATCTTATAACCAACAGGACTTAACTGCTTACCAATGAGAGTTTGACGACGTACTAAAAAATATCCACTCATGGGGTCTGAAACTCGTCCGATAACATTCGGCAACAGTAGCAAACCTAAAACCTGCGCCCCACGAGAAAGAATGCGTCTAGTGAAACTCCAATTACTAACCCCTCCCTCACCGACATGACGACTCGCAACGGCTAAATCTGCTCCTTGTTGCATTTGGGTCAAAAGACTTAAAAGAATTTCTGGAGGATGCTGTAAATCACCATCAATCACCCCTAAAATTTCCCCTCTTGCCGCCTGCCATCCACGAATCACTGCAGTAGATAGTCCTCTTTCTTTTTGACGACGCATCACCCTAAGTTGTGGATATTCTGACATCAGACCTTGGGCAATTTTCCAGGTTAAATCAGGACTATCATCATCGACAACAATTAATTCATAATTATCCGACAACGCTTGATCTAACAGGGATGTTAGAATTCTCACAAGAGCAGCAACATTTTTACCTTCGTTGTAAGTTGGAACAATTAAAGAAAACCAAACCGATTCGGTTCTAAAGTCGTCATGAGAATCATATTGGTCAATTTGTAATAGTCCAACAGGAGTTGGTAAAAGCGGTTCATTGTCATTAATGAGAAATTCAAATTGATCATGAGCTTTCATATTGAGTTCAATCCTTTAATGAGCAAATTTTAAAAAATCTAAGTTAATTTTTGGGTTGTTTTTTCACAATTAAAGTTAGTAAATTTTGCCAATCTTGAAGGGCAACTCGTCCAGCAGGCAGCACTGCAAAAGCTAACCAAGCTGTCCCAACTGATAAGATAAAAGCAATAACTAGACCGAATAAGGGATGAGAAATAGTTACGGAATGACGAAAAGCAAGTAGTACTAAAAAAACGCAAGCTGTAGCGAATAATGAGGGTCGGCTTACCTGATAAAAATCACGTGTGCGGATGGGGCCAGAACGACCAATAAACCAATATTGCAAGGGGGTATTTATTAAGAGTCCAGTAATCGAATAAGCTGCCGCGACCCCGCTTGACTTCCAGGGCAAACCCCCGACAAATGAAGCGACTGTAATTGCGCCAGTAAATAGCCAAAAGCGAAACATTTCCCAAGTGCGACCTTGACTGATGAGTAACCAACCTGTTGTATATTCAATCGGTTGAACAAATGCCGAGAAACTAAACCAACGAAAAATATCACTAACTGCACTCCATTTCGGCCCTAACAAAATTAAAACCATCCAGTCCGAGGTAACAACTAAAAAGGCAACAAACGGCATTGTTACCATGATGATTTTCTCTAACATTCGTAGATAAGTTTTACGATACCGTTCTGGAGAATCAACTAAGCGACTTAACGTATTAACGGCAACTATACGCAAGGGAGCATTAATCGAAATAAGCGGTATCATAAGCAGTTGATAGGCTCTCGAATATAACCCTAATTCTTGCGCTCCCCAATACTTTCCAATCAAAATATTATCGAGGTTCCGTGTTAGATAGTTGATAATGTTGGTACTGGTTAAACCTCCACCAAACCATAACATTGCTTTTATGTCTTGACTCCATTGCGGGAAACCAGGACGCCAGCCACACTGTAGCCAAAATTCAAGGGCGAGAATGATCGAGTGAGATACAGTAATCAAAACCAACGCCCAGTATTTAAGCCCAAACCATGCAGCAATAATACCGATTCCTAATGAAATGACTTGAGCTAATAAATCAATAATGGCTATGGTACGATAGCGCATCTGTCTACTTAATAATGCTCCGTGTTGTGTACTCAGTCCACTACTGATAAAGCACACAGCTAAAGCCAGAGTGATCGAAACTAGCCGCGTTTCTCCATAGAACCAAGCAATAACAGGCGCAATAGCGATCGCCACAACGGTACAGACCACGCTGACCCCTAGATTAATCCAAAACAGGGTGCTAACCTGCTGATGATTAATTTCCTCTCGCTGAATGGTTGCAGTATTTAATCCTAAGTTTTTGAATAATTCAATAAACCCCGTTGTTGCTTTCACCATTCCGACTAACCCGTAGTCTTCGGGGGTAAGCATTCGAGCGAGGATCATGGTGGCACCAATTTGTAGAATCAATTTACTAAGTTGCTGAAGTAGTGTAATGCTACCTCCGCGAACTGAGTGATTTTTTAGATTGTCTTTGAGTTTTTTGGTGCAGAAATATTGCTCAAATTCAGAAACGTTTTGTTTAGTATTGTTTGACACATTTTTAGCTATTTTTACTGAAATGACTCATAAATCGTTTCTAGTTTGGCGGTTTGTTGTCGAATATCAAAAGCTTCACACATCCATTCACGACCCCGTAATCCTAAACTTTTGGCTAATGCGCGATCGCTAAGTAAGAGATCGATTTGAAGAGCGAGGGACTGGCTATCTTTCTCTGGAACTAAAAACCCTGTTTCTCCATCCTTAACGGCTTCAGGAATACCGCTATGCCAAGTAGACACGACGGGTATACCACAGGCTGACGCTTCATTAATGACAATGGGCAACCCTTCACAGTCTCCATTGCTTGCGGTCTGACTCGGTAGGACAAAAATTTCTGCGTGTTGCATGAGTTTAAAAACGATATCGTGTTTCTGTGCGCCCAAAAAACGAACGCGATCGCTAATACCTAGTTTTTTAGCCAAAGCGTGTAAATAGGGGGTCATACTGCCTTTTCCGACTTGAATTAGACTAACATTAGGATGTTTTTGAGCAATCAGGGCAAACGCTTTGAGCAGGGTATCAATTCCTTTTTTTTCGGTATGTCGTCCGACACAAAGAATATAACGCTCATCGGCTTTAGTATTGGTTGGAGAAAATCGAACCGTATCAACTCCGATATGATGTAAATGAATTTTCTCAGGTGCATAGCCTTTTTTAATTAATTGATTCCGAATAAAGCTAGACACAGCAATAAAAGCGGCTGCTTGTTTTTTAAGTTGTTCCTCATAAAAAATCAGTTGATAGTATAAAAATTTGCCTGCTTTCCATAATTTTTCTCGATGAATGGTAATATCATAACCGTGAAAAGTCACTAGAAAAGGAATTTTGAGTTTTTCAGCTAGTGCCATTGCATAAACGCCATCTACTCCAAAATGAGCATGAATTAAAGTTAATTTATTTAATAATTCATAGTTGCTAAATAAATTAGGTGAACGAGTTAATAAATAACTAAATTGTTTAAGTTTAAAAAAATCATTTTTACTCAGTGTGACCGAGTTAAAGGCTGCTGGGTCAAGCAATTGACTGGTGATAAAAGTGGGTTCAAAACGTTGGAGATGTTCAGCTTGTTCAGAAATAAATGTTTCAGAAATTAAGGGATAAACTCGACGATAAATGCCAATTTTTCTCATACTGATACAACTTCCTTGGTCTTAGATTTCATCTCATCGAGTTCAATGATTTCGATGAGTCTTCTGGCATACTGTACAGGGCTACATTGTTCTTTAACCCATTGTTGTCCTTGAGCGAGAAGAGTTGATGTGAGAGGATCATGTTTGAGACGGATGATGGCTGCTGCCGTCGCTTTGGGGTCATCGGGATCAGTTGTCCACTGTGGAGCAAAATGATTTAAGATCTCCCCAATGCCTCCCGTTTGGCTACCAATGACAGGAACACCACAAGAAACCGCCTCAACAACAGTTCGTCCAAAGGGTTCGCGGGGGGCAAGGGTAACAACAACATCAGCATATCGATAGTAATCTTGTATTGAAAAGGCGGCTGGCAAGACGGTAAAACGATCCGCTACCCCTACTTCTTGAGCTTGTTCTAATAACCGTTGAGTCAGTACCTTATTTGTTGAATAATCTTGACCAATGACCACACCGTGATAATCATAACCAGATGCTTTAAGCTCGGCTAAAACTGGAATTAAGGCGCGTAGATTTTTATCATTAAACTGTTCGGGTTGGCTAATTCGTGAGGGAGTTAGCATAATCGAAACACCCCTATCAAGGATTGGTTTTAAAGCGGATGGTGGAAACGTAACATAATGATGATTAAAGATGTCTGGTTCGACGGGTTGATAAAAAATATCTCTGACTTTGGGAGTTAAACGAGGACAAATTGTTTGAGCCGTAAACCGAGAATTACATAAAGAAACAGGATTTAAACCTCTAAAAATTATTTTCTTCGCCAAATTACTGATAAAACGCTCTGAATATCCTGTATCGTGGAAAAAATGATAAACAGGGCGACCACTCAGGCGAAGTTTAGGAATTGCGAGGGCTAGTGATGGTAAAACACGGCTTGATGTCCAACTATCTAAAAATAATGGCCAGTGACGAGGTTGTTGGGTTGCCCATTGCAAAACACGAGTATAATATTCATGAGCGTTTTTGGCAGATAAAGAAATTAAACAGGCTCCGTGTCCTGCTTGTTGTAAATATTCTTCTAGTTCTGAATCTGAACTAACTAAAACACATAATTGTTCAGCATACCCTAACTGCTTAAAGCCTTGAATCATTAAAGATTGAGAAACAGTTGCCCCACCAATACCACCAGAACCAGAAATGATGATCAGTTTACGCATAATGAGGAATTCCTTGTCGGCTGACGAATGACCATACACAGTAATACGCTAGTGGTCATAGTCATGTGAATAATCGAGACACTTGAGGTAATGGTTAACATGATCAGTATGAGAAAACAAGATAACGGTCGTCCTCTACGAGTCTGATACATCCAGAAAAATAACGAAACCCAAAACGTTCCAAATAACGTCGCGCCGAGGATTCCTTTCTGATAAAAAAGGGTTCCAAGAATAAAGCTATGAGAACCAATTGCAGGCCCACCCTCTGTATAAAGACTCGGCCCTTGTCTTGCCTCTTCTCCTTCAACTTTATAGCCAAATATAGGTTTTTCTGGAATCTTGTTTAGGGTTTCTTGATAAACTTTAGAACGTGCTTCAGTTGAACCAGGACGAGCCATCGCAATTGATTGTTTTGTTCCTTGTACAGTATCTAGAGCTAAATTAGTGACAAATGGAAGTGATAGGAAGATGAAACTACCCAAAGCCAAGCCAGCAAATAAAAGCCATATTCCTCTAGTTTTAAAAGAGTTTAATAACAAATGCAGAAAGACCGCAGGAGCAAAAGCGATCCAAACTGCCCTCGCACCTGTCACACCCATCAAGAAACAACAGGCAATCAATAACAAAATAGACCACAGACGATTTTTTAAGTCGAGTGCCAGTAACCCAACAAAGCCAAGAAATATAGCAGAGGTTTGATAATGGTCAAAGAAAAATCGATAGCGTCCTTCTTCTTTAATTAATAAATAATTCCCTGCACCATCACCCATAGCACTACCATATTCGTAGACTGGGTTTTTTTTCGTCAAAATTGCATAAAGTGTTCGAGGTGGATTAAAGGCTGTTGGCATAGCAAATTCTACTCCTACCCACATCATCAGCATTGTGACGACGCTAACTGAGCAAGCCCAGATAATCGGCTCTTTACGAACTTTAATGTTATGACTTTGAAGATACCAGATCAAGCACGGTAAGCTAAATTGCAAGGTTGCTTTTACTAAATTGTTTGGATTTCTTGTCCAGGTGGAAGGTAAATTGATCGAGGGATATAAATCAAAATAAATTAACCAAGTATCCAAATAATCATAAAAATAGTAAGCAAAGAAGGCAATTACAAATAAGTGCGGTGTCTTAAATTTGATCCTCCCATACTGCCGCCATTCTTGAAAGAGAGCTACTAATAAAAAGATGGTGAACATATGGGAAATAATCCCAACCATCCACCAGACAGGAAAGAAAACGATATTGGCACAGATAAATTGTTCAGCTTTGGTTAAAGCGTTCCAACGTAGCCAGATTCCCGAAAAGAGTCGCTCGTCTTTTGTTTTGGGCAGTGAGATTGGGTAGAGACTCGCCATGGCGTGTCTGTACAGCTTTTGTGTCATGGGCTTTTGGTATTTTTTAAGATTCAGCTTCTAAGTATTCTTGTCGAGTGCCGTAGTAGCGGTAATTCGCGGTTCTTGTTTCAACTCCATTGACAATTAGCCCTTTAATTTGCGCTTCTTGTTGTTTGAGTTGTTCTATACTGTCCATCACTGAGTAGCGATCGCTATTACCTGGACGCACCACAAACATGACGTTTTGAATTAGCCGACTCATTAAAGAGGCTTCACTGGTTAGATTCACGGGAGGACTATCAATCAAGATAAAATCATAGTTATCAGATGCTTGCATTCGTAGAAGACGTTGCTCAAATTCCCCACGCAAAAAGTATTCACCAATTTTGTTAGGTTGAATTAACGGAGCTAACATTAAATCAAAGCCAGGATGGATGGGTAACAGTGTTTCTGGATAATCTGACCCTCGGCGAAATTGGGGGTAACCGAGTTGCCGACTCATCTCTGCTTGTCTTAGATCAGCATCGATTACTAATACTCGATAACCCAGTTGCACTAAGGCCCAGGCCAGTCCTAGTGTAAGGGTTGTTTTGCCCTCGTTTCGGGTCGCACTGGTCAACATTAAACACCGATTTTCTAGATGGAAGGAACTGACGGTTGCTGCTAACCGTTGGAATTCTACGCCAGTTTTTTCATCTAATCCTTTTTCTAGGGATAATCCTCTCAAACGCGGGAATCTTAGAATTAAGGGAAAACCAGCTAATTGTAAATCTTTTGAGTTAAATAATGGGTTGCGAGATTCCAAGAGCAGTAGAATGCTGATACTACCCAAAATTGAAGCTAAAAGTCCTCCAAATGCAATCAACTTACGACTAGCTGTGACAGGTTTTGGATCTAATGTCGGCCCATCGAGTAACTGCACAATGGGATAAGCATCAAAAGCATTAATTTTGTTTTGGCTGAGTTGAGCAATAATCCCTTTATAGACTCCCTCAGCGATGTCATACTTGCGTTTAAGTTCGGTGAGAATTCCTTGATTTTTGGTAATCAAGTTAACTTCATTATTAAGTTTGTTGAGTTCCTTTTGGAGTAAGTAAGATTGTTGTCTTAATCCTTTGGCAGTGCTTTGCGATCGAATGACATCTGCAATCAAAGCGGTTCTAGTATCTGTACTACTTGGCCCTAAAGTGGTATCAATTTGAGATAATGGAACGCCTGGCAGAACTCGCGCCCTCTGCTGATTAGACGCACGACGTAATTCATCGCGTTTTAAAACTAATGATTGAATTTGAGGCATTTTCTCGGTATAAATTCCGCGAGATTCTGATAATTCGATTTCAGTAGCAGTCAGTTTATCTCGAACACTTTGATACTCTTTATTTTCTGCTAAACGCAGAGAGTTAAGAGCTTGTTCAGGTGACATATTAAGTTGTGCGGCGGCGACTTTTGCTTGTGTGGCCTGGGCTTCTGCTTCTGAGCTAATTTCTGTATTTCTAGCTTTGAGTTGATTAATAGATTGAATTAATTCTTCGGTTTGTGTTTCTGAATCTATTAATCCTGTAGATTGTTGAAATTGATTTAATTGGTTTTGAGCTACGATTAAATTGTTTTGAGCTTTTTTAAGAGAGTTTTCTGCAAATTTCTCTTGAGATTTAACATCTTGTTGACGCAATTCATCAAGTCTTTTTTGATAAGAATTGATCAATGCTTTCACTCGCTGATAGGCTAATTCAGGGGTAGTCGCTTCTACTTCTAAACCCATGATAGTTGTTTGAGCTTGCGGTTGTATTTTAAACAGTTCTTTATAATCTTCTAGGCTATCAAAGTCGCTCTTTTGGGGATCAGATGCCAAAACACGACCCAGGACAGTATCACTCATTAAAATAGCTGACTGAGTATAAAGTGGATTAACCTCTTTAGTAAAGTCTGTATTCCCATCACTTAAATTACCCAATGTACCTAAATCCGCATTTAATTTATCTCCTTTGATTGGTATGCTCAATTCGGCATTAGCTTTCCAAGTGGGGGCAACTAATTTTTCTATATTGACGATGACATACACAACTGAGCCAATCAGTAATAAATTGAAGACCAACAAGGGTGGCCAATGTCTACGAACAATGGATAAAGTTTGATTCATAACCTTACATTTAACTCCCTAGAGAAGGTTTAAGTTTCCGAATACATTCCCTAATTACATCGCTGTAATTTCGCCCAGTTTCTTTGCAGTAAGCTTCCAGTCTTTCTATCTCAGGTTGGCTTAAGCCGATAGTCAGACGTTTACTAATTAATTTCTTTTTCAAGGTTTTAATTTCCAAGAATAAAGTAGTTTCAAAAGTCCGATCATTCAGTACAAGATCTTTTGTAACTATATGACGATTGCTATTAGGTCTAATTTTGTTGTTGTCTTTTCACTATTTTTTGTATTCTGACAATTTAAAACGTAAATAACCTCGTAATCCTAAACGTAGAACTATTTTCCCTTGAGATGGAAATTTAGCACAGATACTTCGTCGTAATAATCTTTCTAAGGCATCTTTTGGACTACGCCCAATCACCAGACTTTCTTCAATGGACATTCTAATAATTTTGAAGACTTCCATTAAAGAAACTCCATTTTGTTGAATTGCTTTTAAGCTTCGATAGTCTACATCTTGTTCAACATCAAAGTTTTTCTTGATTCCAACTTGTTGAGCAGCTTGATTAATGAAAGCTGCCATATTTTCGTGTTCTCGTATTAAATACGAAATCTGATCGCTATGCGCTCGTACATTATTGCCGTGCATTCTATAATACATTAAGGGTTCCTTAATACAGCCAATTTGACCATGAAAAGGAACCGTAGTCGTTAGATATGTATCTGCACTTTCAGTATAAAACTTTCCTTCAACTTCAAAAAGTTCTGTCGAAACTGGAAAAACTTGTTGCAAAACAGTACGACGATAGGCAAGTGCGGAAGTAATTCCCATTGCATATCTTCCTTTTTGTAACAATAAATGTCTCACATCTCCAGCGTTAAGGGTTTTTCCTCCTTTACCGATGATTTGATTATTTTGATTAACCGAGATCCAACTATGAGAAATTTGTACCCATTCTGGATGCTTAAAAAAAGCAATGACTACTTTTTCAAGTTTATCCTCTCTAAAGTAGTCATCAGCATCTAGAAAACAAACAATTTCGCCTTTAGCTTCGGCAATTCCTGTATTAAAAGCGGCTCCTTGACCTGCATTTTTTTGAAAGACCGCAATTAATTGATTTTCATAACGTTTAATTATTTCTGGTGAGTCATCAGTAGAGCCATCATCAACAACAATTAATTCAAAGTTTTGATAGGTTTGATTTAAAACACTCTCAATTGCTTGAGCTAAAAAACGTCCGTAATTATAGTTGGTGATGATGACACTAATTAATGGATAGTTTAGGGAACAAATAGAATCATTATTGATAGATTTTGAAACTTGTAACATTGTTTTATCGGTCTTTATTACGACTCATTCGATATGTATATTCACTTACCGATGGATTAGGACGATCGGGTAGTATGGTTTTAGTGGTACGATTCCAGTCTTTCCTATCTGGTAAATGAAGAGATAGTTTTTGATCCTTTTTGCGAGTAACGAGTAACCATAACTGGCCATCATTAGGACAAAAAAATTGTTCTATCCAAGCAGAGCTATCAACATAAACAGGATAGTTTGTATTGATTATTTTGGCTTTTTTAGAAGAGATATTTAACTCTTTTTTGATTTCTACAGCATTTTGATAAAATAAGAAATGCTTGGAACTTCCTAAACGCCAAATTCTCGCTTGGCAGTGGGGGCAGTAAAAATGTCTATCTTCTTTATATCGACTTCTTTTATTAGCCATAACAATTTCAACGCTCCTTTAACAGTTGTAATACTTGTGAATTTTTTAAGTTAAATTGCGTCATTCATAATTCATATTTTTCAGACTCCTTAATAATTAGTTAGCAATTTGGTTATTTTAGTAATGTTTATCAAGTTTATCCCTAAATTTACCTTCACTGATTTCTCCAATAATTTCGGAAAAATGAAAAGTTTTTTTTGATAAGTAATCAAGATATTTATCTATCTTACCTATTAGATAAAGTCTGATTAAACACGACTAACATTTGGTAATTTCAATTTTAACCTTAATTGTCTAAAATGTTCCTTACTTTCCCACTCTTAACAATTTCTACATAATTAGAGACTTTCTCGACCTAAAATGTAAAATAGTCTTAGTTTAGTAAGCTCCTTTAGCCTTTAAAACAACGATAATGGTATTTAGAATTATCTTTAGGTCATAAATAGGTGTCCATTTTTGCTGGTACTTCAGATCCATCTTGACTACCTCTTCAAAGTTTGAAATACTGGATCGTCCGCTAATCTGCCATTCTCCAGTCATTCCAGGTTTTACAACTAATCTTTGATAGTGATGATTTTGATATTGACAAACTTCTTCAGGATGTGGGGGTCGTGTACCAACTAAGCTCATTTCGCCTCGAAAAACGTTCCAAAACTGTGGAAATTCGTCTAAACTGGTAGAACGCAAAAATTTACCTACTCTTGTCACTCGTGGATCATTTTTGTTTTTGAAAAACTGTCCTTTAATCTCATTTTCAATAAGGTGTTGTTGTTGATCGGCATTTTTGACCATTGTTCTAAATTTCCAAATCTTAAAGGGTTTTCCTTTAAGACCACAACGAATTTGTGAATAAAATACGTCGCCTGAACTATCTAATTTAATAGCTATGGCAATCGGAATAAATATAATTGATAAAATTCCTAAACCGATTAAAGATCCAATTAAATCTATTAAACGTTTCGATAAACTATAAACAGAGCGATGGTTCTCTAATTCAATCAGTTGTTCTGTCACAAATTCTTTACAATTCGCTTGAGTAAGAATGGTTTCCCATTCGGGCCAAATATCTCCAATTAATTGAAATTCCTTTGCTGACAAAATTTGAGATGCTTGTCGTGCTTTCCGAATTTCCACACCAGCTTTAATCAACTGTTCTTGATACAGTTGTTGTAATGATTGAGAGTTGATCACGATATCTGCCTCTGCTTAAATCTTTAAATTACACATAAAAAATTTACTGAATGGATGACCAGTTTATACCAATTTTCAATAATCGTAAGAAACACCAAACCTCTGTAAAGACGCGCCATGGCGCGTCTCTACCTTTCTATCTCTTGCATAACTTTTGAAAAATGATATTAAGCATTCTACTCAAATGCCAAAAATTCGCTACCTCATATATAGAAGTAACGAACGATAATGCTTTCATCTAGCTATGATGAGCTAATTTTTGAAGTTAAGACGCGAAAAAACAATATCAATCTAGTAAACTTGAGAATTTTGGTCATGACAATCATTCCTTTATTAAGGAAATTTGACCTAATTACTCAAATTCCTAAAACTGATCAAGTTCACTCAACGGTGTCTTCTCTTACAGTTTTCAATAACTTTGCTACTAACTTGCTCCTTTTCGGTGTCCCAACCATTCAAGTTCACTCAACGGTGTCTTCTCAAATAGTAAGTAACTTAGTTATTGATTAATTTTTATAAAATTTACTACTTACAGTAGATGACTCTTTGCTGTTTATTTGATGTGTTATCCCCATCATAGAACTTTTTTGTTATAATTCTGTATTAAAATATACAGAATGATTTTCTTTATGATCAATGACATCGGGGGATGCACTTCTATATTATAGGATATCGTGTTGGGGACTAGATCGAGGAAACTAATTTGCTGTTTAGATCCACATATCATAAATAGCCCAAACCCCCTCTAATCCCATAACTCCATTTTGACAGAGTGCTTCTGCTTCTTTTTTTGAACAAACGAAAGGATTAACTTGCTTTAATTGTATAGATGGCTGAAACGGTGAGAATATAGCCAAAAGCTCTTTAAAAAGCATCATTTACCTCCTTAATAAAGTTTGTGACTTAAAGTTTGTTTGAATAAATTGATTAAAAATCGACTTTGATAAGACGATGAAATTAGAGAATTTATAAGTAAACACCAAAATCGTAAAGAAACTTTACTTACAATAGTCTAGTCCACTAAAACTACTTAAGTTCACTTCTTCGGTGTCTTCTTAAATAGTTTTCAACAGCTTCACTAATACATACTTAGGAGTAGTTTAACTATTTAAGTTCACTTCTTCGGTGTCTTCTCAAACAGTGAATAGTTTGGCTATTGGCTACCTTTTTACTGATTGCTTTTCGATGTCTCTTACACATCAGAATAGTATTCACCATTTTTACAAACTGTAGCAAAATATACAGAAATTTTGAATTAGAGTCCAAAAAAGTCACCTTTGAAGTCATATGCAATTTATGAACTCTAACGACGCGAAAATAGGCTTTTTGAGATAATATTAAGTATAAATACTGATTAAGTTATTAAAAAAAGTCACTGATAAGTCATATATTAACCCTAAAAGTGACTTTTTGTTAAGTATTATTGCTTTTCTTTTCCATATATTTCATTGGAGGAACAGCCTTATTCTGAAATCACTCACAAATATCTAACATTAATATTTATTAATAAATAGGGAATTGTCATGATTCGTCGTTTAGCACCATCTTTTTTGGAGGAGAAAACTGAGGAACACAAAGCAGATCACTATTTAGACTATTTAACAAAGTCTATCCCCTCAGAAATTGTCATGGCATGGGTAACTATCACGGGATTAATTAAAAGTGATACACAAATTCCACTCAATACCATTCTTTGGATATTATTATTAATTTTTATAATTTTGACGATCGCTTGGACATATCAAAAAAACTCAGGATATCAGCAACCATCCATTAAACAAATTGCGATCGCTACTGGCTCATTTGTGATCTGGGTGTTTGCATTGGGTGAGCCTTTTTCATCGTTGTCGTTTTATCATCCTGTATATGGCTCGATCGCGTTAATTCTCTATTCACTCATTGTTCCTTTAATTTCATCTAGATCATAAAACCAATTACCAGACTTCTACTATTTAACAAGAATAATTTGATCCCCAACCACAGGACTACGTGCCACAATTTCTTTATCTGAGTCTTTAATTTCTATCTTTTTAAAATCTAATTGTTGTGAACGTTTCCAAACTGAATCAGCTAACTCTAATTGTTTAGACTCGCTTAATTGATTCCAATCTGGGCTAACAAAAACGATTAACAGACTATCGACAAAATTAGCTTGCAAAGAACTAACTAATCCTTCAGGAAACTTTTGAGTTAGACTATTAATTTCACCTTGAATAGAAGCGACTAAATTTTGCTCAGGTGTGAAAACTACAGGTTCTGGAGGCTCGATCACTACTGGTTTTGGTGGTTCGGGTGTAGTTAATTCAGATGGTGTAGAAATGCTTTCAGGAGAGGGTTCTAATTCTATCTCAGGTGCTTTTTCTTCCACAGGTGGTTCAATCGGTTCTAAAGTTGGTTCTTCTGTCGTAACTTCTACTGATGTTTCAGGCGGTAAATCTTCTAAAATAATTTTAGGAAGTTCACTAACTTCTGTTTTTGGAGAAGGATTAAGTAAAGAAACAGAAGTGAGTAAAATAACTACTAAACTACCTGTCAGAATTCCTGTTAATACCCAGTCTGATAATTTATTACTGACGGATGTGGGTAGGAAAGCACGAATTGTATCTAAAACATTATCCCACCAACTTTGTAAACGATTAAAACTCGGTAACAGTTTATCAATTCCTTCGTTATCTTCTTTAGTAACCCGTTGTGGTGGTTTGGGTTGAGAAACTTTTTTTTGTGGAGGTTTAGGGGGAATAGGGGGAGTAATCGTAACTGGAGGTTCAGGAATAACAGTAACAGGTATTTCAGGTTTAGAGGGTTCAGGAGGAACTTCAGTAAAAGTCGGTTCAATAATGGGTTCTTCGCTTATTACTGAAGTTGATTCTACTGACTCAATTAATCTGTCTGTAATCACCACCCAGCTATCTACCGCCACCTTTGAGGGTAAATTCTCAACGGATTCTGTGTTAAGTTTAGAAACAAGGTTATTTAATTGAGTAATCGTTTTTTGAAGTTGCTCAATGACTTCTGATTGTGAAAGTCGTTCCTCTGAATCTTGATTTGAGAAGTTTGGCGGCTGCTGAGACATTGTCTACCCTCTGACACAATTAAATTTTTTGAGCAATTTTTGTTATTTGGGTTTCGCCATTATTCAGGCTGATACTGTCTTCACTTTACCAAATTATATGAACACTCGTTGCTATACACTGATTTTTGTTTGCTTATTGATCTTACTGCTCAACGCTTGTAGTAGTCCGACACCTCCGAAAGAATTTGCACCCGATGGAGAAACAGTCAAAAAAGCAATCCTACTTCAGCTTAAACAAACAGAAGCAACCTTGAGTGAGTATCTAGATGCTGCTAGTCCTAAGTTCGATATTAGCCAAATTAATGTTAAGAAACTTGAACCGATTTTTATCGCCAAATTAGCAACTTATCATCTACAAGGAACTTATAACCTAAATCTCAAATTACCGCGCCAAAAAGTCACACAACAGAGTAACCCCTTTGATGTTTATATACAGCGTCAAGTCGAGGGAAAAACCTGGCGACTCTTGAGACGAGATTTACATGATGATGATGCACAACCGCAATGGACAAGCTATTTGATCGAACCGTAAAGGAATATTTTGTATTATGTTGTTAGATAGAGTTTTGTATAGCTCTAGTTAACTTATCTTAAAAGCTATGATAATCTATTCAAATGCTTGGAAAAATCATAAAGTTTTTAGATTAATTTAACAATTATTCAGGGTAATTTGTTCTAAAATATAGCATTTCGCTACAGCTTATCGACTAAAAACAATAGATTATTGATTGATTATTAGGTATTATTTATGACTTTTACGGCACCGAATGGCAAGACAATCGAGATCGCACATCTTGAAAGTAATTTAGATTCCTTAAAAGTAGCTAATGGAGTCTACATAACCATTCATGGACATTATTACCAACCCCCCCGCGAAAATCCTTATTTAGATACGATCGAACGCCAACCCAGTGCCTATCCGTTTCATGACTGGAACGAACGCATCTTATACGAGTGTTATCGTCCGAATGCTATGGCAAGAATTATTAACGATCGTGGTGAAGTGATTAATATTGTTAATAACTTTGAGTATCTAAGCTTTAATATTGGCCCAACACTGATGTCATGGTTGCAGATGTATGACATTGAAGTGTATCAAAAAATCATTGAAGCTGATCAAAAAAGCTGTCAAAGATTGAATGGTCATGGCAATGCGATCGCCCAAGTCTACAATCATATTATTCTACCGTTAGCTAATCAACGGGATAAATCCACACAAATTCGTTGGGGAAAAGCAGACTTTCAACGACGTTTTGGGCGTGAACCCGAAGGAATGTGGTTAGCAGAAACGGCAATAGATTATGCAACCATAGAAACATTGATTGATGAAGGAATTAAATTTACCATCCTTGCACCTTCGCAAGCCCAACGATGCAGACCTTTTGTCACAGAACGTGATCCCGAACCCGAATGGCTAGAAGTTGGGGGGTCACAAATTGATCCCACCCGTCCCTATCGTTGTTTTCTTAAAGATGGTCGCTCAATTGATATTTTCTTTTATGATGGCCCAATTTCCCGTGATATGGGATTTAATGATGTTTTAAGTCACACCGATCATTTAGTAGGACGTGTAGCACAAGCTATTAAAGGGGATCATCGATCTTCACAGTTAATTAGCGCGGCAACCGATGGCGAAACCTTTGGTCATCATAAAGCAGGAACCGAAAAATGTTTAGCCTATGCCTTTACCCATGATTTTCCGAAACGAGGCTGGGTTGTCACGAACTATGCACATTATCTAAGTATCTGTCCGCCGACCTGGGAAGTTGAATTAAAACCTGTGACCGCGTGGAGTTGTTCACATGGTGTAGAACGCTGGCAAGATGACTGTGGATGCGGTGGTGGAGGTGACTGGCATCAGAAATGGCGTAAACCCCTGAGAAATGCTCTAAATTGGTTACGGGATCAACTGATTAAAGTATACGAAGAAAATGGCAGCGTTTTATTGAGAGATCCCTGGTTAGCCAGAGATGAATATATTCAAGTTCTTTTAGATCGCTCTCCTCAAACCGTAACCGAATTTCTGATGCGTCATCAAAAATATTCTTTAAGTGATGTCGAAAAAATTGATGCTTTGCGGTTGTTAGAGATGCAGCGTCACACTTTATTAATGTATACGAGTTGTGGCTGGTTTTTTGATGAACTGTCTCGACCCGAAGGAACCCAAATTTTACGCTATGCGGCACGTGCTTTAGAATTAGCGGGTGATATCGCTGGAATTCACTTAGAATCAGAATTTGTACTTCGTCTCAAACTAGCACTGAGTAATGTCGAGATTTTTGGTCATGGTGCAGAAGTTTATCAACATTTAGTCCTACCCGCGCAAATTAGTTTTAAACAAGTTGCGGCACACTACGCGATCAGTTCTTTATTTACCACCTATCAGCCTCTAGAACGGGTTTATTGTTACGATGCTGAAAAATTAGATTACCAAAAACAGCAGATCGGTTCTCTAACTCTAGCAGTTGGTCAAGTTGGTTTAACTTCAGAAATCACCTGGGAAAGTCATAATTATATTTTTGCCGTCTTACATATGGGGGGTTGGGACTTCCATTGTTGTATTCAACCTTTTAACGGAAGATTGGGTTATACACAAATTAAAGAACAGTTGTTTAGTTCTCTTAAGCAAGCCAGTGCCGCTAAGATGATTATTGAGATGAGTCAACTGTTTGGAAATCAATCTTTTGACCTACAACATCTGTTTGCTGAAGAACGACACCGCATCATGCAGCAAGTGACCAATCATACTAAGCAACGTTTGGATCAGCTTTATACTCAAGTGTATCGGGATAATTATGGCATCCTAGTCGCCTTTCAACGCGATGAATTACCTGTACCCCAAGAATTACAAGTTGCTGCCGAAATTGCGATCGCCTATCGGTGTTCAAAAACAATTACCGCTTTAGAACAAACTACTGATGATCCCCAAACCATGGGAACTCATTTAGCCGAATTATCCGCGATCGCATCTGAAGCGAATCATTTACGCTGTAATCTGAGAATACCTGAAGCCAAGCAATCTCTAGAACGTCTAATCTTACAGTTACTCTGGCAAGTGCTACATGATGACGATCCCACTTATTTAGAAAGCAAAATTGAGTTAATGAGTCAAACGATCGCCGTTGCTAATGAATTACATTTAGGGGTATCTTTAGCCAAAGCACAAGAACTTTATTACAATTGTTTGTTTGAAGACATTGTACCGTTCTGTTTTGGAGAAAAAGCGGCTCAAAATCATTATTCTTACTGTCGTTGGACACCTTCCCAAATTCTACCTTTATTGGGATTGGGCCAAAAGTTAGAAATTGATGTCAGTGCTTGGTTGTAATTATAGTAAAGACGCGAGATCTCGCGTCTCTACTATTGAATAATGGTTTAAACTGTTTCCCCATCAGTCAAATAGGAGGGGAATACCAAACCAGTTACATAATCAAAACTTGTTAGCGAAGCTTGCTCATACTGAATTTGATTAGAGATATAAACCGTTTTCTCTGGGGTTTTTGACGGCTCAGATGAAGCAAAATCACAAGGAGCCAACGTTGGGGCTGATGTCTGAGTTAAGGTTAATGTGTTTGGTGTTGACGACACTAACGATGCTTGTAAAGAATTAGTCATTGGAGCAGTGGGACTATTTTCGGCAGTTGAAGATAAAATTTGTCTCACTTGAGCATCGGTTAAATTACCTTTCGCACTCAGCATCAAGGCAACAACACCCGCGACATGAGGTGTAGCCATAGATGTTCCACTATAGAAATCATAGCTATTGTTCAGAACAGTTGAGTATACATCAACACCAGCCGCAGTAACAGAGGTCAAACGAGTTCCACCAGCACGGTTAGAAAAATCAGCCATTTCGTTGTATCTGTCAACGGCACCGATCGCTAAACCCCATTGAGTCGCATAAGCTGCTGGATAATGTCCCATCGTTGTCGAGTCGCCATCATTACCTGCTGCCATCACTACAATTGCGCCTTTACTGCTGGCATACTGTACTGCCGCCTTCAATTCAGCATTATCATCACTGCCACCTAAACTCATATTAATGACCTTAGCCCCATTATCGGCAGCATAGCGAATTCCTCTAGCTACACCACTTTCAGAACCCGAACCTGAATCGCTAAGAACCTTAACGGGCATAATTTTGGCATTGTAGGCAATTCCTGTAACACCAAAACTATTCTTCACACCAGCGATCGTCCCTGCCACGTGGGTACCATGACTATGACCATCCATCGTATTATTGTTGTTGCTATCAAAGTTCCAACCCCAATAATCATCGACAAAACCATTATGATCATCGTCAATACCGTTACCATTAATTTCGCCAGAATTGCGCCAAATATTACTACTTAAATCAGAATGATTGCGATCGACTCCTGTATCTAGGACAGCCACAATAATACCTTGTCCTGTATAACCTTTAGCCCATACTTCGGGTGCGTTGATTAAGTCGGCTCCCCAATCATTACCGCCTAAATTGGGTACATTAGGAAAGGGATTTTGTCCAAGTGCTTTAGCCACAGCCGCCGACGCATTGACTAAGCCATAGCCATTAATTGAACTATAACCATCTACAGACGGCTTAATTTGAATTGTTCTATAGAAAATATTGTTATTTTCGTTCTTTTCGACAAGATCATTATTTCCATCGGCTTGAGCAATTAGATAATAGGTTCCACCCGCAAGTTTAGAACTTAAAGCAATAGAAGCGGTTTCAGTCTCGGAGGTATTAGGATCGATGTTATAAGAGGAGACTTGATCGAGATAAGTGTCTGAGGCATCGAGAACCGTATTACTAGAAAGGTAGAATTTAGTATCACTACCATACCAACCCGTTGAAGCATTACCCTGATTTTTGAGGGTAAACGTTACAGATAGCGCATCTCCTGCCGTTATTTGTTGAGGTGCAACCAGACTGGTAATTGTTAAATCAGGTTTAGGGGCTTCGGTAATATTAATCGCTCGATAGAATAGATTATTATTCTCGTTGCTTTCCAAAATAGAATTATCATCATCGGCTTTAGCAAAAAGGTAATAAGTGCCTGTGGTGAGACTTTCATCTAAATGAACATAGGAATAAGCGTAACTTTCGGAGGCTCCAGCAGCCAGAGAATAAGCATAATCATAGCCTAAGTCAAGATCAGAGCTATCTAAGGTGGTATTGGTCGATAGATAGAATTTGGTATAGTTGCTATAGCCTTCTACACCTGCGTTTCCTTGATTTTTTAGGGTATAGTTAATATCGATATAATCCCCCCCTACTGCGGATGTAGGTGCCGTGAGATTAGAAATCAATAAATCGGGTTTAGCAATTGTAATGATTTTGCTCGTAATGTTGTTGTTTTCATTGCCTTCTACAATCTCATTATTGCTATCCGCTTTAGCAATAAAATAATAGGTGCCACCCGCTAGATTTTCATCAATGGAAAACCAAGAAGTCTCAGTGGCAGAAGCTCCTGGAGCTAGAGAGTATGGATAATCATACCCTAAATAGATATCTGAACTATCTAGAGTAGCATTCTTCGTAAGATAAAACTGAGTTTCGTTGCTATAGGAATCTGTTGCGACTGTGCCTTGATTTTTAATAGTATAACTAAAGCTGACATAACTATCTCCCGCAGCAACCACAGTCGGTGTGGCAAGATTAGTAACTAATAAATCAGGTAAGGGCGTTGTTGTTAGCGTAATCGCTTTGGCTAGGACGTTATTAGTCTCATTACTTTCAGCAATTGCGTTTAGTCCGTCTGCTTTAGAGAGGATATAATAAAGCCCACTCGTTAAATTATTACTAAAAGTAACAGAAGCCGATTCTATCCGTGATGCACCCGCAGCTAAAGAAGACACCGCATCAGTCCCAATTAAGGGATCTGTACTATCAAGCGTATTATTTCTAGATAAGTAAAAACGAGTAGACCCTGCGGATGTTCCCGTCGCACCGCCTAAATTTTTGATGGTGTAGTTAAAGTTTAAAGTATTTCCAGTCACCGCCGAGGTTGGTGTGGCAAGTTGAGTAATCCTTAAATCGCTTAGAGCCACTGCCTGTATTGAAAAGTTCGCAGCATCAGTATATTGTTTTAGGGTAGTCTCAATCCGATCGCGCTCAAAGCTTGAACCTAAAGAATTAGAATCAGAAATCAAGTCATTGGTTTGAAGAGGATATTCGGTAAAAGCTGAAGCACCAGCATCGATCAAAGCGTTGTCAAACATGAAAAGTAGCTCCTGATAGTGTCTGTAGAGGTTAGGGTACAATCGGTTGAAAGCTGAAAAATATTACTTCACTTAAATCGGTTTGTTTTCTAATCAATTGCCCTTTATTCTCTCTGTTTTATAGATTAAAGATGAATCGAGAGGAACTAGGGAAGATCGAAGAAAAAATGAGTCTTACAAGCCAATAACAATTTAAGGAAACTAACGTCTGTAATTATTATTATTGTAATAGTCTAAGTGAAAAGAGTGAATATTTTTTTAATTTTGTCTGGAATTCTAGTTATTGCGATCGCGTTACTAGAAGGAGGTTTACGATATGTTGGTTTTGGCAATCCTTTGCTTTATCAAGCCGATCCAGAAATGGGCTACATTCTATCACCCAATCAAAAAGTACACCGCCTGAATAAACAAATTTTAATCAATAATTATTCAATGCGAAGTGATTCTGTAGTCAACAAACGTCCTGAGAAAACATTAAGAATCTTTTTACTGGGAGATTCGATCGCAAATGGTGGCTGGTGGACAGATCAAGAAGAAACAATCTCATCTTTAATTCAAAAAAATTTAAAAAACTCCAAATATTCTCAAATTGAAGTATTAAATGCTTCTGCCAACTCTTGGGGCCCAAGAAATCAACTTGCTTATCTAAAACGCTATGGTTTATTTGAATCTCAAGTTGTCATTTTGCTGTTAAATACAGATGATTTCTTTTCTGGCGTTCCCAGTTCTGAGAAAGTAGGTAATGATATTAATTATCCTAATCATAAACCCGTATTAGCCATCAGTGAACTTTTCAATCGCTATCTTCCCTCGGCACACACTACTACAGATAACAGCCAAAAGCCCAAAGAAAAAGATCTAGAAAAAAAGAATTTAACCGCGATTCAAGACATTTATCAACTATGTCAAACCAATCAAGCTCAATTAATTATTGCGGTAACACCATTATTACGAGAAGTTGAACAATCATCTAGAGATTATGAACAACGAGCCAAAAACCGTTTAACAGAATTCACTCAATCAAAATCCATTCCTTTAATTGATTTTTTACAACGCTTTAAACAAATCAATCCTCCTAAGTCAATTTACCGAGATACCATTCACATTATACCAGAGGGCAATCAAATTGTGAGCCAAACCTTAATAGAAGAAATCGATAAAATTTTAAAATAAAAAAATGATGACTCATTGCTCTTGTCAGCGACGTAGGTTTCTTTGCTCATTATTCAGTGCTTCAATACTGATACGATCTCTATCTGTTTCGCGTTCAGTGATCGCAGTTCCTCTTCAGCTTAAAGTTTTAGTTTTAAGTTGTATTGACTATCGATTTTTTGAAAATGAACAAGCATTTTTAAAAGAAAAAAATCTAGCATATCAATACGACTGGACAGCCTTAGCGGGAGCTTCCTTAGCATTATCAGGTTTTCCCCATGCCGAAGATGCATCTGCTTTTTGGGATCAACTAGCCATATCTGAAAAAATACATCACATTAAAAAACTAATTATTATCGATCATCAAGATTGTGGGGCATATGCACAAAAAATAGACACCAATTTAAGTAAAAATCCAGAATATGAAAAACAAATTCATCGTCAATATCTCACCCAAGCCTATCAAGAAATCCTCACCCGTTATCCTCAGTTTGAGGTCGAATTATATTTCGCTACCCTCGACGGAGAATTTATAGAAATTTTACCGAATTAAATCGTTCAATCTCTTAATAAATAGGTCAGTATAGAAAGAGAACGCTCTAGACGATCCAACATGAGAGAACACGATGTAGTCATTGTCGGCGGTGGTTTAGCTGGTTGTCGCGCCGCCTTGGAAATTAAACGCCTTGCTCCAAATACTGATGTAGCTGTTGTTGCGAAAACTCATCCCATTCGTTCCCATTCAGTCGCCGCACAAGGAGGCATCGCCGCCACCTTAAAAAATGTTGACCCGACTGATACTTGGGAAGCACACGCCTTTGATACGGTTAAAGGATCTGACTATTTAGCGGATCAAGATGCTGTAGCGATTTTGACCCAAGAAGCTCCAGATGTACTAATCGATTTAGAACATTTAGGAGTATTATTTTCACGCCTTAGCGATGGCAGAATTGCACAACGCGCCTTCGGTGGACATTCCCACAACCGCACCTGTTACGCTGCTGATAAAACAGGTCATGCCATCCTACACGAACTGGTGAACAACCTTCGTCATAACGGGGTTCATCTCTACGACGAATGGTATGTCATGCAACTCATTCTAGAAGAAGGAGAGGCTAAAGGAATTGTCGTCTATCGAATACGCGACGGTTCATTAGATGTCATTCGTGCCAAAGCGGTAATGTTTGCGACTGGGGGTTATGGCAGGGTTTATAATACGACCTCCAATGACTACGCTTCTACTGGAGACGGGTTAGCAATGTCCGCAATGGCTGGTATTCCCCTCGAAGATATGGAATTTGTTCAGTTTCACCCTACTGGACTCTATCCCGTCGGTGTGTTAATTTCGGAGGCTGTACGGGGAGAAGGTGCGTATCTCGTCAATAGCGAAGGTGAACGCTTTATGCAACGCTATGCCCCCTCGCGGATGGAACTGGCCCCCCGTGATATTACTTCTCGTGCTATTACTCTCGAAATTCGTGCAGGACGCGGGGTTAAAACCGATGGTAGTGCAGGTGGGCCGTTTGTTTATCTCGACTTACGGCATATGGGACGCGAAAAAATTATGAATCGTATTCCGTTTGCGTGGGAGGAAGCACATCGACTATTAGGTATTGATGCGGTGGTCGAAAAGATGCCAATTCGTCCGACGGTACATTATTGTATGGGAGGAATTCCTGTTAATACTGAAGGTCAAGTACGTCATAGTTTTGATAGTTTAGTTGAAGGGTTTTTCTCTGCGGGTGAATGTTCTTGTGTTTCGGTACATGGGGCTAATCGTTTAGGGAGTAATTCTTTGTTAGAATGTGTGGTCTATGGACGACGCACAGGACGAACGATCGCAAAATACGTTCAAAGTCGTAAGCTTCCTGAAATTAATGCAGAACTGTATTTACAAGAGGCTCAAAAACGGATTTCTGATTTATTAGAACAACAAGGAACGATCCGAATTGGCGATCTCAGACAACAATTTCAAGATTGTATGACAGAACATTGTGGCGTTTTTCGGAGTGAAGGAGTGATGAAAGAAGGTTTAGAAAAACTACAACAATTGAAGCAACAATACAATCAAATTTATTTAGATGATAAAGAACAATGCTGGAATACAGAAATCATTGAAGCGATGGAATTACAAAGTATTATGATGGTCGGTGAGATTATTCTGACTTCTGCTGTTCAACGAAAAGAAAGTCGCGGCGCACATTCGAGGGAAGATTATCCTGAGCGAGATGACGAACATTATTTACAACATACATTAGCTTATTATTCTTCGGCGGGAATTGATATTAACTATATGCCTGTTGTTATTAATATGTTTGAACCCCAGGAAAGAAAATACTAAAAACTTGCTCTTTGCCTTTGTTTAATCCAACGTTTGCCTAAATTAATCCAAGGTTTCTCAAAATAAAAGGTTGATAAATAAGCAAAGCCAAAAGTTAACAAGAATGTAAGGGGACGTTTAGCATATTTGATGAACGTCCCACCAGAACTAAACCAACCATGAGCAAACAAGGGATGAATTAGATAAAGTGCATACGATATACTAGCCACATCAGCTAATAATTTTGTTTGTAAAAAATCATTAATTTTAGATTTTTGAAACAGCGTTGAACCCACTAACACGGCAGCTAGATAGGGACGTAGGTAATTAGCATTGATCAAGACAGGATGAGACGCAATCATTAATAGAACAATTAAGAAAAAAGGATTAATCCAAGACAAAAAACGTGGGATTTGTTGACCAAATTTCTGTTCTACAATTAAAGCTAAACACGCTCCAGCTAGGATTTCATCAACTCGATAATAAGTCACGATCGTCACAGGTTGCTGATGCCAAATTCTGCCCAATGTAACAGCGATCGCAATCACTGGCAACAATAATAATCCTCGTTTACCCGTTATAGCAAACAGAATGGCAATTCCTAAATAAAATTGAACTTCAACGCATAAACTCCAAAAATGCGCCGTTAGTTCGGTTAGCCAAAATGGAGGTAAGTTAGCATAAAATAAAAAGTGAGCGATACAAGTTTCGAGTGAAGCATTAACCATCGGCAGTGTGACTAAAAGAAAAAGCCACGCCAAAGGAATAATACGGCAGAGACGACGGATTAAAAAATTGGGGACATTGGGATAATAGATCAAGGTGCTGGTAATTAAAAAACCAGAGAGTGTAAAAAATAATGACATTCCCAAAACACCAAAAGTCGCATTGAGTTGCCAGCTTTTTAGACCAAGCGGTAAGAGATGAGCCGCTAAGATACAAATAATACTAATCCCTCGCCAGCCATCTAGTACAGCATAGTAAGGCATTTTTTTAGATAATAATTTTGGAGTTTGTATCATGCTTCAATCTGGTATAACTTCTCAATAATCGCTTTGATAGTTAATAATTCTGAACAAATTAGAGTTAATGGAAAAAATTCGAGTTAGAATAGATTTCCGGTAGCCTATTTTAACTTGTTATGCTCTTCACTATTCCTTCTTTGACGGCTGATCTATCCCAAATTCGTTTAGAAATTCGAGCTTTACAAAGTCAGTTAGTGACTTGGCGACGACAGTTACATCAAAAGCCTGAACTCGCTTTCTCTGAATGTCTTACCGCCGAATTAATTGCCCAAAATCTAAAAAAAATGGGGATTGATTTCATGAGCGAAATTGCTCAAACAGGGATTGTGGCTACTATTAAAAGTCCCTATCCAGGCCCTGTTTTAGCGATTCGTGCCGATATGGATGCCCTACCCATCTTTGAAGAAAATGAAGTAGACTATCGATCCCAACATGACGGAAAAATGCACGCTTGCGGTCATGATGGCCATATAGCGATCGCACTAGGGACGGCTTATTATCTCTCGCAACATCGTGACACCTTTCGCGGTACCGTTAAAATGATCTTCCAGCCCGCCGAAGAAGGGCCAGGCGGCGCAAAACCCATGATTGAAGCAGGTGTATTAAACAATCCTGATGTTGATGCAATTATTGGGTTACATCTTTGGAATAATTTACCCCTGGGAACCGTTGGCGTACGAAATGGCGCGTTAATGGCTGCGGTTGAGACGTTTCGAGTGTTAATTCAAGGTAAAGGCGGACATGGTGCAATGCCTCATCAAACCGTTGATTCTATTGTAGTGGGCGCACAGATTGTTAATGCTCTACAAACGATCGTCGCTCGTAATATTAATCCAATTGATTCAGCCGTTGTTACAGTCGGTAAATTTCATGCGGGGAGTGCCAATAATGTAATTGCCGATACAGCCATATTAGAGGGAACGGTTCGCTATTTTAATCCTATCTATGAAGATTATTTTAAACAACGTCTCATTAGCATAATTCAGGGAGTTTGTCAAGGGACTGGAGCCACTTACGAGTTAGATTATGAGCAACTTTATCCACCTGTTATTAATGATGCTCAGATGGCTGAGTTAGTTCGTTCTGTCGCAGTAGAAGTTATCGAAACGCCTGCGGGTATTGTACCAGAGTGTCAGACGATGGGGGGTGAAGATATGTCCTTCTTTTTACAGAAAGTGCCTGGATGTTATTTCTTTTTAGGTTCAGCTAATTCTGAAAAAGGTTTAGCTTATCCCCATCATCATCCCCGTTTTGATTTTGATGAAACCGCTTTAGCGATGGGTGTTGAGATTTTTGTACGATGTGTTGAAAAATTCTGCGTTTAGTGCTATTGCGCGTCTTGTAATAATTTTTCGGCATCTTGTGAGGGTAACGGTAAGCTAAAAAAATCACCTTGTCCATAATCACAAGCTAAATCAGTTAATTGAGAAAACTGTGTGTTTGTTTCTACTCCTTCAGCCACGACTTTCATCTTTAAAGCATGAGCTAAAGTAATCATTGCTTTGACGATTTCTAAATAATGATTATTAGTTTGTTGTCCGACAATGAAAGAACGATCAATTTTTACAACATTAAACGGGAATTGATGTAAATAGGAAAGTGATGAATAGCCAGTCCCAAAATCATCTAAACACAGTTCAAGATGAGAATTACTAAGATTGATTAAAATTGCTCTTGCTACCTCGACATTTTCGATGAGATTACTTTCCGTTATTTCAATTTTCAAGCAAGATGGATTAATTTGGTATTGCTTTAGCGTTGTTAAAATTTGCTCGACAAGGTGTTGAGCGCAAAGCTGTTGATAGGAAAGATTAATACTAATTTTTAAGTTAGCAGAATTTGGATAAGCTTTTTGCCATTTCTGGAGTTGTTGACAAACTTCTTGAATCACCCAATGACCTAACGAAACAATTAAGCCAGTTTGTTCAGCAATCGCAATAAATGAATCGGGTAACAGTAATCCTTTTTCGGGATGTTGCCAACGAATAAGGGCTTCAAATTCAGTAATTTTATGATCGATTAAAGACACAATGGGCTGATAATATAACACAAATTCTTGTTTAGCGCTCGCTTGACGTAGTTCTATTTCTAACTGTAATTTTTCTAGTGCTTTTTGACGCATTTGTTGGTCAAAAATAGCATAGTCTTTTCCAGATTTTTTGGCATAATTCATCGCCATATCAGCATTTCTAAGAATCGTTTCAGCATTCGTGTACTCATTTTCTTTTAAAGCAATACCAATTTTTAGATTAATTAAAATATCTTGCTTATTAAAAATAAAAGGTGTAGTTAACTCTTGAACAATATTAGTGACAATCTGAATCACTTCTTGAACTGAAATAATTTCAACTAATAAAATACTCAATTCATCACTACTTAAACGAACTATTATATCATTCAACTTCAAACAAGTTTTTAACCGTTGAACAAGATTGATTAAAAGTTCATTGCCTTGTAAGCTTCCTAAACTATCATTAATTATTTTAAAATTTTCAAGCTCTAAAAATAAAACTGCGAAATTAGGTTCAGACTGATTTTTTGATTGTTCTAAAAATTGTGTAAGCTGTTCTAAAAATAAAAATCTATTTGGTAATTGAGTTAGTGGATCACAATGTAAAGTCGTTTCTATTTGTTGTTGTTCAGTAATTTCTCTAGCACAGCCATAAATTAAATTTTCTGCTAGATAAGGAACTGCTGTCCAAGCTAAAACATGATAGGTACCATCAGCATAACGATAACGATTTTCAAAATAGATTAACTTTTCACCTTGAGCTAATTTTTCAACTTGTTTTAGAGTTTTTTCACGGTCGTCGGGATGAACAAAATCAACATAAGGTTTAGCGAGTAATTCATCGACCGAATATCCTAATGTTTGTGCAAAAGTTGGATTAATTTGACGGAAATATCCTTGAAAATCAGCAATACACAATAAGTCTAAAGATAAATCAAAAAAACGCTGATAATAAGTTTTCTCGTCATCTGTCTCTAATGAGTTGGGCTTTTTTTCTTTGTTCATCTCAGATATAATATGATGGCTAGAGCTATAATGAGCATCTAGAATCAACATTCCTCCTAATGTCAAACCTACCAAGTCCGTAAAAATTAGCAAATTAAACATAAAACTTTATTAACTGAATTAGAATAAAAAAATCTGCTCTGAAATGTCACTGAATAGATAGCACCCAAATAGGTTAGTTTAACTTCACTACTTGTTCAAAAAAACAAATTAAAAAAAGATACAAGAAACAAGAGAAAATTTTCATTTATTAATATATATTTATCATATTAATGATCCTTAAGATAGATTTATGGACTTATGCCTTGTTGAAGGTCTCCCAAAATGTTATAAAAAACTTATCTTTTTCATTAATAAGCATGATTTCAGAAAGCGAGATTACAAATACCCTGAACAATTACTTTGGGAGTGAGACGATAGCACGTCCGTCTCCTGAAGTATGGCAAGTTGATACAGATCAATTACGTTTATTGCTTTTGCTCTCCTCGGATAAATCGTGGATCAGAATTTTAGTCCCAATTGTTCCCATACAAACAGCCCAATCTTACCTTAATGAGTTACTAGAAGCAAATTTTGATTTAACTCAAATGGTACATTTTGCTATCCACCAGGATGTCTTATGGGGTGTGTTTCAGCACTACTATTCAACGCTATCCCCCCAAGATTTAGAAGCAGCAATTCATCAATTGGTCTGGTTACATCAAAATGGAATTAATGAATGTTTTAAACTTTTAGTCGAAAAACAAGTCCGCCAAATTATTCGCGCTGCCAAGCTATCTGGACAAAGCTTAGAAACAACATTACAAAGTCTTAACCGTTTTTATGAAGAGGGGATGCTAGGTGGTTTAGATCAAGATCCTGAAGAACGAGAACAGTTTTTAAACGCTTGGAAACTACAGCTAGAAAGTCTTTGGGACTCTGAAAGTAATGTTTAGCCAAACACTTTCGTAATTTCCGCCACTTTAAGATCGGGTTATCCCTCTGTAGTAGGTTTAGGTTTAGGCTAGTAGATTTGATAGGATAATGGGGATTCACTCTATGTGGAGATAAATAGGGTTCACATGGATAATAATGATTGGATTAAACAACTGTTAATGGTTGGAGTCGGGACAACTTCCTTGGTCGCCGAAAAATTAAAAGAAGCGAGTGATCAATGGGTCAAAGAAGGTAAGATCAATCCTGACCAAGCTAAGGTTTTTGTTGATGATTTTATGAATCAACTAAAAACCGAACAAGGTGGGTTTGAAAAACAACTCGAACGACAAATGCGGAATATTCTTCAAGATTTAGGGGTTTCGCGTCAGTCAGAAGTCGATGAATTGCGGGGAAGAATTGATCGATTGGAACGACAAGTCAGAGAATTAGAGAATAAACTTTGGCGATAGTATTCTTATGAAAGAAATTTTGATTAGTTTTGGCATCGTTGCCTTCTTTGGTTTCTTGCTTATTTTGTCTTCGATCTTCAATATTGGCAAGCAACCGACAGCGATCGCTTCTCAAATGAATTCCACTTCCACAACCATCCTCGCAGCTAATTCAGAAAAGGAAACAAGTAAAATGGATTTAAGTAACGCGACAACTACACCTTCAGGACTCAAATATGTTGATCAAGTTGAAGGAGAAGGTGCCACCCCAAAAACAGGACAAAACGTGACTGTTCACTATACGGGAACTCTAGAAAACGGTAAAAAGTTTGATAGTTCAGTAGACAGGGGAACACCGTTTAACTTTAAAATTGGGGTCGGACAAGTGATCAAGGGTTGGGATGAAGGCGTAGGAACGATGAAGGTTGGCGGTCGTCGTACTTTGATTATTCCTTCAGAATTAGGCTATGGTGCGCGAGGTGCAGGTGGCGTAATTCCTCCGAATGCGACTTTAGTTTTTGATGTCGAATTACTTGACGTGAAGTAATTTTTGTGCTAGATAAAAATTATTTAGGGTTTGGAGACCAAACCCCTACTAGATCTTCTAATCAGTAGGGACTTGATTTCCAAGCCCTAATTATTAATTTTGTCATAATTCAGCTTTATTTGAGCAATTTTGGACAAATCGATTGATGATTGTCCATCAGGGCAGGTTTTATTATGAAAATCACACTTATAGATATGTGGTTTTTGCCAACTTAGCGGAATTTCGAGTAAATCTCTTGATCCCGTCATTCCTTGTCCGACAAATAGCAATAGGGCAACACAATTGAGAATAGTATGGATCATGCGCCAACGGTTTAAGCGATCTTTATAGATATCTTCAACGATCGCCAATGAAAAGATCATTAGCATCGAAGCCGCCATCCCGATATAATAATGTGACCAATACCAATGATTAGACAGGCGATACACCCCATTTTGACAGCCTAAAATAATTAATCCCATTCCCGTTAGTGTGGCAAAAATCGCCCGCCACTGTTTTGTACGAGCGCGATACAGTAAAAACAGGGAAACAACGGTCAAAATAAACATTAAAACAATAAAAATCACTTGAAAGCTTTGTAGAGTGCCATCTTTTTGTTGATCAATAAATCCTTTGTAACCGTAGACGACTGAATAAGCTAAAGCAACAAGATTTACACCAACGACAGAAGCAGCTAACCATCGTCCAATTTTAAGATGTTCTGACCCAACAATAGGCGGAATCTTACTTTTACCACCATCTTTACTTTGTAAACGTCTTTGACGGGTTTGCCAAGCGAAGTTTACTGATATACCGATGATGGGAAAAACAAAAGCAACTGCTAAGACAGGGTGAATAAGGGAAATAAAGTCTTCAAATTTCATAATTATATTTGTAGTAAACGAGCAGGGTGGCTTATTGATAGGTAATACGTTATTGAAATCACATTGGATTGAGTACAATATTAAAAACTTAAAAAAAACTGAAAACGCACTGTAACTATATTTTAGTCGTCATTCTCATTGCAAAAAAGAAATTTTTGTTACTGTTGTTATTGAAACTTTCTGATGCTGCTCTACCTGAATTTGTCCAGAAAGAATTTCCTGAATTATATAAATTTCCAGAAGACTTACAATTTCAAGAAACCGCTAATCAAGGATCTTTTCACGGTCGCTATGTAACGCGTTATCTGTTTAAGGGTAAACTTAGATGTATTGCTGCACAAAGCTATGAAGGAAATTTTTACCCCTTGGTGGCGTAATTTGTGGAATTAGACAAAAAATTGGGTGAGAACTAAACTCACCCATTATTTAAAAAAGAATGTAATCGGATTAACTATTAATTAATTCTCTTTCAGCCGCCAAACGAGCCGCTTTTTCTTCTCTAGTTTCATCAAAAAAGCCATTGTAAAGCCATCCAGCTAGAAGCGCACCCACAATAGGAGCAATCCAGAATAGCCATAGTTGACCAATTAACGCGGTATTTCCACACCATAAAGCAACACCTGTACTTCTAGCAGGGTTTACCGAAGTATTAGTAACAGGAATACTGATTAAGTGAATCAGGGTTAACGCTAAACCAATAGCGACGGGTGCAAAACCTTTAGGAGCGCGGGCATCAGTAGAACCTAAAATGATGATTAAGAACATAAAAGTCATCACCACTTCAGTAATTAAGCAAGAAATCAGATTAAATCCATTTGGAGAATGATCACCATAGCCGTTAGTTGCTAAGGGATTAGAACCTGATAGATCTAGCTTACCGTTACCACTGGCAATGATGTAAATAACTAAACCCGCAACGATCGCGCCAACGACTTGAGCGATAATATAGGGTAGTAATTCTGAACTAGGAAAACGCTTACCCGCCCACAAACCAAAAGAAACAGCAGGGTTAAAGTGTCCGCCCGAAATGTGACCAACAGCAAAAGCCATTGTTAAAACCGTTAAACCGAAGGCTAAAGATACCCCAACCAAACCGATACCCAAGTTAAACCCAAAAAGAGTACCTTCAGACGTTTTGTTTGCTCCCGATACGACGGCAGCAAGAACCGCACTACCGCAACCACCAAGGACAAGCCAAAATGTCCCTATAAATTCAGCGACATACTTTTTCATGCTTTTTTCCCGAATCCGTTATGTAAAGGTTTTAAGTAGAATATAATCTAACAGAAAATACTTATTTTGTCATATTTACTTTTTTTAATAAAGTCTAAACCCTAGATTATAAATACTCCCTGACTGTATAAAATCATGTAAAGTTCCCGTAAAGATCGATCATAAAAATGTTTTAATCTTTACATTTTTTTAAGAGTTTGCCAATCGTATTGTTTGAGCAGAAAGATAAGGATTGATCCTGACTAAAAATGTTTCAAAAAAGACTTTTAGTTAAATGTCTAGCTAATTGATCGATTCGTCTTCCCTTAAATGTCACTTCTCCCCGACAATAGTAATAGATTGACTAACACACTTTATGATTACGATCGCACTTCCAAAAGGCGCACTTTTAGCCGACAGTATTAAACTCTTTCAGGCCATCGGCTTAGATTTTAGTGCTTTTCTGGACTCCCGCAACCGACAATTACAAATTACTGATCCAACGAATACCGCTAAAGCCGTTTTAGTCAGAACCCATGATGTTCCAGTTTATGTAGAATATGGACAAGCGCAACTTGGTGTCGTTGGCTATGATGTTTTACTCGAAAAAACACCCGATATCGCTAATTTAGTTGATCTCAGATTTGGCGTGTGTCGAATGTCTTTAGCTGTCAAAGAGGCTAGTTCTTATCGTAGACCTACTGAATTACCCCCTAATGGACGGGTTGCCACTAAATTTGTCCACTGTGCTAAAGAATATTTTCGTCGTTTAGATCTTCCTGTCGAAATTATTCCCTTGTATGGTTCAGTAGAATTAGGGCCAATTACGGGAATGTCTGAGGCTATTGTTGATTTAGTCTCTACGGGAAAAACCTTAAAAGAAAATGGTCTAACTGAAATTGATATTTTATTTAAAAGTACAGCTAGACTAATTGCCCATCCTTTAAGTTATCGTCTTAATCAAGATCATTTGTGTGATTGGGTAGAAAAATTACGCTTACAGGTTTAATCAATCATTAATTCACGTTATTTAATTTTTTTACTCAAAGCATCGCCTAATCTTTTAAGAGCAGGGGAAATATCTTGGCTATCAAGATGTACCTCTAGAAGACAGAAGCTATTGAGATGAGCTTGACTTTGCACAAGAGCTTCTTCTAATTCATCTTCGGTATGAATATCAAATCCTAGTCCATTGCCAAGCACTTTCGGTACTAGATGATAGTGCCAAGGTAAGATATCATTAAATTTTCCATCACAGATCGGGCGTTCCGTACCGTAACCATTATTGTTGAGTAGGATGATGATCGGGTTAAGATGATAACGTGCGATCGTCGATAACTCCATTCCAGTCATTTGAAAAGCCCCATCCCCCACAAGAACTAAGGGTCTAACATTTGGGTTAGCTGATTGTAGCCCAATACTAGCGGGAACAGCAAAGCCTAATGAAGCATAATAGGCAGTAGCCATAAATCTACTTCTGCCGTGAATAAATAAATCAGCACCAGCAAAAAGAGCATCCCCGACATCGGCTACCACAATTAGCTCGTTGTTGTTTAAAAATGAATTAATCCTTTGAAACAACCGTTTTACAGTGATCGCTTTATCCTTCACTGGAGAAAAAGCAGGGGGAATTTTAACAGGATTTGAGGTGGTAATTTCTCGACGTTGGATGTTAGCTTTGAGTAATCCTCGAACAGCATCTACTAACTCAATATCTTCATAGTTATGAAATTGAATTGAGGTTTTTTCGCTAGTTACATAAATAGAATTTTTGGGATTGAGATTAGCTGTAAAAATTCCTAAATTAATATCCGTTAAGAAAGTACCAAGCATGATCAGACAATCACTTGATTCTACCTGAGAGCGAGTGTATTCATTCCCCATCGCCCCGCCGTAGAGTCCGATATAATTTGGATGGAGTTCATTAATAACTGATTTTCCCATCAGCGTTTCTGCTACTGGAATATTTGTCTTTTCAACTAACTGCAACAGTTCTTCTTGTAACCCAAACCGATGAATTTCCACTCCAGCTAGGATAATAGGATGTTGAGAGCGATTAATCAAGGCGGTCGCTTCTTCAATAGCTTCGGCTAATATATTGCTATTGGAAATATGAGGACAACTAAAGATTGAACCGCGAGAAGGTGCGATCGCGTTTATTTGATCACGAGGTAATTCGATGTAACCTGGTAATTTATAACGGTTAATCGCGTCCAAAACCCGTTCAATTTCCTGACAGGCTGTATTAGGATTGTCTAAAACCGCCGAAGCAACGGTTAATTCTTGAAAAACGCGATATTGAGTGTCGAAATTTCTTACCTTATGGTGTAATAAAGGGTTTTTGAGCCGTTCGCTGATCCCTGGAGAGCCACTAATGACTAATACGGGTGATTTTTCCGCATAAGCTTGGGCTGTCGTGTTAGCTACTTTCAACCCACCCACACAATAGGTAATACAGACTACTCCTAATCCATTCAAACGAGCGTAGGCATCGGCTGCATATCCTGCCCCCTGTTCATCGCAGGTATTAATCAACTCAATTGGACTTTCTTCAATTAGTTTGTCAAATCCTAAAACAAAATCCCCTGGTACTCCGAAGATATGGCGAACACCTAATTCGTAAATTCTTTCGATGAGATAACTACCGATCGTATTTGAGCTTGCCATAAATGTACCTGCCCTCTTTATTGTCTATTTATATTCTATCGCTGCAAACTTAACGATTTTCTGTTACAAAAAGAGCAATTCTCGAGCAAATATTCAGTTAATGAAAGATGAACAATAAATGAGTAGAGACGAGAGCAATCGCGTCCCTACAATAAAAGGTATTGCCATGATCAATAATCATCGGCTTGTTTTTCAAGTTGAGAAATTGCTAACTTAATAATTAGTTGGATAGATGGCTCTGATTCTTGGTTTAAAGCCGTCTGTAGCGGTTCGATGGCAGATGATGCACCAACCTTCATTAAAGCTAATGCGGCTGATTTACGGCTTTCTGAAGCTGAATGATGCAACATTTCAACTAGACGGGGAATTGCTGGCTGATAAGCTAATTTCCCGATTGCGGCGGCGGCTTCACTTCTGACATTTTCTGAGGGATCATTTAAAGCATTAACTAAAATCGTTAAAGTTTCCTCATCTGGATCATCTTCTGCCAGTTTAGCCAAAGTTCCAATCACTGCCGATCGCACTTCCACTGATTCTGAAGAAAGCCCTGGATATAGCCATTCTTTGCCTTCTGCGCCGATGAAAGATAATGCCCAAGCTGCATGACCTTTTGTGCTTTCGGGATGGTCTGGAGAGGCTAAAATCTCCAGTAGCGCGGGAACTGATTCTCTGCCTGTTCTGGCTAAGGCCCCAATGGCTGAACCTTTGACCACTGTATCTTCATCGTTAAGCAGGGCATGAATTAAACTCGGTACTGCACTCGGATCAGAAATTAGGGTTAAGGTTTTGCCACTAGCGCGACGGACGACTGGATCGCTATGGTGGAGTAACGCAGTTTCTAAAAAAGGGGTGGCAGGTTTCCCAATTTCTCCAAGGGCCTCCGCAAAGCCAAGTCTAACCATACCGCGTGTATCCCCCAGGCATTCGACCATCTGTTGCAAGTTTTGATCGGTTGCGTCAAAGGTGCCTTGAGCAATTTCTTGATTGATCCGCTTTAGCAGTGTATCGGTTTCGGCGTGAGATAAGGGATTACTCATAAATACTTTAATTGTTCGCCTGCTGATGACGGAGAGCTTCTAAAACTGAGTCAATTTTAGCTAATTCGGGTTCAAGTTGAGCCAGTGTTTGTGATTTAGGGAGTTTTGCCCGTTGTGCTGCGGTGAGGGTTTCATTTAAAAGACGTTCTCTATAGGCTTCTAGTTCTGCGATCGCTTCGGTAATTTCTGCGGTAGAGACGGGAGTTGTTTGATCAGACATCGTTTTCATTGCTCAATAATTCCAGATTCCATCATCCCAAAACCTGTTCATGATCGCTAGTGAATGTAAAGTAACGTAAAGTCTTTTTAAGCTTGTCAATCACCCTCCTAAAATAAGGTTTGGTAGATTTAACAGATAACAAGGTTTATGGATACGCGCTTTTCCAATATTTTTAATCTGACACAAGATCAAGCGATCGCTCTTTTACAAACTCCTCTAGATGATCTCGAAGATAAAACCGATCGTTATATTGCTGCGTCTCATTTGGTGAATTTTCCAGGGGAACGAACCGTTAATGCGTTAATTGAAGCGATCCACAACAGCGATCCTCATTTATATAACAAAATCACGCGCCGTAAAGCGATTGAGAGTTTAGGCAGATTAAAAGCCGAGGTAGCATTACCTGTGATCTGTTCTTGTTTATCGGATGAGGATATTTATACTGTTGAGAATGCGGTCTGGGCGATCGGCGAAATTGGGACAGAAGATGAGACGATTTTAGAAGAAATTGCCAAGCTTTTAGATAAACCCCAACAGAGTTACCGCGTTATTATTCAAACTTTAGCTAATTTTAATTATCAACCTGCTTTAGACAGAATTAGACCGTTTGTTAATTCCAATAACGAACCAATTGCCAGTTCTGCGATCGCTGCTGTGGCTCGTTTTAGTGGAGATTATAGCCAAATCGATCAAGTAGTGGCGTTCTTGAAACATCAGAATGTGAACGCCAGACGTGCTTGTATTCAAGATCTCATTGATGCTAAATATTATGATGCAATTCCTCAAATAGCCCGTTGTGCTGTTTCGCTGGTGTTTCGTCTGCGGGGGATTCGTTTATTAGCTGATGCAGGAAAAGCAGAAGAAAAAATTACTTTTGCTCAAATTCAACCTTCTTTAGACCAAGTGATTCGGGATCATCCAAATGATTTAGATTTAGTTCATGAGTATCAAGAAATCCCCCCTACAGAATTTCTGATCCAAGAACTCTATAATACTGATTTCGGACGCTGCTATTTAGCCACGAAAACTTTAATCGAAAATTATGACCAACAGATTGAAGCAGCACTGATCAAAAGCTATAACGATGAAGCGCATAACGATTATGGGGCGCATTATCATGTGATTAAACTTTTAGGATGGGTGAAATCTGAAGCAGGTTATGAGATTGTGGTCGAAGCGTTAAATAATCGTCGTCCTCAGTTCCAAAAATCTCGTGGTGCGGCGGCGATCGCTCTAGCTAATTATGGTGATCAAAAAGCAATTCCTTTAATTCAAGAAGCTTCAAATACTAAAGTTTGGGAATTGAAATACGCTTGTTTAATGGCTTTAAAAGAATTAGGAGAAGACAATCTACAATCATATGTAACTGATGATGATGATTGGCTCGTTAGAGACAAAGCAAATTCATAATCGTTAGTTTTTTAAAAATGAATAATCGTAAGGGTTTGGTTACCAAACCCCTACTAATCTTCATCTAAAGGTCAGTGTAAATTACCGTATTAATCCCTGGCAATTAAATTGAGAGGTTAAGTCACACTAAACACAATCACTAAACCCAACACCGCCGCAAAAACGATGAGAGCATAGAATTGTACACGTCCGTTTTCAAGATATTTTAAACCCTCACCACTGACAATAGTTGCTAAACCTGTTAAGTTAACCGCCCCATCAATAACGCGATAATCAACTTCCATGATTTGACGGGCTAGACGACGAGATCCTTGAACAAATACTCTGTCATAAATATCATCGAAATACCATTTATTCAGGGAAAGTTGATATAAAGCAGGGTATTTTTGTGCGATCGCTGCTGGATCGATTTTCTTCTGTAGATACATTAAAACAGCAAGCGTAATCCCAATCAAAGATATACCAACTGAAGATCCCGCCATCAGACCAAATTCAGTCCAATCAAAATGACTGACTTCTGATAAGACTTCGCTAGGTGCATGGATAAAATGCTCGAAATCATTATGCCAAGGTCTACCCAATAAACCAAGCAATACCGAAGGAACGGCTAAGGCAATGAGAGGAAAATACATGGTAAACGGAGATTCATGAGGAGTGCTGCTATGTGCATGATCATCATGATCATTATGGATATCGCTTTCTAATTCTTTAACATCCATTGCACCAGGGCCAAAAGCGGGAATTGCTCCTGCTGCGGCTAAAAGTTGTTTAGAGATGCCTTTATCGGTACCTCTAAAACCACCTTCAAAGGTGAGGAAGTACATACGGAACATATAAAAAGCTGTCATCCCTGCGGTTAGCCAACCGACTAGCCAAAGTAAGGGGTTTGCTTGGAAGGCTAAACCTAAGATTTCATCTTTTGACCAAAAACCTGCAAAAGGAGGAATTCCAGCAATCGCTAGAGTCCCAATGAGAAAGGTAATCGAGGTAATGGGCATATATTTGCGTAAACCACCCATTAAACGCATATCTTGGGCTAAAATTGGCTCATGTCCTACGACCGCTTCCATACCATGAATCACCGAACCCGAACCGAGGAACAACATGGCTTTAAAATAAGCATGAGTCATCAGGTGGAATAAACCCGCCGTATAACCACCAATTCCCATCGCCATGACCATATATCCAAGTTGGGACATGGTGGAATAGGCTAAACCTTTTTTAATATCATTTTGGGTTAGGGCGATCGTTGCTCCTAAAAAGGCGGTAAAACAGCCTGTCCACGCGATCGTATTCATCGCTGCGGGAATATTTTCAAAGACAGGGTACATCCGCGCAATCAGAAAAACCCCTGCTGCTACCATCGTCGCGGCGTGAATTAAGGCTGAAATGGGTGTCGGGCCTTCCATCGCATCGGGTAGCCAAACGTGTAGGGGAAACTGTGCTGATTTTGCAACAGGCCCTAAAAAGACGAGAATAGCGAATAAGGCGGCTAATGCGGGGGCTAGTGTTCCAGATGAAACTAAGGCTTCTAAGCGATCCCCCATTACATCAAAGTCAAAGCTTCCTGTCGCCCAAAAGAGACCAAGCATCCCTAAGAGTAAGCCAAAGTCCCCAACGCGGTTCGTGACAAAGGCTTTTTGACAAGCGTCGGCGGCTGCTTTACGGTAGAACCAAAAGCCAATGAGTAGGTAGGAACACATTCCCACCAATTCCCAAAATACATACACTTGTACTAGATTGGGACTAATCACTAAGCCCAACATGGAGGAACTAAATAAGCTTAAATAGGCATAAAAGCGTACATAACCAGGGTCATGCGCCATATAACCATCGGTATAGATCATGACCAAAAATGCCACTGTGGTAACAATGACGTTCATTAAGGCACTAAGATGATCGATCGTATAACCCATTTTTAAATGAAAATTTCCAGCCGCCGCCCACTCAAACATCTGAGTGTAAGTCTCATGGCCTTGAATTTGACTCCACAGCAGCGCGAAGGAGAAAACCATCGCGGCACCAAGGAGAGAAACAATAAAAATAGCGTTGATTTGTCGTAGTTTGACTGTTATTTGACTGAATGACAGTAACCCAATCCCAACTATCATCGCTCCGATAAGGGGGAGGACGGGAACTAGCCAGGCATACTGATAAAGTGTTTCCATTGCGTAAAGCCTACTTAATATTTCGTTACTATGCTTTATCCCTAACCATTTTGACACATAGCGATTCTAAGAGTTGTCTATTTAAAGACTAGGTTTAGAATTTTTTCCTTGAAAACTTTTATACATCGTTCTATTTCCAAGGTACAGAATCATAATCTGAATAGTCATGATTGAAAAATCCTATCAAAAGGCTTTCTTCAACTGAACATTCATCAACTGAGTTAGCTGGATAAGTTTAGTTTTGAGCCTTGATTGGTTTTATAGACTTCAATCCGATTTTGGAAGGCTTCTTTAAACTGTGGCATATGAGTTACCGTTAGAATACAAGAAAAATCATTAGCAATCGCGTTAATGGCAGCAATCAAGCGATCGCATCCTTCACTGTCCTGTGTCCCAAATCCTTCATCGATAATTAGTAGTTGTAATGCGGTACCAGCCCGTTGAGCTAATAATTTTGCTAATGCTAAACGAATTGAAAAGTTAATGCGAAATGCTTCACCCCCTGAGTAGGTTTCATAGGGTCTTTTTCCTTGAGTATCAGCAATATTGATTTCTAAGGTATCGATTAATTTAGCTGTTTTTTTCTTTCCTGCTTTTTGCGTGAGAAATTGTACGTGTAGTTGATTTCCTGTGAGCCTCGCTAAAATATGATTAGTTTGCGCTTCTAATTGAGGTAGTACATTCTCAATCATGATGGTTTGAATACCATTTTTTCCAAACGCTTTAGCTAGTTCGTCATGAACTCGATACTTTTTATTAATTTCTTTTAGTTGTTTTTTGGTTTCTATCTGCTGAGTTTTTAAGGCTTCTAATTGAAGTGAAGCTGCTTCTAAATGACCTTTTTGACCTAAAAGCTCATCGAGTCTTCTACGTCTATTTTGAATGGATTGATTTAAAAGTTGTAATTCTTCGCGATAGTCTTTAATTTGACTAACTTGTTGTCTAAGTTGTCCTAACTCTTGTCTAATGGTTGTCTGTTCAAATTGTCTTTGTTGTAAGATTTTTTCTAGGTTCTGATATTTTTTTTCTAACTCAGGCTGTTTTCGTTCGGCTTGTTTAAGTTCGTGATAACGTCCTTGGGAGTTTTGGGCTTGGCGTAGGGCATTACTAATATTGAGATGTTGGGAGCGATCATAGTCTATTTTTTTGATTCTTTCTTCAGCTTCTTGAATTTTTAGTTTGATTTCTGAAGTTTGTTGTAATTGTTGAATTGCTCTTTGTAAATCTTCTATTTGCTTGACAATTTGCGGCTTTTCTGTATTAATTGCCATCTGGCGGCGTTGTGCGTCATCAATACGAGTCTGTTTAATTTCTGCCCATTTCCAGTTTTTTTCCTCACCTTTTAGCAGGGCGTGAGTTTGTTCATCATATTTTAAATTGGCTATTTCCTGATTGATTAATTGTAAATCGACTTGTAAATCTTGAGCATAATTTTTATTTAATAAATCTAAATCAATTTGTTCAATTTCTGCAATAACTTTTTTTAATTTATTACTTGTTTCATTTCTAGCTTCTAATTGCAATTCTAAATGAGTAAAATCTTGTTGTAATTTCTGATAGGGTTCTAATTCTTGCTGTAAAGTATCTTCTTCTAGCTGTAAATTTTGTAAATCTCTTAGGCAATGCGAAAGTTGTTCTTTTAACTCCCAGATTGTATCTTGTAAATTTTGGTGCTGATTTTGTGTTTTTTGAATCACTTGATTGAGATGATGATGATCAAGTTTTTGTTCACATAAAGGACAATTTGCATTAGGAATTGATAAAGTCTCTAATTTATCTATTAAATCTTTTATTTGTTTTTCATAAAGACGTTGCTGTTCTTGTAATCTTTGTTGTACTTCTTTTTTATCTGTTCTTTTCTCGACAACTCTTTTAATATAATTTTTCTTTTTATCTAATTCTTGTATTTTGGCATCAATAGTGATCGCTTTTTGGCGAATTTGTGGAAACTTTGCTAAATCCTCTTCTAACTGAACTTGACTCAACGCTAATTGTTCTAACTTAGCATTTAGTTGTGCTTTTTTCCGTTCAATTTCTGTATCGATTGTTTGCCGACGTTGTAATAAAGGTGAAACTTTACTATGTAGTTTCTCTAAATCATTAATTTTATTGCGAACTTGTCGTAATCTTTCTAACGCTTTTTTGATTTCAGGTTCTTGACTCAGGATTTGTAGATTATCTTGTTCTTGTTGTTGCAGAAGTTCTAATTTACTTTGTTTTTTTTGAATTTGTAGTTTAAGTTCATTTTGTTGATGAACTAACTGTTGTTCTAGATTTAACTTTTGCTGCTGCAAATCTTGAAAAATTTGAAATTTTTCTAAGAGTTTCTTTTCTTGTTGGTCTAAATTAAGATAATGTTGATATTGTGCTAAAATCTCAGACGATTTTTGTAAAATTGTTTCTTGTTCTACTAATTGATTTTTTAAATCAAATTTTTCTTTAAATAATCGTTCGCAATCTTGTGTAATATTTTGCTCTTGATTTTGTTTCCAAGTTAATTGTTGTTCCCAGACTTGACGTTGATTTTCTCTAGCTTGTAATTGTTGTAAATTTTCTTGCTCTTGTTTTTGTAAATGTTGTAACTGTTGGATTTCTGATTCTATATCTAATAATTGTTCGCTAATCGTTTCTTTTTGCTTTAATTGTTGTTCAATCGGTAATAAACTATTTTCTAATTGTTCAGCTTGCCCTTTAAACTGTTTAGATAAATCCTTGGCTTGCTCGGCTAACTTTTCATATTGATCTAATTTCAGCAGATCTGCTAGTATCTGTTTACGCTCATTAGGACGACGCTGCATAAATTCATCGGCTCGCCCCTGACGCAAATAAGCTGAATTAATAAAAGTATCGTAATCTAGCTTCAAACACGTTACAATCTGCTCTTGTGTTTCCCGTATTCCTTTTCCTGATAAACTGCGAAACTTCCCTTCATTTTGGATTTGTAAATCTAATGAACTGTTTTTACCTTTCTGACGAGTACGAATCACGCGATAAATTTGTTCATTGCAGATAAACTGAAAATCAACCCGTACAAAATCCGCCCCCGTGTGCATTACATCTTCTTCAGTTGCCGCGCGACTCTCTCCCCACAACGCCCAGGTAATCGCTTCAAGTAAGGATGATTTACCCGCACCGTTAGCACCGCAAATACAAGCAGTGTGAAATCCCCGAAAGTCTAGGGTTGCTTCTTGATAGCTTAAAAAGTTTTTGAGGGTGATGTGTAGAGGAATCATTCAATAAAATTATGGAGTGACAATGTGATCAGTCATAGTACATATTTATTAATTTAGCAGAAAAAGGGAATGATGTAACGATTCCCACATTTCAAGATGAAAAAATCTTTATCTTAGGTTGAGTAAACTAAGCATTGGTAGTAAGCTGATCGGTGCGGGAACCATTTCACCGCGAAAATCGAGTATTTGCACTAAAATGAGGTAAGCCAGTGCTATGAGAATTGAAATAGCTCCAGTAATGATGGCGACGATTTTACCTTTTTCCATATTTTAATCGGTTAAAATGACTTGTTAACCATTTTAGCGAAGAGATTGAGCTAACTGACAAATAAAAAGACCCGTTTGGCTGAGAGTTTTATTAACATACAAACCGTTTAATTTAATCTACTCTTTGGAGGAGCCTATGTCACATCTTTATTAACTAAAAAGAGAAACAATTCAGTATTTTTTTTAGTCATCTCTCATGATGTGATACAGTAAGGACTATTGTCTATAATTTTCTCAAACCGCTTTGCTAATTGATAGAATTGAAATGTTTATTAACCCAACTGTCTTAAACAATTTAGAGTTATACCAACAAAAATTTTTAAATGCTCAACCGTTTAAGTACCTGGTCATTGAAAACTTTCTACAAGAAGATTTGGCGCAAAAGTTATTAGATGAGTTTCCTGTCTTTGATCCACAAAAAGCGATGAATGAGTTAGGCTATGTTGGTGGGAAAGCTGTTCACGAAAACATGAAGGAAATTAGCACTTTATATGCTAAGTTCGCTGATTATGTTGGCTCACCAGAATTCTTAAGTGTTGTTTCTCAAATGACAGGAATTGAAAAACTCATTGGTGATGAAACATTTTTTGGCGGTGGCACTCATGAAAATTTACACGGTCAGGATTTAGATGCACACGTCGATTTTAACTATGATGAGCGAAGATGGTTACATCGACGTTTAAATTTAATTATCTTTTTAAATCATGAATGGGATAATAGTTGGGGCGGATTATTAGAACTCCATTCCAATCCACGCGCTCCAGAATGTAATCAAGTTACCGCTTTTGCTCCTCTGTTTAATCGTTGTGTTTTATTTGAAACAAATGAGTATTCATGGCATGGTTTTCCTAGAATTAATTTACCTGAAGATAAACGCCACATTAGTCGCAAATCTCTATCAATTTATTTATATTCTAAAGAGCGACCGCAAGAAGAAATAGCTCCCCCTCATGCCACATTTTATGTTAATCGTCCTCTACCTTCTCACATTCTGCCAGGTGTTACCTTAACTGAACATGATTATCAGGTGATTAGAAGTCTCATGCAAAGAAGAGATGACATGATCGAGTTTTATCACAAAAGAGAATTAAAAGAATCGGCTGAGAAGCACAAATATATTTTTTCCTCTACTTCAGATCCTTTTGAAGAATTAAGTAGCAATTACGATCATCTATCTAAACACTATCATGATCTACAACAGCGTTATCATGAGTTGTATAATAGCAAAGCAGGAAAAGTTTTAAGAATTTTATCTAAAGTCAAAAACAAAATTCAAAAAGCAATTAGATAAATCTAAGCTCTTTTTTGATGAGTACAATTGACTAAATTTATTAAGGCTGGAGCGATCGCATCTAAAGGTAATACTTGATCCACTTTTTTAGTATTGATTGCTGCTTCAGGCATACTAAAACATTCGGCAGTGTTTTCATCTTGAGCAAGAACGATACCACCTTGTCTTTTAATCGCTAAAACGCCTAATGCACCGTCAGTCATTCTACCCGTTAAGACAACCGCGATCGCTCTACTCTTGTAACTGTTAGCCAGTGACCAAAATAGTTTATCAGCAGCAGGACGAGCAAAACTCACTTTAGCTGAATTGGATAAAGATAGCGTACCATCAAGATTAATTAATAGATGTTTATTCGGAGTTGGTGTATAAACCGTTCCCCGACGTAATAACTCGCCGTCTTTTGCTGGCTTAACCTGTAGAGAAGTGCGATTGCTAAGAATTTCAGTCAGATGGCTAGGAAGATTGGCGGGCAGATGTTGAACAATAACAATAGCGGCAGGAAAGTCAGACGGTAGGGTGGACACAATAGTGCTGATTGCTTTTAGTCCCCCAAAAGATGCAGCGATACCGATCACATTGTAGGGAACATCAGGGAAATGAGAAAAAACCCAATGTCTTGGCTGACTTAACGCTTGCTTGTTCAAAGCATTGTCATATAATACTCGACTATTGATAACAGAGGTGTTCATTAAACAAATCAGTAATCAGTTGTTGTACTAAGCTCATAACTTCATCTTACTAAATAAATCGCTCTTATGTACTCTGGCGTACATAATTTCATTATGTACGCCAGTCTAGATATAAATTCATCCTGACTTAAAGGTTATTCCCATAAATTTGTTAGGGTTAAGACATAATCTGTTTTAAAAACTGTTAATTTTTATGTCATCTTCTCCTGAGCCTATACAAAATAGGCTTTTAGCAACACTGCCTAATCAAGAATACGAAAATCTTCTACTCAACTTAGAATTAGTTCCCTTAGAGTTTAAAAAAATTCTCTACGACGTTAATCAGCCAATTCAATATGTTTATTTCCCATTATATGGCGTTGTCTCATTAGTTACTATTATGGAAGATGGTTCAAGTGCTGAAGTGGGTACAGTTGGTAATGAAGGCTTTGTGGGTTTGCCAGTTTTTTTAGGTGCTGAACAAATTCCAGGACAAGCTTTCGCCCAAGTTCCAGGCTATGCCATGCGAATGGATACTAAAGTTTTTAAAGACAAGGTAAAGTCAGAAACAGTACTGTTTAATATGCTGCAACGCTATACTCAGGCATTGTTTAACCAAATTGCCCAGACTGCGGCTTGTAATCGTTTACATACGATTGAAGAGCGTTTTTGTCGCTGGGTACTAATGACCCAAGATAGAGTACATACAGACCAATTTCCTTTAACTCAGGAGTTTCTCTCCCAAATGTTAGGGGTACGTCGTGCTGCTGTCAATAAAGTAGCAACTACGATACAAAAAGCAGGATTGATTCAATATCAACGCGGTAAGATGACTATTCTAGACCGAGAGGGGTTAGAATCATCTTCTTGTGAATGCTATGGTATTATCAAAGCCGAGTTTGATCGCTTACTTGACGGCAATAACTAACTAAAGACAAAAAAATGTAGGATAAGTTAAACCCATCCTACAAGTAGTGTGTAACCAAATCTATACTAAAAACAGCTTTCGACTTTAACTCTTCCCTCATCAACCTGTACTGAATAGATGGGAATTTTTACTGTTTCATCATCGAGACATTCGCCTGTTTTTAAGTTGAAATTTTGCTTGTAAATGGGTGAGGCGACTTTAATGATTCCTTTGCGATCGCCAACTAATCCTCTGGATAGTACATATGCTTTACTAAAAGGATCGAAGTTACCAAGGGCGTAAACTTCTTCATTTTCTACTCGAAAAATCGCTATTTGTTGACCATTGACTAAAGCACAAACTCCTGTATAGGGTTGAATCTCTTCTAAAGCACAAATATCAACCCATTGTTTAATTGCGGTGTTTTTTTCTAATGCTTGTACCATGATTGAACTCCTGTAAATAAATGTTTTAGATCCTATGTAAAGGCTTGGGTAGGGCTTGAGTAGGGGCTTGGTTCCCAAGCCCTAGATAAAATCTGATCAATGAGGGTTTGGAGACCAAACCTCTACGAAAGATAAAATTTAGACAAGACTCATGACTTCTTTTTCCTGTTGAGTAGCTGGGCGTTTTTGTCCGCGCTCTTCAACGTAAGCTAAACTCGGATCGCTCTGATCACTATTGACAAAATGACGGAAACGTGCTACTTTTTGTGGATCTTCAATAGTTGCTTTCCATTCACATTGATAAGTATCGACTAAACTTTGCATTTGTGCCTCTAATTCGGCGGCAATTCCCAAAGAATCGTCAATAATCACCTGTTTTAGATAGTCAATTCCGCCCTCTAGCTTATTGAACCATGTCGCGGTTCTTTCTAAGCGATCGGCTGTGCGAACATAGAAAATGAGGAATCGATCTAAATATTTGATCAGCGTTTCTTTATCGATGTCAGTCGCTAATAAAACCGCGTGTTGGGGTTTAATTCCTCCATTACCACATACATAAAGATTCCATCCTTTCTCAGTTGCAATGATGCCAAAATCCTTACTTTGTGCTTCAGCGCATTCGCGGGTACATCCAGATACCGCCGATTTTAGTTTATGGGGGGAACGTAAACCACGATAGCGTAATTCTACCTCAATAGCTAAACTGGTTGAATCTTGTACTCCAAAGCGACACCATGTACTACCTACACAAGATTTTACCGTTCTTAATGCCTTACCGTAAGCATGACCCGATTCAAAACCCGCATCTACTAATTTTTTCCAAATTAGAGGTAATTGATCGACTCTTGCACCGAATAAATCGATTCTTTGTCCTCCAGTGATCTTAGTATAAAGTCCAAATTCTGTGGCAACTTCTCCTAATGCAATCAGTTGATTAGGTGTAATTTCGCCACCTGGTACTCGCGGTACGACTGAATAAGTACCATCTTTTTGAATATTGGCTAAATAGTAATCATTGGTATCTTGTAAACCGACATGAGGGGTACTCAAAATATGTTCATTCCAAGTCGAAGCAAGCATCGAAGCAACAGCAGGTTTACAAATTTCACATCCTTTACCTGTGCCAAATTTCTCTAAGAGTTCACTAAAGCTTTTGATTTGATGGAATCTTAATAAGTGATACAATTCCTGACGAGAATAAGCGAAGTGTTCACACAGATGGTTATTAACTGCAACTCCTGCTTTTTTCAGTTCGGTTTTAAATAAATCCGTCACTAGAGGAACGCAACCACCGCAACCCGTACCCGCTTTCGTACATTTTTTCAGCGTGGGAATATCTCTGATACTATCTTCTCGAATAGCTCGACAGATATCACCTTTTGAAACATTATTACAAGAACAAATCTGTGCAGTGTCGGGTAAGCTATCAACTCCCATCGTCGCTAAAGCTGCTTTTCCTTCACGGGGAGGCATCAATAAATCTTCGGGATGAGGGGGTAAAGTAATTTGATTTTGGACAAATTGTAACAGAGTTCCGTAGTCTGATGCGTCCCCAACTAGAATACCACCGAGTAGAGACTTGCCGTCTTCTGAGAGAACTAATTTTTTATAAACACCTTGTCGGGAGTCAACAAAAGTGACATCTTTTGCACCCGATGTTTTACCGAAATGATCCCCAAAACTAGCAACATCTACCCCTAATAATTTTAGTTTGGTAGACATATCCGCGCCCGTAAAACTGTTATCATTGTTACCATTTTTGCTAAAGCGATCGGCAACAACTTCCGCCATTTTGTACCCTGGTGCCACTAAACCATAAATTCGGTTTTGATGTAGCGCACACTCACCAATTGCAAAAATGTCAGGATCAGAGGTTTGGCAGGATTCATCAATAATAATACCGCCTCTTTCGCCGATGGTTAAATCACTTTTCTTTGCTAAATCATCTCGTGGGCGAATTCCAGCCGAAAAGACAATCATATCTGTCTCTAATTCGGTGCCATCAGCAAATACCATTTTTGTCACTTTGCCATCTTGATTAACAATTTCTTGGGTGACTTTATTGGTATGTACAGTTAATCCTAATTCCTCAATTTTTGCTCTTAAGACCTGTCCACCCAAATCATCTACTTGAACAGGCATCAAACGAGGCATAAATTCAACGATGTGAGTCTGTAAACCCAAGTTCTGTAGAGCATTGGCGCATTCTAAGCCTAGTAAGCCTCCTCCAACAACAACCCCAGTTTTACACTGTTTGGCATAAGCCGAAATCTGTTCTAAATCATCAATGGTTCGATAAACAAATGTCCCTGTAGCGTCATTCCCTTTGATGGGTGGGACAAACGGATAAGAGCCTGTTGCTAAAACTATTTTATCGTATTCTATTTCTACACCATTAGCAGAAATCACCTTTTTTTGTTCTCGATTAATTGTTTCTGCTTTATCCCCAATATAAACTTTTAAACCATTCTCTTGATAAAACGCTGGTTCAACTAAAGATAAATCTGCTGCGGTCTTCCCTGCAAAGAAACCACTCAAATTAACGCGATCATAAGCTACTCTCGATTCTTCGCAAAAAGTAATGATATTCCAATCTTGATGACCTTCTTTCTTGACCATCAACTCTAGGAATTTATGCCCAACCATCCCATTACCAATAACAATTAAATTCCGTTTAGCAACCATATCTGAATTCCATAACTCCATCTATCGCCATCCTAGAGGATATTTTTAGGGATTTCTAGAGGGGTGATGAAAGAATCAAACTACTGTAATCCGTTTTTTGCATGAAAGATGGAGATGTTGATTAACAGCCTTCTAAATATACTCTTCAGTAATTTAGCTTATTAAATTAAGGTTGCCAATTCTCATTTAATAACTGTTTTAGAGTATAAGGACAAGTTGTAGGAAAAGTATTTAAACGAGTTTTTTTGATGACATATCTGAGAGCATCTTGATAAATAAGATTCAACTCTTGTTCTAGAGGCTGACGTAAATTAGTTGTTAAATGTCTTATTAATTGAGTACGCAAACTAACTATTTCTGCTTCCCAATCAGCCGAATTATTTTGATACTCTTCTGACCAATATTGCAGCAATAAAAGATGTCTAATAACCTGTTCTAATAAGCTTACGGCTTTATTTCTATCTTTTTTGCTCAAGCTTTCTAATTCCTCAATTAAATTCTCTACGTCTAATTCATCTAAACGATTAGCCTTTAAAAGCTTAATAGTTTCCTCTAACCATAAATGGTCATCAATTTCGTAGAGATTTTTTAAATCATTTTTGGTATATAACATCGTTCTATATTTTTTTCAAAGTAGATGAATAATTAACACACTTATTTAACATAATTATATTCTACAATTTTTCTGAGCCACCACCAACCGATCAAACAACCGATCGCATAATACAAAAAATCCCATTCAGAAAAAGTAGTCCCTAGTATAAGACGACCCAAGGTATAAGAACGAAGTAGCTGTAATAAAGGAGGATGCCACAATTGTAAAAACTCCAGCAAGCTTGTAATAATAAAAACTCCTATAGGAATCACAATAATTGATTTTCTTTTAGGAAAAAATGCTAAGACAAGCAAACACCAAAACACTTCGTAAAAGACCGCAGCAAAGGAATTATTTAACCAGTCTTCACCCCAACCTCGATAATATTTAGAGGCTAAACCTAGTAAGGTAACGATGAAAAGAGATATAATAATTGATGAGCGTCGAACCTGATTCATTTCTAAAATTGTTTTCTTTGCAGCCTTAAATTTTTAATTCAAATCATTATTATAGACCATAAAAATAAATTCTTTTGTATATAAAATTAATTTAGGTGCGTTGCTAGATAGTAAATTATTAGATTCGCTTTTCTAATAAAGCATTAATAAATCTTCGTTCCCAACAAAAAACAGAGAAACCATAACCCAATTCATTAACGACTTTAATTTGTTCTTTAATTTCTTTTTCCGTCGCATCCCAAGGAGCAAAAATACCGATCGCAACAGGAACAAATCGAGAAGCTTCAGCAACTCCAGAGGTATTTATGGATTGTCTAACTTCTCTAGGTGTTTTACGATAAACTTGAATAACGATTTCATCGATATAACCTTTCTTAATCCATCTTAGCCAATCTTGGTTATAGCGATTAATTGAAAAAGCATAGGGATTAGGAGATAAACTAAAAATAAGTTTAGGTTTTTTTTCTTGTATCAGTTGATGAACTTTTTGAGTTAAAGTAGTTAAATCTTTTTGACGATAACCAAATTGTACAGGAATTGCCCAATGATCATCAAATTGAATTCCATCGAGATCATATTGAATAATTTCGTTAAGCATACTTAGAATATAGTTCTGTACTTCTGGATGTGAGGGATCTAACCAGGCAAAATGATCAACAACTGTTTTACCTTCAGGTGTTTTTAGTAACCAGTCTGGATGTGATTTAGCAATTTGACTATTAGGCGGTAACATTAAACCATATTCTAACCAGGCATAAACTTTTAAACCTTGACGTTTTCCTTCTTGGGCTACAGATTTTAAAGGATTTGTCAAAGGTGGAGCTAAAAATAAACTGGTAATTTCTGTATTTCTAACTTTACTGCGAGAGGGATATAGCGTACCCCAATTCCCGTAAACATTAACATATATTCGGTTATAACCAGAGCGAGAGAGATGATTTAAAACATTATCTAGAAGTGTTGTATGGTGAAGGAATGCTGTACCAATATCAGTTAGCCAAACACCTCTAATTGATTGAAAGTCTTTTGATGTACGCTTAATCGAAGGTGCTGGTTTAACTAATAAATATACTGCCATTAAAACGAAAAGAGTGACAAAGCCAAGCATAAATTTCTGCTGACTGACCGCACCGCAAGCGGAATTTAAAATTCCGCTTAACGGCGTGCGGTCGCCTTTCGCGACTTTAGAAAGCATAGTTTAATGATGTAATCTGTTTGATCATTCTGACAAATCTATCGAGCTTTATTCAGTCCCTCACAGGTCTAAATCCTGTATCGCTATAATAGACATTGAAATTGTAATAATCGAGATGACAAATCAGCCACCTGATCCCCAAAAAAATCAGCTTACTCAGATGCTAACCGTAGCTATTCAAAAGGCTAGGGTTAATTTTAATGGTTTATCCCTGAAAAAAGGCGCAAGAGTCCCCGAATTGCAGATCCAAGATGGAGACGATCAACCAGTACAAAATTATCCTTTAGTTGGGGATCGCTATACGGTTGGTCGTAGTTCCAGTGCTAGTGATATTGTCATCCGTAATCCGATTGTTAGTCAAGTTCACTTTTCCCTACAACGCGATAAAAAAAATCCTAATTGTTTCTATCTCCAAGACGAAAACTCAACCAATGGAGTTTATTTCAAAAAACGCCGTCTGAAAAAACCTTTTTTACTGCGTCATGGTGATACGATTACGATCGCTCCACCAACATTAACCAATGCAATTAATATTTCCTATTATAATCCGCCCCCTGTTTGGGTTAAAGGATTAAGACATGGATTATATGGCGTTAGTGGAATTGCGGGTCTGTGTGCTGCGATCATTGGGGTAGAATGGTTTAAATATCCTGTCTATCCGTTACCCGATGGTGTTAGCGAACCCGTTGTTATTTACGCTAGAGACGAAAAAACGCCACTCAATCCAGTACAAGCCGAAAATCATCGAGAAATAGATAAATTATCCCAGTTTTCGCCCTATTTACCGAAAGCAGTGATTGCTTCTGAAGATAGTCGTTTTTACTGGCATTTTGGTGTAGATCCTTATGGTATTACACGGGCAGTTGTCGCTAATATTCGCGGAGGAAGGATCAAAGAAGGTGCAAGTACACTCACTCAACAATTAGCAAGAAGTTTATTTTCTGAAGTGGGTAGACAAAATAACGCCAGTCGTAAATTACGTGAAATGGTAGTTGCTTTAAAATTAGAAGCAGTCTATAGTAAAGACGAAATCCTAAGAAATTATCTTAATAAAGTTTATCTCGGTGTCGGAAACTATGGCTTTGAAGATGCAGCCGAATTTTATTTCGATAAATCAGCTAAAGATTTAACTTTATCCGAAGCAGCTACTTTAGTGGCTATGTTGCCCGCACCAAACCTGTATAATCCAGTACAGGACTACGATCGCTCAGTACAATTGAGAAATCGAGTGATCAACCGCATGGAAAGCCTTAGAATGATTAGTGCGGATGAAGCAGATCGAGCAAGACGATCGCGTATTGAAGTCAGTCCAAAAGCTAAAAACGCCCTTTCACAAATTATCGCCCCTTACTTTCATAGTTACGTCTTTCAAGAATTGCGGGAATTACTTGGAGAAGATTTAGCCAAAGAAGGAAACTTTATCGTAGAAACGGGACTTAATCTAAGTTTACAAGCTAAAGCCGAAAAAGCCCTCAAAAACAATATTAGTACAAATGGTTCTCGTTTTGGCTATTCTCAAGGCGCAATGGTGACGATTAATCCGAAAAATGGCGAGATTTTAGCTCTTGTTGGGGGTGTAGACTATAAAAAAAGCCAGTTTAATCGCGCTACGCAAGCCAATCGACAATCTGGATCAACTTTTAAAGTATTTGCTTATGCTGCTGCGATAGAAGAGGGTAGCTCACCGAGTAAAGTTTATTCCTGTGAGGGTCTTTTATGGAAAGGACAACGCTATAAACCCTGTGAACGGAGTAGCGGAAGTGTCGATATGTACCGAGGGTTAGCCCAGTCGGAAAATGCGATCGCTCTCAGAGTCGCCAAAGATGTTGGATTAGATCAAGTGATCTCTCTTGCCCAAAAAGCGGGAATTAAATCACCGATTAAAGAGTCTCCAGGGCTAGTTTTAGGGGAAAATGTAGCCACTGTTTTAGAAATGACGGGAGGGTATAGCATCTTTGCTAATCAAGGTGTATGGACACGTCCCCATGCAATTAGACGCATTTTAGACGGGGGTGATTGTACGAATAATGAAAATATTGATACTTGTCGCGTGATTTATGAATTTTCAAAAGATGCTGAAGCGACACGTCAAGTGATTTCCCCTGAAGTTGCCCGTACCATGACACAAATGATGCAGGGTGTGGTTCAAGATGGAACGGGAAAAGCGGCTAATATTGGAGTAGGTGCCGCTGGAAAAACAGGAACAACCGATAAGAATGTGGATTTGTGGTTTATTGGTTATACAACAAATGATCAATTACTCACAGGAATTTGGCTAGGAAACGATAATAACTCACCAACGCGGGGTAGTAGTGGACAAGCGGCACAACTCTGGGGAAGTTATATGAAAACAATTATTCAAGATTAGATATATATGGCTGTTTTTACACTGCGATCGCTCTCTAAAGATTTTGGAATCAAAGAAATTCTCAAAGATGCGAGTTTTAGCCTTGATGAAGGGGATAAAGTCGGACTTATTGGGACAAATGGATCGGGAAAATCAACCTTACTGAAAATGATTGCAGGAATTGAACCCATTGACGGCGGCGAAATCTGGATTAATTCGGGTTCTAAGGTTATTTATCTGCCCCAACAGCCTGATTTAGACGAAAATCGTACCGTTTTGGAACAGGTTTTTGCAGATAGTGGCGAACAGATGTCGTTAATTCGAGAATATGAAGAACTTTCGGCTAAACTCGCTCATAGTCCTAAAAATTCTGATGAAATTTTATCGCGTTTGTCAAGGACTACGCAACAAATCGAAACATTAGGCGCGTGGGAACTCGAAAGCAATGCTAAAATCATTCTCTCTCAACTCGGTATTCAAGACTATGAGGCGAAAATCGGCAGTCTTTCGGGAGGTTATCGTAAACGTATTGCTTTAGCGACTGCTTTACTGTCTGAACCTGATGTTTTACTGATGGATGAACCGACAAACCATCTTGACGCGCTATCAGTCGAATGGTTACAGAGTTATTTAAAACGTTTTCGCGGTGCATTACTACTCATTACACACGATCGCTATTTCTTAGATCAAGTCACAAATCGGATTATCGAAATAGATCGCGGTGATTTATATTCATATTCGGGCAATTACGCTTATTATCTGGAAAAAAAAGCCGAAGCCGAAGATTCCGCAGCTAGTAGCCAACGCAAACACGCAGGAGTCTTAAAACGGGAATTAGAATGGCTAAAACGGGGGCCAAAAGCGAGAAGTACCAAGCAAAAAGCCAGAATCCAACGAATTCAAGAGATGCAGGGACAAGAATTCAAGCAAACTCAAGGAAAAGTCGAAATTACAACCGCAGGCCGCCGAATTGGTAAAAAAGTCATTGAATTAAACAATCTGAGTAAATCTTATGATGAGCGTACACTGATTAAAGATTTTACCTATATTTTCAATCCAGAAGACCGCATTGGGATTATTGGCAGTAATGGCGCAGGAAAATCAACCCTGATGGATATGATAACAGGTCGGGTTCAACCAGATTCAGGTACAGTAGAACTCGGTTCGACCATTCATATCGGCTATTTTGACCAACATTCTGAAGACTTAAACCTAAATGAAAATCAACGAGCGATCGACTATCTTAAAAATGTTGCAGAATTAGTTAAAACAGCAGATGGTTCGATCATTACAGCATCTCAAATGTTAGAACGGTTTTTGTTTACCCCAAATCAACAATATTCACCTATAAAGATGCTTTCGGGGGGAGAAAGACGGCGACTATTTTTGTTACAGGTTCTGATGAGTGCGCCAAATGTCTTGATTTTAGACGAACCGACGAATGATCTTGATGTACAAACTTTGGGAGTTTTAGAAGAATATCTCGAAGACTTTAACGGGTGTGTCATTGTCGTATCGCACGATCGTTATTTTCTTGATCGTACTGTTGATACAATATTTGCTTTCGAGTCTAGTGGCGTTTTAAAACAATATCCTGGTAACTATTCCGTCTATCTCGACTACAAAAAAACCGAAGAAGACTTCAAACGAAACGAAACCCAAGACAAAAAAACAAATACAAAACCTAAATATCAAACTCCATCTGATAGTGTGACAAAACCGCGTAAACTTTCCTTTAAAGAAAAACAGGAATACGAAAAGCTAGAAAAACAAATCCCTGAAATGGAAGCACAAAAAGAAGAATTAGAAAAGAGTTTATATAACCATCCTTCGAGTGAGTATAGCAAAATGAAACAACTCACCGAACAATTAGGACAACTAACCCAAGACATCGATACAGCAACCGAAAGATGGCTAGAACTTGCTGAGTACATTTGAATTAATTAAAGTAATCACTGTTAATTCTGGGGGACAAAAAAAACGACCTGGAAAATAAGTACCAAGTCCTCGATTTACATACAATTGGTTACTACCGATACAATGATATCCCTGCCCCCATTCCCAATGTTTAACGATTTGCGAACATTGTAAATAAGGAATAAACTTTTGTACTGATTTTGGTAGAATTTGGCGTAAGTGTTGCCCGATCATCGGTGCAGAACCTAAACCTGGAATAAAAACTTGTCCACCGTGAGTATGTCCCGATAATTGTAAATCAACACGCCATTTTTTTAAGATTTCGGCGGTATCAGGATTGTGCGATAAAACAATTCTAGGTACATTTGGATTCAGTTGATCCATGATTGCTAGACCAGACTTAAAATCCCGTGACCAATAATCTGCTAATCCAACAATGGGAAAATTGGGGCCAAATGGTGTAGCTATAGCATTCCAGAGTACCTCTATTCCCGCACTCTTTAAAGCCTTTGTTACTTTTGTTCCAGCATTAGGATAATAAATATCATGATTGCCCAGACAAGCAAAAATTCCGTTTTTACTGTGGAGGGATTTTAAGCGGTAACTTAAGATTTTAATTGGTGTGGGTTCATCAGTAATATAGTCGCCAGTTAATAAGACTAGATCAGGATTTTCTTGATTACTGATATAGATCGTTTGTTCTAATAACTGATCACTAAGACAAAAACCATCATAATGTAAATCAGAAAGTTGAACTAATTTTAGCCCGACTAAACTAGATGGTAAATCAGCGATCGCAATTGTTAACCGTTCAACTTTTAAAGGTTCTACCCAAATTGGCGATAACATTTAACTTTTTCCTCCTCACCTTCACTTATAAGGTACAGGTTGCGGTTATTGTTTTGACGCTTTTGTATTGTTCAACACCTTATCGACATTGACACAAAATCAAACCAAACCATTTTTTAGGATCTGTCCAACTTTGAAGCGGTTTTAATCCTTGAGTTTCTAAATATTGTTCCATTTGAGATAAATTAAATTTGCGAGAAATTTCAGTTTGGATTGTTTCACCCTCTTGAAAGTTTACCGTTAAATCTAAAGCCGCTAAATCAACCCTATGAGACTTTTGACAAATCAGGTGCATTTCGATTTGATGTTCTTGAGTATTATAAAAAGCCCAATGTTTGAATAAACTCAAGTCAAAATTTCCTTGAAAACGTTGATTGAGGTGATTCAACATATTTAAGTTAAACGCTGCGGTAATTCCTTGGCTATCATTGTAGGCAGCTTCTAGTATTTCAATTGTTTTTTGTAAATCAATACCTAATAAAAAATAATCCCCAGATTGTAAAGCGGAGGTAACTTGAGCAAAAAAACGATCGCACTCAGATTGAGAAAAATTACCTAATGTACTTCCTAAAAATAAAACCATTTTTGAGGAAAACAAATTAGATGGAAGCATTTGTAAAGCGGCTTTGTATGTTCCGACTATTCCTTGAATTTGTAGACCCTCATAGTCATTTAATAATTGTTTAGCACTCTCTTCAAGAATCGTTCCACTAACATCAATAGGAACATAGGATAACGGATAACCGAAAGATTGATAAGCATCAAGTAATAAACGTGTTTTTGTCGAACTGCCGCTACCCAGTTCAATTAATTCACAACTTTCCGTACGTTGAACAATTTCTTGAGCATAATTTTGTAAAATTTCAGCTTCGGTTCGCGTTGGATAATATTCACTTAAGTCGCAAATTTTTTCAAACAAAAGTGAGCCTTGTTTATCATAAAAATATTGCGGTGGTAGTGTTTTAGGCTGATGTGTAAGTCCTTGAACCACATCAAAACCAGTATCATAAGTTGATGTGACTTTAATATATTTGATTTTTAAACGAGTATTTGAGTCATTATTATCTTTTCCTAAAGACATGAAAAATTCCGTCTGCTTTTTGTTTTTAAGGTTTGGTTCATTTTTTTGAGAAAACAAAGGGTTTGGCAACCAAACCCCTACAGTTTTTAGGTTTTAAGCCAGAAATTAATGTCCAATGCCCACATAACGGAAGCCGCATTCTTCTAGAGTTTTCCGATCTAAATAGTTACGTCCGTCAATGATTACTTTATTAAACATGGATTTAGCCATTTTTTCATAGTTTAAACTTAAGAATTCTTTCCAGTCGGTAACTAAAACCAAAGCATCACAACCATCGGCTAACATTTCGGGATCGGTTTCAATGAACACGTTAGATAATCCATGACTTAAGCCACTTTGAGAGACAATAGGATCATAAGCTTTTACTTTAGCCCCTAGACGATTGAGTTGTTCAATGAGTGTCAAAGAAGGGGCATCTCTCATATCGTCTGTATCGGGTTTAAAAGTCAAGCCTAGTAAACCAACTGTTTTACCTTTTAGGATTTTGAGTTCTTGCTGTAACTTTTCGATCGCAATCACGCGCTGACGTTGGTTCACTTGAACTGCTGCATTGAGTAATTCAGCTTGGAAACCATAATCATCAGCCGTATGAATCAAAGCGGATACATCTTTCGGAAAACAAGAACCACCCCAACCAATTCCCGCTTGTAAAAACTTGTTACCAATGCGTGAATCTAAACCAATCCCTTTAGCAACTTGTGTCACATCGGCACCAACGCGATCGCAAATATTGGCCACTTCATTAATAAAACTGATCTTAGTGGCAAGAAAAGCATTAGCCGCATATTTAATCATTTCAGCCGAACTTAAATCGGTGACGACGACGGGAACATTTGATAATGAGGCATCCTCAGCAAATTTACGTTCAACAATGGGGGTATAAAGTTGCTGCATTTCTGCGATCGCTTTTTGACTATTGCTGCCTAAAACAATGCGATCGGGATTAAATGTATCATAAACTGCCGAACCTTCCCGTAAGAATTCTGGATTACTGACAACATCAAAATCAGCATGGATGGGTTCAGGAAGTCCGCCACCTCCTGCGGTTACTAAGATTTTTTGACGTTCTTCAATCCCATCTAAAACAATGCGTCTTACCCAGTCACCTGAACCGATGGGAACGGTTGATTTATTAACGATCACTTTGTAGCCACCGTCGAGATGCGCCCCAATGCCACGCGCTACAGCTTCGACATAACGGGTATCACTTTCACCAGTGGGTAGAGGGGGAGTTCCTACAGCAATAAAGAGAATTTCGCCATGTTTGACACCTGCCCCTAAATCAGTGGAAAATTCTAAACGTCCAGATTGTGCCGATGATTGCATCAGTTCAGATAGTCCAGGTTCATAAATGGGGGACTGTCCCGCTTTCATTAGTTTAACTTTCTCTTCATTATTATCTATACAAATAACGTGATGACCACAGTGGGCTAAACAAACACCTGTTACTAAACCGACGTATCCTGTACCGATAACACAAACGCGCATAGATTAACTCCTATGTATGAAAATAGTTTGCTTTAGATTTTGTGACAATTATTTGATGTTAATTTTACTGATTTTGATTGATTCGTGCGCTAAAGTCCTCGATTGTTAGTTTGAGTCCTTCTTTAAGGGGAATAGTTGGTTCCCAACCTAAATAGGTTTTAGCACGAGTTATATCTGGTTGGCGTTTTTTCGGGTCATCTTCTGGTAAAGGATTAAAAATTAATTCCGCAGAGGGATTAATCATATCTTGAATAATTTGAGCAAGTTCTAAAATAGTATATTCACCTGGGTTCCCAATATTCATCGGGCCAATATAATCACTATTCATTAAACGGATAAACCCTTCTACTAAATCAGACACATAACAAAAACTACGAGTTTGTGAACCGTCTCCATAAATGGTTAAAGCTTTGCCTCGTAACGCTTGAGCGATAAAATTGCTAACAACTCGACCATCATTTTCGAGCATTCTTGGCCCATAGGTATTAAAAATGCGAACCACTCTAATATCTACGCCGTGTTCCCGATGATATTCAAAAGCAAGGGTTTCCGCCACTCGTTTTCCTTCGTCATAACAAGCCCGTAACCCTGTACAATTAACGCTACCTCGGTATTCTTCGTGTTGGGGATGAACTTCAGGATCTCCATAAACTTCGGATGTTGAGGCTAGAAAAAATCTTGCTTTAACCCGTTTGGCTAATCCCAACATATAGAGTGTTCCGAGTACATTAGTTTTAATCGTTTTGACAGGATTAAACTGATAATGAATCGGTGATGCTGGACAAGCCAAGTGATAGATCTGATCGACTTCTAGACGAATGGGTTCAGTGATATCATGACGCACCAGTTCAAAATAGGGATGACCAAGCCATTTAAGAATATTCCGTTTGTGACCTGTATAAAAGTTATCTAAGCATAGAACCTCGTGGCCTTGTTCCATCAAGCGATCAATCAGATGGGAACCAATAAAACCAGCACCGCCTGTAACTAGGATTCTCATGTAACTGACTGTTAAAATAATGAAATTAATCTTAAAGTACCCTTGGTCGGCGATTTTGGCAAATGGATTTTTAAAAAATCTGGTAACTCATGACAAAGTTGAGTTTTTTTTTCTTGATTATTGACTTAAAACCTACGCATCAAGATATACTAACAATTCCCCTAAAGATTGATTGAGATTTTCGCTAAAGATCATTACAATTTGATAGATAGTCGCATAATTTGAAAAAATGCTCAGTATTTTTAATGAATTAAATAACTTATTCTAATCAAACCAATTCATTAAAATCGTCTTTAAAGGGTTAAGCATCTGTTTCTCTCGTTAACAATTCTAGGATTGCTCTAAGATGAACTCTAGTCATATTCAATTCTGTAGCGATAAATCTAAAGTCGATTTATACCAACTCCAAGAACTATACAACTGCACTGCTTTTTGGGCGCAAAATCGTCCTCTCGAAAAGTTAGAAATTGCCGTTGCTTGTAGTCATCCTGTCGTCACGGTTTGGGATGGTTCTAAAATGATTGGTTTTGCTCGTGCCACATCTGATGGCGTTTATCGCGCTACAATTTGGGATGTCTTAATTCATCCTGACTATCAAAGAAAGGGTTTGGGACGTAAGTTAGTCGAAACAGTTCTCGCTCATCCTCATGTCAATCAAGTTGAAAAAGTTTATTTGATGACGACTCATCAACAAAATTTCTACAAAAGAATTGGTTTTCAAGAGAACCAAACCACAACGATGGTTATTTGTCAAGAAGATTTTGAACGTTTACCCCAGATTACAGAAGCCTCATCTCAGTTGATTTAATTGGCAAGATGATCTTGATCGCTGTTAAATAATTTTGATCAAGTTCGGGGGAAATTTCTGTCAATAGGAGTTTGCCCCCCATCAATGTGATCAGTTTTTCTGATAGCAGCAATTTTAGGTTAAGCGAATACTCGACATCACTTGTTTTTAGCAATTCATCAATCGGACGTTCTGTATTAATTTGGATTAAACCCAATTGATGATTCGGAGTAAAACTCGATCTAACTTGAATGGTACCTGTTTCAGAAACGCTAATCACTCCATCAATCAACAAAAAAAGAACGTGTAACAAACGGGATCGATCAGCAATTACAGAAACATCAGAAGGGATAAAATTTAATTTAAAATTGCGATTGGCTGCTTGTAAATAAGTGAGTTGATACAAATCCCAAAAAACTTGTTTTAGAGAAACAGATTCTAAATGAAGTGGAATCGTACCATATTCAATTTTAGAAACATTGACAAGATCATCAATCATTTTGAGGAATCTTTGTCCTGCTTGATAAGCTTGAGTGATACAATCTCGTTCTTCTTCTGGGCTTTCACACAAATCCGATAAAATCAATTGATGTAGCCCCATCATCGTCGAAAATGGCGATCGTAATTCATGGGCAATGCGTCCCAAAAATCCCGTTTTGATCTGATTAAGCTGTGTTAGCATTTCGCATTGAATTTTAGTTTGTTCTAGTTCTGCTTTTAAGGCTTCAATTTCATCCATAAAACCTAGATTTGATCTTTATATTTTATCCTTCCAGTCTAATCTCACCTTGGCGTAAAATCTGCCATCCCTGTGAAGTCCATTTAGCTACTGTTGAAGGAAGACCACTACCGATATAATCTTGTTCTGGTAAATCTAAAACAAATACATCATTAAAAATCTTTGCAATTGCTGTGGAGGAAATTAAAGGATTTTCTCCTGATAAATTAGCACTGGTTGTCGCTAAAGCCCCTGTTTGTGCCAACAGCTTTCGAGCGAGTTCATGATTAGGCACTCTAATTCCAATTGTAGAGGGATCGAGAGGATTCATTACAGCAGGAACTTTTTCTGATGCTGGTAAAACGAGTGTCAGTTGTCCTGGCCAATATTTTTGAGCCACTTGTTGCCAAATACTTTTTTCTTTCTCGCTTCCCGTGACATACGACCATAAATCGTCTGCTGTTGTCCCCATTAAAATTAATGGTTTATCAGGGGAGCGTTTTTTGGCGGCAAAAATCAGATCCGAGTAGGTCGGTAAAGCGGCTAAAGCGGGTACTGTATCAGTCGGAAAACTAATGACTTGTCCTGTTCTAGCTTGATTAATGATTTCTGATAACGTAACTTTGGGCATATTTCTACTATCGTCGCTCGGCTCTAACAAATCGATCAAAACCTGCTAAATCACAAATAATTTGCATATTTTTATAATCTCCCTGTTGTTGTAGAAGTTCTATCACTTCTTTTCCTTGCCCTGCCATTATTTCGATCAGCCAAACTCCTCCAGAATGTAGATAATGCGGGGCGGTTTGTACTAGATAACGAATGGCATCTAAACCATCTTGACCCCCGTCTAAAGCGATCTGAGGTTCATGTTGAGCAACTTCAGGCTCTAGGGTCGGTATGACTTTAGAAGGGATATAAGGTGGGTTGGCAATCATTCCACTAATTTGACGGGGCATACAAGCCCCTGAATTCGATTCAGGGGACAGCCCCTGACCTTTGAATGCTTCTAGCGGTGTCCACCACGATCCCTGTAATAGCTTAATTCGATCTGTAAATCCTAATCGATTAATATTCTCTTGAGCGATCGCTAATGCTGCGCCACTAATATCAACTGCATATATTTGAGCATTTGTCAAGACATCTGCTAAACCAATTGCAATGGCACCACTACCCGTACCCAAATCGACCCAAATTCCTTTTTTTAGATCAGATGAACTGTTTTCTGTTGCTTGTCGGGCTAGATCGATAATTAATTCAGTCTCAGGACGAGGAATTAAAACCGACTCAGAAACCTTTAAAAGATAGTTTCGCCAGTGAGTTTGACCAATGAGATATTGCACAGGGATACGCGAAGAAGTGCGTTTTGACCAAAGTTGTGTCAATTCATCTAGGGAATATTTTAAAAAAATATGCGATCGCTGCTTAAAATCTAACCTCAACGATAGGCTATCTAAGTCAGTGACTTCGAGTAATAGCCAGTCTACTTCAGTTGGAGAAACCGAAGCTGCGATCGCTTGTTGTTTAGCTTGCTCGCGCCACAAACTCAGGTCTTGCCCTGAACAAAAGAATAACACTTTGAATTATTTTTTCGGGGCAGGTTGTTGAGTTGCAGGACGAGTTTGAGGAGCAGGACGAGTTTGAGCGGGTTGTTGTGGGGTGCTTGGTGTATTTTCTCTCGCAAACCGAATTGCTTCTTCTGAAGGAACTAACATAATTCGACTTAGAGCTTCGTCATTACTTTGCTGGAGAGTCGCAATTACACTTTCTAATGGAACCACATCAATTTTAACGGTGGGAGCTAGATCAGGCTTTTCCTTCTTAAAGCGTTCTACCATTTCATTCAAAACTGACTTCTCGAAAAAGAACGGGATAATTTCTTGATTATTTTGATTAATCGTCAGATAGCCCCCATCTTTGCCCGCTTTTGCGACAAATAAGGGTACACCTCCTTTATATTCTTCACCATTAGCGGTTAAAACTTGTTTAGCCCCTTCGACTTCAGTAGAAGAGGGAACATAACTAATGACTAACCCATCGGGCTGTTTTTGAGTATTTTGTAGCTTGTAAACTTGAGCTAAAGAAACGGTTTGAATTTTTACTTTACTTGCTACATCGGGTTGCTGCTGTTGTAGCTGTTGATAAAATTTTTGTGCGTCTTGTTGGTTCATGAAGACACCCGCGACTTTTTTATTATCTTCACCAACTGCTACTAAGGGTATGCCTTTTTCATCTGCGATCGCAAATACTGGTACAGTCTGTAAAGTTTTTACTACTTGATCTTCGGGTAAAGCAATTGCTTTTAAACCTGTGCCGAGGAAAGAAGTTAGCAATGCTCCGCCAACTAAGCTTAGTGTCGCCGTCCAACGGACTAAAGTTTTTATCATAATCAACCTCAAAGTTATTTTTTGAAAACTAGATTTTTCTTTTAGGGGTTAACTCACGGCTTCTTTGTAGGCGGTTGTTTAAGTTGTGACTGTCTAACACAGTCGATAAGTTTCTTCGGTCTAAACCACCGTCGCATAGTTCAATATTTGCCCATGATACACGATCAAAAGTAAATCGGCTGGTTAACTCCCAACTCCTAATAGCATAAAAGCCTTCGATAACAAGGCTTTAGCTTTTTTCTATTTAAAATTGTGAATCGGGATGACAGGATTTGAACCTGCGGCCCTTGCATCCCAAATGCAATGCGCTACCAAGCTGCGCTACATCCCGTAGCCCCAGTGTTCTATTCTATGACAATTTGCACATAAAATCACACATTTTTCAATTTCTTTTTTTATTTTATTCGGTGATGCCCCTCTAGAAATTAAATCGGCCACAGCAAAATCTTTTTCTAGAGGGTTGAGATGATGAAAATCCAAAGCCCTATAATCTGAAAAACCACACTTTGAACAAGATAAGGTTTTTTTATAGTCCGAAATCCAAGAATACAGTTCTTGTCTACGCTGATTTTGTCTTAATTGCTTACAAGAACGACACTTTAAACGTCGATAAGCCTTACCTTTGACGATCGAGGCTACTTCAAAATTTTGTTCACTTTGTTCAGTTTGACAATATTTACAAAACATGAATTGCTGTAACAATCAAGACAATTAGCAGCTTCAATAACCTAATCAGGATACCAAAACATCCCCTTGATCCCTTCTGGATCGAGCATAAAACCCAAACGACGATAAAAATCAACGACTTGCGGATCAGCAAACAGAGTAATATTACTGATATCCTCACTTCGTAGTTTTTTAATCATGTATTTCATCAGTAGTTTTCCAAGACCTTTTTTTTGAAAGGCTGGATGTACAACTACATCCCAAATCGTCGCATTAAAAGCGTGATCGGAAGTGGCACGAGCAAACCCGATGAGTCGTCGTCGGTTGCCTCGTATTTCCCACATCGATCCAACAAGAAAGCTAAAATCGATCGCTTTTTTGACTTTACGCAAAGGACGACGCGCCCATCCAACTGAGTCACAAAGTTCTTCTAACTCATAGAGATCGATATCTCGTTCGGTACTAAAAACAATCTGAGACTGTCCTGAAGCATCTTTGGAGATTTCTACCAGTTCGCCGGGGAACTGAGGGGATTGGGATGTAGTCGCGGGGGTTGTGTTATTAAACAATCTTTTCCAAAAAACCATGCCCACAAGGCTTAGTCTTGATGTTGCCTTTAATCTATAGTTTCTAATTGTTCGGATTAATATCCTATCTAATTAGTTTACAAGTTTTACCTTCACAGGATGAACTATACACCCTCAATCCCCCAAACGATTAGACATTTGGGACGACAGAAGCGTTTCGGAAAGAGACTAAGTTAAATGTTACTTCGCGCTTCTTGATTTCTGCTAGTCTAGACGGTGAGTTAACTCTAAAAGAGGCTAGAGGCGCACTCTTTGAAACGCAACTAGACAGGATTTTCACCTTTTTCAATTAGGTCAAAGCCCATCAGAAATTTAGATCGATTCTATCACAAACAAATAGCTATACCATCTGCATTTAATCTGGTTCTTTTTGAAAAGTATGTAACTTTCTCCAAAAAAATTCTTCTTTCATAGTTAATGGTTTCTACTTTGGGTTAGCATAAAAGTATGCCGACCATAGATATTAAAGGGATACCCCATGCTTACGAGCTATATCCCTCTTCTGTTGCTTCTGCTTCGTCTCGTCCTGTCTTAGTTTTTATTCACGGCTGGTTATTGAGTCGCCATTATTGGAAACCTCTAGCCACGCGCCTTTGTGAGCATTATCAGTGCCTCATCTACGATTTGAGAGGTTTTGGAGAGTCTATCCTAACCAAGGGTGACAAAACCTCTGTCTTTAGTTATACTTTAGCGGCATACGCTAATGATTTGAAAATCTTATTAGAAAAATTAGACATCGATCAGGCGTGGTTAATTGGTCATTCTTTAGGAGGTAGTATCGCTTTGTGGGGTGCGGATATCTGCCCAGAACAAGTTCAAGGTGTCATTTGTCTAAATTCAGGAGGTGGAATTTATCTAAAAGAAGAGTTTGAACGCTTTCGTTCTGTAGGTAAACGAATTGTTAAGCAACGTCCTGTATGGTTATCTTTCGTCCCTTTGCTTGATTTAGTTTTTGCGCGTATGATGGTCGAAAAACCTTTATCTCGTCAATGGGGAAAACAACGCCTGATTGACTTTTTTAAAGCGGATCAAGCGGCGGCATTAGGTTCTTTGCTAGAATCGACGACTGAAACTGAAGTACATCTTCTCCCTCAAGTCGTTTCGCGTCTGCAACAGCCTGTTTATTTTCTCGCAGGACAAAATGATAAGATCATGGAATTGCAATATATTCATCATCTAGCTAGTTTTCACCCGCTTTTCCATTCTTGTGAGGGAAATGTACTAGAAATTCCCAATTGTGGACATTTGGCAATGATTGAACAGCCTGACCTAGTAGAAGACAAAATAACACAAATCTTGAATCAGTATGTCAAGGGTTGATCTCCGTCCGTTGAAACCCTAATCAGGACTGTTAATGCTTCTAAATTTATGCCACAATAGATTTCAGAAAACCTTATAATAAATGCAACAACAAACGTCTAAAATTGCTACTTTTCTTAAAGCTTTCAAAAATCCTAAATCAATTCTTTCTTTTCTTTTTGCCATACAATTCGTTGGAAGACAATTCGTTGCGATACACTTTCCTCAATCGACTATCACGGTTAATCGTTCTAAAATCAGTATTTTCTGTTTAGAAGTGGCATAACACCGTTGTTATTCCCTGTGTTTGAAGTAAGACAAAATTATTGGCTTAGGAGAAACCCATGTTACACCGCAAGATTTATCAATTATGTACAGAAGGGCGAGAAGTGAGCGTTTTCTTGCGGGATCAACAACGCTGGATCGATAATGCGATTATTCTCTCTCTAGAAGGGGATTTAGTAACCATTCGTTATGAAACAGAAGAAGATGATGAGGTTTCCTCTTGGGAAGAAATGGTACGTCTAGAAAGTATCGGATCTATTAGCACAAAACTGTCCTCTGTGTCAAGACTTAGCTCAGATATTCTCGTTTCCGATGACTGCCCCGAAGCAGAACAAATTTATCCTCATTTTCCTGATTCCAATCAAGATTAAATATTCGATTGAGTAATCGTTCAAAATTTAAACTCGTTTTCTAACCGTCTTCAATAGGTTCAAACACGGGACAATAGCCTTCAGGGACAACTTTTAGCCCATAAAGCGGTGATTTAGGATTCCAGCACCGTTGACCTTTTTGATGACAACAAGCTTGACAACAATCAATCGACTGTAAACCTCTTGTGATACTGACTTCGCTCAATAATTCTCGTTGCGAAAGCCCTCTGAGAATTAGATCTTCTCCCTGCCATCGCGCCTCAACTAAACCTGTATCCGCGAAATGAGTCCATCGCGGGTCATGGCTAATGGTATCAGGTAAAGTAATCGTTACACTGGTTCGAGTTTCATTTAATTCACCTTCATAACTACTAGGGGTGGGTGGTAAAGGTTGGATAAATTTTTCACCAATGGGTAGATCTACTAAGACACCCACGCTTGGCGAGTGCAGTTGATAGCGGTTTTGTAACTCCTCTAAGCTAGTCAGATCAGCCAGATAATTCGGTGAACCATGAACAAAAATCACGTGTTGTGGGCGTAAATTATGAATTAGTTGGGTTGTATTACGGCTGTCGCTATGTTCGGAGAGTAAATAGGTTTCAACTTGACAGTGACGAGAACGTTTTAAAGCTTTGATGGCGGGATGATCGAGTGTAATAAAATGTTGTAGATGTTCGGGGATTAACACCAACCATTGACCCGAATCTGAACAATACTGTTGTAGATGATCGATCTGATCAGTTAAAACAATACAAGGAGTCAAACCTAATTGAGATCGCTTTTCTTCCGTCAGCCGTCCCATTCTAGGACAGATCCGTTCATCCCAGAATAACGGTTGATGTTTGGCAAAATTTTGCACCGATGAGGGAAATTCTGGCAATAATTCTAGATAAGTATCACAGGCAGTAGCGATCATGCCTTCAACCCAAATATCTAAATCACGCCCTGTAAATTGGTGGTGCGATCGTAATAATTTTAAGATTTCCTGACCTAGACCCAAAGTTGGTACAGGTAGCAAAACGTTTTTTTGTTGACTTACTACCTGATACAGTCGCGTCATCAATTGTTTTTCTTGCTGACGGCGATGGGGGTGGCGCATTGTACCATAACTTCCTTCAATAATCAAGACATCGGGAGCTAATCCGCGCAGTAACTCAACTGATAAGCCCTCAACGAGTTGGAAATTAGATAAGGAAAAATCGCCCGTGTAGAGCAGTTTATAATTGCGTTTTGGCGTTTTGTAGGTCAGCAGTAAAAGAGCCGCCCCAGGTAAATGCCCTGATGGAAAGATTTCGGCCGTTAAATCGGGAAATAATTTAATCTGCGATCGCCATTTCCAGCCCTGACAAAAAGCGGGGATTTCTTCTTCTTCAGGCCAATTTAAAGGCAATAGCTGTACCGTTACATCGCTGGCATAGATGGGCAGTTGTGGATAAGCTTGATGTAATGCGAGTAAACCTTTGGCGTGATCTTCATGGGCATGACTACAAAACACCCAATCTACGGGGGGATTTTTGCCTGTTTTTAGAGCTTGAATATTTTCTAAACCACAATCTAATAAGATACGGTAGGGGCCCATTTTGATCAATAGACAAACACCTTCATGACCATGACCCACACCATAGGTCGAACAGGATAGTAAAGCCCCATCAGCGAATGTTGTGCGATATTGACTCATGCTGTCAAATGTAAGACAAGGGAAAAGATAAGCAAGATTTTAGTGAGCCGTACCATTCCCATCATAATTATCGGTGTCGTAGTAGCCGTTTTTAGTACCGAAAAACAAAGCACTGACCGTAAAAAGGACGGTAAGAATGACAATAATCGTTTTGACATCCATGACTAAATACTCCTCAATTGAAGAAACGTTAGGTATCTTAACTTAATGGTACTGTTAGAAAATGCCGATAGCCAAGAACCAAGGAAAAATTTAATAGACTCTAGGAGTGAATTGATTCGCGCGTCGGGTTTAGTTACCGAAGCAATGGGAATATTTTCGATTTCGGGTAACTTTTCTAAAGCAGTGCGTAAAGATGAAACCCCGCCCGACAGACGTTTCAGGAGTTGGGAACGAGGATCATAGAGTAAATAAATTAACTCATCCCTGGGTTGCCATTGATCATTCGTTGTAACAACGTGTAACGAATTGTCTCGTTTAAGTAATAAAGGTAACAGTTCACCAGAACGGATCAAAGCTTGTAAATGAGCTTGTTTGAGCAAGAGTTCTTCATCTGGAATTGTTGTTCTACCTAATTTATATTGACCTTCATTGATATATTGATTCCAAGTTTTTAGGGAGAGATTTTCGACTAAAGCTTGATTAACTTTGCTGGTAGCTTTATAGAGTGCCTGACGGGGAAAAGCGGCTAACACTCTAGGGGGTTCAAATTCTTCGATGACTCGTTGTGCTAAAACTAAATTGACCTCTCCATTATTGGTTAGAGCGATAAAAGTTCCAATCGATTCTATTCCTGCTTCTTCTAAAACCGTTGGATTTAAACCACTACTTTGAAATACGGGTAAATTCTCATCCTCGGCTTTTTGGCAAGCTTCAGCATCGGTATCAATTAATACTACTGATTCCCCTTCTTCTTGGATTAAATGCCCTAATAAACGTCCCAAAGGGTTACACCCAATAATTACGGCACCTGTCGCCTCAGATGAAGTAATTTTTAACCAACGGGCAACCCAACGGGCGGTTAAACCCTGAATAAATACGGTCATAATAATCGTCAGAAAAACCAAGGCTTTAATCGAATCTCCCCCGTTAATCCCTTGGCGCGTCAGAATAATGGCAAAAAGAGAAGCAATTGAAGCTGAGACAATCCCTCGCGGCCCAATCCAAGCAATAAAGAGTTTTTGTCGCCAATTTAGCTGACTACCGATCGTACATAACGTAATACTTAAAGGACGCACGACCAACATCAGAACCAAGACGGTTAATACACTGCCTCTACCTAGTGCAAATATACTAGCAATTGAGAGATCCGCCGCCAGTAGGATAAATAGAACCGAGACACATAAAACCGTTAATTGTCCTTTAAAACGCCGTATCAGTCGTTCTTCGGGTAAAGCAGAGGCTCTTAAGACAATTCCTGCCACAACAGTCGCCATTAAGCCAGATTCACTACGGCTGTATTGAGATAAGCCAAATAAGCCCCAGACTCCAGCTAAAACAACCAAACTTTTTAATTCTTCAGAAAGAACATTTGCTCTTTTAAGAAAAAATCCGAGCAACCAGCCTAAACTGCCGCCAATAAAGGCCCCAATTCCTAGACGCAAAATTAATCCGTTTAAAATCTCAATGGGGGTGGCATTGCTATCGAGTAGGGTGTCTAAAACGACAACGGCTAAAATGGCACCGACGGGATCAATTAAAACTCCTTCACCTTCAAGGATAGTCGCCACTCGACGCTCTACCGCAACCTGTTTCAGCAGAGGACTAATAACGGTTGGCCCTGTCACAACGACTAGAGAAGCATATAAAAACGCGATCGCCCAGGGAAACTCAGCTAACCAATGGGCTGTCATTCCGCCACCGATAAAAGTAATCAGCACACCAAGCGTGACTAAATTGCGTAAACTGCCAGAAACACGCCCCAACTCACGCAGGGATAAATTTAAGCCCCCTTCAAATAAAATCACTGCTACAGATAGGGCAACAATCACCTCTAACCCGACACCCAGTCGATGGGGGTGCAAAATTCCTAAACCGTCTTTGCCGAGAATCATGCCAAACAAGAGGAGAAAAACAATACTCGGAACTTTTAAATAAGCGGCAACGACTTGTGCGCTGATTCCTGCAAGGACGGTAATAACGATTTGTAGAGTTAGGTCGAAAGAACCTTCCATAACTTTTTAAGGATAGGGTGAGCGATGATGATTATTGACTAAAAGTTAAAAAGTGATTTCATTTGATGCTTGATCATAACGATGGGATCACTAAAATAGATTTGATATATGATCTAAAAATGCTTTCATCTTAGGATTAAATCTTTTGAGAATGCTGGAAATTGATGATTTAAGTGATTCACGCAGTGGCAAGATGGATGACTTCAGTATAACGATCAGTAAAATTAATTAAGGGTTTAACCACACAGTAAAGGAGTTTTTTGATTTAGATGTTTAAAGAATGGCAGGAGAACCAAAAGATTAGAGTCACTGACGGCAAAGTAATCATTTTCTTGATTTCGGTTATTCTAACATTGAAGGTTATCAATCATTTTGGTTAAAACTCTTAAAAATAAGACAATTACTCGAAAAATATTCGACAATTAATCTAGAGGCTAGAGGATCTCTAGGGTGTCATCCCGTTACTATTACTAATATAATTATGAGTCGTCAAACATTCGCGTGGGGTCGTTCAAGTTACAAATTGCGTCAACAAGACGGTTGGTTAGAAGTTTTTTGTTTAGTGGGCTTATTGATCGCTGCCTTAATTCTTTATACAATTAATTTGGGCAATCTATCCTTGAGAGATTGGGATGAGGGGACAGTAGCTCAAGTAGCTAAAGAGATTTGGCAAGCTCCCCATGAGTCTTTAAAGTGGTTATTTCCGACGTTTTGGGGCGAACCCTATTTTAATAAACCCCCTCTGATTCACGATTTAATTGCACTGACCTATCATATTGGTGGTGTAAATGAATGGACGGCTCGTTTTAGTGGCGCATTTCTGACGGCTTGTTCGGTACCGCTATTGTATCTTTTGGGAAGAGAAGTATTTCCATCGCGCTTTCCCTCTTTTTGTGCTGCTTTAATTTATCTAACTTTACTTCCAGTGGTGCGTCATGGACGTTTAGCGATGTTAGACGGGGCGGTACTTTGTTTTGAAATCTTGATGATTGGGTGTGCTTTGCGATCGCGTCGTGATTTACGTTGGTCAATTGGCATTGGTTTAGGGTTTAGTTTACTGTGTCTGACAAAGGGGATGATGGGCGGTTTAATTGCTGTCCTAGTGCTGTTTTTTTTAGCCTGGGATACCCCTCGACTGCTGACTTCGGCTTATTTTTGGTTTGGTTGGTTATTGGGCAGTGTACCCGCTTTAGCCTGGTATTTAGCCCAATGGACGCATTATGAGAAAGAATTTATTGATGCTCTTTTTGATCAACAAATTAACCGTGTGGGAGAGACGTTAGATAATCATCGTCATCCCGTTTGGTACTATCTTTTAGAAATTGTTAAATACTCGTTTCCCTGGCTTTTGTTTGCGGTTGCAGGGCTACAGTTAGCGTGGCAGGATCGTCATTACAGTTGGGCAAAATTGGTTTTAGTGTGGAGTGGTCTTTATTTTGGGGTGGTTTCGTTGATGGCAACTAAATTACCCTGGTACATTCTGCCGATTTATCCCGCTTTAGCCTTAGCAGGTGGCGCAATTTTGACTGATTTACGAGATTGGCCCAAGGAACGCTCTTATCCTCGTTTTTGGCAGGTGCTTTTTACCATTGTTGCGATCGCGACGAGTGTGATTTTTTTATGTTTACTGTTTAATCAAACGTTTGGTTTAATTCCATCGCCTCATTTTTCTTTAACGTTATTAGCTGCTTCAGTAGCGATGACGTTGGGTGTCAGTGCTAGATTGATGAAACAGAAGTCTATACAGTTTATTGTGGTTCTGTTTTGGGGGCTGTATGTGTCTTTGCTGTTATTTGTGAATTCTCCCTATTGGGTTTGGGAATTGGGGGAAGCCTATCCTGTTAAACCTGTAGCAGCAATGATTAAAGAGCAGTCTATACCTTCTAATAACACTATTTATACTTTATTTGATTATGAACGACCTTCTTTAAATTTTTATAGCGATCGTCGAATTATTCCTCGTTCTGCTGAAGAATTACAAGAACATTGGCGCAATAGCCCTAAACCTTATCTATTAGTCTCTCAGACTGTTCTTTCAGATTGGTCGTTAGACAAGGTTCAGATTTTAGGTAAAGCTGATCCAGATTGGGTTTTGATTACTAAAGCCTAATTTTAGACAATTTAATAGGGGTTATCTTTGCTCATTATCAAGAGTAAGATAACCCGATGAAAGAAATCTAATAGATCTTATTATTCGGGTTACTAAAGAAATTATTTTGTTTTTAAATTTAGATCGCTTATCTAGTTACTCTTCCTCGTCGGATGCACCGACTTGCTTGAGATGGATATGCTTTCTTCCTAAAGTAATTTCAAATTCATCGCCTGAAGCTAGTCCCATTTTTTTAGTATAAGCCGAGCCAATTAAGAGATTACCATTGGACTGAACACTAATTTTATAGCTTGCCGAGCGTCCTCCTCTGCCATTGCCATTGATACTACTATCTAATTCAATGCCTTCTGCATCAATTAAAGCATTGAGAAACTTCATCATATTGACTCGCTCAACACCGTTTTTAGTCACGGTGTAGTAACCACAGGCTTTTGCTTTTTTTTCTTTGCTAAGGTTGCCTAGGTCTTTTACTTTGTCTAATAGGTCGAGTCCAGTTAAAGGTTCAGGTTGAGTGATTTTAGCCGTTAACGTTTTCATATAGTAATGCTCTATTGGATAAACTCAGTAGGCCGTTAAAGAATAAATCTCTACGACCAAAAATGATATAGTTTTGTTAGGTCTATATCTTGAGATGACTAACAACAAGCCAAATAAATTTAGTTGCTGTCTCAATTAATATTAATACATTATTTTCCATCAATAAAGCAAAAAATTTTTGATAATTTACAAATGTTTGGCTTTTCGTCTTCTTAGAGGTTAGTCAATGAGATGAGATCTGTATCCTCTAATAGTAAATGCAATAAATGAAGCTAACAACTCGCGGTCACTATAGCGTAAAAGCGTTGTTGGATCTGACACTACAACCTAACTATCAACCCACCTCAGTTAAAGCGATCGCATCCCGACAAGATATCCCCGCACCCTATTTAGAAAAGCTTTTAATTGAACTTCGTAAAGCTGGGATAGTCAAGTCAGTTCGGGGGTCACAAGGTGGCTACCAATTAGCGCGTAAACCGAGTCAAATATCGCTTGGACAAATTCTTGATGCGGTTGGAGAAACCGTAAGTCCTTTACCCCGTTATTATCCTGATATTGGACAGGCCGAAGATTGGGTTACATTTAGTCTTTGGAAACGGCTTCATCAGAAAATAAAAGAGGCACTTTATAATATTACTTTAGCGGATCTTTATTACGATGCTCGTAGCTGGGAAGCCGCTACTGGAGAGGAATCCAGCTTTATAGTTTAAAGGAAATAAAAGATATGACTTTTTCTGAAAAATATGTGACTTATGAGGGAGGTTGTCATTGTGAAGCGATTCGGTTTAGTGTGATGGTAAAAGAGCATCTAGCTGTAGATTGTAACTGCACAATTTGTCGGAAAAAAGGTTTTATTCATCTCATTGTACCCCCTGAGCAATTTACCCTATTAAAAGGCTCAGATTCTTTATCTACTTATACCTTCAATACTCAAGTCGCCAAACATCATTTCTGTCGCATTTGTGGAATACATCCTTTTTATCGACCTCGTTCTCATCCTAATTCTATTGATGTCAATGTACGATGTTTAGATGATGATGTTTTATCTAATTTTGAAATCAGGACTTTTGACGGTGCAAACTGGGAAGAAAATATACATAGGCTTCAAAAATAGTTTGACCACATGACAGGGATACTTGAAGCTTTATTACACCTCGATGGAAAATTTTACCAAACAGTAATCATTTTAGTATGGGGTGCTCTTTTAGATTATCTCGTGGGTGATCCTCGTGATTGGTTACATCCTGTACAAGTGATTGGCTGGATAATTTCTGGCTTAACTCAAACCGTCATTAAAAATACTGAAAAAAAAGCTTTACGTCGTCTAGCAGGTATTACAATTACAGTAATTATCTTGATTAGTAATTATGTACTTGGTTGGTTGATTCCTTGGCTATTGATCAAAGTCCATCCTTTACTCGGAATGACTAGCCAAATCATTCTCCTAGCGAGTTGTTTTGCAGCACGTAGTCTTAGAAATGCCGCAGTTGATGTTTTAACCCCTTTAAACAAGGGAGAAATTAAATTAGCACGAGAAAAACTCAGTCAGTATGTCGGTAGAGATACTGAAGAATTATCCGAAACAGAAATTAAAAGAGCGATTTTTGAAACGGTTACAGAAAATGCAGTTGATGGAGTGACGGCACCGTTATTTTATGCGATCGTTGGTGCTATGATTCCGAGTTGTGGTAGTGTTCCCCTTGCTTTAGCTTATAAGGCACTTAGTACGCTTGATTCAATGATTGGTTATAAGCAAGAACCTTTTACGGATATCGGGTGGTTTAGTGCTGTCTTAGAGGACTATGTGACTTGGTTACCCTGTCGTCTAACGGTTTTAACTTTAGCGATATTTTCAGGAAAACCCAAACAGGTATTAGCAATTTGTTGGCGAGATGCACCTAAAGATCCTAGTCCTAATTCGGGTTGGAGTGAATGTATTTATGCGGCGATTTTGGGAGTACAAGTTGGTGGGATAAATACATACAAAGGTACTATTAAAGAAAAACCCTTACTAGGTGATCCCATTCAACCGATTACATCTAAGATCATAAATCAAGCATTAGGTTTAACTCGTATTTGTTTTCTGTTGTGGTTAGCTGTCGGTGTAATGCTAATTCTGCTAGTTTCGTTTTGATCAATTTTAGTCTGACGATCGGATGTTGTATCTTCTCCCTATTTCAGGGAAAATAGAGCAAAATTAAGTTTTGTAACATGACTATAAAAAGCGAGGACTAAAAATGTATATCGTTCACATTGCCTCAGAATGTGCGCCAGTCATTAAAGCAGGGGGCTTAGGGGATGTTGTCTACGGCTTAAGTCGAGAACTCGAAATTAGGGGAAATTGCGTCGAACTGATTTTACCGATGTATGATTGTATGCGCTATGACCATATCTGGGGCTTGCATGATGCTTATCGGGATCTGATGGTACCCTGGTATGATGCTGCGATCAATTGTTCGGTGTATTGCGGTTGGGTACACGGTAGACTTTGTTTCTTTATTAAACCGAATTCTTGGGATCAGTTTTTTGATCGTGGGTGTTATTACGGATGTTCTGATGATGATCTACGATTTGCCTTTTTCTGTAAAGCAGCCTTAGAATTTCTGCTCAAAAGTAATAAGCGTCCTGATATTCTTCATTGTCATGACTGGCAAACGGGTTTAGTTCCAGTTCTACTGTATGAAATTTATAAACATCATGGAATGTGGAATCAGCGAGTCGTCTACACCATCCACAATTTTAAACATCAAGGGGTTACAGGAAATGAAACCCTAATCGCAACAGGACTTAAGCAATTTTCTTACTATTATAATTATGCTCGTCTGCGGGATAATTTTAATCCCTTTGCGATCAATATGATGAAGGGTGGGATCGTTTATTCTAACTATATCACGACCGTATCGCCTCATCATGCCTGGGAAGCGCGTCACATGGATGTGAGTTACGGGTTAGGTCATACTTTGCATTTACATCAATCTAAGTTTGGTGGTATTCTAAATGGGATTGATTACGGTGTATGGAATCCAGAAGATGATCGCTATGTTCCCCATCCTTTTGGAACGGATTCATTTGCCGAGAAAGCCAAAAATAAAAAAGCTTTGCGAGAAAGACTTTTATTACAGGATAATGATAAACCGATCGTTTGTTTTATTGGGCGTTTAGACGAGCAAAAAGGTGTTGATTTAGTCCATCATGCTATTTATCATTCTCTAAGTAGGGGCGCACAATTTGTTCTTTTGGGTGCGGCGACAGAAAAACGGATTGATGATCATTTCCGACATGAGAAGAATTTCCTCAATGATAATCCTGACTGTCATTTAGAATTAGGTTTTAATGAAGAACTCGCTCATTTAATCTATGCGGGTGCTGATATTATTGTTGTACCGAGTAATTTTGAACCCTGTGGACTGACACAAATGATTGGCCTCAGATATGGTACTGTACCTGTTGTCAGAGGGGTTGGTGGGTTAGTTAATACGGTGTTTGACTGGGATTATGATCAAAATTTACCACTCGAAAAACGCAACGGTTTTGTTTTTTATCAAATGGATTATGGTGCGTTAGAATCTGCGTTAGGTCGGGCTATAGATTTATATACCCAAACTCCCCAAGTATTTAAACAGTTAGCAATACAAGGGATGGAATACGATTATTCTTGGAATCATCCTGGTGAGCAATATGTCGAGTTATATGATTTTGTACGACATAAGTAATAAATAAAAACACGCTATCCATAAAATCTGTAAAGACGCGATATATCGCGTCTCTACAAGAAATAATCAAAAATGATCTTAATAATAATTCCCAACTTTGCGATGATGGACGGCGGTTAAACCTTCTGGGTTAGAAACACGACCATTTGTAACTTTGCCATAGACTAGCCAATGATCACTACATTCCATACGGCTAACAACTTCACATTCTAAATAAGCAAGGGCATCACTAAGAATAGGCGAACCATTAACCGCCGCTTGGGTTTTAACACCAGCAAAACGATCTTCACCAGGAGAGAACCGTTTAAGAAAGTGTTTCATTAAAGGTTGATAGTTTCCTTCTTCTAAAATATTTAATACAAATGTATCATGCACTTGTAAGAGAGATTCGATCGCCCGATCTTTAGCCACAGCAACGGTAAACCCTGGAGGGTCAAAACTTGCTTGTGTTACCCATGAAGCAATCATTGCCCCTGATAATTCTCCTTTTTTAGCGGTTATGAGATACAAACCACCGCTAATACGTCCCATTGCTTTATCTAAGTCGGTGTCTTGTAATTTCCGTTGTTTAACTTTTTTGTCTTGGGTGAGGGTTTGTCCTAAGTCGGTTCCAGACTCTTCGCAAAGTTGATAAACTGCTTCGGTAGGACTTTCTGATAAACGGATCGGTTTAAAAGCTTGAATTAAGCCATTATCGATAAATTTACGTTGTAATGGAAAAATGGGTTCATCATCACCCCCAAATGATTCAAACATCCCGATATACTGTTTATCGTGGATTGCGGCGAGGATTGTATTTAGATTTGTGGTAATTTCTTTTTGAGTGGGAGGCATTCCCAGAATAATTCCTTCACTCCTACCGACTAATTCTCGCACTTCTTGGGGATCGGCTGATTTAAGATCCATCATTTCCACTGCGACACCTGTTTTAGTCAGTCCCTTAGTAATAGCTTGGGAAAGACGATCGCTATACCCATAGTCTGACACATAAAACACAGCAACGGTTTTTTCACCTTTACTCTGTTCTTGACTCCAATGGCGATAGCGTCCGAGGAGTTCATGTAGATTATATTTGAGTAAGGGGCCATGACCATTAGCGACCATGTTAATTTCGCCCAGTGCTTCCATTCGTTTCATTGCTGATAGAACCGAACGCGCATTAGGAGCCATTAAGCACTCATAATAGAAGTAATAATCTTCTTCAATGGCTTTTAGATCTTCGTCATAGAGATGATCAGAACAGTAGTGCATTCCAAAGGCATCACAAGTAAATAGAATACCGCTACCGTGATCATAGGAAAATATAGTATCAGGCCAATGTAAGTTAGGGGCATTAACAAATTCTAAAACATGACCGTTTCCGAGGTCGAGGCGATCCCCATTTTTGACGATTTCACGCTTAAAAGGTTGATGTACAAACCCTTCGAGAAATTGTATCGCTACTTTTGCCGCGACTACCGTGATTTGGGGAGCCAATTGTAAGATATCTTGAACTAAACCACTATGATCGGGTTCTGTGTGGCTAATAATCAGGTAATCTATCTGTGTTGGGTCGATCAGTCCTGTAAGCGTATCTATATATAATTGACGAAATTTAGCATGAGATGTATCAATGAGGGCAATTTTTTCACCCCGAATCAGGTAAGAATTATAAGTTGTCCCATTTTGTAAACCGAATTCAATATCGAAGCGATCCCGATCCCAGTCTAAGGAACGAATCGCTGTAATATCATCTGATAGGTTAGCGGTTTGTATGGTTAGGCGTTTTTCGGCTTTGACTGGTGTTGCGACCATTTACCCCTCTGTGATTACAATTCTTTACTTTTATTGTGACACGATGTCGAGAAAATGTGCTAATTGAGAATTTTATGATTAGTCTAAGGTTTACTTAATAAATAATTGAATTTAGGCATAGAAACCAGATTCCGACGCAACAACCCTATTGTTGTTATTGTAGAGGTTGGATTGCCAAGCCCTTAATTTTATTCATGTCTAATTCTGAAATATCACAATCAATTTTTAATACTCTAGATCAATTACGCCAATTGGTACAAATCGATGTACAAGAAAATTGGTATTATTTAGACCAAGATTTAGCAATTGAAGATCTTGATTTAATAAAAGCAAAATCTGTTCAGTTAAATGATAAAAGATATATTATTTGGTCATCAGGTCGTCAAGTTCATTGGTTAGTTCAAAAAATTAAATTTCCATCTAGTTTAAAAAATTATCCACTACAACATCTTACAGCAAGACTAATTTTAACTTGGTGGGCTGAAGAGGCAAAGATTTATATCAATGGTAAATTAGCTCAAGAAGGGGATTTATTTGATTCAACAACTCGACTACTCCTAACAACTGATGTTATTCCCGAACAAGAAATCATTATAGCATTGCGTTTAGTGAGTCCAAGGCATGATATCGGTGCGTTAATGCGTTCTGTGTTAATTTTTGAAAAACCTGATTTTATTGATCCTGCTTTTGTGGCTGATGAATTAACTGTTTTACACAATTATTTAAAAAATTTTGAAGCTGAGAAACTAGAATATTTGTGTATAGTATTGAATAAAATTAATTGGAATACTGTAACAGAACAAGAACAATTTAATCAGATTTTAATAAAAATTAGAGAACAATTACAACCGTTAGCCGAATCGATTAAAGAAAGACAATTTCATCTCTTAGGTCATGCACATTTAGATTTAGCTTGGTTATGGCCGATTCAAGAAACATGGGAAGTGGCACAAAAAACCTTTAATTCTGTTTTAAATTTACAAAAAGATTTTAGTCATTTAAAATTTGGTCATACTAGCTCAGTTTTGTATGAATGGATTGAAAAAAATCGTTCGGATCTGTTTAAGCAGATTCAAGAAGCATATAAGGCTAAATTGTGGGAACTTTTGGGCGGGATGTGGGTAGAACCTGAAGTTAATTTAATTTCGGGAGAATCATTAATACGTCAATTACTTTATGGACAAAATTACTTTAAAGAAAAATTTGGCACAATAACAAAAGTGGCTTGGTTGCCTGATACATTTGGCTTTCCTTGGCAACTTGCTCAAATACTCAAACAAGCTGGAATCGAGTATTTTGTTACAGGTAAATTGCATTGGAATGATACGACAAAGTTTCCTCATGGTGTGTTTTGGTGGCAGTCTCCTGATGGTACACAATTATTATCTTTGATGTCTCCTCCAAATGTGGCGGGAGTAATGGATACTAACCCAATTATTATGACTAATTATGCGATTAGTTGGGAACAACAAACAGGTTTTAAAAATGCGTTTTGGTTACCTGGAGTTGGTGATCATGGTGGTGGCCCAACACGTGATATGTTAGAAGTACAACAACGATGGCAAAACTCACCTTTTTTCCCTCAAATTAGTTTTACGACAGCACAAGAATATTTAGATAATTTACCTCAAGAAAACTTACCCGTTTGGAATGATGAATTATATTTAGAATTCCATCGCGGATGTTATACCACTCATGCTGATCAAAAATATTATAATCGTTATTGCGAAGGTTTATTATATCAAGCGGAATTATGGTCGAGTTTAGCAAGTATTCATTTGCAATCACCTTATCCTAAAACTGCTTTAAGTGAAGTTTGGAAAAAAGTTTTATTTAATCAATTTCATGATATATTACCTGGTACTTCTATTCCAGAAGTGTATGAAGAAGCAAATCAACAATGGTGTAAAGTTATTGAAACTGGAGAATCAATTTTAGATAATTCATTACAGTTTATAGCATCTCATATTAGTCTTTCTAATCTTCCTCATCCTAATGCTAAACCCATTGTTATTTTTAATTCTCTAAACTGGACAATAACAGAAGTTGTTAGTATTGATATTGCTTCAGAAAACTGGATTATATATGACGTAAATGGAAATCAAATTTATAGTCAAGTTACATCAGAAAATAACTTATTATTTTTAGCTGAAGAAATACCATCTATCGGATATCGTTTATTTTGGCTATGTCCAAGTGAAAAGATTGAACAAAAGTTAACAACTCCATCAGAATTTATTTTAGAAAATGATTACATTAAAGTTAGAGTTAATCCTGAAACGGGTGATTTAGACAGTATTTTTGATAAATTACAGCAAAAAGAAATATTAGAAGGTGCTGGAAACCAATTACAAGCGTTTCAAGACAAGGGACAATACTGGGATGCGTGGAATATTGATCCAAATTATCAAGATTATCTTTTACCTGCAAGTCAATTAAAATCGATTGAGTATTTAGACTATGGTTTAATTCAATCTCGAATTAGAGTTGTTAGAATAATTGGTAATTCAGACTTTATTCAAGATTATATAGTACAAATATATTCACCTATTCTAAAAATTAAAACAACTGTTAACTGGAAGGAAAGTCATGTTTTAGTTAAAGCAACTTTTCCCTTAAATTTAGAAAGTAACGTTGTGACATCTGAAATTTCTTGCGGAGTAATTGAACGTTTAACTTGTCCTGAAACGGAAGCAGAAAAAGCCAAATGGGAAGTTTATGGACATCGTTGGATGGATTTAACTGATATTAATCAAAATTATGGAGTTAGTATTTTAAATGATTGTAAATATGGCTTTGATTGCCAACCCAATAAAATTCGTTTAACCTTATTAAGAGGTTCAAAATGGCCAGATGAAAAAGCAGATTTAGGAATACATTCTTTTACTTATGCGATTTATCCTCATACGGGAAATTGGAAAGAAGCAAAAACAATTCAATGTGGTTATGAGTTAAATATACCTTTAAAAGCGATTATTCCAGTTCAATCAGTTGATAGTTGTCTACCTGATAATTGTTCTTGCTTAAGCTTAGGAACAAATAGTTTAATTTTAATGGCATTGAAGCAAGCAGAAAACGATGAAAATCAATGGATACTTAGATGTTATGAGTCTAAAGGAGAAACAGCAGAAATAGAATTCAATGGTGAGTTAAACTTAAAATTATCATCTTCTGTTAATCTCTTGGAAGAAAATATAGATAATAATTATTTAATGATTCATCCTTGGAAAATTGTTAGTTACTCTATCGAAAAATGAAACTACACGTTAAAGTAAAACCCAACTCAAAACAGCAAAAAATAGAAGAAACAATAGACGGAAGCTTAATTATATCTTTGAAATCACCTCCAGTTGATGGCAAGGCTAATCAAGAACTAATACAACTTTTAGCCGAAAAATATCAAGTTCCTCAATCTAGAATTGTGCTTAAGACAGGAATAAGATCTAAAACTAAATTAGTAGAAATTCAAATGAATTAAAATTAAGCTAACTGTTAAATTAGCCACAGAAGTGAGATTATATTGATTCGTTGTTTTACAGACGATGGAGATTATTTTAGGAGTAACCCTGTTAATAATAAAGTTAAATGATCGCAGATATACAAATTGCTCATTTTAAGTAGATGCTCATTCTAGCTGCATCTTAGAGTGTGAGAATGCTTAAAAGTACTTAAATAGAGACAATTGAGCAAAAGGTAAAAAATAACAACGCTCTGGAGGCTGAAAAATTAAAGAAAATCTTAAGGTGTAAACCCTCAAAAATACTGAATCAGGGCATTGCAATTTTAGAGAACTTGTATTTATTATCTAGGATTGACCCTGCATCAATTTAGGATTTGGGAGACGACATTTAGATGAGTGATCTTTTATTAAATCAAGTCATTCAACCATATTTAGCCCTACATATACCTGATGGCTTTTTAAGCTTACCCGTAAGTCTCGTAACCTGGGTAATTGCGATCGCTTTTATTGCAGTAGCATTAGGTAAAGTTCAAAACCAGTATAAAGAAAAAACTGTCCCTCTAATGGGTGTTTGTGCAGCGTTTATTTTTGCCGCCCAGATGATCAATTTTCCTATTCCAGGAGGAACGTCAGGGCATTTATTAGGGGGAACACTCGCAGGTGTTTTACTAGGGCCTTGGGCAGGAACTTTAGTAATGTCTGTCGTTTTTATTGTTCAAAGTGTTCTCTTTCAAGATGGGGGTTTAACGGTTTTGGGAGCGAATATCTTTAATATGGGACTGATTGGCACCTTTGGCGGCTATTATCTCTATAAAGCTCTTCGGAATGCTCTAGGATACAATACTTTACGAGGAATGACAGTTTCAGTAGCGATCGCTGCCTGGCTTAGTGTGGTTGTTGCTGCTTTTGTTTGCGCCATCCAACTAGCCCTATCAGGTACTGTTCCTTTTAATGTCGCCATCACTGCAATGTTATCATGGCACTTTTTAATCGGGATCGGTGAAGCTGTAATTACTGTATTAGCTGTTACTTATATTTGGCGAACACGTCCAGATTTACTTTATGATCCCCCGCGTCGCTCAACTTTAAGTTCAACTGGTTCTTATATTTCACGTTAGATCAAGGTTTAAGTATTATGCGAAATCGCGCTTTTATTCTCACAGGTTTAGCCACTGCTTTAGTTATTGGTGTTTTCTTGTCTCCTTTTGCTAGTTCTGATCCAGATGGTTTAGATCGCGTCTCAGAAGATCTAAAATTTAATGAGAAAGAAGATCCAGAAGCCCCCGCCACTAAACTACCTTTTGCTAACATTTTTGATGGCTACGCGCTTAAAGGTGTACCCGAAGGTGTTGCTACTCCATTAGCGGGCTTAGTCGGAACGCTGGCTACTTTTGGTATTGCCTGGGGAATTGGACAACTCGCGGTACGTCGTTCTAATCCATCTGATTCTTCTCATCCTCCCCTAGAATAAGCTGATGCTATTACATATTGGCGCATTTAGGTTAGATGTTGATAGTCAGCGTCTAACACTATGGCATCATCTCGCTCCGCGTACCCGTGTTTTTTGTGCCTTTTTCTTTGTTTTTGCCAATGCCCTAACCCCTAATGGACAATGGTGGACATGGGCGGTTTATGGTTTTAGTTTAGTACTTTTGATCTTACTGAGTCAGGTTACTTTTCTAGTATTGTTGCGTCGTGTCGCTGTCGAATTCGCTTTTATCAGCACTGTTTTACTGGGAACACTATTTAGAGATGAAGGGACGGTTCTTTGGTCTTGGGGTTGGTTACAAATTACAACGGTAGGTCTAAATATATTAGGAAGTGTTGCCCTTAAAGCGTTTCTGTCACTTCTGATGCTAAATATCCTAATTTTGACGACTTCTATTCCTTCGCTATTACACGCCTTAGCAGATTTAAAAGTCCCTCCGCTTTTAGTTGCGATTTTATCTTCGATGTATCGTTATATTGCCGTTTTGATTAATGAGTTTGACTCGATGCGACGGGCTGCGCTCTCTAGAAATTTGATGGCAAGCAAACAATGGCAACGTCTGGTGATTGGAAATATGATCGGTTCATTATTTATTCGGACTTATGAACGGGGCGATCGCATTCATCAGGCGATGTTATCACGCGGCTATACGGGTTTACTTCCTGTCACTCAAAATTATAAAATGGGTATGATTGATTATTTGTCAATTGTTTTAACAATTTTTATTGTTTTGCTAGGACAGTTTATTTATTTACGTTAACTCTTAATGCACCATAATCCGATTGAAATTGCAGATCTCTTTTATACCTATCCCGATGGCACACAAGCCCTTAAAGGAATTAATTTATCGATTCGAGCAACCGAACGTATCGCATTAGTAGGGGCTAATGGTTCGGGTAAATCGACTCTTTTACAGCACCTCAATGGGATTTTACTCCCCCAAGAAGGACGCATCCAAGTCGGGCAATATTCAGTAAAAACAGAAAATTTAAAAGATATTCGGAATTTTGTTGGATTAGTGTTCCAAAATCCTGATGATCAACTGTTTATGCCGACAGTGTGGGAAGATATCACTTTTGGCCCGATGAATCAAGGCATTCGAGGGGATGATTTAAGCCATCGTTGTTATCATGCCATGCACGCAGTAGGCATTGATCCCGATGTTTATCGCCATCGTAATAGTAATAATTTATCTGGCGGAGAAAAAAAACGAGTAGCGATCGCAGGTGTTCTCGCCATGCAGCCTCAAGTCTTAGTCTTTGATGAACCAACAGCACAACTAGATCCCCGTTCCCGTCGTCAACTGATCCAACTCATGCAAACATTACCCCAAACCCAAATTATTGCCACACATGATCTCGATATGGCTTTAGATTTGTGCGATCGTACTATTATTCTCAGTCGGGGTCAAGTCGTTGAAGATGGGCCAACCGAACAAGTTTTGAGTAATCCTGAATTTCTAGAACAACACTATTTAGAAACGCCCCTCTCTTATAGCCGTCCCTATTGTCTGGTTGAAGATGCACCTTTAGTCAATCTTAGCCATTAATTAGGTTATATTTATCTCTCGAATCGCTTGTAAAATATCTTGCAAGCGTTCTCATAATTCAATAGCTTTTTGCACAATCTTATTACGGTAAGCTTCTTTTAAACTATTTTCAGTGAAAACAAATATTTTAAAATTTAATAAATCTCGTAAATCCATCATAAAACCGCTTAAATTTAGCAAAGTTTTGTCTGGCTGCAAATCAACTAAAAAATCAAATTCATTATTTTTTCTTCCTCCTTCTTCTTCAGTCAAAGAAAAAATTCTAATGTTTGATATCCCATACTGAGCAGCTAAATTTAAAATTTCTGGTTTATGAGATTGAATAGCTGCTAAACGACTCCGATAAATAACGGATCGATCTTGATTTTGGGTGATCTGCTCCAAATGCTTTGACAGAAATAACTGTTCCTCAAATGATAACTGCTTAATTTCTTCTAGGATAGAGTTGAAAACTGGGCTATTCATTATTACTTTTGTAGCGTTATCTATTCTCCAATACTAGCACTTTTATCTCACTCAGCCATTTCCCTCGATTTTTGTGTATAAATTTATACCCGACTAAATTTGTCGGATATATTTGACGAATTTTTTGCAGGTGTGATAGGATTCATCCAACAAGTTGACGGAAAAGAATATAGAGAGAAAAATCATGACCCAGGCGACCAATACTTTAACTTCTACCTTCACCCCCACTTTTACAAACTTGGTTTCTAAAGAGGGTGGCAAAACCTATCCTCTAAAAGCAATCAATATCTGTGAAGAAACCTTTGCACCGTTAGAAGTTGCTTACGACTATGATTTGATTCGTCGTTTAGTCAGTCGGGAAAGTATTCAAGCAGGGCCAAACTCAATCTGGCGTTATCGCGCTTTCTTACCCGTAGAAAGTGAAAACCCGATTGATGTTGGTACAGGGATGACTCCTTTAGTTAAATCAACTCGTTTAGCACGTCGTCTGGGCTTAAAAAATCTCTATATTAAAAATGATGCCGTCAATATGCCCACTCTAAGCTTTAAAGATCGGGTTGTATCTGTGGCACTGACTCGCGCTAGAGAACTTGGGTTTACTACCGTATCTTGTGCAAGTACAGGAAACTTAGCTAATTCTACCGCAGCGATCGCGGCTCATGCTGGTTTAGATTGTTGTGTATTCATTCCCGCAGATTTAGAAGCGGGTAAAATCTTGGGTACCTTAATCTACAATCCTACCGTGATGGCCGTTAAAGGAAACTACGATCAGGTAAATCGTCTCTGTTGCGAAGTGGCTAATACACATGAATGGGGATTTGTCAATATCAATTTACGGGCTTATTATTCTGAAGGTTCAAAAACATTAGGCTTTGAAGTCGCAGAACAACTAGGCTGGAAACTACCTGATCATATTGTGGCCCCTCTCGCTTCTGGTTCACTCTACACCAAAATTCATAAAGGCTTCCAAGAATTCGTTAAAGTCGGTTTAGTTGAAGATAAACCCGTTCGTTTTAGTGGCGCACAAGCAGAAGGATGTTCACCCATTGCTCAGGCATTCCGTGAAGGTCGTGACTTTATCTCACCCGTTAAACCAAATACCGTCGCCAAATCGATCGCGATTGGTAATCCCGCCGATGGTGTGTATGCCCTAGATATTGCCAGAAAAACAGGTGGTAATATCGAATCTGTGACCGATAAGGAAATTATTGAAGGAATTAAACTACTAGCGGAAACCGAAGGTATTTTTACAGAAACCGCAGGTGGAACAACGATCGCAGTTCTGAAAAAATTGGTTGAAGACAAGAAAATCGATCCTGATGAAACTACCGTTGTTTATATCACTGGTAATGGTCTTAAAACCCAAGAAGCCGTACAAGGTTACATCGGTGAACCCCTACTCATTGAACCCAAATTAGATAGCTTTGAGCGTGCCTTAGAACGTTCTCGTACCTTAGAAAGACTTGAATGGCAACAAGTTTTAGTTTAATTCTAGTGAATTGTAGGGGTTTGGTCACCAAACCCTTACGTGGTTTTTTATTCTGTACACCTAAGCGCAAAGTTAACGAAAGATGTCTGTAAAAGTTCTCATTCCCACCCCTTTACAAAAATTTACCAACGATCAAGCGACCATTGAATGTAGTGCGACCACAGTAGGTAGTTTGATTGATTCATTAGAACAAAATTGTCCTGGAATTAAAGCGCGTCTATGTGATGAAGATGGGAAACCCCGTCGTTTTCTTAATTTTTATGTCAATAGTGAAGATATTCGCTTTTTAGATGGTGTTGATACTCCTTTAGCTGATGGTGATGAAGTCAGTATCGTTCCTGCGGTTGCTGGCGGTTAATCATTTGAATTATAGTGAGTGGGATAAGCGTCGGATTAATATGATTACTGCACAATACAATGTAATCATATTAGAACCAAGTTAGGAACAAGAATGAAACCGCAAGGCTGGGATGAATTTCTCAAACAAATTACTCAAGATTATGAACTACATGGAAAATTAAAAGAAATTTTCCTAGTTCGTTTTGCTTATGAAAATTGGCGTAAGTCTGATAAAGAAATTTGGGAACTTGCAGAAGCGGCGAGTCATGAGACATACAAAAAACAAATGACCGAGGTTTACAAGTATTTTTCTGGTGATAAACCGAATGGATGTCCCGAACTTGAAATCAGCAGTAAAGGCCCTGGTAAGTTTCAAATTTTGCGAGAATGGCTTAGAGATATTAAATATGTTGAGTGGCGACAAGCAGGAACCGTTAATGTAAAAAATTTGAATTTGGCTTTACCTAATTCAAGTAATACAGCAATTTATATCGAAAGACCTCCCATTGAAACAGATTGTTTTCAAGAAATTCATAAATCAGGGGCATTACTTCGCATCAAAGCACCCGAAAAAATGGGTAAAACAACTCTGATTAAAAAAATTCTGAGTTATAGTGAAGCATCTAATTTTCATACCGTTTATCTCAATTTACAAGTTGCTGAAAGTGCAATGTTTGTAACATTAGATAAATTTTTGCGATGGTTTTGTGCTAATATTACACGAGAACTGCGTTTAAAACCCGAATTAGATGAATATTGGGATGAAGATTTGTATGGAAGTTTAGTCAGTAGTCAAACTTATTTTCAAAACTATTTATTAGAACAACTTGAAGAGCCTTTAATTTTGGGAATAGATAATTTACAGCGCGTTTTTGAATATCCCGAAATCGCTAAAGATTTTTTACCAATGTTGCGTCATTGGCATGAAGAAGCAAAAAACGTAGAGATTTGGCAGAAACTCCGTTTAGTTTTAGCAAATTCAACAGAAGCTTATATTCAGTTAGATGTCAATCAATCTCCGTTTAATGTAGGGAGACAAGTTAAATTACCTGGCTTTAATCTAGAACAAATGATGCAGTTAGCGCAACAATCTGGCTTAGAACAAAATGAAACAATAAAAGAGTTTGCTCAGTCTTTAATTAAATTAGTTAATGGTCATCCTTATCTGGTCAAGCAGGCTTTTTTTGCGATTAATCAAGACAAATTAGCTCCCGAAAAAGTTTTACAGGATGCCGCAACTCAAGGAGGGATTTATGCTTCTTATCTATTACGCCACTGGGAAAACTTACAAAAACAGCCTGAATTAATAACAGCCATGCAAAAAGTAATTGAAAACCCGACAGGAGTTCAATTAGAACCAATCTTAGCTTATAAGTTAGAGGGAATGGGTTTAGTGACGATCGCTGGCGATTTAGTTCAGCCGAGTTGTGAGTTATATCGTCGTTATTTCAAAGATCATTTATAGCTTAATAAGCTAATGCTTCCAATGTCTCCCGCAAATAGTTATTGACACGCTCATCTAAATTATTTTCCTGGGTGGAATCATTGCTGAGTTGTTCTTCTTGCCATCGTTTAAAACCCGAACTATCCGCGATCGCTGTTTTTAAATTTTCCCAAAGATTTTGCTCTTGGTCTAGTGGAAAAGTAGAAGAATGAGCAACATTAGCCATAATGATTACCTAATTGTTAAGTTAATACTAAGATAACGCAGTTACTGACTAAAATTCTGATACTGATTACACCGTTACAGCAAAAAAAGGAACCTTTGAGCAAAATCAGTAATCTTACTTACAAGCTTTTCTTATGTCTTCCCTCAGTATTATTATTCCTGTGTTCAACGAGGCTGATCAAATTGAAGCAACTATTTTACCACTGCTAGAGAATCTGGATCTTGAAATCATTGTTGTAGATGGGGGAAGTACCGATCAAACAGTTGAAATTGCTCAATCTTTGGGTTTGAAAGTCATTGTATCACCCGAAAAAGGACGCGCTCATCAAATGAATTGCGGTGCTAGAGTAGCTAGTGGAGAAATTTTGTTATTTCTTCATGCGGATACACGTTTAAGTCAAGGATATCAAAAAGTCATTCAACAAACACTATCTTTACCTGGAGTGATTGCAGGTGCTTTTGAATTAGCCATTGATGGTGATGAAAACTCACTGAGATGGATCGAAAAAATGGTCAATTTGCGATCGCGTTTACTGTCTCTCCCTTACGGAGATCAAGGAATTTTTCTTTCTTCATCCGTTTTTGTTGAAATGGGTGGATTTGCGCCAATTCCGATTATGGAAGATTTTGAATTAATTCAACGCTTAAAAAAAAGAGGCAAAATCTGGATCGCTCCTCAGTCTATTCTGACATCGGGACGACGTTGGCAAAAATTAGGAGTTTGGCAGACGACTTTAATCAATCAATTGATCATACTCGGTTATTACTCTGGCATTCCACTCCACACACTAGAACATTTGTATCGAAAAAATAAAAAGACAAGACTTTTAAAATGAGGTGTCTGATGATACAGTGGATCAGGCAACGCGAAAAAGGAACAAATACTCAAAGTTTTTTCGTCTAGGCGATTGTTGCTCTTGTCTCTTACTAAGGTCTGATTAAAGATAAGCGATCGCATATCCTACTATAAAACTGACATTTGAAAGATGACTTTATTTTGGTTGCCGCTTATCCCTGTTGCAATTACTCAATCTGTAACGGTTAATCCTCCTCAAAATCATCTAGTTGCTCAAGCTTTTTCCACTGATTCACCCCAAAAACCTCTAGATCCCGCTTCAGGAGTTGTTGAGCATTATTATGATTCACCCCAGGCGATTCCTGATATACCGAATAACATCCCCCCACTATCGCAACAAGGTGACGCATCACTACTAAAACCAGCTCCATCTACAAAAACCGTTGTTGATGGTTTAAATCAAGCGATTTTTCCTGAAAAAAATACGATCGCTAAAATTATTGTCACCGCTAAACAAACTGGAGAAACCCAAGAATATCAAGTCCCATTGCTCACTCAAACATCACCAGAAACTATTCGAGATGCAGTACAGAACGATTCTGCAAACGATGAAGTAGTTACGCTGGAGTTAACTTCAGACTATCAAGAATATGACGAAGAGCAAAAGGTGATTACAGCGCGCGGGAATGTGACAATGCGCTTATCCAATGGAGTTTTGACAGCAGATCGTTTACAGATTAATTTAGTCGAAAAATTAGCCGTAGCTGATGGACAAGTTATTTTAACGAGGGGACAGCAGGTTTTACGAGGTGATCGTTTTGAGTATTATTTAGTACAAGATCGGGGTGTAGTTTTTAATGCGAATGGTGAAGTTTTTCAACCAACAACTCAAGAAGATTTTGCAACCACTTTACCAAATGATGCAAGTGCGGGTGCGGCATCTTTTCAGGTCTTAGGCGACCGCTTATCTGTAAATCAACCTCTAGAACGTGTTACGACGAATGAAGGTTTTCAGTTTGTTTATGGTCGTAGTCCTAACATTGTCGGTCAAAGGCCTCTTCAAAGAACAACAGGTGGTGCGGTTAATCGACTACGCTATCAAGCTGAACGTTTAGAGTTTGAGGGTGGGGTCTGGAATGCTACCAATATGAGGATTACAAACGATCCTTTTTCGCCTCCAGAATTGGAAATCCGCGCTAAAACCGCCACTTTTCGTAATATTGAGCCTTTAGTTGATGAATTGCGTTTAAGCCAATCACGAATCGTTTTTGATCAAAGAGTTGCTGTACCGACTTTTCGCGAACGTCTGCTGTTTGACCGTCGTAATCGTCGCCCGAATGCCTATACCATTGGCTATGATGGACGTGATCGGGGTGGCTTATTTATTCAACGTAATTTTGCACTAATTGATACTCCTAGAGTTAGTTTTGATCTTAATCCTCAATATCTAATTCAAAGAGTGATTTCGCCTGATTCATTTCCTGAGTCTAATCCTAATAATGAAGATACAGGGCCATTTGCTCCCTCTGCATTTGGTTTATTCACTGAATTAACTGTAGCGATCGCACCTCGTACCGAATTTTTAGGCCGCGCTTCTTTATCTAGCTTGGATTTAGACAATCTTGCTGACAATGTACGTTCTAAAGTGCGTGTTCGTCAAAGAATTGGCGAGTTTAATAATCCTTATTTACTGAATGTGGAGTATAACTATCGTGAAAGATTGTTTAATGGCTCTTTAGGATTCCAAACGGTTGAACAAAGTTATGGCGCGATTTTACTTTCACCAACGATTTTTTTCGGAAATACGGGTATTAGTCTAAGTTACCAAGCGTCTCTCCAAAATATTAGCGCAGATACCGATCGTCTTGATTTGTTGCCTCGTAACTTTAGTGATCTCACGATTAATTTGACACGTTTTCAAAGTGCTATTACACTCGGTAAGGGTTTTCTACTTTGGTCTAGACCCCCATTACCTCCGACTCGTGATGCTGGTTTAAGATTTACACCAACTCCTGTCGTTCCTTATGTGCAATTAATTACTGGAGTTACTGGAGTGTCTGGATTTTACAGTAATGGAGATAGTCAATTAACTTTAACAACCAGTGTGGGTTTAATTGGTCAGTTTGGGTATTTTTCACGAACATTTTTTGACTATACAGGCTTTAATATCATTTATAGCAAAGGATTCTATAACGATTTATCGCCGTTTTTGTTTGATCGTTTTGTTGATGATAGTGTTTTATCTTTTGGAATTACACAACAAATTGTCGGCCCTTTGCGGATTGGCTTTCAAACCTCTTATAACTTAGATACAGGAAAAGAAATTACAACCGATTATTTTGTTGAATGGAGTCGTCGGACTTATAGCCTTCTCATTCGTTACAATCCTGTGCTGGAATTAGGTTCGATCAACCTTAGAATTAGTGATTTTAACTGGGTCGGTAACCCTGGTTATTTTGAAGATTCTGGAATCCGTCCTGTCATTAATGGAGTAACTCGATAAGGAGTGCTTATTACACCTATAAACCATTTATTGTCAATACTTCTTTACAATCTTTAATATTATTGTTACATTATTGTATAGATAGATAACTCGCAACAACACAGCAGAGTCTAAACTGACAAGATTTGTTTCGGTATCTCTCCCATTGACATTGAGTTCTCCTACAACAGTTTCAACCTCTTCTTAAAATAGTCGAGGTTTTTTTGTGTGTTACTTTTGGCTTGATAACGGGAAAAATAAGAGAGAAGACAGCCAATTTTTTTTTCACCTCTTAAATGAGCCAATTTTCTTGCTGTCTAATGGTTACCCATCACCAATCTTAATTGTCTCTTGGAGCGGAGTTAATTGTGTCAAGCCATAAAATTTTAGTGATTGATGATAGTAAAGTCATCAGAATGCACGTTAAAGATATGCTACCTGCGGGTAACTTTGATGTTCTTGAAGCGAAAGACGGTGTAGAGGGATACAATCTAATTCGCTCCGAACAGCCTAACCTAATCATGTTAGATTTTCTCTTACCGAAAATGAGTGGGTGGGAAGTCTATCAAGAAATTCAAAAAGAATATCATTTTAAGTCTATTCCTCTTGTGATGATGTCTGGACGCAAAGAAGAAGTCGTCGAAAAAATTCCAGAACCTTTTGAATACTTCGCTTTTATTGAAAAACCCTTTGATCAAAAACAGCTTGTAGAAGCCATTAAAGAAGCAATGACGAAAGCGAAAAAACATACAAAACCATATGAAATGGCAGCTTATAGTACATCAGAATCAGATTATGGCGATTCGTCCTCAGAACTTCAAATTTTAAGAACAAAAGTTACTCAATTAGAGACTGAAATGACGCAGATGAAAAAACAGATGTCTCAATTAATCGCTTTCATTAAAAAGAAATTAATGTAAAATCGTTACTTTTAATAAGCTGGAGAGACGTGCTGACGCACGTTTTTTTGTTTAATGTAATACATTTTTATAAATCTTTACTTGAAGAAAGTAGTTTATTTGACTCAACGACAATCAAATCTTTCTGTCAGTCAGTTATATCATTTTTCAAAAGTTATGCAAGAGATAGAAAGGTAGAGACGCGCCATGGCGCGTCTTTACAGAGGTTTGGTGTTTCTTACGATTATTGAAAATTGGTATTAGGTTTCTCTCTTCACAGATACAAATCACTAATTTTTGAGCATGATACGATTGCAAATGTTTTTAAAATGCTTTACGATTAGAACGCAGGTGAATTAAAATAAAAATTAGCGTCACCGCCAATGATAGACAATCATGTTTATTACTAAGTTTAAGACTGATACCAAGACAACAACTCAAGCCGAAAGCAAAATTGTACTTAAGTCTTTTATTGATTTGTACTTAGATCTAGCTGGATGGTATGCTTTCGGTCATCACGATCCACAAGCGTTTTTGGATGCCATTGTTGCTGAAGAACCATTTGCAAAATTTTCGACCAATCAAGTTCAATTAACGTGGGCAATATTTGAGGGGAATAACTTTGAAGTTACTGAAGTTCCAAGTAGTGAGTCTATAGCAATCACTTTATTAGAAGACTGGAGCTAATCTTGATTAATACAAGGGTATGTCGTATATATTTCAGGGTAAAATCAAATGACCTACCCATCTTTATTTCTTTCTCTTCATCAATAGACAATAAAGAACAATCAATATTTGACTTAACTCTTCTCTATCATCATCTTCCCCTCACGCCATACTTAAAGAAGACAACCTTGTTTATAATTTTGAACAAGATAGATATTTTTACAGCAATCTTAAGGACAGTATGGCATTACTCACCACAGGAAAATCTTTTATTCGCTCAGTAGAACAAAACGGCGCAGTTGCCATCTATGCACCCCTAGAAGGTGGTTTTGAGGGACGCTATCAAAGACGCTTAAGAGCTTCAGGTTATGAGATGATTACCCTTAGTGCTAGAGGTTTAGGAGATCTAGAAGCCTATTTAACGGGTACTCATGGCGTTCGTCCTCCCCATCTCGGTAAAAAAAATATAGCTCAAGAAGGGGCTGTCGGTCTAACTTATTATGTTGCCCCAGTAGCAACCTATCCTTTAGAACATCTTCCCACCAACGCAAAAGGTTTAGTTATTTGGCTTTTAGAAGGGTTTATTTTGTCACAAACTGAACTTGAGTACCTAACCAACTTACCAAAACAAAATTCTCGGATTAAAGTGGTAATAGAGATGGGAGGCGAAAGATACTTCCGTTGGCAGCCATTACAAGACGTAATTTTGGCGGCTTAAGTAAATAATCTAAAGCTGGAGTGACTTTATGGTACAAAATAGAGACTATACCCTAATTATTGACAAAAGCGGTAGCATGATCAAAATAGATCAGCCAGGGGGAAAAAGTCGCTGGAAACAAATGCAAGAGTCTACTCTAGCTTTAGCTGGAAAATGTGACACGATCGATCCTAATGGAATTACAATTTATCTGTTTTCGGGTCGCTTCAAACGCTACGATAATGTTACAGCCTCTAAAGTTGAACAAATCTTTATTGAAAATGAGCCAATGGGTTCAACGAATCTCGCGGCTGTTTTAGAAGATGCTGTAAATCATTATTTCTCAGAAAAAGCCACTGGAAAAGCTTTGACAGTAGGAGAAACTATCTTAGTTGTAACTGATGGCGAACCAGACGATCGCAAAGCAGTGATGAAAGTGATTATCGATGCTTCACGACGCATGGAAAAAGACGAAGAATTAGCAATCTCTTTTATTCAAGTTGGACAAGATAATGATGCAAATCGGTTCTTGCAAGCGTTAGATGATGAATTACAAGGAGTCGGCGCGAAATACGACATTGTAGATACAGTGACAATGGATGATATGGAAAATATGACTTTATCTGAAGTTTTATTGAGTGCGATCGCAGATTAAGTAGGTTTTAATTATGATTCAAAATCGAGACTATACCCTAATGATCGACAAAAGCGGTAGCATGGCGAAAGAAGATGCAGTTAATTGTTATTTTGAACATAAATCCTTTCGACGCTTGAATAAAGATGAAGAACTAGCAATCTCTTTTATTCAAGTTGGACGTGATATTGAAGCAACACGTTTTTTAAAAGCTTTAGATGATGACTTACAAAGTGTTGGAGCCAAATTTGATATTGTAGATACTGTTACAGTAGAAGATATGGAAAATATGTCGTTATCAGAAGTTCTACTCAACGCTATTACAGATTAGACAGCAGGAGGGATAACATAATGAGTGAATTAGATAATTTACTCTCTCAACTCAAAGCGGAATATACTAACCAAGAAGAACCGCAACCCATCACTAAACCCCCTGTTCCTCCAAAGACGACACCTAAACCTAATTCTTCCTCAGTTGATAACTTATTAACTCAACTCAAAGGAGAAATTAAGGATAATCAGCCGCAACACACTACTTCAAAAAAAATATCTTCGCATAGTCGTTTTACTTCCCCAGTCGAACCAAACCTGTTTCAAGAATTGCGTTCTGAATATCAAAATAAAGAGCAAATTGAAGCTGAACGACAACAGCAGGAAATTAAAGATAAACAGCGATTAATTAAACAAAGAGAACAAAAAAAACAAAAAGCTCTGCAAGAAAAAGCACAAAATTGGCTAAAACAGCTAAATCCTAAATCAGATGAGGGAAAATGGTTTGAGGAGTTTTCTTACTCCTACGACTCCAAAATCGAAGCAGCAATACACTACTTGGAAGCATTGCGCGAAAGCGGCATGAATATTTAAAAAAATCTAGCAGATTTTCAGCTTTTATGATATACTAGGTAAAGTGAAAAAATAAAGAAATCATGCGGGTGTAGTTTAGTGGTAAAACCTTAGCCTTCCAAGCTAATGATGCGAGTTCGATTCTCGCCACCCGCTTATTTTATCTACTGTTAGTAATGATTGGTCGTTCTATTTGAAATAGCAAGTAACACGACACTAGGTTAAGACCTTCTTTGATGATCTTAACTTTTTTTGTTTTTGGACAAATATGGTGTAACTCTATTTACAAAATAGTTCTAGCACTTTTTAAAGTGAGATCGCCACGACCGAGATCTTCTAACAACCAAGAACGCAAAAGAGGATCTA